>Ga0210013_1001990_pt1 | contig 11353 bp, 10 predicted proteins | sample CryGeymeta201506_FD_185553 | JGI IMG/M metagenome (GOLD analysis project Ga0210013, IMG submission 185553) | Groundwater microbial communities from Crystal Geyser aquifers in Utah, USA - Crystal Geyser metaG 2015-06 (SPAdes) (version 2) | ecosystem: Environmental > Aquatic > Deep subsurface >...
ATAGGATCTCTACTTCGGGTCTGTATCTATGGTCGGACATAACGTCGGACCTAAGCCAAAACCCTCAGCCCAATAAGACGGCCCCCGGCGAAGGCTTACCGCGCGCGCCTATACACAAGTGTTTTTGTCGTATTCTAACGCTTTGTAATGGTTAGGAATTTTGGTTGCGGGGACAGGATTTGAACCTGTGACCTTCAGGTTATGAGCCGTGGCGAACGAACCATGAACAATCCCTCAGAACCGCGCTATCCTTCGCGTTTTCCGTGGCTTGCCGCCCCCGACCGCAGAACGTCCCTACGAGGGATTTCGCAAGAAACCGCAATGAACCTCTCCCTCTTGCTTCCACTGTGCTTCCGCAGGGCCAACGGTTGATGTTCCGGTAGCATGAACTCATCACCTCGTTCGATCGCTACCGGCCATAGTGTCAACCGGTTTTGCGAACTCATTGCCGGGCCGCTCCCCCGAACCAGCCGTTCAGGTTCCCCGCAGCGAGGCGTATCGTAAGACATCCAGCGGCAATGGGATGCACGGCCGGTTGACACTCAGGCCGCCTTTGCTCACTCGCCATTGTCGTCTGGAACAATTGCGCACAAATGGTTCATCTTGCAGCTCTTTTTTTGTGTCAGGCCAAGTTGGTGCAGAAACCGCCAGACCGAGAGGCGGCAGATCGCGATGCCCTCCGACGTTGCTCTGCGTGCGGGGCTCAATGCCGCCCGTTTCGCACGTCAAGTTCACCATTTCGTTGAGGAACTTCACCGAAACCCGAAACCGCGCGGCGGAAGACCGAGCTCTGGCTGCCGATGTTGAGACTGCCGAGGCGAGGCTTGATGTTGCGATCTGACAGCGGACAATACCGACACCAAAAGCATGACATACAGCCGAAATGCAGGGAGGATTTTGGACTCACGATGGCAATTTTCTTGCGGATCGGGCATCGTTCGGGTCCGGGCGGTTGGGGTTGGAGGGGAACGACCAAATCCACAACGAGAGCACAAAAACATTTGTTGGTTCAAATCCGGGTCTCGTGTAACAATATTGCGTAGAGTTCCCTAGAGGCGAATGAAATATGCCGGGACAGTTCGGTGATAATTTGTCAAACGCATTCAACACGCTGTTGGACGCGTCCCTGCATCGATGTGCTGCTGAATACAAGCTGGTGTCGCGGTCCGCCCAACCGGTGATGCGGTTACAGGAAAACATTGTTGCCGAGCGGCGTGAGCGTTTTCTCGATCTGGTCGGCGGCGGGCCCGAACTCGACAAATCCTCGATCCTGCCGGACAAGAGCCGCTATTGCCTGCTGATCAGCGATGGTGACGGTGTCGTGGTCGAAAGCTACCTTCCCGATGCCGACGCGCAGGAATTTGGCCGCTTCGGTCTGGGCATGGGTGGGCTGTGGGCCGAGACCACGGCGGGAACCAACGGGATCGACATGGCGATGCAGACGGGCCGAGTGGTGACCGTAAAAGGGGCGGATCACTACTTTTCCTGTTTCCACGATTTTGCGTGTAGTTCCGTACCCTTGCGCGATGCGAAGGCCAACCTGATCGGCACGCTGACGCTGGTCGGTTCGGCGCGGCGCCGCGCCGAGGAAATCGCCTGGTGCGAACAGGTGCTGCGGATCGCGGGCACAAGGTTTCAGGCCCGGCTGTTTCGCAAGTTTTATCAGGAGCGGATGACGGCGCGGCTGATCTCGCGCAGCGCCGACCGGATGCACCGGTTCGAGACGATCGTGGCCTGCGAAGAGGATGGCACCATTCTGTCCAGCCTGCCCTTGTGGCAGGATGGCCCGGCCCCCGAGGCGCACCGCAAGCTGGAAGGGCGGCACTTGTCAGACATACAGGGCGCGACCGTCACCCTGCGCGGCCCGGCGATGGTGCTGCCGCGACGGTTGGTGTCGATCGGCGGGATCCCGGATCGCGTCCGGGCGCTGCACAGCCGACCCGCCCGTGCGCTGGCCGCGCTGGCCGAGCAGGGTGCGTCGCTTCCCGCCTTGATCGAGCGCGCGCGCAAGCTTGCGGCGCATTGCGTGCCGTTGCTGGTGTGCGGCGAGACCGGGCTGGGTCAGGCAGACTTTGTCGAGGCGCTGCAAGAGGATCTTGGGCTGACGTCGGCCTTCACCCGAACCATCGACGGCAGCCGGCCCCTGACCGCGAACGACTTTGCCGAGATGCTGCAAGGGCTGCGGTTCCTGTGCGAATACCCGGTGGAACACTGCCCGCCGTCGCTGATCCTGCACCATGTGGACAGGTTGCCCGCCGATCTTCAGGTCGAGCTTGCCGGGTTCCTGCGGCGTTTTGACGATGCGGATGGCGGGCCGGTTCAGGCGGCCCTGTGCCCGCATCTGTTCTTCACCAGTGAACGATGCTGGTCAGACCTGAGCGCGGACAAGGCGGTTGATCCGGGGCTTTTGCATCTGGCGGGGCAGGCCATCGTGGAACTGCCGCCGCTCAGGCTGCGCGATTTCAAAAAAGCTGTGGATCAAGTGCTGTCCGACACCGCAAACAACCTCTCGCTATCCGATCCGGCGCGGGCGGCGTTGCTGGCTTATGATTGGCCCGGCAATCTGCGCGAGCTGCGTTCCGTCCTGCGCGAGGCGGCTATTTGCGGCAATGGCACACGGATCAATCTGCTGGACCTGCCCGAACGGGTCAGGATGACTGGCCAGCAGGCCAAAGCCGCAACGCAGCACGACGTGTTGCGCGAAGCGCTGGACAGCACCGGCTGGAACATCAGCCGAGCTGCGCGCCTTTTGGGTAAGAGCCGCGCAACGCTTAACCGCTGGATTGCCGAACAGAAGCTGCACCGCTCCGATTGAATCAGGCCGGACCTTGCGGCCCGGCCTGAGGTCCGATCCGGCCCAAGGGCGGATCAGATACTGTGCGCGTTCATCTCTTTCGCGATATACTCGGCCTGACGGATCGCCAGGGCGACGATGGTCAGCGTCGGATTGCAGGCCGCCGAAGAGGTGAACTGGCTGCCGTCGGACACGAACAGGTTGGCGATGTCATGCGACTGCCCATGGCCGTTGACGACTCCCTTAGCCGGGTCGGCATGCATCCGGTTGGTTCCCATATTGTGGCTGGCCGGATAGGATGGCAGCTCGTAGACGTCGGTGGCACCAACGGCTTCGTAGATCTGCGCCGAGGTTTCGTACATGTGCGCCGTCATCGCGTAGTCATTGTTGTGCGGGGTCTTCGACACGATCGGCACCGGCAGGCCATACTGATCGGTTTCGCTGTCGTGCAGGGTGATGGCGTTGCGCTCCTGCGCAAGGTCCTCGCCCAGAACCCAGACGCCCGACATGCGGTCGTAGCTTTCCAGCGCGCGGGAAACGCTGCGTCCCCAGCCGGTATTGCCCGGCTCAAGGAACGCCGCCATGAAGGGCAGGCCCAGTGACAGGAATTCGAGGTAGTAGCCGCCGCTGAACCCGCGCGAGGCGTCGTGATGAACCTCGTCGCCGACGATGCCCGCGACCGAGGTGCCGCGGAACATGTGCACCTTTTCCGGCATGGCTGCATAGACGCCGCCTGTCGTGTGGGTCATGTAGTTCTTGCCGACCTGACCCGAGGAATTGGCCAGCCCGTCGGGATACATCGGCGAGGCCGAGTTGAGCAGCAGCCGCGGGCTTTCGATGGTGTTGCCCGCCACGCAGACCACGCGCGCCTTTTGCAGTTGCTGGTTGCCGTCCTTGTCGGCATAGACCACGCCCGTCACCTTGCCGGCCGCGTCATGCTCGATCCTGAGCGCCATGCAGTCGGTGCGGATTTCGCAATTTCCGGTCGCTTCGGCGCGCGGCAGTTCGGTGGTCATGGTCGACCATTTCGCCCCGATCGCACAGCCCTGCATGCAAAAGCCGATCTGTTGGCAGGCCGGTCGTCCGTCGCGCTCGACCGAGTTGATCGCCATCGGGCCAGAGTTGTAGTCGCTGCGCCCGGTCCGCCGACAGCCTTCGGCCAGCACCCGAAAGCCGTTGTTCCAGGGCAGGTGCGGCATGCCGGTGGTCTTGCCGGTCACGCCCATCTTTAATTCGGCCTTTTCATACCAAGGCGTCATTTCGGCCAGATCGACTGGCCAGTCCTCGACGTTCGCCCCATCGATTGCCCCGTAAGTCGTGCGCGTCTTGAACTCGTACTCCTTGAAGCGCAGCGCCACCCCGGCCCAGTGAACTGTCGAGCCACCAAACCCTTTGACGATCCAGGTGGGCAGCGTCGGGTGATTGACCGCGCCGTGCCAGCCGCCGGCGCTGTGGCGCTTGTCAAGCCAGCTGATCTTGTTGAACATCGCCCATTCGTCGTTTTCGATGTCTTCGAGGCCAAAGCGTTTGCCAGCCTCCAGAACCACCGACTTGATGCCTTTTTGTGCCAGTTCGTTGGCGACCGTGCCGCCGCCCGCGCCCGAGCCGATGATGACGACAACGCCGTCGTCGCCCAAATCAAATTGTGCCATGTCGGCCTCCCCTATTGCTGAACTTCGGCCAGACGCTGTTCAAGCGTCGGACCTTGTGGCACGAAAGTGATGTCGGAGAAGCCGCGGTCGAGGTAGCCGCCCTGCTCGACCGAAGAGCCCTGATAGCCGAAGAGCGGCCAGACCTCCTTGTTGTTGTAGATGCCGAAGTAGGCGGTCCAGCGGACACCCTGGAAGAACCCCTCGTTCTGGAACTTGCGCAGGATACCTTCGCGCGCGTCGGCATCCGCGACATCGACGTAATCCACTGCGAACAACTCTTGTGCCAATGCGTTGACCCGCCCCAAACCGTCGATCAATGCAGTTGCCGTCTCGGCGTTGTCCTGGGCACCCTTGATCACGGTGCCGGAGATGGACTCATAGTGCGAGATTTGCAGCAGGCCGGGATGTGGGTAGATGTCTTGCACCATGCGCAGCAACATGGCGCTTTGCCCCGCGTCGAGGGGGCTTGCGAAAGCGGCACCCGCGCTGCCCAGCATCATGCTAGTGGTGATGCCGGCCATTGTCGTGGTCAGCAGAAACATCCGGCGGCTCATGCCGAGATGATCCGGCCCCGATGGCGGGATCCGGTGGAACGTGATCGACATTTTGTATCCTCCCTTATGGTTACCTCTTGCGGCTCAGGCCGCCTGCTGCTCTCCAGACAGCAGTCGTGACAGACGGTCCTCCACCGCCCGTAGAAGCGCCCCCACCACAGAGGCGGAGCGCATCGTTTCCGGCATGAGTTGGCTCAGGGCCACATGGGCCTCGGGCCGCGGTGCCTGTGTCAGACCGGCGGCGCGGTGCAGCTTGGCCAGCGCTGACCAGACCGTGTCGGGCGGCGGTGTCATCAGGATCGCCGCGTGCAGAAGGCCGATGCGCCCGCCCGGCGTGGTGCGCCAGCGTTGCGCGGTTCCGGCCAGCTTGCGCGCCCCCGCCGTCACGTTCCAAGCGCCGTTGCAAAAGGCACCCGACACAGCGCCGGTGTCGGTGGCAATCTCGAACCGGGTCAGTGCCTCGGCCACCGCGCCGCAGATCAGCCGGTAGCCGTGTTCGATACCGGTGCCGGTTTGCAGTGGCGCAATCACTGCAAGGTTCAGCGTGCAGGGGCCCTGCGGCACAGGGCCGCCGCCGCTGCCGCGCGCCAGCAGCGGCCAGCCGGACCGGGCCAGACCCGGTTCCAGCGCGCGCACGCCATCACGCCGCAGCCAAGCCTCGGGCGCCACCAACGCATCGGCCTGCGCCTGCCATAACAGCACCGCCGGTTTTCCCGCCTCCAGCAGAGCCCGCTCACGCGCGATGCCGTCGGCAGCGGTCCGGAACGGCACCACGATCACGGCACAAACCCTTCGATTTCGACGCAAAGCGCGGTCAGGAAATCGGCCGCAGGGGCACCATCGACCGCCCGGTGATCAAAGGTCAGCGACAGCCCGGTCATCGGCCGGAACGCAACGCCGCCATCGGCTGGCACCGCCACATCGACAACACAGCCCACTCCGAGGATCGCGATTTGCGGGGTGTTCAGGATCGGGGTAAAGAATTCAACCCGGCTGAGCCCCAGGTTCGAGATGGTGAAGGTGCCGCCGGTCATCTCGGGCACCGTCAATTTGTTGATCTTGGCCCGCGCCGCCAGATCCTGCCGCGCCGCGCGCAACTCGGGCAGCGTCATGTCCGACGCGCCAAAGATCGCCGGGGCCGCCAGCAGGTTGCCAGGCAGCGCGATCGCCACGCACAGATCGACCGCCTCCGGCAGCACGACCTCACGCTCGCGCAGCGTGCCGTTCAGGTCGGGATGCTGCTTCAGCACCCGCACCAGTGCGGCCATCAGCAGATCCTCGATCGAGACCTTGACCCCGCCCCCGGCCAGCGCCGCCTTGGCCCGCACCAGCGCAGACACATCGGCGCGGGCGTGGTGGGTCAGTTGGGCTGCGTCGCGCAACGACGACGCCATCTTGTCGGCGATCATCCCGCGCATCCCGCGCAGGGCCACGGTGCGGGGTGGGGTTGGGGTGGTCATGTGATCTGGCCGATCACGGTGCCCTTGGCCACCACTTCGTCTTGCTGTTTCAGGATGGTCAGCTTGCCCGAAGCCGGGGCGGTCATCTCATTCTGAACCTTTGCGGTCATGATTTCGGCGATCAGAGCGCCCTCTTTTACCGTCGCACCATCGCTGGCCAGCCAGGCGGTAATGACGGATTCTTCGTCGCCGTCGTAAAGGTCTTCGGGAATACGGATATCGGTTGTCATGGGCATACCTTTTCTGGGGCCGCCCCAAGGCTGGGGCGGCGGCTGGTGGTGTTTGACCGGTGAAAACTGTCAGGCCGGAACGGCGGTGCGGCAGATTTCGCGCGCAGCGGCGGCGACCTTTTCGGGGTTGGGCAGGCAGAACTGCTCCATCCCATGGGCATAGGGGATCGGCACATCGGGGTAGGCGATCCGCCGGGGCGGTGCTTTCAGCGTGATGTCGCCCGCCTCGCAGACCGTGGCGATGATCTCGCCCGAGACGCCATAGCTGTGGTAATCTTCGTCCACCACGATCAGCCGCCCGGTCTTGCGCACCGAGGCGCGCACCGTGTCGCGGTCCAGCGGCACAAGCGACCGCAGGTCCACCACCTCGGTACTGATGCCTTCAGCCTCCAGCACCTTGGCAGCCTTCAGCGCGTGATGCACGCCCATGGCGATCGAGACGATGGTGACATCGCTGCCTTCGCGCGCGATGGCGGCCTTGCCGATCTCGACCTCATAGGCGTCTTCAGGCACATGGACGTTGGCCGCAGCCTCGGTGCCAAGCCAGCCCATGCCCTGCAAGCCCTTGTGAAACATGAAGATCACCGGGCTGTTGTCACGAATGGCGGCGGTCATCAGACCCTTGGCGTCATAAGCGTTCGACGGGCTGACCACCTTCATCCCCGGCAGGTGCGCGAAGCTGCCATAAAGGCATTGCGAATGTTGCCCGGCATCGGAATAGCCGCCGCCCGTCGAGGTCATCAAGACCATCGGCACCGTGACGTGACCGCCCGAGAAGTAGATGTTCTTGGCCATCAGATTGTAGATGGCGTCAAAGCACACGCCAAAGAAATCGACGAACATCAGTTCGACCACCGGGCGCATGCCGTCCATCGCCGCGCCGACAGCGGCGCTGATGAAGCCGGTCTCGGAAATCGGCGTGTCGCGCACGCGGCCGGTGCCGAATTCATCGACCAGACCGCGGGTGTTGCCAAAGACACCGCCCAGTTGCGCAATGTCCTCGCCCATCACGAAAACCGCAGGGTCAATCCGCATCTCTTGCGCCATGGCTTCGGCCATCGCGCGGGCAATCGTCAGTTTGCGTTCGTTTACAATTGTCATTTCATTTTCTCCCTGTTCCGGTCACGCGAAAACTGCGGTCAACGCGTCTTCGGGTTTCGGGGCGGCGCCCTCGCGTGCAAACTTGATCGCCGCTGCCACCTTGACCTCGGCCTCTGCCTCCATCTTGGTCAACTCGGCAGCGGTAAAGGTGCCGTCCGCCTCCAGCCGCTTGCGCATCAATGGGATCGGATCCTTGGCGAACAGTGCGTCCTTTTCGCCCTTGGGCCGATAGCCCTCGGCATCGCCCATGAAGTGCCCGGCCAGGCGGTAGGTTTCGACCTCGATCAGCGTCGGGCCTTCACCGGCGCGGGCGCGGGCAATCGCCTGACCCGCCACATCATAGATTTTCCACGGATCGTTGCCTTCGACGTAGTGACCCGGAATCCCGTAAGCCGCCGCGCGCACGTCATTGCGCTTGACCGGCGTTGCCGCCGATTTGGCAACCGATATGCCCCACGCATTGTCCTCGATCACGCAGATGAACGGCAGTTTCCAGACGGCGGCAAGGTTCATCGCCTCGTGAAACGCACCCTGGTTGGCAGCGCCCTCGCCGATGAAGGCAACCGCCACGCCGGGCTTGCCCTGCATCTTGCGCGACAGCGCCGCCCCGACCGCCGGTCCCATGCCTTGGGCAATGATCCCGGCGCAAGCAAAGTTCACGGCCGGGTCAAACAGGTGCATGTGCCCGCCACGCCCGCCCGACAGACCCGTTGCCTTGCCGAAAATCTCGGCCGCCATGCGGTTCAGATCGACCCCCTTGGCGATGGCCTGATGGTGCGGGCGGTGGGTGGCGGTGACGATATCTTCAGGCTTCAGGTGGGCGCACACCCCGACCGCGACCGGTTCCTGACCGTTCGACAGGTGCATCTCGCCAGGGATCGGGCCATTGGCCATGTTGAAGACCGGCGACTTGCCCTCCATGTAGATTTTTTCGATGATGGTTTCGAATTTCCTGCTGGTGACCATGTTGTGGTACATCCAGCCAAGTGTGGCTTTCGATGGCTGCATAACGTCCTCCCTTTCCTGCGGCGATGCTATCGAAGGGCTAGCGACAGAACCTAGGACTGTTTTTCTGAGGGTTGCCCAGAAGGATGAAATCGTCTCAAGGCGAGAGAAATGAGACATGTAACTGTCTCAAGCATTAGCCGAACTTCGTCTTTCTGAGAGGGATGCGGTGTTTGTCAAACAAGTTGTCCGCCGATTTCATGCGGCGTCTCTGGTTTCAGGGGCGCTGGCGTCGCGCTCGGGATTGAGCCAGACTGGTCCGACGGGTTGCCAGTTGCGGGTTTTGCCTGACCAACGATCCGGATTTTGTGCGCGGGCATTGGCGTAGAGGCTGGCGCGATTTGCGAGCGTGGCGTGTTCGAGTCCTGCGTGGCGGGCGTCCGGCGTGACGAAGCGGATCGCACTGTGAAGATGCTCGCGGTTATACCAGCCAGCGAAGGATTTTACCCCGGGCCTGCGCCTCGGCTTTTGTCGCGAAGCCCTTGTTTGGCCAGTTCGGGCGATACTTGCAGGTTCGAAACAACGCCTCGGAGAAGGGATTGTCATTGCTGACGCGGGGGCGGCTGTAGGACGCTGTGATGCCGAGCTTTTCCAGCGTCACCTTCATCGTTGCGCCCTTCATCGGGCTGCCATTGTCGGCGTGCAGCACCAATGGCCGCGAGATGCAGCTCTCGGCCAGGACCGCCTGCCGGATCAGCGTCGCCGCCAGGTCCGCCGCCTCGCGGTCATGAACTTCCCAACCGACGATCTTGCGGCTGAAGATGTCCACGATCAGATAGAGGTAGAAAAACATGCCAAGGGCCGGCCCGGGCAGCCACGTTATGTCCCAAGTCCAGACCTGGCAGGGCGCGCTGGCTTTGAAGCTCGCGGGTGGCTTGCGCCGGATGGGCGGCTTTGCCCGGCCACGGTGATGTTGCTGTCCGCTGCCGCGCAAGATGCGGTAAAAGCTGGATTCCGAGGCAAGATACACGCCCTGATCTGCCAGTTTTGGCACGATCTGGCTCGGGGAAAGGCTGGCAAATTCTTCGGAATTGCAGACCGCCAGAATGGCCGTCCGTTCAACTTCGTCGAGCTTGTTCGGCGGCTCCGGCCGTTGAACCAAGGGGCGCTGATCGGCGTGAACCTGGCCATCTTTCGTCCAGCGCCGCAGGGTGCGATCGCTGATCTCCAGTTCAGAACAAGCTTTGGCACGGCGCGCGCCAGCGGTGACGGCCGCGTCGATCAGCAGGGCGGCAGCGTGGCGATCTGGGGTGCTGATCATACGTCCTCGTCCTGTCCCCAGATCGCCGCCAGTTTTTTTCTGAGCACCAGAAGTGCTGCAGTTTCGGCCAAGGCGCGGTCCTTGCGGGCCAACTCGCGCTCCAGCTCCTTGATCCGCTTCCTCTCTTCCCTTGTCGCTTGGCTTATCTTGGCCGTGCTGGTGCGGTCCCAATCGTTCGCCTGCTCGCAAGCCACGCGCCATGCCTTGGTCTGCGCGGGGAAAACGCCCCGCTTGCGGCAATATTCCGCCAGATCGGCATCGTTCAACGCCGCCGTTTCCAGCACCGCCGCGAACTTGTCACGCGAGGACCAGCCCTCGGGGCCCGCATCAGCATCGGGCAGAAGCTCGCCCTTGCCACGCGCCTCCGCCCGCCACTTGTGCAACGTCGCCTCGGAAATCCCTTCCTCCTGCGACAGCCGCCGAATGGCCATGGTGTTCGGCGGCAGCAGCCGCCTCAGCACCGCAGTCTTACGTTCCGGTGAATATCCCACGTCATCATCCTATCCCGCCCACCTGAGAAATAGAGCAAAAGTAAAGCAGCGGACAACTTCCCTGACACAGGGGGCCGGCCCGTTTCACGGATTCACGGTTTCAAAGAGCGGCAGGGATTCGCTGCAGGAAGATCATGGCAGGCGTGATCATGCCTGTCCCACCTGAAGATGGGCACAATTGTGCACCTGGCGGGCGGTTGGAGCGCCCGTTCATTCCAGTGCCAGAGACGCCTCGTCGAGGCCAAACAGGATCCGCTTCATAATGCGATCCACCAGGTTCTTCCCATTGGATATGTCGAAGGTCGCAGTCTCCAACTCCGTCACCTGACCCGTCACTTGGAACCGCGCACGGATCCCCTCCTCGTTGCCCAAGCCTGCATGGTGGGGATAGAGCAGCGTCAAGCGCGGGGCCTTGTAGAGGTGGGCGTAGGCCATCATCTGATAGATATCCGCTTGGGACACCCCCTGTTTTCGATCATCGATCCGGGCGGATATCCGCTTCCATTTCGTGTCGATCACATGGGCGACCTGACCGGCGCGCCAGATCAGGATATCCGGCTTGGTCTGAAACACCGCGCGTCCATCATCGAGTGATGTCAGGCAGAACAGTCGGCCCCCTTGAAGTTTCACGCGGAAATCAGAGCCTGCCAGTGCCTTCGAGACCAACCGGCCGATGTACTCCTCAAACAGCGCATTCATCTCGAACAGCAGCGCAGATCCCTGCCCCAACCCGGCGCTGGTCGTCTGGTATCGGTTGCGCAGGAACAATTGCGCCATTCCGAACAGTTCCTGCCACGAGCGGTTG
>Ga0210013_1002015_pt1 | contig 11246 bp, 9 predicted proteins | sample CryGeymeta201506_FD_185553 | JGI IMG/M metagenome (GOLD analysis project Ga0210013, IMG submission 185553) | Groundwater microbial communities from Crystal Geyser aquifers in Utah, USA - Crystal Geyser metaG 2015-06 (SPAdes) (version 2) | ecosystem: Environmental > Aquatic > Deep subsurface >...
CGCCTAGCGAGAGGCCCTGGAGCCCCTTCGGGAGCGGCGCGGGCTGCACGGCCGCCACCTCGCCGGCGGTGAGGAGCCCCTTGCGCTGCAAGACGTCGGTGAGGCTGTCGGCGGCGGCGGGCGCGGTAACGGCGATGAATCCGGCGGCGAGGAGGGTCACGGTGCGGCGGGTAGTCATCTCTTCTCCTGGGTGAATGGGTTGTGGCGGCAAGGGTGGGGGCGGCGTGTCACGGGGGTGTGGCAGGCGGGTGACGAGTGGGAGACGGGGACGCGGCGGCGGTGTGGTAGAGTCGCCGCCGGCTGGAGGTCAGGGGAGAGGTCGACGGAGGTGGCGATGGGCGTGAGGAGCTGGGCGGCGGTGCGGGTGGTGGCGGGCGCGCTCCTGTTCGCGTTGCTCCCCGGGGCGGCGGTTGCCGAGGAGGGTGCGGCCGGTGCGGCCCACGGCCTCTGCTTCGCCATCTCGGCGATGGTTTCGCCGGCGCGCACCTTTACCGACTACCAGGCCTTCGTCCGGCTCTTGGCGAAGCGCCTCGGTCAGCCGGTGGAGCTGAAGCAGCGCAAGACCTACGAGGAGGTGAACGAGCTTTTGCGCACCGGCAACGCCGACTGCGGCTTGGTGTGCACCGGCGCCTTCATCCACGCCGACCGCCACTTCAAGGAGACGGTGGTGGCGGTGCCGGTGATGGGCGGCAAGGAGACCTACCACTCCTACGTGATCGTCCGCAAAGGCCAGCCGTATACCAGCTTCGAGCAGCTCAAGGGCCACATCTTCGCCTTCACCGACGAGCTCTCCAACAGCGGTGCCCTCTATCCCCACTACCTCCTGGCGAAGCGTGGCGAGACCCCGGAGACATACTTCTCCTACACCTTCTTCACCCACTCCCACGACAAGTCGGTGGAGGCGGTGGCGCGCGGCCTGGCGGACGGCGCGGCGGTGGACAGCCTGGTCTACGACGCCTTGCTGGCGGCCGGCGACCCGAACGTGGCTACCACCCGGGTGGTCCACCGTTCGCCCCCCTTTGGGATCCCGCCAGTGGTGGTCTCGCCGAAACTCCCCCCGGACCACCGGGAGCGGATCGCCCAGGCGCTCCTCACCTTCGCCGAGGACTCCGAGGGCAAGGCAGCCCTGGCGCGGTTGGGCATCGACCGCTTTGTTCGGCCGCCCGCGGGGCTCTACGACTCGGTGCGCGACATGGAGGCGTTCGTGGAGAACTTCCGCCAGCACCACGCCACCGCCGCGGAGTGAGGGTGCGGATGGAAGGAGGGGCGATCGCCGTTCCGTGGTACCGCGGGATCTCCTTCAAGGTCTCGGCGGTGATCGTGGCCCTGGTGGTGGCCACGGTGGCCGTGGTGGGGTGGATCTTCCTCACCTCCCTGCACCGCTACACCGAGGGGGTCTTGAAGAGCCGCGGCCGCTACATCGCCACCACCCTGGCGCAGCAGGCGGTGGAGCCGATTCTGTATGAGGACAGGGTGGCGCTTTTGAAGCTCATCGAGTCGTTCCAGCCCGAGGCGGGGGAGCTGAGCGCCGAGGCAGCGATCGTCGCCTACGCGGAGATCCGTGACCGCGACGGCCGGCCGCTCGTTGAGGCGGGGCGGACCGCCACCCCGCCGGCCGTCGCGATCTCGGTGGGGCCGGGGGTCATGGTGGCGGACCACGGCGGTCTGGTCTTCGAGGTGGCGGCGCCGGTGGTGGTGAAGGGGGTGGCGATCGGCCAGGTACGGGTCGGCGTCAGCCGCGCCTTGGCGCGTGGCCGCCTGCGGTCCCTCGCCGGTCAGATCGCCCTCCTCCTCGCCCTCGCCGCGTCGCTCGCCGCGACCGCCACGGTCCTTTTGTCGCGCCGCTTTATCCGGCCGCTCGTGCAGATGATCCGCGGTGCCCGGCGGATCGGCGAGGGCGGTTGGGGGACCCAGATTGGGGTCCACACCCACGACGAGACCGGGGAGCTTGCCGCCACCTTCAACGAGATGTCGGTGCGGTTGCAGCAGGCGTTCGAGGAGATCCACCGCACCCAGACGCAGCTCATCCAGTCGGAGCGCCTCTCCATCCTCGGCAGCTTCGCTGCCCACCTCGCCCACGAGCTGAAGAACCCCCTCACCTCCATCAAACTCTCCATGCAGGCGATGGGGGAGGTGGGCTTCGACGGCTGCCTCGATCCCGAGGAGCGGGAGTTGATCCTCAACGACGTGGCCCACATGGATGAGGTGATCACCAGCTTTCTCGCCTACGGCCGGCGGCGGCCGGTGGTGTCCGTGGCGGTGGAGGTGGTGCCCCTCTTGGAAGAGATCGGCCGCCGCCTCGGCGCGCGCGGCCGCCAGGCAGGGGTGGCGGTGGAGCTGGACCTCACCCCCGACCTCGGTCGTCTCCACCTCGACCCCGAGCGGCTCAGCGAGGCGTTGGAGAACGTGGTGACCAACGCCATCCAGGTCACCCCGCCGGGCGGCGTGGTGGCGGTCGAGGCGCGCCGTCTTGAGGACGGTGGCCTGCGCCTGGCGGTGGCGGACCGCGGGCCCGGGATCGCGGCGGAGGCGCGCGTGCACCTCTTCGAGCCCTTCTTCACCACCCGCCACGGCGGCACCGGGCTCGGGCTCGCGATCGCCCAGCAGGGGGTGGCGGACCACGGCGGCCAGATTGAGGTGGAGAGCGTGGTCGGGGAGGGGACGGTGGTGACGATCACCCTGCCCGGAGGGCGCACGGCGTCCGGATCGGAGGCGGCGGGGTACGATGGGGCCCTTTCAGGCCAGCGCTGAAGCAAACCCGCGCGGCGAGCCACCATGGAGCGAGTCCTCATCGTTGACGACGAACCGGGCGTTCGTCACTTCCTGAAGAAGATCCTCGAGCGCACCTACGAGGTGGACACGGCCGCGGACGGTGAGGGGGCCCTGGCGGCGATCGCGGCGGCGCCGCCGGCGGCGATCTTGCTCGACTGGAAGCTGCCGGGGATTGCCGGGGTCGAGCTGTTGCGCGCGATCCGGGGGCGGCTGCCAGAGGTGTCGGTGGTGGTGATCACCGCCTTCGGCGACACGGATACGGCGATTCAGGTGATCGAGGAGGGTGCCTTCGACTACCTCACCAAGCCGCTGGATCTCGACACGGTGCGGGAGGTGATCGGCCGCGGCGTGCACGTAGTCCGGGCCGGCGAGGGGGCGGAGATCCGGGAGGTGGCGCCGGGGGAGCGGCTGAAGGGCAACCAGCTCATCGGCAACGCCCCGCCCATGGTGGCGGTCTACAAGCAGATCGCCCAGGTGGCGAAGCTCGACGTGACGGTCCTCATCCGCGGCGACTCGGGGACCGGCAAGGAGCTGGTGGCGCGCACCCTACATCGCTACAGCCGGCGCGCCAGCGCTCCCTTTGTGGCGGTGAACTGCGCCGCCATTCCCGAGAACCTTCTGGAGAGCGAGCTGTTCGGCTACGCCCCGGGTGCCTTCACCGGTGCCGACCCCCACGGCCGGCCGGGCCGCTTCGAGCAGGCGGCGGGCGGCACCCTCTTCCTCGATGAGGTGGGCGACATGGAGCTCGCCCTCCAGGCGAAGGTGCTGCGGGTCTTGCAAGACCACACCTTCCAGCGTCTCGGCGGCAACGCCACCCTCTCCCCCGACGTGCGCGTCCTCGCCGCCACCAACCGCCCCTTGGAGGAGTGGGTGGCGGAGGGTGGCTTCCGCATCGACCTCTTCCATCGCCTCAACGGGGTGACCATCGAGCTGCCCGCCCTGCGCGACCATTTCGATGATCTTCCAGACTTGCTCGCCCACTTCATCCAGCGGCTCAACGTCGAGCTTGGTCTCCACCTGCGCGGCTTCGAGCCGGCAGCGGTGGCGCTGCTCGCCGCCTACCCGTGGCCGGGCAATGTGCGCGAGCTGGAGAACACGGTGCGGCGGGCGATGGTGATGGCGCGTCTGGACTACCTCTCCGCCGACGCGGTGCGCGACGCCCTTTCCACCCAGGCGCACGCGGTGGGCGGTATCGACCCGCGCTGCGCCAGCTTGGTGGAGCAGGCCTTCGACCGGGCGGTGGTCGACGGGGTGGGGCCCTACGCCGCGGTGATGGCGATGGTGGAGCGGCTGGTGGTGAAGGTGGCTTTGGCGCGCACCAAGGGCAACCAGGTCCAGGCGGCCCGCCTCCTCGGGATCACCCGCACCACCCTGCGCAAGAAGATCGAGGAGTACGGGTTGTGAATGGCGGCGGCCAGGCCAGCGGCCAGGCGCGGTGCATGCACGCGGGTAGGCGGCTTGTTCGCACCGACCGGCCCGCTGGGGTTACCGATGCCACCATGCACGCGGGCACGTTGCTTGCTCGGGTTGTCTTCGCCATGACCAGGTTGCTCGTTCTCGTGATGGCTCTCCTGCTTGCGGCGCGATCCACGGCGGCGGCGGGGGGCTGCCCCGGCTGCCACCGCGGCGCCCCCCCGGGCTCCGCCGCGGTGATTGCCGTGGAGCGCTGGCAAGGGTCGGTCCACGCGGGCGCGCGCGTCACCTGTGATCGCTGCCACGGCGGCCACCCGGAGGCGACGACGCGGGAGGGGGCACACGCCGGGATGGTCTCACCGTCCGACCCCGCCTCGCCGGTCCATTCCACCCACGTCCCCGAGACCTGCGGCCGCTGCCACGACCCGCAATATCAGGAGTTCATCCGCAGTCGCCACTACCGCGTCCTGCAGGGGGCGGCGCCGGGCGAGGCCCCCACCTGTGTCACCTGCCACGGCGCCATGCACACCGAGGTCCTCACCCCGGAGACGGTGGCGGCGGCGTGCGCCCGCTGCCACAACACCCGCGACGGCGTTAGCCCGCGCATCCCGCAGGAGGCCCACGCCACCCTCGACCTGATCTTCTACGCCAAGACCACCCTGGAGTGGAGTCGCGACGCGGTGGTCCACGCCCGCGCCCTTGGCCGGGAGGTGGGTGAGGCGGAGCAGGCCATGGTCACCGCGGAGGCGGCCTTTCACGCCGCCGAGGCGAAGTGGCACTCGTTCCGCTTTGACGAGATCCTCGCCACCGTCGAGCGCGCCTACGCCGGCGCCAAGGCGGCAAAGCGGGCGGTCGACGACGCGGTGATCCGCGGCGCGCTCGAGGGGCGGTAGGGACCACGGCGGTGCGGCCGTCCACCGGGCGTGCGGCTCGGCGGACGACCTCCCTTCGGTGACGCCGCGGCCGAGCCCGGCGCGCGGTTTTCAGTAGCGCCGTTGTGCAGGCGCCACGCCCCTCACCGTGGCGCGCGTGGTCAGGGGCGGGGGCGGCGCCCACCGGGCGGGAGGTGGGGCGGGGGGATTAGGTGATCTCTTGCGCGGCTGGATGACGACCTCCGTTAGGGCCTCAATGGTCCGGGAGGCGCCGCCCGTCGCCGGTCTCTACCCCGCTGGCAACTCCCACTGGGGTGGAGTGGTGCGGCCCACCCTGCGGATCGCCGGCGAAGGCGTGCCAATGGCCGCACCACCCCCTGTGCGGCCACCGGTCGCGCCGGTAGTGGAGGCTCCTCTCGGCTCCACCCATGGAGGGGTCGCGCCTGTGCAGGGGCTGTACATCTGCCCCTGCCTGGTTGTGGAGTGACTGGTCACCGAACGCCCCCCGCGGGCGGACCGTGGGGGACGCGAGGTCGCCGCAAGGGCGTGCCGTTGCTGAATGGGATGGTGTACGGACCCTTTTCAAGCAGCGCTGGCATGGAGGTTGCTTATCTTTGAGCAGCGGGCGCGACTGGGGCGCCCGCGAAACCGCGTGCCGAGGAGACCCACCATGCAGAGACAGCGCTCCATCCTTTGGTACCTCTTACCCCTGTTGGCCCTTCTGATCCTGCCCCTGGCGGGGTGTGATGACGGGGATGATGGCGCCGCCGGTCCCGCCGGCTCTGCCGGCCCTGCCGGGAATGATGGTGCTACCGGTCCCGCCGGCCCCGCGGGTCCCGCCGGCCCTGGGGGTGGCGGCGAGGTGCTGGGCACGCAAGACCAGCTCTTGGTCACCACCCTCTCCACCCAAAACGTCGTCGACATCCACGACGAGCGTTCTAGCGACTACAACGCGGACTGTGTGAGTTGCCACGGCACCAAGACGGACGAGGTGGCCCTCGACGGCACCACCCCCATGGCGCACGCGATCATGATGCCGGTGGCCTTGGGTGCGGATAACAACAAGAAGTGCGCCTGGTGTCACGCGCAGGTCCGACTGCAGTTCCGCAACCCGACGCAGAACGTCCACACGGACCTCTACGCCGACTACGCGGAACCGCGCCCGGCGCTCACCGCTGCGGTCCAATACGAGACCGCGCGGGCGGACATCAACCACTTCGAGGGTGGCGCGATCCGCAAGTCGTATGACCCCAGCGCATGCACCCCGTGCCATGGGCCGACGCCGGTAGGTGCGGCGCAAACGCTCTACCAGAAGTAAGCACTTCCCCCTGTCGTGACCCCTTCCCAGCGGAGGCTTGATCCCATGGCAACGAAAACGAGCAGTGCGCGGCCGCAGGGCTGGCTTGATCCCTCTCTCAGCCGCAGATCCTTTCTCAAGGCGAGCAGCGCGGCGGCGGCCCTTGCGGCCACCTCCACCCTCTTCCGGCCGCGGCCTGCGGAGGCGGTGACCACCGGCGGCCTCCCCGCCGACCCGATCGAGAACGACGGCGACATCGTCTACTCCGTCTGCCTCCAGTGCCACGGCGGCTGCGGCATCCGGGCGAAGGTGAAGGACGGGGTGCTGGTGAAGATTGACGGCAACCCATACCACCCGAACGCTGCCGAGGTGAATCACCGCCTGGCCTACACGACGCCGCGCGCCGACTCGATCCACACCCTCGGTTCGGTGTGCGTCAAGGGGCAGGCGGGGGTGCAGACCCTGAACAACCCGTACCGGCTGCTCCATCCGTTGAAGCGGGCGGCGGGCCGAGGGGCCGGCAAGTGGGAGGTGATCAGCCTCAATACCGCCCTCGACGCGGTGGCGCAGGCGATCGCCCCGTACTTTCAGAAGACCGTGGCCTCTACCTCCCTTACCCCGGCGCAGGCGGCGGTGGCGGCGGACGCGGCGAACTACATCGATACGGACTTTCCGGAGCTGGGCGGCAAGGCGAATCAGGTGGTCTTCTCGCCCGGCCGCTTCGAGCATGGCCAGAAGGAGTTCGCCGACCGCCTCTTGCGCTACGGCTTCGGGACGGTGAACTACCGCCACGACCACACCTCCATCTGCGAGACCTCGCACCACGTGGCCCACGCCCTGATGTACAACGGCAAGGACCACCTGAAGCCGGACATTGTCAACTCCGAGTTCTGCATCGCCTGGGGCGCCAACCCCCTGGAGGCGAACTTCCCGATGCAGGCCTACTCGCGGAAGTTCATGACCTTCCGCAAGAACGGCGGCAAGTTGGTGGTGATCGACCCGCGTTTCTCCAACTCGGCGGCGGTGGCCGACCAGTGGCTGCCCATCCAGCCGGGCCACGATGCCGCCCTGGCGATGGGGATGATCAACCGGATCATCACCAGCAACACCTATGATGCCGCCTACCTCAAGCGGCCGCACGCCGGGGCGGTCAACCCGGGTGGTGAGACGACCTTCTCGGATGCCACCTACCTCGTCGACACCACCGCCAATGGCGGCGCCGGCGCCTTCGCCAAGAGCGGCAGCGGCAACGAGCAGGTGATCGATGCGGCGACCGGCAACCTGGTGGAGAAGACCGCCTCCGATGCCGGGTTGCTCGATCCCAGCGACACCCAGCTCACCACCGCCGGCCTCGATCCGGCGACCCACCAGACGGTGTTCCAGCTCCTCGCGGCGGAGGCGGCCAAGCACACCCTGGCCGAGTGGGCCCACCTCGCCGACCCCACGGATCAGGTGATCACCGAGGCGGTGATCAGCGACCTCGCCGACCAGTTCACCGCCCACGGCAAGAAGGCGGGGATCGAGTTTTACCGTGGCACGGTGCAGCACACGAATGGCACCTACACCGCGATGGCGATCCTCGCCTTGAACAACCTGATCGGCAACATCGACTGGAAGGGCGGGATGGCGGGCGGCGGGAGCCACTGGCACGAGGTGGACGACAAGAAGGCGGGGATGATCAACCTCAAGTCGGACGTCGGTGGCACCAAGCAAAGCGCCAATGGCATCCAGATCACCCGGGTGGGCAAGGAGTACGAGGGTGACGCCCCCAACCTCTTCGCCGCCGACGGCTACCCGGCGAAGCGCCCCTGGTTCCCCTTTGCCGCCTTCGGCAACTACCAGGAGCTCCTCCCCTCCATCGGCGACCAGTACCCGTACGCCTGCAAGGCGCTGCTCAGCTACTGGAACAACCAACCCTACTCGGTGCCGGCGACGCGCGACATGGCGATCGAGATCCTCAAGGACGAGGCGAAGCTCCCCTTCCACGTCTGCTTTGACTACGAGATGGGGGAGATGGCGTCTCTTGCCGACATCGTCATCCCCGACGGTTGCTACCTCGAGCGCTACTCCACCCCCCATGTGGCGCCGTCGATCCTCACCAAGACCAGCGGCTTTCGCCAGCCGGTGGTGGGCAGCTACGACCGGACGAAGAAGGGGTGGGAGTACCCCTACAGCCACCCGCTCTCTCCCGACATCCAGATGATCGAGGACCTCATCATCGCCATCGCCCACAAGACCGAGCAGATCACCGGCCAGCCCTGGCCCGGCATCGGGGACAACACCTTCTCCGGCAGCGACGCGCCGGACACCGACGGCAAGCGCATCGACAACGCCGGGGACTACTACGAGATGATCCTCGACAACCTCCGCATCGAAAGCGGCAAGCCGGCGAACAACGACGAGATCCGCGCCAAGGGCGGGGTCTTCGAGGACGATGCCGCCGCCTACGACGCGGACGGCGTGCATGTGGCGCACCGGTGGGGTGGCCAGGTCCACTTCTTCATTGACTACAAGCCTGCCATCAACAGCTACGGCGGCGCGTCGCTGGTGGCGACCCGCAACTCCATGGATGGCAGCCACCACACGGGGCTGCCCACCTACATCGACCCCGAGCAAGACATGCGGGGCAATTCGTACGCCACCGAGGGGAGCGGTACCAACGCCTTCAAGCTCCTCACCTACAAGCCGGTCTTCCACGCCCAGGGGCGGACGATCATCAACCCGTGGCTGGTGGACCTGATGCCCGACCCGATGGTGCAGATGAACCGGGTGGACGCCGACCGCCTCGGCCTGCGTACCGGTGAGAAGGTGAAGATCACCTCCACCCACCCGGGGCCGTACTCGCGGACCATGGGGGATGCGGCGGATCCCTTCCTTGCTTTCCGGGCGCGCCTAGAGGTGACCGAGGGGATCCGGCCGGGGTGCATCTCGATCCCCCACAGCTACGGCCACTGGCAGATGAGCTCGCAGTCGCGCGAGGTCCTCCTCCCGAGTGGGGTGACCGAGACGGTCGCGGGTGATGCAAGCCGGGCGGCCGGGGTCTCGTCGTCGCCGGTGACCCGGCTCGACACCTCGGTCGGCGTCTACTACCCCGCGGCCCCGCAGGATCCGGTGGGCGGGAGCGCCGCCTTCTACGACTCCTTCGTCACCGTCGCGAAGCTCTAATCGCGGCCCGATCGAACCCTCGCCAACGAACCTCTAAGGAGAAATGACCATGGCACAGATCGGTTGGGCCATTGATTTGGAGCGGTGCACCGGGTGCCAGACCTGCACGGTGGCGTGCAAGTCGGAGAACAACACCCCGATGGGGACCAACTACCGCGATGTCGCCTTTGTCGACAGCGGTAGCTACCCGATTCTCCACCGCCTCTTTGTCACCATGTCGTGCAACCACTGCGAGCACCCGGCCTGTCTGGCGTCGTGTCCGGTCGATGCGATTTCGAAGGACGCCACCTACGGCGTCGTGCTCATCGACCAGGACAAGTGCATCGGCTGCAAGTACTGCATCTTCGCCTGCCCCTACGGGGCGCCGCGCTACAACGGGGCGACGAAGAAGGTGGAGAAGTGCACCTTCTGCATCCACCGCATCTCCGAAGGCCTCTTCCCCGCCTGCGAGACCTCGTGCGTGGGGCGTGCGATCCGCCACGTGGTGGTCTTTAGCCCGTCCGACTCGGGGGCGAGCGCGCCCGCGGGCTTTGCCGATGCCGGGATGACCATCCCCTCCATCCGCTTCGTCCACCAGGGCGACGAGGCGGTGCAGCAGGGCGATCCGATCAGCGTGTGAGGAGAGCCGATGACCACCACCGCCACGATCCACGCGGACGAGTCCATGTACGCCCCCATGGCGGCGGTGGTCGACCTGCGGGCGAGCGGCTACCTGTGGCTCTCCGCCCTCTTCAACGGACCGCCCTCGGCCGAGCTCATCCATCTCCCGGGTGAGCCCGCCTTCGCGGCGGTGGTGGGCGAGGTGGCAGGGGATGGACTTGCCGCCGAGCTTGCCGCCGCCTCCGGCGCGGATCTCGACGAGCTGCGCTGGGAGTACAACGCCCTCTTCCGGGTTCCGGGTGGGGTCTACCTCACCCCCTACGAGTCGGTCTATCGCGGTCGCCGGGTAGTGGAGGGTAAGGAGTGCCTTGGCCTCCTCAACGGGCCGGAGACGGTGGCGGTCCTCCGCGACTACCGGTCGCTGGGGGTGGAGCTGGAGCCGGGGCAACAGACCCTCCCTGACTTCGCCGGCGCCGAGATCGAGTTTCTCCGCCTCCTCACCAGGCGTGAGCAGGAGGCGTGGGGGCGGGACGACGCGGTAGCCGCGGCCGACCTCCTGGCGCGCCAGCGTTGCTTCCTTCTTGACCATGTCTGCACGTGGCTGCCGGAGCTGTGCGCGCGCCTGGGCGAGCGCACCACCCAGCCGTTCTACGCCGCCGCCAGCCGTTTCGCGCGCGCCTTCCTGGCGCTGGAAGAGGTGACCTTCCGTGTGCTCCCGGTGGTGGCGGACGAGGGGTGATGCCGTGGTTGCCACCCTCACCCCCAACACCCGGCCGTGGTGCACGCCATCCGGATGGGAGGCGCACAAAGCGAGTCCGACCATGCCGAGCCTCCTGATCGTCGACGATGAGCCGCTCACCTGCTGGGCGATCGGCAAGAGCCTCCAGATGGCGGGGTGGCGGGTACGATGCGCCCACTCGGCCGAGGCGGGGTGGGAGCTCCTGAGCGAGGCGGCGGCGGACATCCTCGTCGCGGACGTGCGTCTTCCAGGGGAGGACGGCATCGCCTTGGTCGCGCGGGTGCGGGAGCGGTGGCCGGTGACCCGCTGCTTCGTGATCACCGCCGTCCTCACCGGCGTGGTCCGCGCCCGCGCCGAGCAAGCTGGGGCGGTCGCCGCCCTCGAAAAG
>Ga0210013_1002016_pt1 | contig 11238 bp, 7 predicted proteins | sample CryGeymeta201506_FD_185553 | JGI IMG/M metagenome (GOLD analysis project Ga0210013, IMG submission 185553) | Groundwater microbial communities from Crystal Geyser aquifers in Utah, USA - Crystal Geyser metaG 2015-06 (SPAdes) (version 2) | ecosystem: Environmental > Aquatic > Deep subsurface >...
ACCTATTTGCAAATAAACCCGACTCTGTAAAAATATCTAGTGTATTCCCTTATGTCATTGTTTCAAAAACTGGTGAATATAGTGATGTTATAAAAAGTTTTAATATTTATATCAAACGTCAATAATTCTATAATTATGAAAAAGTTTATCTATCTATCTATCTATCTATCTATCTATCTATCTATCTTTGGTTTGTGTACAGTACAAGCCCAGAGTTTAATTTTACCTCCTAATCAGCCAAATACAAGACACGGTTTAACCGATCAATTTGTTTTACAAAGGCCTGCACTTAGTTTTGATGGGTTTCAGGGGACAAGCACAAAAGGGTTAAGTTTGGAGCAACTCATGCTTCAATTATTTGCAGAATTTTCGGAATTACGAAATTCTAAAATTGAACTAGTAAATAGATTAATAATTCAAAATAATCGCAATTTACTTCAAAATACGACGTGCAGATACGATGTTACAGAAAATGCTACTACAGTTGAAGCACAAGCATTTATTGCACTTCTAACCTTATTAAAACAGCAAAATTTAGAAGAATTAAGTGATCCTGATGCTGTAATTAGTTTAAATACCATAACCCATCAAGAGGTGATGACACGGTTAAAATCTAATTTGCAACGAGTAAGAATTATAAGTGATTATCAATTCATTTGGAGACCAACAAAGAATAAAGATGCACAAGGAAATACGATTAGTGATCCCACTTGTAACAGCTATACAAATGACGATTTCAACATTTGGAGAATGACCGAAAGTCTTATGTTGTTTAACCGAGCTTGGGATTTGTACTTAGCACTAGAAAATGCGTATGAGTTTTATGGGATGGAAATTTCATTTTCAAATAATTTGCTATCTGCAGCAGAAAAGGACTCAGTAAATAATTACATCAGAAAAAGAACTCAAGATCTAGCAACAGTAACTACGACGAGTCCAATATATAATGGAATAAGTCTAGCTTTTCCAGATACGAGATTAGATAGAGTGCAAGCAGGAAATTGGCCATACATTTGTTACGCTGGCGTTGCGTATTCAATGATAAATCTTAATGGATATTCTGGTGGTTTCACTTATAGTAATTATCCGTATTCAGGAAAAGCATTCTTAGCTGAATTCACTAATAAATTAAAATATGAATGGACTGGAACCCCTGAATATAGAAGAATAGCATACTGGTATTACCAAAGCGGTGGTGGAAATAAATATTGGGCAGAGGGTCCAATGTATTTTAAATTAGCATTAGGTGCAGCAATTCCAGTTTGGCACTCCATTAGGTTAAACAATAATCTAACCGCTGAAAATGCAATTCCGGGTTGGATTGATCCTGCTCTAGATCCTTTTAGAGATGATAAGTTTATAAATCCAATAAAATGGCTTGGTAATATTATGTCTCCTGAAAATGAATCTCCACCTATTGATGATTCTAATACAAGTTTTTCGTTGTTAACCCAATACATGAACTGGGATGTAAGTTATGGTTCACAAGAAGTTGCATCAATTTGGGCAAGATTAAAAAGTAAAATGCCTAAAATACCTAACGATAAAAGATATCACCCTTATTACAACTTGTTGGAGCTAGCGATACCCCAAAACTTAGATCCAGCCGCCAATAGTGACAATGAGTTAATTATAAATGCAAACATATCTTCTTCATACACATCTGAAACAGATGAACAGCAAGCCACACTCACATATAGAGACAATTCTGGAAAACATCATTATCTATTTCTGAATGGTGAACATGATCATGCTATTACTTCAGGAGAAGGACATGAACAACCGGATCAATTACAGCTATTGTACTCAGTAAATGGAAAATCCATTTTAAAAGATGCGGGGTATGATAGTGCAAAGGAGCGAGATAATTCCACTAAAAATGATTTTTATCATCATAATGTTCCATACATCACAAAAATTAAGTCCAATATTGTTTCTCAAGATGGAGGTTTTGCGTCCCCCTATCTTCCTTATACAAGTCCACAGTCAATATTATCACCTATAACTAATTCTTTAGTAGAAATTAAAAAAGATGCAAATGGCTTAATTCCAGATCCAAAACGCAAAATGTCGCTTCATCAGCCGGCGTATACCTTTTTGGAAGAGAATAACGACCATTTTACGATACTTAGAGGTAAAACAAATCATGTGCAATTGGAAGGAGTACAAATAGCAAGAATTGCTAACGATTATGAGCGAACAGTAATCTTCGTGAAAGATAATGAACCTTATCTGATTGATATAAACCAACTTCTTAATCGAGGTGATGTACAAGCAGCAAATAATATAGCAGAGCCTAATTTTTATTTAGCAAGATTTCTTGCCTTTGCATCCCCTGATTATACTGATGAATACAGTATGTCATATACAATTCCGTTTATTGGCTCAGAAGATTCTACTCATATAAGCAATTTTGTAAAGTTGAACTCAACCTCTATTTCAGCAACCCAAAAAGCCTATGAATTGAACACAGATGGTTCTAATTTTTCATTTAGTATAGGTAAAAATTTTAATAGTGGTTTAATAAAAGTGAATAATCAAATTGAATCGTCACTACTTATTAGAAATGAATCTGTTTATGAAAAATCTGGATCTAAAAAAGAACAAGTAAGTAGAGTTAAGCTAGTTGCTGAAAATGCTGTAGAAATTGAAAACTACAATTTTCATGGTTATAATGAAAATTCTTTACAATTTGTGAAAGAAATTTATGCAAAACAGTCCTTTGTAGGTGTTTTTAAAGCAGATGCATCAGAACAGTTGAAAGATCTTTTTAAATATGAGTCTGTTGATTTAAATACTAAAAACATGGTTACCATGTATTTTATTGAGAAAAATGCTTCAGAAATGGACGTTGTTGTAACTTACTCGAACGACAATGTTGGGAATCAAATTATAAATCTAAATTATCCTGCAAAATCTATTGCATTAATTCAATTTGCAAATACTAAAAAGGGATATTCATTTTTTCAGTTAGAGAAAATGAATAATTCTTGGGGAGTCAAGTCAAGCTATAATAATAATTTATATGTAACGACAAATAGCACAATGACTGTTGGTCACCTTATGGAAAGCGAAGGTGTTGCAATTGCAGATAATGTTACTTTAACCATAAACGGTGGAAACACATTACAAGATATTCCTATAGTTTTTGGTAATAACTCCAAAATAAAATTTACAACATCTCAGGTAAATTTACAAAATGTGACATTTTCTCCGATAATATCAACTAATTATTATTCAATAGAGTCGACTTCTCCTGCTTCAATTAAAATTCCTAATATGAGTAAAGTTACAGTGGAAGGAAGGGTAACATTTACCGGTTATCGCTTGCAAATTGATCAAGGTGGTGAATTAGAAATCAAAGATGGATCATTAGCTTCTTTTACGGATTCGTTTTCTTTTCTTAATTACGGAACGACCAAAATAGGTGCAGGTGTAACAATGAATCTAAAAAACTTTTCGAATTATAGTTCAAGTAATACACTCATTAACACAAATAACGAAAGTCGTACTTATTTTAATATCAGTTCAGGTGGCGTGATTAATTTTGGTGGTCTTGCAACCGTAAAAGGAACAACATTTAGACGTAAAACTACATCTAACTTTAGTTATGTTGGTATTTCTGGATCTGCTATTCGCTCGTTTGAAAATGTAGCTATTGAAGGCTCTCAATATGGAATTCTTGTTTCAAATGTTCCTAGTGGGAAAGTTTCATTCAAGTCAATAACTGGAAATAATAACTTTTATAGTACTATTAAAGCGAATAATGCTGTTTTTACTTTAGATGGAATTATTACAACCAATTCAGTTCAAGATGGATTAGCTGCTTATTCGGCATCAACTATTAAGCTAACTGGATACCATTCCTATGAGAATTCTTTAATTGGAATTAGAGCTGCTCAATATTCAACAGTAACGAATGGAAATGAAATCAACAGATTACCATTGGATTTATCCATCATTAATAATACTCGTGGAATTCATGTTTACACAAATGGAGATGTGAATTTGTTAGGCACAGAATTAGAACCTCTAATGGTCTGGCTTAATAGACGAACAGATAATGTGTACAATGTTGATGATTATGATTTATATGCAACTCTAGATGGAAAGATTACACTAAGCTATTATCAAAATATTGGAAATATTTCTATTTATGAAGATGCTCCAGAAGATGTTAATTTAATAAATCCAATTCCTTCTTCGGGCTTTCAAAATAATGGTTATGCGAAAGTGAATGATGATGAGGGTTTACTTGAAACCAATCGAACTAATTCGGCAAAATCTAAAAAAGATTTGCTAAAAAATTATCGATTATTACTCAAAGAGAGCAGTAAGCAAGCCTTAGCAGACTATTTAAATGTAAATAAGAATCACTCAAGCCATGATATAAAGTCAACAGCAGAAGTTTTGTTTGTTTTACATGCCTCACAAAGTAGTGATTTTGTATGGGTTAATTCATATGATAAATTATCCCGTCTAAAGTCTCTTAATATTGAAGATGCCGTCTTAATAGCCGAACAATTATTCTATTATTACACGAATACTCAGCCACAACAAACCGAATCCGCTTATTGGCTCAATCAGCTTAAAGAAATGAACCATGAAGCGTACGAAACCGGAATCTTCGATGTGCTTTACGAGCAAGCTGCGTTTAATCAAGAAGTAGTAGAAACTGAAGAAACTGAGCAAGTGGAAACGGATAAAAATACCATTCTAGCCTACCCAAATCCATTTAATCCAACAACGAGTTTGAAACTATCGCTAAAAAATAAAGCCCAAGTTCAGATTCAAGTGTTTGATATAATGGGACGTTTGGTTCAAACTTTAGCCAATAATGAACAATGGCAAAGTGGAACTCACGAAGTTCAATTCGATGCTTTTCGTTTAGCAAGTGACATGTATTTCGCCCGAACTCAGATTTTGGAATCGGGAAAAGCCGTTCAAACTCAGGTTACTAAATTAATGTTAATTAAGTAAGATTTGCCCAAGGACTAACAGTCCTAGGCAATTTTCTATAAAATAAAATTCGGTTTTTTAGGACTGTTAGTCCTAGATAACCCGTTACCTTTGGCAAAGTGAGGCACTTTGCCAAAGGTTTTAAATCAAGAAATACGATAATTCTTAACGATATAATCATCAAGCATTTGTTTGAAGCGTTTTCCGATTCCATCGCCCATTAAAGTGGTTACGTGTTCTCCATCAACATAAACAGGTGCTTTGGGTTCTTCGAATGTTCCTGGAAGTGAAATTCCAATATTCGCATGTTTTGATTCACCTGGGCCGTTCACTACACATCCCATTACGGCAACATTCAATTCTTCCACACTGGGATAAACTTGGCGCCAAATCGGCATCATTTGAACAATATAATCTTGAATTTCTTCGGCTAATTGCTGAAAATACGTGCTTTTTGTGCGTCCACAACCAGGACAAGCCGTTACTTGTGGCACAAAACTGCGAATGCCTAAGGATTGTAAAATTTGTTGAGCAACACGAACTTCTAAAGAACGATCACCATTGGGTTCAGGAGTCAAAGAAACACGAATGGTATCGCCGATTCCCATTTGCAAAATAACTCCAAGAGCAGCAGCACTTGCAACAATTCCTTTCATTCCCATTCCAGCTTCTGTTAAGCCCAAATGTAGAGGATAATTCGTAAGAGTTGCCAAGCGAGAATACACGGTAATCAAATCTTGAACACCAGAAATTTTGCAGCTTACAATTATTTTATCTGAACTTAAACCTACTTCTTCTGCCAAAGCAGTTGAACGTAATGCCGATTCAATCATCGTATCAAACATTACTTCTTTGCCTTCTTTAGGCTCAAGTAATTTATTGTTGAAATCCATTTTGTCAGCTAAGAGTTGCTGATCTAAACTTCCCCAATTCACGCCAATTCGGACTGGTTTTTCCCATTTCACGGCTTGTTCTACAATAGTACAGAAATTTTTATCGCGTTCTCTTGAACCTGTATTTCCAGGATTGATACGATATTTTGCTAAAAATTTAGCTGCATCTGGATATTGAGTTAATAACACATGTCCGTTGTAATGGAAATCGCCAATAATCGGAACTTCTACGTTTTTCTTGTCCAATTTATCCACAATAAACGGAACAGCTACAGCGGCTTCTTTATTATTTACCGTGATGCGAACGACTTCTGAACCTGCATCATGCAATTGGATAATTTGTTTTACGGTATCATCAATATCGGCAGTATCTGTATTGGTCATCGATTGAACAACGACTGGAGCACCGCCACCAAATTTTACATGACCAACGTGTGCTTGAACAGATTTTCTTCGGTTGATTTCAAACGGTTTATTCATAAAGGATTGTAATTCAGTTTGGAATTTATTTTTAGAGAATTAAGCAGATTTAAAGTTCGAAATTAAATATCTGCTTAGAAGAATTAGGTAATTATTTTCGTTTGCTCATTTCAAACAAAACTCTTTTTTCATCTGCAGAAAGTCCATCGTAACCAGTTTTGGCGATTTTATCCAAAATTCGGTCTAATTCATTCTGATCAACTTCCTCAATAATTTCAGCATCCTCTACAATTCGCATTGAAGGATTCTTAGGTTTTGTTTTGGTTTTAGCGGTTTCTGCAGTGTGCTGTAATTTTTGCACATAATAGATAATGAAGTCAATCCAACGTGTTATCACTACTCCTTGTAAATGAGCGCGAACGATTACAAATCCAGTAAGTGCACCGCCGACATGAACCAAACGTGCAATAGCAGTTTTGTCACCAATTAAAATAACATCAATGGCGATTAATCCAGCAATGACATATTTAGCTGGAAGAGGTGGTAACAAAAACAACATGATAGGAGCGTTTGGATACAATAAAGCAAAGGCAACCATAATTCCATAAACAGCTCCAGATGCACCAATTACGGGTGTTGTTCCAAAAACTCCAGAAAGTAACAAGTTTAATAAGGCTCCACCGATTCCACTTATGAAAAAGATGGATGAAAACGTTCTTGGACCTAAATCTTGTTCAACTTGTCGTCCCATCCAATACAACCAAAGCATATTAAACAGAATATGCCATACATCGTGATGCAGAAATAAATAGGTAACAATTCTCCAAGGTTGCGTTAAAGCGATTTTCCAATCAGGAATGTAAGCAAACCATTCTAGCCAATTAGGAAAAACAAGCCCAATTAAAAAACTGACTACAGAAATTAAAATAATAGATCGGATTGCAATAGGAAGAGTGTTAAAGCCCATTCCAGACGCTGAATAACGTGAATTTAACATTAAGCAGGATCTCCTTTCAATCCCCATAGTTTAATTAAAATAAACCCAATTACCATTCCACCAAGGTGAGCAGAATGTGCAATTCCAGAACTTAATCCGCTAATTCCACTAAACAATTCAATGGCTCCGTAAAAAATAACAAAATATTTTGCTTTCAAAGGAATTGGAGGGAATAACATGTAAATGTATTTGTTGGGATACATCATTCCAAATCCAATTAGTATTCCATAAACGGCACCCGAAGCTCCAATAACAATGGCATTGCTGACTAACATGGATAAGAGACCTGCCCCAATTCCTGTTAAGAAATAATACGTTAAAAATCGTTTAGTTCCCCAGCGCAGTTCTAATTGAAGCCCGAACATCCATAAAGCAAATAAATTGAAAAAGATGTGAGAAAGATTACCATGCATAAACATGTAGCTCATTAATTGCCATGGATAAAAATATCCAGAATCATAAGGGAAAAGAGAGAAATACTTGTTTAAAATAGTCCCTGTAATAGGAGTATTTTGAGCCAAAAAGACTAAACCATTTATAATTAGCAGATTTTTAATCGCCGGAGGAAAGATTGAAAATGAAGTCTGTGGTGAATATCTGTTGTTAAAATCCAAGTGAAAATCCTTTTACCAGGTTATTTTTTCTTTGTTTAAAAATGCTGAAATGCCACGTTTACAGTCATCAGTACCACGGGCTTCTGCATTTTTTTTAGCGGCATACGGTGAAAAATCAGAAAATGATGTGATATGAGCGTGAGAAATAAGTTCTTTTGTCATAGCAACGGATTCACGACTCACTTTAGTTTCAAAAAGATGCACCCAATAATTTAATCGTTCAGAAAAAGTCTCTGAAGCACAAACTTCTGTAATTAATCCCGTTTTATAGGCTTCAGATGCGTTAATAAGTTCTCCAGCTAAAAGTAAACGTCTAGCAAAGGTATCGCCAACTTTTTTCACGACAAACCAAGAGACAATTGCAGGAATAAATCCAACTCTTGTTTCCGTATAAGCAAATCTAGCTGTATCAACTGCTAAGGAAATATCACAAACGGTAGCAAGTCCACAACCTCCGGCAATGGCATCGCCTTGTATTGCACTTAAAATAGGAATAGGATGATTGTAAATGAGTTCAAAAAGTTCTGCAAGATGCTCTGAGTCTAGTAGGTTTTCTTCATAGGTTTGAGTTTGTAACTTCTGTAGAGCCGAAAGATCTGCCCCTGCTGAAAACACTGCTCCATTTTGGCGAATCACAATCAATTTAAGTTCAGGATTGGTTTTCGCTTTTTTTAGTTCATCTTTTAACAGGCCTACTAATTCATTATTTAGAGCATTCCGTTTTTCGGGTCTGTTAAGAGTTAGAAATAAGGTTTTCTGGATGATAGTTACGTCAAGCATGGCACAAAGATAACAAGTATGAGTCAGTCTTCATAAGATTGATTGAGAGGAGGAAGAATTGAAGTGAGAGGTGTGAGGTTTTTAATTAAATTTGAAAAGATATTTTGGTAATTAATTTTTTCAATTGTGTATTCGCTAGGTTTATTTTTTTATAATGCTCTTTGAGTTAGGTAAAATCAATAATCAATAATCAAAAAAACTAAAAATCATTTAAACGCAGACTTTCAGAATCTTATAGTTTTGATTTTATAATTCCTTTTGCTGTTTTGTAACCAGAAAGCCAAGCACTTTCGACCCTTCCGTTCAGAAATATATCACCAGCAAACCAGAGATTTGGATAATATTCGTCACGTATAAATCCTGTATCAACGATATTAATGGGTTGAGCATACTTCCATCGATGAATCTGTTTAAATACATAATTTCCAGGTACATACTCAGATAAATTGGTTGATAGAGCTTCAAAGACTTCATCATCAGATAATGAGTAGCTTATTCGGGTAAACTCTGGTGTCAAATTTGCAGTAATGGAAGTTACTTCACTTATCCCTTTTTTCTTGTTGTCAGCCATCCATTGAAAGTTTGATTGAGGGTCGCACCACATACCACCAGGTTCTGGAATTAATGATTCTGTATCGGATACGATCATAAGAGTAGCGCAAGAATGATACTTTTGCTGATTAAAAAAGCTAACGGTATTAAAGTCTGGGATAATACCTGAACTGTAACAAAGAGCTAAAGATTGAATAATTGGGGCGGTTATTACGAGTGTTTTAGCTTCAAAAACAACGCCATTCTCCGTTAAGACTTTGCAGATTTCTTCATCAGCTTTTTCAATTCGTACAACTGTCGTTTGTTGTTTTACCTCTAACTCTGAACATAAATCAAGGCAAATAGATCTCATGGTAGGAAAGGCCTTGTATCGGACTTTATCTTCTTGTTTTTTTGGTCCAAAAGATTCAAAATTAGTAGCCCATTTGTCAACTAAACCATTTCTAATCCATTCGTTTACTTGCTTTAAAAACTCAATTGATTCAACCGTGAAATATTGAGCCCCATAATCAAAAACGGCTTTACCAATTTCTGTTTGTACTGTTTTCGAAGCCACTCTTCCTCCAGGCAAAAAACCTTTGTCGACAACTAAAACAGATAAATTGTTTTTTTGCAATTCTTTAGCACAGGCAAGACCGCTTAAACCTGATCCGATGATAATACAATCGTAAATCATATTCCTTAAAATGGGTTAAACAAATGTAAAATAGGGTAATTCTACTTATTTATGATACTTCATTTCCCTTAAATCAGTAGATTGTCTTTGTTAAAATTTAAAAAAAACTTATACTCCACGGAAAATTGAGAATAATGACAATAATTGAAGGAAAAATAACTTTTGTAGCATGTGTTTGTATTAAATAACGAGTGTGTTTTCAAATAATCAAAGCTTGAAGTGCAAAGACTGTTTCTTATAAAGAATAGGTTTAAGTGGGAAATGAATTAACGATTAAAGCTAAAATTTAAGAGAAGGAAGATGTTAACATGTTTGAAATTTTATTAATTGTAATTGGTGTTTTTGCAGGATTTCTATCTGGATTATTAGGTATAGGTGGAGGTTTAGTATTTATACCGATTCTATTTTATATGTTTACATCTCAAGGGGTTGCAAATCCCGCTGTTTATGCTGTTGCCACATCTCTGTTTTGCGTTATTTTGGTTTCAGCATCGAGTACGATTAAACACATTCAACAGAAAAATTTTTCATTAAAAGAAAGTGCTTGGATTGGCGGTTTTGGTGCAATTGGAACATATTTCGGGAAACAAATCACGACATCAGAGCATTTTTCAGAAAAAGAATTCGCTATCTTATTTTCAGGAATCTTACTCTATACGGCGTATTCCTTTTTAAAAAGTCCTAAAAAAGATGTAGGCTCTAGCAAACCTCCAATCGAGGTAAAATGGAGTTCTGGACTATTTGTAGGAGGATTAGGTGGATTCGTGGCCGCATTAACGGGTTTAGGTGGTGGAATTGTTATGGTTCCACTATTAAATATGAACTATCATAAACCTTTTAATCTGGTAGTTAGTTTAAGTTCTGCCGCTATTTTAATCATATCAATTGTTGCAGTAGTTCAATATTCGTTTGCAAGTTTAACGAGTACGGCTATATCTTCGGTTAATTTAGGATATGTCGATTTTGGCGTAGGTTTACCATTAGCCGTAGGTGGAATGTTAGGAGCTGGACAAGGTGCAAAATACGCAATGACGGTAAATAAACTATTGTTGAAACGGATTTTTGCAGGTTTAGCTATTTTAGAAGCATTTAGGTTATTAGCAGAACATTTATTAGACCTCTAAATTCAGTTTTAACTATAATTTAATCAAAATGAATTAATACATCTTAATAAATTATGGAATAGAAATTCCTTAATTTGAGTCAACTTTTATAATCGAGTAATCGACTAACTTGGAAATTCATAAACTATTAAGTAGGCAATTAAAAAGGACTTTTGGAAAAGAAGTACCTCAGGATGAGAAATTTCAAGAATTTCTACATTTAATTAACCAATCTTATCTACAT
>Ga0210013_1002028_pt1 | contig 11197 bp, 12 predicted proteins | sample CryGeymeta201506_FD_185553 | JGI IMG/M metagenome (GOLD analysis project Ga0210013, IMG submission 185553) | Groundwater microbial communities from Crystal Geyser aquifers in Utah, USA - Crystal Geyser metaG 2015-06 (SPAdes) (version 2) | ecosystem: Environmental > Aquatic > Deep subsurface >...
ACCGAGGCGGCGCACAACACTTATTCCACCGTCTAGCACAGCAATTCCGGCGGAGTCGTATCCCCTGTACTCCAGGCGCTTAAGACCATTAATCAACACGGGCACGGTATCTCTCTGACCGATACATCCAACTATTCCGCACATAGGTTCTCCCTTCGTGAATGCCGATGATTAGTATCACGGCATGAACCAGGACACATTAATAGGGTTACTATAATAGTTGCTACGTTAGTTACTGCAACAGCCTATAGTATTGTTACGTCTATGGTTACGTTCTTGTTACTATAATAGTTACTACATTAGTTACTGCAACAGGGGAATTTAGAAAAGGCTCCGGCTGAGGCATGTCTATGCCGGCCTTTTGCCACTTTGGTACCGCTTTGTCCCGGGGGTCGCTCTCCGGTTTTGTAGATACCATTACGACCGTGGTCCGCCGAGAGGCATCCGCCGAATGAAACTTTCGATTAACCTCTCCCTCGTCAACTACCATAAAACGGCAGTTCTGGCGCTCGCATTGTTACCCCTATTCAGTTATTAGTCGTTTCTTGCTTACTATCCTCCTTCCGCCATCTTTCTACTATATCAGCACACACCATTCCATATCGTCGAAGACCGCCATCTTCTTGTTGCCGACCTTCCGCGGTCTTTCTACTATATCAACACACACCATTATACCCTAATCGGGCTATCGGTCACAGACAGATGTAAATTCAGGCTCATTCTTTGATTAGAATAGACTGCTGTCTAAATATCTATGCTTATGCTCGCGTCTGGATGTCATTCTGAACGATATAATTGAATATAGAGACAATAGCCAGGCAATTACAATGCTTATGCTCGCGTCTGGATGTCATTCTGAACGATAGTGAAGAATCTAGATCACACTCACCGACTTCTGTCACTGAGTATGTCTAAGCTTTGATCTACCTTCCTAAGAAGAATCTATCAAGCATCTTTCAAATCTATCAACCGCCTATAAACCATCTATCTCACTCAGGTTATCTAAGCTTAGACCCTCCTGCACAAAAAGAAGGTTTCCGCACCCAAGATTCTTCAGTCGCTTCGCTCCTTCAGAATGACATCTAATCGCTATTTGCTATTTGCTCCTTCAGAATGACATCTGGCAAGAGTATCCTTAGAACCCGATCTCCTGCCGGATGATATTTGCGATACTGTGGGCCACAAAGCCCGCATTGTCGCTGGTATCGCTTTCGACCATGACGCGGATAAGCGGTTCGGTGCCGGATGGTCGCACCAGGATTCTGCCCCGATCTTGAAGCTCGGTCTCGGCCTTCGCGATGCTTTCTCTAATAATCGCGATCTCCTGCCATCCATGTATCCTTTTTACCTTGACGTTAATCAGAACCTGGGGAAGTTTCTTCATAATTTTCTTCAGTTCAGAGAGCTTCTTCCCTGTCTGGACCATAACGGACGCAAGCTGCAGGGCGGTTATGATACCATCACCTGTTGTGTTGTGCTCCAGAAATATAATATGGCCGGATTGCTCGCCGCCGATGCTTATGTTTCGCGCGAGCATCTCTTCGAGAACGTAGCGGTCTCCAACCTTAGTTTTAACGACATCGATTCCGTGCTTTTTCATGGCGATATCAAAGCCCAAATTAGCCATAACCGTCGTTACAATGGCGCTTTTGGGAAGCATGCCGCGCTCTTTGAGATGGGTTGCGCAGACGGCCATAATAAAATCGCCGTCTACTACCTCACCGTTCTCATCGACCGCAATTACCCTGTCGGCGTCGCCGTCATGCGCGAAACCAACATTAACATCGTGCGACGTCACTATCTCCTGGATATAATCAACATAGGTCGAGCCGCAGCCCAGGTTTATATTCATACCGTTTGGACTGGTATTTACCGCTTTTACTTCGGCCCCAAGCTGGCGGAAGACAAGCGGCGATACCCGGTACGCCGCGCCGTGTCCGCAATCGATGGCCACTTTGAGCCCCTCCAGGCTGCCGGTAATCGTGTTAACGACATGATCGACATAAAGGTCTGCCGCTTTTCCATCGACTTTAACCGTACCGATGCTCGGGCCTGTGGGAAGGTCTTTTTCCGAATCCAAATTCGCTTGTATATCATCTTCTACCTGGTCGGGCAACTTAAAGCCGTCGGGTCCGAAGAACTTGATGCCGTTATATTCGGCGGGATTATGCGACGCGGAGATCACAACCCCGCCGTCGGCTTTAAGGGCTTTGGTAAGATATGCAATGGCAGGGGTCGACAGAACCCCGACGTTGAGCACGTTGGAGCCGACCGAGCATATACCCGCGGCAAGCGCCGCTTCAAACATGGCCCCCGATATTCTTGTGTCTTTTCCTATAATGAAGACCCCGCCCTTGCCCTTGCTAAGAACGGTCGCCCCGGCTTGGCCGATTTTAAACGCCAGCTCGGCGGTAAGGTCCTTGTTTGCGATCCCTCGAACGCCGTCGGTTCCAAAAAGCCTCGTCAAATGCCACCTCCAGGCAAGTAATTTTTACGGTCGCTTTAGTATATCATTTACGGCTTTTGCGTGACAAAGGCTCCCGGCTAGGAGCTATACGACTTTGCGACAAAAGGCGACGTCATCGCGGCAAGCATCGCTTCGTAGCTGGGGATAAACGATATGGTGTCACCAATTTCATATGTGTGTTCAGATTCGGTCACATCGACGACAAGGTGGTCGCTGCTTCTCCTTAAAATCTTCGCTTTCATATCGAGGGTTCTTAGCGCGCCCCTGCAGATATCCTGCGATCCAATCGCCAGGATCGCCCTTTTACGCAGGCCGTCAGGCTGTTGTGTCGGCTTTTCTTTTATCTCTACGATTTCCGCTTCCAGGATTATTGCATCCTGAAAGGTGTGCGGGATCGGGTCAAGGTCGACCGTCTCCTGCCCCAAAAGAATCGCCTCCCCCAACCTGACCTGGTTAACCCCGGGCGGCACCGCCCCAGCCTCTATAAGCTTCCAGATACTCGAGTTGCCGCCGGAGACAACCGGAAGCCGGGTATCCAGGCGCTCCCGCAGGTCGCCGGCGCTCTTAACCAGAAGCTCGAGCATTGCGGGTGTGGGGGAAACCCCCTGCAAGCAGGCCACATTCGATCCGATTCCCTCAAACCGTATCCATGAAAACCGCAGCGCCTCCCGCATAAAACCGAAAAGATCCTGGGGAAGCACTCCCTCGCGCAGGTCGCCGGCCTCAACCATCACTATGACTTTGTATTCTTTGCGGATTGCCGAAGCCGCGTGGGAAATTCGTTTAATCGTTGCAAGCTCGGATACGAGGCACATATCCGTTATTTCAACCGTACGGGGAATCTCCCAGGTCATCGGTTGCCTCAGCATCATACGAGGGACATCTCGAAGGACATCTATATCAAGCAGACGCTCCAGGTTTTGCAACCTGGAGTCGGCAACAGTAGAAACTCCGCCGGCAATCATCGCCCGGGCCACGGCGGGATTCCCCAGGCACGCCTTAACAACCCCAACGACCTCTATGCCGTTGGCGTTACAGGTACTGGTTATCACGTGCGCATTATGCGCAATCTTATTGAGATCAACTGTGAGAGACGGTTGCAGAGAACATCACTCCATAAAAAAAGAGGTTAAAGAAGCGTACTTCCTTAACCTCTGGTGTTGCGTAATTATTACCTCTTGGAAAACTGCGGACGCTTGCGGGCTTTTTTCAAGCCGTACTTGCGACGCTCTTTCATTCTTGGGTCGCGGGTCAACAGACCGGCTTTCTTAAGCTCGCCGCGAAAACCGTCATCGGCCTCAAGCAGCGCTCTTGCGATACCGTGACGCAACGCACCAGCCTGGCCGCTTACGCCACCGCCGGTGATCGAGGCTATTACATCGAACCTGTCTGTTGTACCGGTTACTTCAAAGGGCTGCTGGATCAAAATCTGCAGGGCCTTACGGCCGAAATACGTCTCGAGGTTCTTGCCGCCGACATTGAACTCGCCCTTGCCCGGCATCAACCGAACACGGGCCACAGCATCTTTTCTACGACCTGTTCCGTAGTAGACAACCTTACTAGCCACTGATTACTCTCCTCCCGCCCTAATATCTAATACTTTCGGCTGCTGGGCGGTATGCGGATGCTCCGACCCTGCATAAACTTTTAGTTTCCTGAACATCTGCCGGCCAAGACTATTGTGCGGAAGCATGCCCTTTACCGCCAGCTCAATAACCCTTGTCGGGTGTTTTACGATCAATTTGTCAAATGTGGTTTCTTTTAATCCGCCCGGATAGCCAGAGTGGCGATAGTACATCTTTGTCTGGGCTTTACGTCCGGTCATGACAACTTTCTCAGCGTTTATAACGATGATGTAATCGCCGACATCCATGCTTGGGGTATACATGGGTTTGTGTTTTCCTCTAAGAATGGTCGCGACCTGGGTTGCGAGACGACCGAGCGGTATTCCCGCTGCGTCAACTGCAAACCACTCTCGATTGATATCCTTTGGCTTGGCCGAATATGTTTTCATTTCTCCTCCAACACTGTATGTAAAAGTTAATTATCTTTCAAAACTGGCAATATTGTAGCAATCTTGCAACCATACTATATTATATAAAACCGCAGGAAATGTCAATGCCGGTTCGGTAGTTCGAAGCCCTTAGCCGACTACTCGCATAAACGTTTCCGAGATACCCTACTACGCCATATAATATCAGGCTAAATTCGAACAACTTTCAAACAAATCTTGAGAACACTTCGTTACCAATAAAAATCCCCCGGGGTGTTAATCTCAGCAGCCCGTTTTTGCTTTCTATAAGCCCGTCGTCGAGCAACCCCTCGATCTGCGCACCATAGATATCCTGCACAGAGCATCCAAAGCGAGACGCAAATGCCTCCAGGTTTACACCCTCCATCTTGCGAAACCCCAGGAAAAGCATTTCGCTCATCTCGTCGTCTATAGAAAGCTCGATTTCCTCGGGCTTAAATAGGTCGGTACCCGCAGTTTCTATATAATCCGTGGGTTTTGCCGTATTTGCAAATCTCTTGTTGCCGATCCTCGAATGCGCACCGGCGCCGAAGCCGATGTAATCACGGTTATCCCAGTACACCAGGTTGTGACGGCACTCCTTGCCGGGTTTGGCGTAGTTTGAAATCTCGTAATGCCCATAGCCGGACTCTTCCAAAGATTCCATGGTATACGCAAACATATCCGCCTGCATGTCTTCATCGGGCATTGCGAGCGCACCCGTAGTTATCTCGCACTCAAGCGCGGTCCCTGGCTCGACCGTAAGGCCGTAGCATGAGAGGTGCTCGGGCTCAAGCGCGGCGGCTTGCTCGAAATTAAGCGCCCAGTTTGCGAGCATTTGCCCGGGGACGCCGAATATGAGATCGATATTTATATTATCAAAGCCGGCCCGGCGGGCGGCATTAAACGCATCCACCGCCTGCTGTGCCGAATGCTTTCTGCCAAGAAGTGTCAGCAGGTCATCGTCAAGGGATTGGAACCCGATACTTAGCCTGTTCACACCGCTTTCCCGCAGCACCGCCAGCTTTTCATACGTAACCGTTTCCGGGTTAGCCTCGATGGAAATCTCGGCATCGGGTGTAATAGCAAAGCGCCCCTTCAGAGATGTGATAATCGATGCTATGTAAGAGGGCTCCAGCAGGGTTGGGGTGCCGCCGCCTATATAGATGCTCCCTACGGTGCCGAAAGCGCCGTAGCAATCTGCCTGGGAAGCGATTTCGGTCAGCAACGCATTTACGTAGGGCTGATGAAATGCGGCCAGTCCCGCATAAGAATTGAAATCACAATATTTACATTTTTGTTTGCAAAACGGGATATGCACATAAATAGCGGACATGATATATAAAAAAAGAATCCTTCCGTGTGTTTGTAAGATTATCTCAGATTCGACTGGGCAATGCCAGCAGTGGACCGGGCCTCAGGTATTTTCGCTAATGCGAGTGGCGGGCAGGTCGTCGTGCTTGTGCCCGGATGCAGATATTTGACCGTCCTCTCTAGTGTGGTAAAACCAACGGTCCCGGTTTGCTTGCGTCTTCCTCAAGCCTGATGGCCTCCGCCGGGCAAACCCCCACGCACACGCCGCACCCTTTGCATGCATCCGCATCAACCTTGACCTCATCGGCCATGCTCAGTGCGTTAAATTGGCACGAGTCAATGCAGCTTTCACACAACGTGCAGGAGTCGTGGTCGATTCCGGCCGTAAAGCCGGAGGACGTAACGACTCCAAACCCAAGCGATAGTGCGCGCATCCCCAGGCAACAGCACGAGCAACAATTGCAGAGAGAATAGAGCCTGTCGCCGGCCGCATCCTTAAACCAGGCCGTATGGACACGCCCCCGCTCGTGCTCCCGCTCAAGGATTTCTAGCGCCTCGCCGGTATCCACCCTACGCGCATTCCCCTTCTTATGCTCAACGACAAAATCGACAAACGGCTCACCAAGAACAAAGCATACATCTATCGGCAGGCACGGGTTCTCGGCTATCTGTCTGCAGGGGCAATCCGTAACCGCAATATGCTCGGAGTTTTCCAGGATAATATCCCTCGCCCGCTCAAATGGCAGCACCTGCTCGGGGTTACGAACCACAACCGGCTCTTTAATATCGACCAGACGTTTTGCCGTTTCGCTTGTGATTACCTTGGCGTGGTGGGTGTTCATCAGCTTTTCACCGGCACCCCTGTAAAGCCGGGCCGGGAACAGCCGTGGATGCTCGAGCGCATACCTGACCGGTTTCAGGTACGACGACGTCCATCTTAAGTACACATAGCTGTGGATGAAGTTCTTTGCCCCCCGCCACCCGTGAAACCGCGCCAGTTTGGCTGTGCTGTCTTTGCGCCTAATAAACAACCAGCTCCCGGCCACAGCGATGCCACTTAGCAATAGCGGGATAAGGCCGCTTTTCTTTCTTGTTTTATCCATACCCTATTTATTATAGCCGATTAGACCATAGAAACCACGCGAACATGCACCTGAATCCTCTAAACTATCGCCCATCCTGGTCGAAATTAATACAAAACAGCTCTTGAGGAGATGGTGCTACATGCCTTTTATCATACTGGTAAACGCGCTTAGCGGGCTTATCGTAGCCTTGCTCTATTATCCGAGATCGCCGTGGTACCTGTTCGGCGCCGTGCGGCTCGACGAACTGTGGTTGTGGTCGAAGTACGCCCTATTTTCCTCATCGTTGCTGTTTGTTTTCGCGGTTCTGGCGCTTGATAAAGACGCAAAAGGCCGCGGCCTTGCCCGAAGCCTATCGGCGTTTATAGCAACCCTGCAGGGGCTCCTCAACCTGCTCCCCGCAGTTTTATATCTTATCTTTTTACACGGTGCTGCGACCTCCCGCATCGCAGTCCATGGATATACGCTCACAATTACTTCCCGGCAGCTCTTCTTGCACCTGCTCCTTGTCACAATATCTTGGGCAACCGCCCTCTGGCTTGTGCTAAAAGGAAGGGAGCGCAACATCACCGAGCCCGCGCAGGTTCTCGAAGCGCAGGTACAATCATCGATATAACGGATCATGTCAACCTACATACTCCATAAAGATAGCAGCAAAGCAGAAAACCTGTCGATAAACGGTTGTTCATCCGATGAAGGCAGCGGTTTGTAAACACTACGTCGCCTGCAGGCTATGTAGACAAAGCGTATAAATGGCGGCTGCCATTTATGTAGTTGGCCCTTATCAGGCGATCTGATATAAAGCTTTATGTGGGTTTTCACACATCGTGTAGCGCTTTACTCATTACTAATCGAATAGGTTTGAGTCACTACGCACTGCCAATACGATGTCGCTGACGTAGTGCCACCATAGCACCTACTAAACCAAGAAAAACCGCTAAACCTATAGCTGCATAAAGTGTATTCCTGTCGTTAACTGATGTTGACTCATCATCCTTAATTGAACCCTTAATAGCGCTTTGCACCATGCCGTGGGCCACGCCAGTACCTGGTTCGCCACCATATAACAAGTTACCTTGAGCATCCTTCGCAGGTTCACCCATGGTAGAAACCATCTTCAATAAGACATCTGCCGCTGGGTATAATTTCTTATTATCTAGACTTAGCTTACCCTTATTGTTGTAGAGAGGAATGAGGTAGTCACCTTGATCTGCACTAACATAAATAAAATCAGTGTTAAACACCTCGACCCTTACATGCTTTGCTTCGGATACGTTGCTGATGTTCTGCTCGCTGAGATACTTCGTAACGTCATTTTCATCTGCGCTGAACTTTATCAGTTCTCTTGGCATGTACCTGCCGTAGCCTATAAGAGCCCATGAGCCATTTTCTTGCCCAATATCTGCGGATGAGACAACTTTACCTGTTTTGTCAAGCAGTGGATATTCCCAGTAATATTCTGCACGTAGCGCAGAAAGAAAGTCTTTATTTTTATAATCCTTTGAGAGTGCCTTAATCTTAGACAAGTCAAGATTGTATACTTTATATGGCTGCCCAAGCTCCACTGGTGCTTCAGATGCATCCGTAAGACTCCAAAAATCAGGTTGCTCCTTCATATCGCTTGCAATCGAATTCAACTGCGCCTTAATTACCTGATCAACCTCTACGGGCGCGCTAGCAAAGGAAGTGCTTGGAAGCAATAGAAGTACCAAGATACCAAATAGTGCTAATACTCTTTTCATCGATTACTCCTCACTCCTTATTGATAAAAGTAGATAGATTCAACCCATCTGTGGACACCGTCGTCGTAAAACCAGTTATAGGTATTTTTATGACCTGCCCCATCTGCTGGATTAACCCAGTACACATACCGGGTTGCGGTGTCATCATCGTACCCACGAACAACAGTCATATGCCCACCTCCACTGTAATAGCCCCAGCCTGCAGCCATCGGACCGCCACAGTTGATCTGATATTTTACCGATAAGAAGGTTAGGCCACTGCTTATGGTCATACCAGTTCTTTTCGTCTGGAAATGGTTTATGGCTTGGTTGGTCTGGTTTAACGATGCTGTATAATTTGGATAGTTCTGGTTATGATAAATGTAATCGACATTTGCCCATTGGCTTAGCGTCCCACCAAAATGCTTTTCAATCATCTCGCCGCTAGCCGCCCAGCACCAATTGCTCTTTGCTTGCTGTACGGGAACAACAGTGGAAAGCCACTTCACCGTTGCAAACGCCGGGGTCGCTGTAGTCGCCAACAACAGTACCGCTAAGCAAATTTGCAGTATCAAGTAATGCCTTAACGTAAATCTCAATCTCATAGTTCACCTACCCCTAATCCTCATAATCCTATTCATTCGTTTGCGTCTTTCGGTAATATTTTTGTTGCCCTAGTAGATAGCAAATTTAAATGAGCCAAAGCTAGATTTACTTTACGAGCATGCTGTTTACAAAACAAGGTTCATACTTGCGCTCTTTACCTATGCTATTTAACGACTGTCACTTAAGTGTAGCGCTGTCCCTGATACATATTTACGCCCCCCTTTCTTTTATAAGCAATTACCTGCTTATTAAGGACTGATAGCCTAAAATCCCATAAGCCATACACGTAAAACCTTTGCTGATAGTTATAGCACATGCTTCAATTTACTAACTATCACTACTTCAGTGTCTTATAATGACTGTACTCTAATACACGTATTCTAACTTACTTTATATATCTAATCAATACCCTTTCTACACAGTGCTAACCTGCTAATTTTAAAAACATACGGTAGTTTAGCTGGGGTTTAACTTGGTAGTAAAAATGATTGACTATTTCCTAAAAATAATGAGAATAATCATTCAATGCAATTTGAAGATGCTTGGTAGCATCTTCTATGCTTATGCTGTGGCTTGTGCAAGATGAAATACTGGCAGCGATCGGGACAAGAGCAAGCCAAGTAAACATTTTACGTGTGTCCATGGGCACTCTTTCCTATTGGCCTAGCGGAAGTCATCAAAGCATGGGTTTGCTTAAAAATATATGAATAACACCGCTTTCAAAGTATTATAATCATTGCAATAGTAGATCGTTCTCTTTTTGGGTATCTACAGGGTGAAATAATCCAATTTGCCACCAGGGGATACCATGAAACTACTTGTAACCGGAGCAGCAGGAGACATCGCGTTTCAGCTTATTCCCTCGCTTGTCCGGCAAGGACACAGCATAAGGGCGCTGGTCAGGTCCGAAAAAGAAGCGCGAAGCATTCAAAATCCCGCAATCGAGATTGTCGTTGCAGATATTACCAACCCTCAGTCTATTAGCGGAACGGCCGCCGACGTCGATGCGGTATTTCATCTTGCGGCCGCCCTCTTCGTCGCTGACCCCGAGGAAGACCTGAGAAAAATCAACTACGAGGGAACCATCAACGTGGCAAACGAATGCATCGCTCACGGCGTTAAAAGGTTCATTTTCCCCAGCTTCCCACTGGTTCTAGGGCCGCACACCGCCCCGTCACAACCCATCAACCCGGAGGATGCCGCCACCCAGCCAAACTGTTTTCATGCGCTTTACAAAAAGCTCTGCGAGCAGCACCTGCTTGTGCTGGCAGAACACGGAAAATTTTCGCCCACCATCCTCCGCCTGGGGACGGTCTACGGACCCGATATGCGCCTGATTAAAGCCCTGAAGTCCTTCATAAAGCAGGGGCTCTACCGGATACCGGGCGATGGCAACTACGTTTTCAGCCCGGTCCATGTCGATGATGTAGTCCAGGGGATGCTTTTGGCCTTGAACAGCGAAAAGGCGATCGGACAGATATATAATGTTGCCGATGATATGCCGGTCCGTTACAAAGAATTCGTCTTTATGCTCGCCGACCTCCTACAAGTACCAAGGCCTCAGTCGGTACCGATAGCCCTCTACCGGGTGCTCGCCGGCTTCGCCGCCCTATGGGCGCGCCTCACGAACACGGCGCCCCTCATCAACAACGATATGGTAACGTTCAGCACCTCAAGTTTCGCTGCGGATACGACTAAAACCAAGAACGAGCTTGGCTTTAAGCCGAACTACCCGACGATTGCCAAGGGCCTTCCAACATGCATCAATCGTCATCAAGGCTTAGAAAAACGTTCAATTGCAGCCTGATTTGGTTAAAAACAATAGAGAAGAAAAGAAACCCGAGATTTCGCTTTTCGCCGAAGCCGAACAGGGCCGCTGAAGTCGCTTGACAGACCCTATAAAAAGGTGTAGCCTTTCCTAACTAAACGGTTAAGATAAAACAACCGTGGGACTCGTTTTGTCACCACAGCTTCGGGAATATGTATTACTATGTTT
>Ga0210013_1002044_pt1 | contig 11126 bp, 8 predicted proteins | sample CryGeymeta201506_FD_185553 | JGI IMG/M metagenome (GOLD analysis project Ga0210013, IMG submission 185553) | Groundwater microbial communities from Crystal Geyser aquifers in Utah, USA - Crystal Geyser metaG 2015-06 (SPAdes) (version 2) | ecosystem: Environmental > Aquatic > Deep subsurface >...
CGGGCGTGTGGATTGCCAGGGAAGAATTGGCAGACTTTTCCAATAAAGTCGTGCGCTTGCTGGATGATGCAAAAGTGCGCGCCAGTCTGGGCGAAGCCGGACGCGAATATGCGCATGGCTGGTCAGCCAGCCAGCAAGCCGGACGGATGGTGGCGTTCTATCATGCCGTGCGCTCGGCATCGGCTGTGTCAGAACTATCGGCTTTGACGCTTTGAAGTCATACCCAATGCCTGCATGATCTAGCATGATGGTGTGGGACGAGCCGTGTTGAATTCGATAAAAAACCCATAACATTATGAATACTATGGGTTTTTTATGTGTCCGTGCACTGCGATAAATCAACCGCTGTTGCGCAGTCCCGTGGCGATGCCGTTGATGGTCAGGTGGATGGCGCGCTTGGTCAGTTCGCTGCTGTCTCCGGCACGGTGGTGTGCCAGCAGGGCGACTTGCAAGTGGTTGAGCGGATCAATGTAAGGCATACGGGTCAGCAGGCTGCGCGCGAAGGTCGGGTTGTCGTGCAACAACACCTGGCTGCCAGTGACGGCGAACAGCATTTTGATGGTTTCTTCAAACTCCTGTTTGATGGCACCGAAAATAGCTTCGCGCAGTGCTGGGTCTTCGACTAGTTCCGCATAGCTCGCGGCGATCCCCATGTCGGTCTTGGACAGCACCATGTCCATGTTCGACAACAGCCCCTTGAAGAACGTCCAGTCCTTGTACATGGCTTGCAATTGTGCCAATCCGGTCTGTCCTTCGCGTTCGATGAAGCGATTCACCGCGCTGCCGAAACCAAACCAGCCGGGTAGCAGGGTGCGGTTCAGACCCCAGCTGAATACCCAGGGAATAGCGCGCAGGTCTTCGATACGATCCGAGGCGCGGCGCGCAGAGGGGCGGCTGCCGATGTTGAGTTCGGCGATTTCGCGTATCGGCGTGGCGGTGAAAAAGTATTCGGTGAAACCGGGCGTTTCATACACCAGCTTGCGGTAGGCCGCGAAAGCATCCAGGCTCAAGGCTTCCATGATGCGGTGAAATTCCGGCATCGCGCTGTCTGCGCCGTGATGGTGCAGCAGCGTGGCTTCCATGGTCGCGGCAACCAGCGTCTCAAGATTGCGCCGACCAATTTCCGGGTTGGAGTATTTGCTGGAAATGACCTCGCCCTGTTCGGTGATGCGGATCTGCCCGTTCACGCTGCCCGGCGGTTGCGCCAGAATCGCATCGTAGCTGGGGCCGCCGCCGCGACCGACCGTGCCGCCACGCCCGTGGAACAGGCGCAGTTCGATGCCATATTGGTTGAACACTTTAACCAGCTCCAGCTCGGCTTTATAGAGTTCCCAGTTGGCGGTGACATAGCCGCCGTCCTTGTTGCTGTCGGAATAGCCCAGCATGACTTCCTGCGTGTTGCCGCGTTTTGCCAGCAATTGGCGGTAGTAAGGGAGGTTGAACAGGTCTTTCATGATAGGCCCGCAACCGCGCAAGTCTTCGATGGTCTCGAACAGGGGAATGATGTTGATGTGTAACTGGGGCGCATCACCCCTTTCCAGCAGATTCACCTGTTGCAGCATCAGCGCCAATTCCAGCATGTCGCTCACTGCATCGGTCTTGGAGATGATGTGATTGGGCATGGCTTCGTGGCCGAAACGCTGATGAATTTGTGCGGCGACTTGCAGGATACGCAATTCGCTTTGGGCGATCTCGGAGTATTGCTCAACATCTCCCATCAGCAACTGGTCGGCTTGCAGGGTTTTGAGCAGGATCGCGCGGCGCGCTGCTTCATCCAGTTCTGCGTAGTTGGCAAGAATGCCGCCGTGTGCCAGCAGTTCGCTGACGGTCTGTTCATGTATCGCGCTGTGCTGGCGCATGTCCAGTGGTGCCAGGTGAAAGCCGAATACTTCGACCGCGCGGCGCAGGTTGGACAGTCGCCCTTGTGAAATATACAGCGCGCCGTGCTGTTCCAGAGAGTGGATCAAAATGTCCAGATCGGCCATGTAATCCTGCGGCTTGTCGTAAGGCTGGGCATTCGGGTTGGTCGGGCGCAAATGCGCGATGTCGTGTCCCAACTGTTGTGCGGTGGCCGACAGGCGCGAATAAATGCGGATCAAGGCGCGACGATAAGGTTCATCCGCGCGGCTGATAGCGGTGTCGTGAGCGGCATCGGCGAGAGCACGCAAGTCATCGCTGACCTCTACCAGACGGTCGGTCAGGCTCAGGCGTGTGCCGAGCAGGTTGGTTTCATTCAGATAAAATTCGAGTGCCACCGATGAGTGCTGCTGCACGGCAGATTGCATCACATCATGGGTGACATAAGGGTTGCCGTCGCGGTCGCCGCCTATCCAGCTGCCCACGCGCAAAAAGGGTGGAATCTTGAAGTCGTGCTTGTAACGGGCGGACAGTTCCTGTTCCATGCCCGCGTAAATTTTGGGAATCTCTTTGAGGAAGGTATAGCGGTAAAACTCCAGGCCGTTCTTGATTTCGTCGTTAACCGTCAGCTTGGCGGTACGCAACATGCGCGTCTGCCAGAGGATCAGCACGAAACGGCGCAACAGGATTTCGTTGTCGGCGAGGTCTTCCGGGGTCATGTCCATGCGGTCGCGGGTGGATAACAGGCTGGAAATAATCAGGTGGCAATCCAGGATGCTCTTGCGTTGCACTTCAGTGGGGTGCGCGGTCAGCACCGGCGAAATCAGGGCGCTATTGAGAAAAGCCTGCAACCTTTCTTCGCTGACCGGTTTCTCGGTCAGACGATCCAGCGCCAGTTTGAGACTGCCATTTTTGGGAGGGGAACCCGCCTTGAGGTGATTGCGATGGCGGCGGTTGTGGTGTAAATCCTCGGCGATGTTGGAAAGTTGCGAGAAGTAGCTGAAGGCGCGCACCACAGCCAGTGTTTCGCCCGGGTTCAGCGCGTCCAGTATGGCTTCGAGTTGAATGCGATCCTGGTTGTCCTGGATTTTACGAAAGCGCACCGCCGAGCGGCGCACGTTTTCGACCAGTTGATAGGTTTCCTCGCCATCCTGTTCGCGTATCGTGTCGCCAAGGATGCGACCCAACAGACGGACATCTTCACGCAACGGGACATCTTTGCTGGAAATGTCGGAAGGGGCAAAAAATAAATTCATCATAAGTTATACATAAAAAAGCGCGGCAAGCTCCGTGTTAGAATGCGCCGCGTAATTAATCACAAAGAATTCAGGAAATCAGATGAGTACAGTTTCTGCAACAACTCCGTCTTCAGCTTCTCCAACCTCAATTTCTTCAGCACCTTTGGCTCGTCTGGTTATTGCTTCGCGCGAAAGCGCATTGGCCTTATGGCAAGCACAACACATCCGGGACAGACTGCGCGCATTATATCCACAAACCGAAGTCAGCATCTTGGGAATGACGACGCAAGGCGACCAGATACTCGATGTCACGCTCTCCAAGATTGGCGGAAAAGGCTTGTTTGTCAAGGAGTTGGAAACCGCGCTGGAAGATGGTCGCGCCGATCTTGCTGTGCATTCCCTCAAAGATGTGCCGATGGTGATGCCGGAGGGTTTTGTGCTGGCCGTTATCGGCGAGCGCGAAGATCCGCACGATGCCTTCGTTGCCAATCATTATGAAAATCTTGCCGCCTTGCCGGCGGGCAGTGTGGTGGGGACTTCCAGCCTGCGCCGCGAAAGCCAGTTGCGCGCGCGTTTCCCGCATTTAGACATTCAGCCCTTGCGCGGCAATGTGCAGACCCGGCTGCGCAAGCTGGACGAAGGCCAGTATGCCGCGATTATTCTGGCTGCTGCCGGTCTGAAACGACTGGGGCTGGGCGAACGCATCCGGGGCATTATTTCCAGCACAGACAGTTTGCCCGCCGTAGGGCAGGGCGCGCTGGGTATCGAATGTCGCAGCAACCGCGCGGATGTTATCGCCATGTTGCAACCCTTACACCATGCGGATACCGCAGCCTGCGTGTTTGCCGAACGCGCCATGAGCCGTGCATTGGCGGGGAGTTGCCAGGTGCCGTTGGGCGGCTTTGCCGAAGTACAAGACGGGAAATTGCGTATGCGCGGCTTCGTTGCCAGCCCGGATGGCAAGCAAATCGTGCGCGCCGAAGCGACCGGCGAGCTGGCTGCACCGGAAGCGTTGGGTAACCGCATCGCCGATGCCTTGCGCGCGCAGGGTGCGGACGAGATTCTTGCCGCGCTGAATGCCTAACACGCCTTTGCAGGGTTTGAAAATTCTGGTCACGCGACCGCGCGATCAGGCCTTGCAACTGGCTCGGGGTATTGCTCAGGCGGGCGGCATTCCGGTTCTGTTTCCATTGCTGGACATAGCGCCTGTAGCAGATAGCAGGGCGTTGCAAGAGCAGGTATCTCGTCTGACAGAGGCGCAACTCGCCATCTTCATCAGCCCGAATGCGGTGCAATACGGCATGGCGGCAATACGCGATGGCCTCTCACTCACCCTCGCTCACCCCTCCCCCGCTCTTGTACCCTTTAGGGTGTGCGGGGCAGAGAGGGCGGATTTCCCGCCAACACTGAAAGTGGCAACGATAGGCCCAGGCAGTGCCAAAGCGTTGCGCGAATGGGGTGTTGATGATGTTCTCGTTCCCTCCGAGCGATATGACAGCGAAGGTTTGCTGGCAAGACCAGAATTACAGCAGATTGCCGGTTGGCGGGTAATGATTTTTCGCGGTGACGGCGGGCGCGAGTTGTTGGGCGATACGCTCAAGGCCAGAGGGGCTGCGGTGGAATATGTGACTTGCTATCGGCGCAGCAAGCCGCAACAGACCCCCGTCGAATTATTGGCGGCACAGCCGGATGCGCTTACCGTTACCAGCAGCGAGGCGTTGGGTTATTTGTGGCAAATGCTGGATAAGCAGGCGCAAGCGGCGCTGCACAATATGCCGTTATTTGTGCCGCATCCGCGCATCGCCGAATTGGCGCGCTCTCAAGGTTGGACGCAGGTGCATTTAACGGTTGCTGGGGATGAGGGTTTGTTGGCCGCGTTGCAGGATTGGGCAAAAGGGAGAGGTCTGGCATGAGCGATAAAATTTCATCCGCAGGAAAAACCGACACTGACTCAGGCAAAGCCGCGCCAGTGTCGGCGAGTTCGTCCGCCGCCGCGCCGCACAAGACCACTTTGGCCGACCTGTTCAATCACATCAGCATCACGCAAATGACGCTGGTATTGCTGGTGGCGATTTTCGTCTGGCAATGGCTGGACGGGCATAGGGCGATCAGCGAGATGCGTCAGGAATTGGCGCAGAAAATTGCCGAGATGGACGGGGCGAGCAAGGCTGGTGCGATTCTGTCCACGCAAAATCAGGACGAGGTGCGTGCTATGTCCGTCAAGGTCGCCAAGTTGGAAAGCTATTACGACGAAACGCAAAATCAACGCGCAGCCCTGGAAACTTTGTATAACACCTTGTCGGTCAGCCGCGACGAAACCGCCCTGGCGGATGTCGAGCAACTGCTGCTGATCGCCGGGCAGCAGTTGCAGTTGCTGGGCAATGTGAAGGCTGCGCTGATTGCGATGGAAAGCGCCGATGAGCGTTTGCAGCGCATGAATCGCCCCGCTTTTAATGGGCTGCGTTTGTCCATCGAGCAGGATATAGACAAGCTGCGCGCCTTGCCCAAAGTAGATATTCCAGGAATGGATATGAAAATCAATAGGTTACTATTGGAAATGGACGATTTGCCGTTACCCGAACAGCAGCGTGCTGTCGGGCGGGAGACGGCTCATGCAGTCGTTGCCAGCGCGAATGATCCGGCATGGCAACGGATGTTGCAAAGCGTCTGGCTTGAGATCAAGGATATGGTTCGTATAGAGAACACCGGACTGAAGCAAATCCCCCTGTTGCCCCCCAAGGAAGAATTTTTCCTGCGCGAGAATATCAAGATGCGCTTGATGCTGGCGCGGCTCGCCATGTTGTCGCACGATGAGGTAAGTTTCAAACAGGAGCTCAAGACGGCGCACCTATGGACGAAACGGTTCTTTGATGTCAAATCCTCGCAAGGGAAACAGATGCTTGACGACATTGATAAGCTGGCTGCCGCGAGTGTCAGCATCGAGTTACCGGACATCAGTCCCAGTTTGCAGGCGGTGCGCAGCTACCGCTTGAGCCATGACACGGCTGCGGAAATCGGCACGGCCTACCCGCATAAGGCTGCGCGATGAAATACCTGATTTCTATTCTGGTGTTGTTCGCTGCAGCGGTAGTGCTCAGTACGCTGCTACAAAATAGTGCCTACGTGCTGTTTGTTTATCCGCCTTATCGCGTTGATCTGTCTCTAAAACTGTTCGTATTGCTGTTTGTACTGGTGATTGGACTCGGATATTGGATGGTACAGTTAGCCCTGCTCGCCATGCATTTGCCGACGGTGGTGGAAAAGCTTCGCCAGCATCGCGCACAAATCAAAGCACGCAAGTTGCTGGATATTGCCCTGACCAGCTTCTTTGAAGGGCGCTATGCCGAGGCCGAGAAGGCGGCAGCCAAAGCCATCAAGATGGGAGAAATGTCTGCCTTGTATCCTATTGTCGCGGCGCGCGCGGCGCACGAGCTGTCGGCGACGGACCGGCGCGATGCCTATCTTTCCACGGTCGGCGACAAGACCCCGGGCGAAACCACGCTGCGCTTCATGACTACCGCCAAATTTAAGCTCGATCAGCATGACCCGCAGGGCGCGCTGAACGCCTTGCAGTTACTGCATGACAGCGGGGCAAAAGTCCATACCGGCGCATTGTCTATGGAACTCAAGGCGCAACAGGAAGCGGGTAACTGGGACGAAGTGCTAAGCGTTCTCGCGCAACTGGAAAAACGCAAAGCGATAGATGCAACGCTGGCGGAGCGGGTGCGTAACCATGCCACGCAGGAAAAATCGCGACAGAAATAAATGCTGCTCAAAAAGGGACTCATGCAGGCGTGCTTTGTGTACCCTGAGCCTGTGTTCACCAACGCTGCGCCCATCTCGTAAAGCGTGAAACCCACGCCATATTTATGAAGGCAGGGAGTATGCGAGCCGAGACACCATGCCTCGCATGTGCCCCATCGAACGATGCGTTTGTGCCAGTATTCTACATAACTGATTGATTGGTAATGAAATTATGCCGATTTGAGCAGTGCCCTGATTTCTTGCGAGCGCGTTCAGCAGATCAATGGGATCAATCGAGTCTGATCCCATTGATTCGACCCCATTGATTTCGTGTAAGGTAAGTTGGGGTAGGGGTCGTCCTTTCACGCATCTATGCAACAACGCCAACTTGGAGTAGTGAGTACCGTTATGCGCTGGTTAAATAAATTACATCCACAAAACAGTTTGCGTGCGCAAATCAGTTTGGCGAGCGGCACGTTGGCGGTGCTGTTGTCGTTGGCATTGAGTTTTTATGCGGCAGAAAACAGCAAGCAGCAGATTGAGCAAAGCGAAGGTGAGTCTTTCGCGCGCCGTGCCACGACGATACTGGATGTGATGGATCGCGGCATGTTCGAGCGCACGCGGGAGATTCAGAACGCCGCTATTCTGGATGATATTCGCGAACCTGGCGTGTCTGTGGCGCGCAAGCGCGAGATTCTGGAACGTTTGCAAAACACCTTTAATGCCTATGCTTGGGTGGGTATTTGCGATGCTCATGGGATAGGGCTGGTCGGTACGGGTAAATATCTGGAAGGCAAGGATTTGAATCAGCGTCCGTGGTGTATCAAGGGGCGCGACAACTATTACGTGGGCGATATGCACGATGCCTTGTTGCTGTCTAAGTTATTGCCCAATCCCAGTGGTGAGATGTTTTATCTGGTGGATGTGGCCGCCCCTGTGATAGACAAAATGGGCGTGCTGCAAGGAGTGTTGTGCGGGCATATCTTTTGGCATTGGGCAGAGGAGGCGTTAGATAGCAAGAAGTCGCCGGGCAAGGATATTTTTCTGTTGAGCCAGGATGGGCTGGTGTTGTCAGGCCCTGAGCCTGCGCGCAGTGATTTCGCCAAAGTTGCGCCGCGCACCCTGCAGGCGATCAAGCAAGGCACTGCCACGAATGGCTATTTGTTGGAGCGTTGGGCGAATGGCAAAACTTATCTGGTGGGTTGGGCAAAGTCTTCGGGCTATCGTGAATATGCGGGCTTGGGCTGGGTGGCGGTGATGCGTGAGGATGTGACGCAAGCCTTCGCCCCCGCCGCGCAACTGCGTCAACGCATCTTGCTGATGGGCTTGGGACTGGGCTTGCTGTTCGCCTGGATGGGCTGGTTGATGGCGGGGCGGATTGTGCGGCCGATTGCGCGCATCAGTGCGGCGGCGGACAAAATTGCCGCAGGTGAACTGACCTATCACGCGCCCGCCGTGCAAGGCGATGGCGAGGTGGCGCATCTGTCCACCGCAATCCACGACATGGTGGAACACCTGACCCGTGAGATTGCCCAGCGTAGAAAAGCCGAGCAAGGGTTGCGCCTATCGGCCAAAGTGTTTGAGAGCAACAGCGAGGCGATCATGATTACGGATGCCGAACATCGCATTGTGATGATTAACCGCGCTTTCACTGACATCACGGGCTATAGCGAGGACGAGGTGTTGGGCGAAAATCCGCGTTTGCTCAATTCCGGGCGACAAACCCCAGCGTTCTACCAAACTTTTTACCAGGCCTTGGCGCAGCACGATGCGTGGCGTGGCGAACTCTGGAACAAGCGCAAGAATGGTGAAATTTTCCCTGAGTGGGTAACCATCAGCGTGTTGCGCGATGAGGCGCACACCATTACCCATTACGTCGCGGTGTATCTCGACATCACCGAACGCAAAAAGGAGGAGGAACGGATTAACTTCCTCGCCAATTACGATGTGCTGACAGGCTTGCCGAATCGCGCCCTGCTGGCAGATCGTCTGGAACAAGGCATGGCTTTGGCGCAGCGTCATCAAGCTAAGCTGGCGGTGTTGTTCATAGACCTCGATCACTTCAAGAATGTCAACGATTCGCTGGGGCACGATGTGGGCGATGCTTTGCTGGTGCAAGTGGCGCAACGTTTGAAAATTTGCCTGCGTCGCTCTGATACCCTGGCGCGCCAGGGTGGCGATGAGTTTGTGGCGGTGTTGGGCGATTTGAATTCAGAGGATGAGGCCACGTTCGTTGCGGAGAAGATGCTTGAATCGCTGTGTGGCGAATTTGTGGTGGGCGAATATCGTTTGTCTGTCACCCCCAGCATCGGCGTGAGCATCTATCCCGATGACGGGGTCAGTACCGTGCAGTTGCTGCGCAATGCTGACATGGCGATGTATCGCGCCAAGGATGCCGGACGCAATCGCTTTGAGTATTACGAAGCCAGCATGAACAGCAAAGCCTTGCAGCGTTTGCAGTTGGAAAACGATTTACGCAAAGCCATCACTCAACAGCAATTGATGCTCTATTACCAACCTAAAGTGAATGTGTTGAGTGGCGCTGTGGTGGGCATGGAAGCCTTGCTGCGTTGGCAGCATCCGCAACAGGGTTTTATCTCGCCCGCGCAGTTTATTCCCGTGGCAGAAGAAAGTGGCTTGATTAACGAAATCGGCGATTGGGTGTTGCGTCAAGCGGTGTTGCAACAACGCTTGTGGTTGTCGTTGGGCTATCAGATCGTGCCAGTGGCGGTGAATATGTCGGCACGTCAATTCAACCAAAAAGATTTGGTGGAAAAGTTTGTCGGCATCGTGCGCGAAATTGGCGTGCCGATGAATTTTATCCAGTTGGAATTGACCGAAAGCATGTTGATGGACATCGGCGTGAATAGCCTGGAGATGATGAATCGCTTGAATGAGGCGGGCTTTGATTTGTCGCTGGATGATTTTGGCACGGGCTATTCTTCTTTGAGCCGTTTGAAAATGTTGCCGATGAAATCACTGAAGATAGACCAGAGCTTTGTGCGCGACATCGCCACCGATGAAAACGACAAGATTATCGTCAACGCCACAGCGGTGTTGGCTCACGCGATGGAGATGAAGGTGATTGCGGAAGGCGTGGAAACACAAGTGCAGCTCGACTTTATCCGCGATTCGCAATGCGAGGAGTATCAAGGTTATCTGTTCAGTCGCCCCGTGTCCGCCGAGGAGGCGGTGAAGTTTTTGCAGTTGAAGGGTGAACTCAATTGAAAATCAATACCCGTTTTTTAGGGCTGCGCCTGACGGTGTTGCTGCTGTTTCTTGGCTTTGCTTGGCTGGCGTTCGAGCAAGTCACGCAGGAGATTAACCGGCAATGGGGCAAGCAGTTTGTCGAGCGTCAGGTGTTGTTTGATAAAGCACTCTATGCCGCCAAAGCAGCGGGCAGAAATTGCGTCAAATTGGCTGGGGAGGCGTAAGGGCAAGGCTGATCTTTTCGGTTTCGTTGCGCGAAGGTAACAGAGCATGATGCCGCAAGGGCATTCCCACGGAATATATGACGATAAATCGCCTCTTCCTGAATGAGAATGCCACTACACTAGACAAATTCCTTGATGAATTCATAGTAACCACGAATACCGTAAGTCGAGTGAAGCGCAACGGATTTTTTAATTTTTTGGAGTCGCGCAACATATTCTTTCAAGGTCAAATCATTGACCTTGCCAATGCGTGTCATGCCGACATTGACGCACCATCCGATAATGCCATCCACCACAGGATTATTCGTAACCCTCTCGTTTTTGGCATAGCCAAATTCCTGTTTAACGGCAATGATCGCGTTCTCCAAGCCAAACATACAAAGACTGTCCGTCAATTCAGGGTGCAACTCATACTCCGCCTTGAGTCCCACCTCAATATTTTGGCAGACATCAAGATGAACATCATCGTTAAAATCCATAAAAAATCCTAATAAATCAAATTGTTAGATAAAATTTCTGGCGCAAGATCACACAACCAAAATGACAGGGCAAGCTGAAATCACCCATTAAACGTGGTCTGAACCACATTCCCTTGACCCGCATCCCCCGATGTAGGGCGTGTAAATTAGGGTCATGTAAATTAGCATACATACGTAAATTAGGGTCAGACTCGAATGGCACTGACTTAAGCGGTAAGTACATGAATTAAATGAAAAACAGGCTGGTATGGTGGTAAGCTTTAGTCACCAAACCATGATCACCACCGAGAGCCAGCCCACATGCATAGTAACCGTTCCGCGTTATCGCAACAACATCGTCTGAAACGCTACGCGTCCTCCAGCGACGCATTCAG
>Ga0210013_1002051_pt1 | contig 11094 bp, 9 predicted proteins | sample CryGeymeta201506_FD_185553 | JGI IMG/M metagenome (GOLD analysis project Ga0210013, IMG submission 185553) | Groundwater microbial communities from Crystal Geyser aquifers in Utah, USA - Crystal Geyser metaG 2015-06 (SPAdes) (version 2) | ecosystem: Environmental > Aquatic > Deep subsurface >...
GGCGTCTTAGACTTATTGAGGATCTTGATATTGTAAGCCTCTACTTCTACCTCGCCGGTTGGGAGGTTGGGGTTTATCGTTCCCGCCGGACGTTCTTTAACGCGGCCCGTTATATACAAGACATATTCGCTACGTATCGTATGAGCGGTCTCAAACGCCGCGTGTTGCGTAGGGTCGACGACAACCTGAACGATACCGCTCCTGTCTCTCAAATCAAGGAACACAAGGCCGCCGTGGTCACGTCGTGTGTGCACCCATCCGGTAAGGATGACCTCATCGCCAAGGTTATTTTTTGTTACTGTTCCGCATGTGTTGGTCCGCATAGCGAACCGTGCCAATTCGTCCATTCAAATCGCTCCAGTATTATATAATATATGCTCCAGATGTCATTCCGAAGCGTTGTGAAGAATCTAAAGACCACTCACAGACTGCTGCCACTGAGTATGTCTAAGCTTTAATCTACTTAACTAAGAAGTCTTCACTCTAACTCTATCTAAGCTTAAACCCTCCTGCCATCAAAGAGAGGCACTGCGCTCTAGATTCTTCGACTCCGCTTACGCTCCGCTCAGAATGACAAAACTTTATGACTGCTTAGTAACTCCAGACCCCATCGTCTGGCTTTTTACTATATTAGATAGCCAGTCGACCAGCTCGTTGAGCTTTATAGCGTATTGTTCGGAGGTTTTCATATCTTTTACCTGGACAATACCGGTTTCAAGCTCTTGGGGCCCCAGGAAGATAGTATAGCGAAAGCCCTTTTTGTTTGCATATTTGAGCTGGCCTTTGAGGCTTCTGCCGGTATAGTCGATATCGGTCGCAATTCCGGCGCCCCTCAAGGCGTAGAGCAGGTTTACAGCCGGCTCTTTTACGGCTTTGTCGGCTACGGCGATAAATGCGTCCGTTTTTTCTTCCATCGCGACGAAGGCGCCTTCTTTTTCAACCGCTATCGTGAGGCGCTCCAGGCCGATTGCGAACCCGATCCCCGGCGTCGGGGGGCCGCCGAACTCTTCGACTAACTTGTTATACCGGCCGCCGCCGCCGATGGCGTTTTGCGCGCCGAGAAGCGGGCTTACAACTTCAAACGTGGTCTTTGTGTAATAATCAAGACCCCGTACAAGCTCGGGCTTAATAATATATTGCACACCCTGCATGTCGAGGTACCGGCGAACGGCGTTAAAATGATTCTTGCAATCTTCATCCAGGTAGTCGGTTATTTTAGGCGCGTGCTCCATTACGCGCCGGCAACTTTCTTCTTTGCAATCAAACAGGCGCAGCGGATTCAGCTCAACGCGCTTGCGGCAATCTTTGCAAAGCTCTTGCTCGTGGGCTATGGCATATTGTTTTAAAAGCTCGACATACTTCGGGCGGTCGTTTTCACAGCCCATGCTGTTTATGTAGAGCGTCAGTTCCTTAAGCCCAACGGACCTAAAGTAATCGATCATCAAGAGGATAGACTCGGCATCGATGGCCGGATCATCCGAGCCTATCGCCTCGACGCCTAGTTGGAAAAACTGGCGGTATCTACCGGCCTGCGGCCGCTCGTATCTGAACATGGGGCCCGTATAGTAAAGCTTTACCGGTTGCGGCATCTGGTTCATATTATTATCAACATAGGCCCGTATGACCGGCGCTGTTCCCTCCGGTCTCAGGGTAAGACTTCTGCCGCCTTTATCCTCGAAGGTGTACATCTCTTTTTGAACGATATCGGTCGATGTACCAATGGCCCGCTGAAACACATCCGTGTGCTCGAAAATCGGGGTGACGATGGGCTCGTATTCGTATTTTTCAAATAAATCCGACGCTTTGCGCTCGAGATACCGCCACTTCTTGGCCATATCGGGCAAAATATCGGTTGTTCCTTTTGGTGCGTAAAACCGCACGTGCGTTTCCTCCTTGTTAAGTGCGAAATTATTCGTCAGTCCGTTAAATACGGATTATGCCTTCGCTCATCGCCGACCGTTGTTGAAGGACCGTGGCCCGGGTAGACTTTCACCTGGTCGGGATATTTTAATATCCGCTCCCTAACAGATTTTAACAGGGTTTCGTATGAGCCACCAGCTAAATCCGTTCTACCGATCGATCGATTAAAAAGCAGATCGCCGGTAAACAGGGTGTTCCCGATGTTTACCGTTATGCTGCCCGGTGAGTGGCCCGGTGTGGCAAGGATTTTTGCCTCAAGATCGCCGAACTTTATAATCTGCCCATCCGTCAACTCAAAATCGGGGGTAAATGTCTCAGGGTTTTCGCCAAGCCAGGTAGCAAGACTGATACTAGGCTGGCTAAGCGCGGCCTCGTCTAACTTATGGATGCCGATCTTGGCGCCGGTTTTCCTGGCTATATCGAGCGCCGCCTCGAAATGGTCGTAGTGTCCGTGGGTAAGGATGATATACTTTACGTCCAACTCCTGGGCTGCGATAGTGTCCATAATAACGCCGGCGCTGCCGCCGGGATCTATAACGATCGCCTCTTTTGTAGGTTCAGAGGCGACTAAATAGCAATTTGAATCTAAGTCGCCGACTACAAGTCTCTCCAAAAACATCCTGCTCTCCTATTGTTTTGTTTGTTCCGTTTGCCATTTCGGGACTACTTTTTCTCGCTTATGCTTGCTGGGTTCGACGCGATAGACATCGAAGACCGCGGGAACTTTCTTTACGTTGCCGATGATCGTATGCAGGTGGCTTAGATTACCGATCTCGAAAACGAAATTAAGCACTGCTACGTAGTCCCTGGATGTCTTGACCGCAGCGGAGAGAATATTTACGCCAGCATCGCCAAGGACCGTGCTCACGTCTCGTAAGAGCTTTGTCCTATCCAGCGCCTCGACTTCGATTTCTACTTGGAAGGCCACCGGCTGTTTTGCATCCCACGCGGTTTCAATGATCCTGTCGGGGAATAATGTTACCAACTGCCTTGCGTTTAGGCAATCGGTTCTGTGTACCGAAACGCCCCGTCCCCTGGTCACAAAGCCAATTATATTATCATAGGGGACCGGGTTGCAGCAATGGGCGATTCTGACAAGCATGTCGTCGATTCCCTTGACAACAACCCCGGTCTTGCTCGATGTACGGCGACGTTTCTGCGGGAATTCAAGCTTAAGCTCTTCGACCCCGTATTCCTGCTCTTCTTTGTCCCCTTCTTTTTCTTTGGCGTTTGCCTTGGCGATTCGCTCCGCACATTGCTTGACAGATGTCTTGCCGGCTCCGATGCTCGCAAACACATCATCGACGCCCTTAAAGTTAAGCTCTTTTGCTATCGCTTCAAGGACGGTCGCAGTTATATTGGATTTAAGCCCAAGGTCGCACTTGCGAAGCTCCTTCTGGAGCATTTCACGACCCGCGGCTTCACTGTCTTCCCTGTTCTCCTTGCTGAACCACTGCCTGATTTTATTCTTCGCTCTCGATGTCTTGACTATTTTTAGCCAATCCTTGCTGGGGCCTCCGGTGGCCTTCGATGTCAGAACCTCGACAAAATCGCCCGTTCGAAGCTTGTACTCAAGCGGGACGATCTGGTTGTTTACTTTTGCGCCGACGCACCTGTGACCGACGTCGGTGTGAATCGTGTACGCGAAGTCAAGCGGCGTTGCGCCCGCCGGCAGGTTGACGACATCACCCTTTGGCGTGAAGACATAGACCTCGTCCTCGAAGAGGTCGATCTTAAGCGATTCCATGAATTCGCGGGGGTCTTTAAGCTCGCCCTGCCATTCGAGCATCTGACGTAACCAGCTCAGGCGCTCATCGAGCTTACTTTCTTTTGCGCCCTCTTTGTAGCGCCAGTGGGCGGCGATGCCGTACTCGGCCGTCCTGTGCATCTGCTTCGTCCTGATCTGTATCTCAAGAGGCTTGCCCAGCGGCCCTATGACCGTCGTGTGAAGCGACTGGTACATGTTGAACTTCGGCATTGCTATATAATCTTTAAACCTGCCCGGAATCGGCGTCCACATCGCGTGAATCGCGCCGAGAGCGCCGTAGCAGTCTTTAATCGTATCAACGGTTACCCTGATCGCCAGAAGGTCGTAAATCTCGCTAAACTCGCGTCCCTTCTTAACCATTTTCTCGTAAATGCTGTAGAAGTGCTTTGGGCGACCGCTTATTTCGGTGTTGATGCCGAGGTTTTTCAGTTCTTTTTTCAGCGAGCCGATCGCGCCTTTTAAAAACTCTTCACGCTCTATGCGCCGCTCTGCCACCATCTTTTGTATCTGCTCGTATTTTTTCGGCTCAAGCACCTGAAAGGAGAGGTCTTCAAGCTCCGACTTTAGGGACATCATCCCAAGGCGGTGCGCAAGGGGCGCATAGATCTCCAGCGTTTCTCTTGCCTTCTTAACCTGCTTGGCGTGGTCCATATGTCTGATGGTTCGCATGTTATGCAACCGGTCGGCAAGTTTGATGATGATGACCCTGATGTCGCGGGCCATCGCAATGAACATCTTACGCAGGTTCTCGGCCTGCTCTTCCTCACGGCTTTTAAACTCGATCTGACCGAGCTTGGTAACGCCGTCGATGAGGGCCGTTACGTCAGAGCCAACCTCTTTTGTCAGGTCTTCAAGAGACACATCGGTGTCTTCAACCACGTCATGAAGCAGCGCCGCGATGATAGTCGTCGTATCCATACCGAGGTCGGCTAGGATGTCGGCGACTTCAAGCGGATGGGATATGAAATCCTCACCCGACATGCGATACTGATCGCTGTGGAATTTTTGAGCAAGCGAATACGCCTTGCGGATCGCCTCAACGTCCACATCGGGGTTATATCTTTTAATTTTTGTAATAAGACTTCGAATACGTGCCATATCGCTCCCTAGCGCCCTCCGGTATAAAGATTTTACCACGTTATACATCGTATCGCACCGTTTTAGCTTTGCTTTACGAGCAGGAGCCAGGAGGGCAGAACAAAGGGGACGTTGTTTCCTGTGGGTCCTAATTTATATTGTTCAGCAATAAGGACTCACAGGAAACAACGTCCCCTGTTGTATATAGTTGCTAAGCCGTAGCTTGGGCGACGACCTCTTTGCCGTATTTCTTCTTGAGGTTCTTGTAATATGGTTCGGCCTCTTTCCACATCACAAAGATAGGTGATGCGAAGAAGATCGATGAATACGCACCCGAGATCGTTCCGACCATCATGGCGAACGCGAAGTCTTTTAGCGTCTCACCGCCGAACAGGAGGATCGAAATGATCGGCAGCAGCGTCACCAGCGATGTGTTGATGGAACGCATCAACACTTGGTTGATCGACCTGTTTGCCATTGCTGAGTAAGTGGTACGAACGACATTCGTCGAGTTCTCCTTGATCCTATGGAAGACGACAATCGTGTCATAGAGCGAATACCCGAGAATAGTCAACATCGCGGCAATCATATTCGGGTTTACCTCGCGCCCGACCAGCGCATAAACGCCCGCTGTGATCAGCAGGTCGTGGACAAGGGCGACGATAGCCGCAACCGACATCTTAAACTCATAGCGAACCGTGATATAGATCAACAAGATGACCATCGCGGCAACAGCCGCATAGATGGCGCGCTCCGTTATATGCGAACCCCAGCTTGCATCGACTGTCTTCGTCTGACGGTCTAAAACGCCTAGCTTTTTGTCGAGGGCGTCGAATAACGCTGCTTCCTGCTTAGGGTCGAGTTCTCTTGTGCGGATGAGCATCTCGCTACCTTTGCTTTGCGCCGCCTCGGACCCTAACTCGCCAATGGTTCTGCGCTCAATCGGCTGTATAACGCTGTCAGCATGGCCCACCGATGAAACAACCGACCGGACCTGCTCGACCGAAACAGTTTTTGTGAATTTAACATCCGACGCACTACCGCCTTTAAAATCAATGCTGTAGTTAAAGCCCCGGACCAATATTCCCACTAAACTCAGAACGATGAAAAACCCCGAAAGAGCAAACCACCAGGTTTTTTTGCCTATGAAATCGAAATTACGCACTCTTAGTCACTCCCCCCGTTCTAACCAGCAAAGCCGGACTCTTTACCGGCCACACCTGTGCCAGCAAACCCAGGACCGGGCGTGTAAAGAACAGCATTGTAAAAATATCCAGCGAAAGGCCGATGATAAGCGTTAGAGCAAATCCGCGGACCTCTCCGATTCCTACTAAAAACAACACTATGGCCGCAAACAACGTTACAAGGTCGGCATCAAGGCTGGTTCTAAAACCGTGCCAGAAACCACTATCAACCGCTGTTCTGAATGTCTTCTTATTGCGCATTTCTTCTTTAAGACGTTCAAAAATAATGATCTTCGAGTCGGCCGCTATACCGATACTGATAATCAAACCGGCGATACCCGGCAATGTAAGCGTCCAACCGTAAGCGCGGCCTATTGTTGCCACGACACCCCATACGAGCGTCGCATACACGCTTAAACCGACCCAGGTAACCAAACCAAGGCCCTGGTAATACACGAGCATATAGAGGGCTACGAAAGTGAAACCGATAAGTCCCGCTATAACACCCGCCTGCAGCGCATCGGCGCCGAGTTTCGGGCCTATTCTATCCGCCTGCGATATTTTAAGGGTTACGGGAATTGAGCCTGTGTTTAAAACAAGCGCGATCTCCTTAGCCTCATCGATCGACTTGATGTTGTTAATGACCGCCTTGCCGTCAGGGATTGCCTCCTCAATATTCGGCGCCGTTACAATGTTATTGTCAAGTACGATCGCTAAGTGTTTGTTCACGTTCTGCGCGGTAATCTGGGCGAACCTATTTGCGCCTTCCCTGTTAAATGTGAGGCTAACCTCCGGCGTTTGTCCGAGCGTGCCTCCATATGTGGCCTTCGCGCTCGTTATTTTGTCACCGGTAAGAAGAACAGGCCCCAGAACATGCTTGCCTTGCTTCTGAAACGTATTGAGCTGGCTATCCTGGTAATTGGCATACTCATCCTTCACGATTGCGAATTGGAGAACCGCAGGTTTTCCCAGGATCTCCTGAGCCTTTTCGGGATCTTTGATTCCCGGCAGCTGGACCATGATATTGCGAGCGCCCTCTCTTTGAATATCGGGCTCGGCAACACCAAGTGCATCGACACGCTCGCGCAATACATACTCAGCCTGCTTCACTTTCTCATCAGTGACTTTTGCGCCGGGCGAGTCCTCGGCCGTATAGATGATGCTTAGGCCGCCCTTTAGGTCGAGCCCGAGCTTTGTAGATTTATTTACTGGATAAATCATAAAGACAGAGGCTACAACAAGAACAAATACGATGCCCAGTGTTAATAAATGTTTTGTCTTATCAGCCAATTCCTTCCCTCCTACAAAAGCTTTACGCCATTAATAACCAAGCCGAATTTGCAGCCGAGAAATTCGGCCGCTCTACGGCATATTACCATACGAGACAGGAATATTTCAAAATATTCCATAACCTGACTTATGTTGGTGTCGATATCAATTTCGAGTTCTATCAATTTACGTTCGTTATCTACCCGCAAAAACGACCTTTGCGCAGCCAAATTGACCCTGTCGTGGATATCTGCGGTGAGCGGGTCCGGGGTTCGCACGCGGCTTCTGTGAACATCGGTTTTGTCTGCGAGGATAATCGCCGCCCCTATGGGGCTTGTCGCCATACCGTACTCTTCTTCGTGGTTGCCCATGGCATTCATAACCAAGATCATTTCCTCGGGCGCCATATCCAGGCGGAAGAAGATGGATTGGGCCATCATGGCCGCCGACACCGCGTGGAAGCTCCGACCGACCGAGTTTCCTATGTCGTGCAGATAACCTGCGATGCCGGCCAGCTCGGCCTCACGCTCGGGAAAACTCAATCGTTTCAGCACATTCATCGCGATATGGGATACGAGGTCGGCATGGCGGAACCCGTGTTCCGTAAATCCGATTGCCTCCATATGTTTATCAGCTTGCGCTATGTACGCTTTTACATAGGGATCTTCTTTTATTTCCTCTAATGTCACCGGCATATTGTTATCTTCTTGCTGCTAGTAAGAAGTTCCCTCCAATTCCTAAAAAAATGAGCCAATAACGTTCTGATAGCTACATTGGTCATTATACTATTTAACGCGGCCAATGTCAGTGAATTCTATTTTTTTATGTTTGCAAACTATTGTCATACAAGCGTTTGAGGGGTAGATTACCTCGGACGGTCTTATTTTAGCCTAATGTAGCTGCCCGAAATATCCCGTTTAATAAAGCCGGATATTTCAAGCGTAAGCAGGAGCGCCGACACCGATGCGATAGATGCGCCGGTCGCGGCAGTTAAATCATCAAGCCGCTGCGCCTCCCATCCCATGATCTCCAAAAAATCCTTTTCGATTTGATTAAGCGCGTCGGTTTGCGGGCGTAAGACGTGCTCTACTCCCAGCAGCGAGAGAACATCCTCTGCCGATTCCACCAGGTAAGCGCCTTGTTTTATGAGCCTGTTCGCGCCCCGGCTTACGTCGCTTTTACTAAAGCCCGGGACGGCTAAGACGTCGCGCCCGTAGTCCAGCGCAAAGTCGGCGGTGATAAGCGCCCCGCTTTTTAAGCCCGCCTCGACTACGACAACCGCCTGGCACATACCGGCAACGATCCGATTGCGTACGGGAAAGTGGTGCGACAGGGGTGGCGTGCCGGGAGGATATTCTGAGATCAAAGCACCGTTCTCAATAATCTTTTTAAATAGATTCTTGTTTTCGGGCGGATAGACCATGTCCAACCCGCATCCTAAAACAGCATATGTCGTGCCGCCCGCATCAAGCGCCCCGCGATGACCCGAGGTATCGATTCCCCTAGCCGCCCCGGAGACGATTGCAACACCGCCGGCGGCAATCTCTGAAGCAAGCTCCTCAGCCATAGCCTTTCCTTGTGCCGTCGCCCGGCGCGCCCCGACAATGGCGACCGCGGTCCGTATATCCGCAAGCCGACCCTTAACAAACAGTGCTTTCGGGTGATATGGCGCTTCTTTAAGTAATCGAGGATACTCGTTATCCTCAGTGGTTATTATATCGATGCCGTTGCTCGTTAGATCTGCGTAGCGCCGATCTAAATCGAGCATTTTCCTCTCCGCAATGACCTCACCTGCCGTCTGCTTATCCAGCCCAAGATCGATCAGGTCGTCTTTACCGGCTTCCCATAAATGCTGCGGCCCACCGGCTCTATCTGCCAGAACGTAAATCCTATTGCGCAACCCAGGAATCATCTTGACGCCGAGCCAGTATTTCTTGTTGTTGGTAACGATTTCTCTGTCCACTGGATTTGGCTCCTAGAAGAATTGTCGATCCAAAGCCCTGTACTGCACGGCTTCTGCCACGTGCTCGATATCGATGGTCTCTTGTTCCGCGAGATCGGCGATCGTGCGGGCTACTTTCAGGACGCGCTCGTACGCCCGGGCGCTTAAGCCCAACTTATCGATCGAGACCTCTAGAAAAGAGGATGCCGTAGGGTGCAAACGGCAAAACTTCTTAACCTCGCCCGCCTTCATTCGTGAGTTCGTTAGGATATCACGCCCGTTTCCTTTATTTTGCTCCGCAAATCTCTTGATTTGTAACGCCCGCGCCGCTTCGATCCTCCGTTTAATGGCCTCGGATTTCTCGCCCTCTTTTGAATGCAAGAGATCCTCCTTGCCCAGACGCGGAACATCTACATGTATATCGATGCGATCGAGAAGCGGCCCCGATATGCGACCGCGATAACGCTGAATGGCATGTGGGTTGCAGATGCATTGCTTGGCCCTGTCCCCAAGATGCCCGCACGGGCAGGGGTTCATTGATGCGACCAACGTGAAACTGGCCGGGTAGGTGAAAGCGCCTGCGGCACGTGAAATAGTTACCCTGCCTTCCTCTAGGGGTTGGCGCAGAACTTGCAGGACGCCTTTGGAGAATTCTGGGAACTCGTCCAGGAAGAGGACACCGTTATGCGCAAGCGACACTTCCCCCGGGCGAGGGTGGCTTCCCCCGCCAATAAGGCCGGCGTTGCTGATGGTGTGGTGCGGCTCTCTGAACGGACGGGTGGTGAGAAGAGACTCACCGGACCGCAGCAACCCCGCAACCGAATATACCTTCGTAACCTCGATAGATTCTGACAGCGTCAGCTTCGGTAATATTGACGGCAGCCTCGAGGCCAGCATTGTTTTACCTGCGCCGGGCGGGCCGATTAAGAGAATATTATGTCCCCCGGCGGCCGCCACCTCCAGCGCCCTTTTAACGTGGCCCTGCCCCTTCACATCAGAGAAATTCAAACCCCGGTGATCCTGTTCGGAGTCGCCACGGTTTTTGTTGTGCGCCTGAATGGGTGCCTTGCCTGTGAGAAAATCCACCACCTGGTTGAGATTGCCGACAGGCAGCACATCTACACCGTCGACTACCGATGCCTCGGGGGCGTTATCCATCGGGATGATGATTCCTTTTTTACCGAGTGTTTTAGCGCAGATCGCGATTAGCAAGGCACCCGTGATTCTTCGGATCTCTCCGGTCAGGGAAAGCTCACCGGCAATGAGGTAGTCATCGAGTTTGTCCTGGGGAAGCTGCTCGGTCGCCGCCATGATGCCGAGTGCAATCGGAAGATCGTAGGCGGGGCCTTCTTTTCTGATATCCGCGGGCGCGAGGTTGACGATCACCCGCTTGAGCGGAAACTCGAACTGCGAATTTGAGATGCCGCTTCGCACGCGCTCTTTAGATTCCTGGACGGCGGTGTCCACAAGGCCGACTATATTCACCGTTGGGATGCCGAGGAAGACATCGACTTCCACTTCAACCGGGAAAGCGTCCATACCGATAACAGCGGCCGATAGCACCTTTGCGAGCATATTCCCCTCCTATATGCACAACTGCGCTTATACGCTACTATGCAAACTATCTGCAATCTTAACCGTTATCTGCTTGCGGAGCAATAGGTTTTACCGGGAACTTTAGAGAAGCTGCCAGATTAGTTTAGCCGCTTCCGCCCTTGTTATGGTGCCATCCGGCTGAAACGAGCCATCGGGATAGCCTGTGACAAGGTTATATTTTCTGGCGGTCAGGATAAAGTCAGACGCCCAGCTCCCGATGATATCGGGGAATGTCTCGCTCGTAGTGTCGAGTTTGTACCCCTGGGTTCTTACGATCATTTTAACCGCCTCGGCCCTACTCAACGCTTGATCTGCCTTAAAACTATTGCATGCATATC
>Ga0210013_1002066_pt1 | contig 11011 bp, 10 predicted proteins | sample CryGeymeta201506_FD_185553 | JGI IMG/M metagenome (GOLD analysis project Ga0210013, IMG submission 185553) | Groundwater microbial communities from Crystal Geyser aquifers in Utah, USA - Crystal Geyser metaG 2015-06 (SPAdes) (version 2) | ecosystem: Environmental > Aquatic > Deep subsurface >...
ACGGGTGAGAGCTTGAAACCGGCGTTACGAATGTCCACCGAGCTGTAAAACGGCGGCGTATGTTCCATCCACTCCAGCCGGAACCAGCGCTCGATGGCCGGCATGGTGTCGAGCACGCGCTGCTCGAGTTCGTTGATCGGACCGGTCAGAGCAGTAATCAGGTGCGGAACCATGGCAAACCTTGGAAAGAGTTGAGATGAATTTTAGGCCCGGACATGGGCCCCACAGAGACCCGACACCGGTGCAATAGTTCCCACCAGAGGCAAGGGCCTTACCGCGCGCCGTCAGCCAGCCAGCGCAGCAACCGTGTCGCCGCCTCAAGACTGAGGCGCTCGTGCGCGTCGATGTGCTCCAGCGGCTCACCCGTGCGGTACTTGGCCACTTTTTGCGCCAGCGCCGCGGCGTCGCCCTTGTACTTGGCCATCTTGCCAGCCAGTTGCTCGAATGACGGCGACTCACCACGTGGATAAGCGCCGTGGCAGTTGACGCAGCCATAGTCTGCAGCCAACTGGGCACTGGCCTGCGCCGGAGCACACACGACAACGGTCAGGGCGGCAACCGCCGCCGCCACTGAATTCAACAATGTTTTCATGACAACTCCCTATAAAAAAATCAGACACGCACCTCACCCTGGCCGAGCACCACGTACTTGAGCGAGGTCAGCCCTTCTATACCCACGGGGCCGCGGGCGTGAAACTTGTCGGTACTGATGCCAATCTCGGCACCCAGGCCGTACTCAAAGCCATCAGCAAAGCGCGTGCTGGTATTGACCATGACGCTGGCTGAATCAACCTCACGCAAAAACGCTTGCGCGTGGACGTGGTCACGCGTCAGGATCGCGTCGGTGTGGTGGCTTGAGTAGTGATTGATGTGGGCAATGGCCTCGTCTACCCCAGCAACGATCTTGATGCTGATGATCGGCGCCAGGTACTCTTCAAACCAGTCCGATTCAGTCGCTGGAACGAGCTTGAACGCTTCACTATCAATAGCTGCTTGCGCTTGCTGTATAAGGGCTAGAAGCCAATTTTGCTTATAATTCTGCAACAGCGCCAGCGCCTCGGGGCAACAACGCATCTCGACTCCCTTGGCGGCATAAATACTGGCAATCTGCGGTAAGAACTCAGCCGCTACGCCACGTGCGACTAGCAGACTCTCGGTGGCGTTGCACGGGCTGAACTTGTTGGTTTTGGCGTTGTCGGCCACTTTGACAGCCAAGATGATATCGCTGGGATCGTCCACGTAGGTGTGGCAGTTGCCGTCCAGGTGCTTGATGACCGGCACCTTGGCGCCAGCGCTAATGCGCTCGATCAGCGCCTTGCCGCCGCGTGGAATGATGACGTCCACGTACTGCGGCATGGCGATGAGCTCACCAACCACCGCGCGGTCGGTGGTTTGCACCAGTTGCACCGCGTTCTCGGGCAGACCGCTTTCCACCAGCGCCTGCCGCACTAATCTGGCCAGCGCCTTGTTGGAATCAATCGCCTCGGAGCCGCCGCGCAGGATGCAGGCGTTGCCGCTTTTGATGGACAGGCTGGCCGCCTCGATCGTCACGTTCGGACGGCTCTCGAAGATCATGCCAAAGACACCAATGGGCACGCGCATTTGGCCCACGCGGATGCCGCTGGGCTGCTCTCTCAGACCGATGATCTCGCCAATCACGTCGGCCATGGCGGCGAGCTGCTCGCAACCCTGGGCGCAGGTCTCGATCACTGTGGTTGTGAGTTTGAGCCGGTCGACCATCGGCGCGGCCAAACCAGCGGCAACGGCACGCGCCAGGTCTTTGGCGTTGTCCTTCTGCAAGGCGTCGACATGGGTGCGCAACAGTTCGGCCAGCCTGCGAAGTGCTTTGTTTTTGACAGCTGCTGACGCTTTTGCCATAAGGGCTGAGGCCTGTTTTGCTTGCATTCCAAGAGCTGCCGTGTCGGTCTGGATGTCGATTGCACTCATAGAAACAATACCTTTGGTTTCATGGCGTTCAGGGGTGAGGCGCATGGCGGGTATTTTGGCAGAAGCCAGCCTCGGGTCGAAGCGCGTTGGGCAGTGGGGTTGCGCTTCAACATGGTGTGACGCAAACGCATCGCCCCGCAGATTCATCAATTACCACCTCAGGCACGGCGGATTTGTAGAATGACTCGCCCATGACCGCTACCACCCCGTCTTTGAATTCCACCCTCACAACCAGCGCACCCATCGCCTGGACCGACCCCCAGCGCGGCCAAGCATTTGCCGCCTGGTTAACTGGCATCAGCGCAGCCAACGGCCTGTTGCCCGACACGCTGCGCCTGGCCAGCGCCGACGCCAGCTTTCGGCGCTATTTCCGCATTGACGCGGCATCAGGCAGCCGCATCATCATGGACGCGCCACCGGACAAGGAAAACTGCCAGCCTTTCGTCAAGGTGGCCGGCCTGATGCAGGCTGCTGGCATTCATGCCCCAGAGGTGCTGGCGTGGGACGAAGCGCAAGGCTTCATGCTGCTGACCGACCTGGGCCAGCAAACGATGATGCAGGTCATCGACACAGATCACCCGCAAGCCAACCTACCGCTGTACCTGCGCGCGATCGACGCGCTGATCGCCTGGCAACTCAGCGCCAAGCCGGATGTGCTGCCGCCCTACGACGAAGCCCTGCTTCGCCGCGAGCTGGAATTGTTTCCCGACTGGTACATCACCCGCCACAAAGGCGTGACGATTGATACGGCCATGCGCTTCACGCTTGACAACACGTTCAAACAAATCATCGCCACGGTACTGGCCCAGCCCAGCGTATTTGTGCACCGCGACTTCATGCCTCGAAACCTGATGGTGGGGGCCCGTCTTGGCGTGCTGGATTTTCAGGACGCGGTCTACGGCCCCATAACCTACGACATCGCCAGCCTGATGCGCGACGCGTTTTTGAGCTGGGACGAGGAATTTTGCCTGGACGTGACCGTGCGCTACTGGGAAAAGGCGCGCAAGGCCGATCTGCCGGTGGGCGACGACTTTGGTGCGTTTTACCGCGGCGTGGAGTGGATGGGCTTGCAGCGCCACCTGAAAGTAGCCGGCATTTTTGCCCGCCTGACGCTGCGCGACGGCAAGCCGCAGTACCTGGCTGACACGCCGCGCTTTATCGCCTACATCCGCGCCACCTGCAACCGCTACCGTGAACTTAAAGCCCTGCTGCGCTTGGTCGACAAGCTCGAAGGCATTGTCGAGCCCGATATCTTCGGCTTTGGTCGTCAATAGTAAAATTGGCCTCTAGCCCATATAAAACAAGCGCAAGAAGCTATTATTAATATAGCATAATAGCTCTTTCTCATGCCCCGCTTTTACTGCCCTACCGATCTGACCCCTGGCGCGCTGCTGGACTTGCCCGCGGGTGCCGCGCGTCACGTGCAGGTGCTGCGCCTGCAGCCGGGCGATGCCATCACGCTGTTCAATGGCCAGGACGAAGACGGTGTGACGGGCGAGTTTGCCGCCACCGTGACGCAAATGGGCCGCAGCGCAGTGCAGGTGCAGATAGGTGAATTTGCCCGCACCCAACGTGAATCTGCACGACGAGTGCATCTGGCCGTGGGCATGCCCGCCAACGAGCGCATGGACTGGCTGGTGGAGAAAGCCGCCGAGCTGGGCGTGGCCAGTATCCAGCCCTTGGTCACCGAACGCAGTGTGCTGCGCCTGGTCGGCGAGCGCGCCGACAAAAAACAGGCACATTGGCAAAGCGTGGCGGTAGCGGCCTGCGAGCAGTGCGGCGGCAACCAGGTGCCATTGATTCACCCGGTGATGACGCTCGCTGCCTGGTTGGCGCAGTCACTGCCTTCGCTGGACGCGCGACTGCTGCTGTCGCTGCGCCGAGATGCACAGGCGCTGCGCACATTCACCTTGGCAGACGATCGCTTGCCAGCTGGCAGCGACGTCACTTTATTATCTGGCCCGGAAGGCGGCCTGAGCCCTGGCGAAGAGGCTGCCGCGCTGTCCCAAGGCTTTGCCCTGGTGTCGTTGGGTCAGCGCGTTTTGCGCGCTGAAACTGCCTCGCTGGTGGCACTGGCCACGTTGGTTACTTGAGCGACAAACGCACCAGTTTGCGTCGCGTCAAGCGGTTTGCTGCGTCAGGTACTGATCAAACGCCTGCGCTGTGAGCGGCTTGCTGAAGTAATAGCCCTGCACTTCATTACAGCCGTGCAGGCGCAAAAACGCCAGTTGCTCAGCCGTTTCCACCCCCTCGGCGATGGTGCGCAGACCCAAGCTGCTGGCCATGTTGATGATGGCGGTGACGATGGCCTTGTCCTCGGGGTCAGTACCGATGTCGCGTACAAAAGACTGGTCAATCTTGAGCTTGTAAACCTTGAAGCGTTTGAGGTAGCTCAGCGATGAATAACCGGTGCCAAAGTCGTCGATCGACATGCGAATGCCGTAGCCGTGCAACTGGTCCATCACCGCCATGGCCGCCTGCGGATCGTCCATCGCCATCGCTTCGGTGAGTTCGAGCTCCAGCGCGTTTGCAGGCAAATCCACCTCGGTCAAAACAGCGGTAATGCGTTGAAAAAGCTCGACATGACGGAATTGCACCGCTGACAAATTGACCGCCATCACAAACCCGGGCCAGCCACCATGAAGCCACACCCGCGCCTGCGCGGCAGCCGTACGCAACACCCATTCACCGATCGGGATGATGAGGCCGGTATCTTCGGCCAGCGGAATGAATTCGACCGGAGAAATCAGACCCAATTCAGGGTGCTGCCAGCGCAGCAAGGCCTCGGCACCCACCACCCGGCCGTCCTGCATGGCCACTTGCGGCTGGTACATCAAGAACAACTCGTCACGCGCCAGAGCGTGACGCAGGTCGGTGGCCAGGCGCAAATGCCGCGCTGAATCACGCTGCATGGTTTGCGTGTAAAAGCGGAAATCATGGCGCCCGGCATGTTTGGCCTGGTACATCGCTGCGTCGGCGTTTTTAGCCAGCGTTTCCAGATCCTTGCCGTCGTCCGGGAACAAGGTAATACCGATTGACGGCGTGGCCACCAGCTCATGCGTCTCGTACTGAAAGGGCTGGGAAACGACTTCCATCAATTTGCGCGCCACTTTGGTCGCACCGTTGGCATCCAAACCCGGCAGCACCAGGATGAATTCGTCACCCCCCTGGCGCGACACGGTGTCTTCTTCACGTAAAACGGCTTTCAGGCGGCGACCTACCTCCATCAGCAACTGGTCACCCATGCTGTGGCCGAGCGTGTCGTTGATGACCTTGAAGTGGTCCAGGTCAAGGAACATCACCGCCAATGACTCATGTTTGCGCTGCGCCAGGCTCAAGGCAAAGCGGAAGTGGTCTTGCAACAGGGTACGGTTGGGCAAACCGGTAAGCTGGTCAAAATGCGCCAGGTGCTCGATACGCGCCTCGGCCTGTTTTTTGGCGGTAATGTCGTCCTTGATGGCCAGATAGTTGGTGACCACGCCGTGTTCGTCACGCACTGGCGACAGGCGCGCCAGCTCAATGTATTCGCTGCCGTCTTTGCGCTTGTTGATGAACTCGCCCTCCCAACGCTGCCCGCGTGTCAGATGCGCCCACATGTCGTCATAGGTGGCTTGGGGTGTCTTGCCAGAATGCAAGATACGCGGGTTCTGACCCAGCACGTCGCCCAGTTTGTAGCCGGTGATCTGGCTGAAGGTGGCGTTGGCATACACAATGTTCGCCTGCAAATCGGTGATGACAATCGAGCTGGGGCTTTGCTCGACCGCCAGCGAGAGTTTGCGCACGCTCGCTTCGGCCAGCTGGAGCGCCGCTACCTTGCTCTTCAGATCTTCCTCGCGCTGCTGCAGGGACTGAAAGAGTTCCGCATTCTCCACCGCCACCGCAATCATGTTGGCCAGCGTGCGGCACAGTTCGAGCTCGCTTTCAGGCAGACTGACTGTTTGATCGGTGCTGGCCACAATCAATACACCCAGTACTTTGTTATCTGCCAGCAGGGGCAGATAGAGTATGGTGCGCAAGCCGCGCAGACGGGTCACAGCGGCCTCGGCCTCGGTCAGGGTTGCGCTGGCGGTATCGGTCAGCAACACCGACTGCCGCGTGTCAATAGCTTGCGCAATATGCGGGTGGTCAGACAGTGGGATCACGCGCAGATGGTGTGGAAAATCCGGGGGCAACGGCGGCGTGGTCGCTTCCAGAGTCAGTTGCTCTGCATCGTGCAACAGGTAGATAGTCGACGAGCTCAAGCCAGACAACTCTGTCATGCGCGCTGTCGCGGTTTGTAACACTTTTTGCAAATCAATATTGCCCGCCAGTTCGTGGCTGATCTGAAGCAGCGAGGCGAGTTTCTGGGCCTGGCGTCTTTTGCTGCTGATGTCTTCCACCATCGACACAAAATAACCCGGCGTGCCGTCTGGCTGGCGCACCAGTCCCACCGTCAGATTGGCCCACAAGGTCGCACCCGACTTGTGGAAATAGCGCTTTTCCATGCTGTACTGATCAATCGTGCCAGCCAGCACAGCCTGCACCTGCGTCAGGTCGCTCTGCAAATCGTCCGGGTGCGTCAGTTCCTGAAAGGTCTTTTGCAGCAGTTCGGCTTCGGAGTAGCCCAGGATATCGCACAGTTTCTTGTTGACTTTGAGCCAGGTGCCGTCGGGCGCCACCTGCGCGATGCCGATGGCGGCTTGCTCAAACGTGGCGCGCAATTCTTTTTCGCTGGCAGTCAGTGCCGCTGCGATTGCCTGCGCATGACGCGCCTGCAGGGCCAGCACTTCGGACTGGCGCTGGATCATGTCGTCGGCCTGCTGACGCAGATCAGCCTCATCAAACCGGTCCAGCGCATAGCTGATGTCCATGGCCATCTCGATCAGCAGGTTGCGTGCGGGTTCGTCAAAAGCGTTCACCGTGTCCGCGTACAAGGTAAGCACACCCACCACCTTGCCCATGCGGTGCAGAGGCAACGCGGCAGAGGCCGCCCAGCCCACAACCGCACCGCGTTCGCGCCAATAGGCGGTGGCCGGGTCATGCTGGAAATCCTGGCACCAGACCGGATGATCCTCACGCATGGCGGTTCCGGTGGGGCCGCGTCCGGCCGGTTCGTCCGCCCGGATCAAGATGTCGATGCCATCGAGGTATTCCACCCCGGCACCAAAGGAAGCAACCGGTATGACCTTGCCACTGGCTTCATCGAGCAGACCGATCCACGCCATACGCATGCCACCAAAGTTCACCGCGTCGCGACAGATCTGCGGGAACAACTCCTTCTCGTCGGCACAGCGCACGATGGCCTGGTTGCATTGGCTCAAGGCGGCGTACAACTTGGTCATGCGCTGCAACTGCGCGTTCTGCGCCACCAGTTGCGCGGTTTGCCCACGCACCTGCCTGCGTAAAAACAGGACGCCAGCGACGGCCAGCACCAGCAAACCCGCCAGCAGCTTGAGCGCATCCCAGACCCGTGACGGAACCGCCTCATCACGCAAATCACCGCCCCAGCGTTTGAGCAGGCTGAAATACGGTGAAGAGGCATCCTGAGTCCACTGGTCCAGCCGTTGGTCGATGGCCGCCAATAACGCTGGGTTGCGCCCCTGCGCTGTGGCGTAGAAAAGCCGTGCGGGCTGAAACACGATCGGTGACTCGACCAGTCCAAACTCATGCGCGCGGATGCCACCGGAATAACGATTGACAGCCGCCGCGTCGGCGCTGCCGTTCTGCACGACAGCAAACACTTCTTGCATCGAACCCAGCGTAACCACCTCGGCCCGCACCCCAAAGGCGTGCATCATGTCGTTCAAGCCGTTGATCTGAACCGCACCTTGCAGCACGGCAATACGTTTGCCCTGCAAATCGGGTGGAGCGGCGATGCCTGCGTTTTGACGCGTGTAGAGCTGCGACCAGCTGTGCAACGCGGGCGTCTGGTGAAAGTCAAACTGCTGGTCACGCGCCTCAGACCAGGCCACGTCGGGCATCAGGTCAATCTCACCCGCTGAAAGCTGCCGCAGGCAGGCTTGCCATTCACAGGCGACAAACTTCAGCTGCCAGCCCTCGCGCGTGGCAATTTCCTGTAACAGGTCAACCAGGATACCGGCGGGCTTGCCGTCGGCTGCGGTGAAAATTTTGGGCTCGTTTTCATACAGCCCCACACTCACATCCTGCGCCCACGCTGCGCCCGCCAGCAGCAAGCCCGCCAGCGCGTGCAACAGAAACCTGAGGTACGGCGAAAGCATCAGCGCAGTTTACGCTTTGGCCGCGGGGCAAAACCCTGATTTAGCGCAAGGTGACGGCAGGAAAAGATGTGCCTAACTCTCCAGCCCGCGCGCCAGCTGCCACTGCTTGACCAACGCGTAGATCGCCGGAATCACCGCCAGCGTTAAAACCGTTGACACGATCATGCCGCCAACCATCGGCGCGGCGATGCGGCTCATCACTTCTGAACCCGTGCCCGTACCCCACATAACCGGCAACAGGCCGGCCATGATTGCCACCACCAGTGCGAACGGCACCGACCACTTGACGATCAGCGTCGCGTTACGACGGTCATCAATCAATTTTGCAGATAATTTTGCTATTTATAACACCTGGTGCTATATTTAAAGCGTGAAATCCAAAGCATCCAAGCCACGCCCTGTTCTCGTCACTCAAACAAGAGCATTCAAAACTCAGCATTTCAGCAAAGCCGCTGCCAAGCAAGGTATTGGGGACATTGATCTTTGTCAAGCAGTGGCCGAGCTTGAGTTGGGACAGGGCGACAACTTGGGTGGCAATGTCTGGAAAAAACGGCTGAGAAACAACATGAGCCGCTCTATCGTCCTGACAAAGCCCACCACTTTTTGGATATTTGTTCACTTATTCGAAAAGCAGGACAAAGCCAACATCGCGATTGATGAGTTGGGCGCGTTCAAGAAACTGGCCAAAGACTATGAACGCGGCGGCATTGATGGCGTTGAAGTGGGCCTCAAAAATGAATCTTTGAAGGAAATATGTCATGCACAATCAACGTGAAACCGGCAAAGCGAAAAGTGGTGCCATGGCATCAATTTTGAGTGCGGCACAAGGGCTGCATCGATCCGGCGTGATCGACAAGGCAACCATGCGCGACTATGAATCGCTGTGTCTCACGTCGGTGCCCCACTACACGTCTGCTGATGTGGTTCGAATCCGCTACCAAACCAAGGTCAGCCAAAACCTGTTTGCTCGTCGCCTGAACGTTAGCCCATCCACGGTGCATCAATGGGAGTCGGGACAAAAGCGTCCCAGCAATCTCGCAGCAAAACTGCTATCAGTGGTAGAAAAACACGGGCTAGCTGTGCTGGATTGACCAACGTTCCAGCGTATGGTGCATCACTCCCGATTGTGAACATCAAGACCAATAACCCAAGTCATGAAACCGGTTGATACCCTCTGCAGCAGCATTCGTCGCTATAGGGGTGAGCACGCGCGCCATGCCCATGACTACCTGCAAATCATGTTTGCATTGCAGGGGCGCATGGAACTGGAGATTGGCGGGCATTGCGCCTTTGCCGACACGTCTTGCGGTATGGTCATACCGGCCGGTTTTGAGCATGGTTTTTCGACAACGCCAGACGCGCAGATGTTGGTCATTGAACACCCCGGTCTGGCCGGTGTCAGCCAGGTGCGACGCTTTGCGGTGACATCTGCCTGCCGTGAGAGCGCACGTCTGGGCAACATGGCACTGCAACTGATGCAGGTGTTGCAAGCGCCAAAAATTCTCGCCCGCCGGGGCATTGATCTGGCGCAATTGGATGACGCGTTGGCGGCGCGCCTGGATGAAGCCTGGAACACGACACGCATGGCGAATCTGTTTTGCCTGAGCCCGCAACGCTTTCATGCGCGCTTGCTGGAACTGACTGGACAGACACCCCAAGCCTACCTTCGTCAACACCGCCTGGATCAGGCTGAGCAACTGCTGCGCCGGGGCATGCCGCTGGATGCGACGGCTTTGCAGGTGGGCTATCGCGCTGCCAGCGCCTTGAGCTTTGCGCTCAAGCGCGAACGGAACTTCAGCACCCGTAAATTGCGCACCAGGTAGGTTTTCATCCGCAGCGAGGTCAAGCGTTTCTCGCAAGTCGGCCTTACAAATCGGCCGCATCATGCGGCATGAAAAACGCATCCCTCCTTGGCACCCTTCTGGCGCTTTCTGCGGCCGTCCTGTGGGGCACCACCGGCACGGCTCAAAGCTTTGTGGCGGGGCAGTCTTCGCCCTATTGGATCGGTGCCTTGCGCCTGCTGGTCGCCAGCGCGTTTTTTTCCGGTGTGGTTTATTTTGGGCGGACGCGGCAGGCTCACGCGATGGATGGACTGCGCACCGCGTGGCGCTGGGTGCTCTTGGGCGGCGCTGCCATGGCAGCTTACAACCTGTGTTTTTTTGCTGGAGTCAAAGCCACCGGTGTGGCCACCGGCACCGCCGTTGCCATTGGGAGCGGGCCGCTATGGATTGGCTTGCTGCAAGGCGTGCTGACGCGGCAAGTTCCACCCCCTGTTTGGTGGCTGGGAACGGCGCTGGCGGTCACCGGTATCGGGCTGATGCTCAGCGGCGCCAGCACCGGAGTCAGTTTTGAGGTGACCGGTTTTGCGCTGTGCCTGGCGGCAGGCTTGGCCTACGCCAGCTTCACGCTGGTCAGCAAGCACCTGGTTGGCATCACCTCGGCTGAGATGGCGACGTTTGCCGTATTCACCACTGCCGCGCTTATCGCCTTGCCGGTTGCAGCACTCACCGCCGGCCCCTTGACCGTCACCAACGGGACCTGGCTGATGGTCAGCTACCTGGGAATCTTCGCCACCGGCATCGCGTTTTTGCTGTTCAGCCACGCGCTGCGCCACGTTGCTGCAGCGACTTGCGTGACCTTGTCGCTGGCTGAACCCTTGACCGCCTTTGTGTTGGCGATCGTCGTGGTCGGGGAGCGTCCGGGCGGCATTGCGCTTGGCGGTTTGGCTTTGGTAGCCGCCGGTTTGCTGTTGGTGGTGTGGTTTGAAACCAGGGGAAATGGATGACACTGCTCGTGCAAATAGCTATTTAGTTTATAGCTGCTTGCGCAATATCGACAGGGGATAG
>Ga0210013_1002093_pt1 | contig 10882 bp, 8 predicted proteins | sample CryGeymeta201506_FD_185553 | JGI IMG/M metagenome (GOLD analysis project Ga0210013, IMG submission 185553) | Groundwater microbial communities from Crystal Geyser aquifers in Utah, USA - Crystal Geyser metaG 2015-06 (SPAdes) (version 2) | ecosystem: Environmental > Aquatic > Deep subsurface >...
TCGCTATCGCCCTGATTGGCGGCTTCGTGGTTTACGGACTAGTGAAAAAGCTGGTGGGGATAAGGCTGGACCCGGAAGAGGAGTTCAACGGCGCGGATATCAGCATACACAAGATCTATGCCACGCCTGAGGGCTAGGATCCTGTCATGTTGAATTTGCGTGATTGCCTTGTAGGGCCGAATTCATTCGGCAAACTGTGCGAATGAATTCGCACCTACAAGGAACATATTTAATGCGGGTATCGTAGATGATCGGGATTTGAATCCCTAAACTTACAGAAACCTCGCCAGCATCGCCCTGTCTACATTCTCGTCAAGCGGGATGTGAACCACCCAGCCGCTACCCGGCGCTTCCATGATGGAAACGCCTTTCTGGTTGAAGATTTGCTCCAGCACCATCTCGCGGTTGCCGGCGGGGTGGATAAGTTCCAGCCGGTCGCCCACGGCGAAACGGTTTTTTACCACCACCTTCGCCATTTTCCGTGCCGGGTCATAGGCGACGATGTCGCCGACATACATCTGCCGTGTGCTTTCCGACTGGCCGGTTAGGTAGTTCTGGTATTCGACGGTATGGTGGCGCTGGTAGAAGCCATCGGTGTAGCCTCGGTTGGCGAGGTTTTCCAGCGCGCTCAAATGCGCCGGGTTGAAGGCGCGGCCCGCAGCGGCATCGTCGATCGCCTGGCGGTAAATCTGAGCGGTGCGCACCACGTAGTAGGCTGATTTTGTCCGACCCTCGACCTTCAGGGAATCCACGCCGATTTCCGCCAACCGGGCGACATGTTCCACCGCCCGCAGATCCTTCGAGTTCATGATGTAGGTGCCGTGCTCGTCCTCCAGCACCGGCATCAGATCGCCGGGGCGCAGTCCTTCCTCGATCATCCATACCCGGTCGGCGAGGGGATGGCGCTGCTGGTCACCGCAGGCGGTAAGGCCGGATTCGCCCATGGCCCGGTTGAAATCGAATTCCGCTTCGCGGATCACGCCCGCCTCATCTTCGTTCGCTTCCTTTACCTTGTAGTCCCAGCGGCAGGAGTTGGTGCATGTGCCCTGGTTGGCGTCGCGGTGGTTGAAGTAGCCGGATAGCAGGCAGCGGCCTGAATAGGCGATGCACAGCGCGCCGTGGACGAACACTTCGAGTTCCATGTCGGGGCATTGCTGGCGGATTTCGGCGATTTCGTCCAGGGAGATTTCGCGCGACAGGATCACCCGCGTCAAACCCAGCGCCTGCCAGAATTTCACTGCGGCGTAATTGACGGTGTTGGCCTGCACAGACAGGTGCACCGGCATTTCCGGCCACTCCTCGCGCACCATCATGATCAGGCCAGGGTCGGCCATGATCAGGGCGTCCGGCTGCATTTCGATCACCGGTGCCATATCCGCCATATAGGTCTTGAGCTTGGCGTTGTGCGGCGTCAGGTTGCTGGCGACGAAAAATTTCTTGCCCAGCGCATGCACCTCGGCGATGCCCGTTCCCAGTTCCTCCAGGCCGAATTCGTTGTTGCGGGCGCGCAGGGAGTAGCGGGGCTGGCCGGCATACACGGCATCCGCGCCATAGGCGAAAGCGTAGCGCATCTTTTCCAGGCTGCCGGCGGGGAGTAAAAGTTCGGGAGATTTTTTCATAAGAGCTTCTTGCAAAACTATTTTCAAAACGAAGTCAATGACATCTGATGCACGAATTCCGGCTTCAAAATGGTTATGCTTCCCCTTATTCGCGGCAATCTTTCAGATTTACCGCATTTTCCCGCCCTTGAAGGCGAACCCGCGTAAGGCGTAGGGCGTCAATAAGCGAAGCGCATTGCGCCGTATATCAATCTTTGTATTCGAGCCGATCTGCATCGCCTCCCGCCCAATCAGCCGGATAAACGCCCCGCTCCACCAGTAGATGAAACGTCGAATATGGCCAATCACCAAAGAGCTAAAGGGGTCGGGTTCGGATTAAATTCGCCGCGTGTTTTGGATTCGTGACAATTCAATTACGCTGCTTGCTCTTCGAGCTTCGCAGGTCGGCCTTCGAGGTAAAGAGTGTCAGGGTCGAAGTCAATTTCTTTTGGCCATGTGGCGGTGCCGTGGCTGGCTCGTGCCAGCTTGAAAAACGCAACTTGGCGTAGCGGCTCGAATGCCGGATAACCCAGATAAGGCGTCATGTCGAAATGGCGTACCTCACCGTTGGCAAAGGTGAGTAGTAGTGTGTAATCGTCGTGGGCAGTGACTGCAATAATCCGTGGGTTCATGGGTTTCTCCTGGCGCAGGGTATCTATCTTGACAAGAGTTTCGCCGCATATCGCGAGCGTCCAGTCAGCCATCAGTTCTTCGCGGTGAATCTCGATCCACGCCTGGATGAGGCGTACTTGTCGTAGCGGCATGGAGCCTTCCAGCAAATCGTTTCCCGCTATCGAAAACACAGCCTCACTACCGGCATATTCGGCATGGATATGGGGCGAGTGATGTTGCTTGGTGTCGAGCTAGTACATGTAAATCAGGATGCTATAAAACGAACTGACGAGTGGCATAGTTTTTCCTTTGCCGATGCATGGGTAAGCATAACTCTGCGCTCGACCCCTGTCTATTTTTTGAGGAACAGGCTACGCGCGGAGCGCAGGGTCAGCCTGCGTAAGGCGGATGAGGCCGCAGGCCGTTATCCGCCGAATGAAAAATGGGCCAGGCATACATACTGCGGATAACAGTATCTACGGCACTGACCTGATTGATCTTCGCGTGCCATTGAGTTTTCATGCGGCAAATAGATTTTTCCTCTGCGTCTTCTGCGGTTCAATAGCTTTTTTCGCGATAAAACGTCTGGTTCATTCCATGGTGGTAAAATGACGAGCTATGTCTGACCCTTCCTTTATCCACCTCCGCCTGCACAGCGAGTATTCGATTGTCGATGGCATTGTGCGTATCGACGATGCCATTGCCAGCGCCGTCGCCGACCGGATGCCGGCGCTGGCGCTGACCGATCTCAGCAACCTGTTCGGTATGCTGAAGTTCTATAAGGCGGCGCGCGGTAAAGGGATTAAGCCGATCGTCGGCTGCGATGTTTGGATCAGCAACGACGCCAACCGCGACCAGCCGCACCGTTTGCTTCTGCTGTGTCGCAATCGCCAGGGATATTTACGTCTGTGCGACCTGCTCACTCGCGCCTACCGCAGCAACCAGCATCGCGGGCGGGCGGAAGTTCGCCGCGAATGGTTCGCGGACGGCGGCAGCGATGGCCTGATCGCGCTGTCCGGCGCGCATTTCGGCGATGTCGGCCAGGCGCTGTTGCAGGCTAAACGCGCGCAGGCGCGGGAACTCGCGGTCGAGTGGCAGCGATTGTTTCCCGGTGCGTTCTACCTCGAATTGCAGCGCACCGGGCTGCCCCAGGCCGATGCCCACGTGCGGCTGGCGCTGAGCCTGGCTTCGGAATTGCTGCTGCCGGTGGCAGCAACCCATCCGATTGAGTTTTTGGCGCCCGACGACTACAAGGCCCACGAGGCGCGGGTGTGCATTTCCGAGGGCTATATGCTGGCGGATAAACGGCGTCCGCGCGTTTTCACCGAGCAGCAGTACTTCAAGACCCAAGCGGAAATGGCGGAACTGTTCGCCGATATTCCCGAGGCGCTTGCCAACAGCGTCGAAATCGCCAAGCGCTGCAACCTCAGCATCGAACTGGGCAAGAGCAAGCTGCCGCTGTTCCCGGTGCCGAAGGGGATGAGCCTGGACGACACACTGGTTCAGCGGGCGGAAGAGGGCCTGGCCGAGCGCATGAAGGAACTCTACCCCGACGAGGCGAAGCGGGCGGAGCAGTACCCCACCTATACCGATCGGCTCAAGTTCGAGATCGGCACCATCACCCAGATGGGCTTTCCCGGCTACTTTCTGATCGTGGCCGACTTCATCAACTGGGCCAAGCACAATGGCGTGCCAGTCGGCCCGGGGCGGGGCTCCGGCGCGGGTTCGCTGGTCGCCTACAGTCTCGGCATCACCGACCTCGACCCGCTGCGCTATGCCCTGCTGTTCGAACGCTTCCTCAACCCGGAGCGGGTGTCGATGCCCGACTTCGACGTGGATTTCTGTCAGGACAACCGCTGGCGGGTGATCGAGTACGTGCGCGAAAAATACGGCGCCGACGCGGTATCGCAGATCGCCACCTTCGGCACCATGGCGGCCAAGGCGGTGGTGCGCGACGTGGGACGGGTGCTGGACCTGCCTTACAATTTTTGCGACCAGCTTTCCAAACTAATTCCGGCTGCGCCCGGCAAGCAGTATTCGCTGGACGAAGCGCTGGAAATGGAGCCCCAGCTCAAGGAGCGCTATGACAGCGAGGAGGAGGTGCGCGAGTTGTTCATTCTGGCGCGCAAGCTCGAAGGGTTGACGCGCAACGTCGGCATGCACGCTGGCGGCGTGCTGATCGCGCCCGGCAAGCTGACTGATTTCTGTCCGCTGTATCTGGCGCCCAATGCAGACAACGCGGTCAGCCAGTTCGACAAGCACGACGTGGAGGCGGTCGGCCTGGTCAAGTTCGACTTTCTCGGTTTGCGCAACCTGACCATCATCGACCTCGCCCTCAAGTACATCAAGAAACTCGATCCGAGCTTCGATCAGCCCCTGGATACCCAGCATTTTGACGATCCGGCTGTCTACGAAGTACTGAAAAAGGCCAACACCACGGCGGTGTTCCAGCTTGAATCGGAGGGCATGAAGAAGCTGCTGGTGAAGCTCCAGCCCGACCGTTTCGAGGACATCATCGCCGTGCTCGCGCTTTACCGGCCAGGGCCATTGGGTTCCGGCATGGTGGACGATTTCATTCTGCGCAAGAAGGGCAAGCAGTCGATCGACTATTTTCACCCCGACCTGCAGGCCAGCCTCGCCCCGACCTACGGCGTGATCGTCTACCAGGAACAGGTGATGCAGATATCCCAGATCATCGGCGGCTATACCCTGGGCGGGGCGGATTTGCTGCGGCGCGCGATGGGCCATAAGGAGCAGAAGGAGATGGACGAGCAACGCGGGCTGTTCGTTGCGGGCGCGCTCCAGAAAGGCCACCCGGAAAAGCTCGCCCACAGCCTGTTCGACCTGATGGCGAAATTCGCCGAATACGGCTTCAACAAGTCCCACACCGCCGCCTACGCGGTGATTTCCTACCAGACCGCCTGGCTCAAGGCGCACCACACTTCGGCCTTCATGGCGGCGACGCTGTCCTCGGAACTGGACAACACCGACCAGCTCAAGGTGTTCTACGAGGATACCCTGGCCAACAAGGTGAAGGTGCTGGCGCCGGACGTGAATGTTTCCGGCTACCGTTTCGAGCCGGTTTCCAGGGCCGATATCCGCTACGGCCTCGGCGCCATCAAGGGTACCGGCGAGGCGGCGATCAACGTCATCGTCGCGGCGCGCGAGAAAGACGGGCCGTTCACCAGCCTGTTTGATTTTTGCCGCCGGGTGGACAAGCGCACCGTCAACCGTCGCGTGATCGAGTCTCTGGTGCGCGCCGGTGCTTTCGACACCCTCAACGATAACCGGGCGAGCCTGCTGGCGAGCGTCGGCGTGGCGATGGAAGCGGCAGAACAGGAGAACCGCGATATTTTCCAGAACAGCCTGTTCGACGCCATGGAGGATGGCGGCGCGGAAAGCCGACCCGATGCCATGGTGGATGCGCCGCGCTGGCCGATGATCGAGCAGTTGACGAACGAGAAGAAGGCGCTGGGTTTTTACTTCAGCGGCCACCCCTACGACGCCTACCGCTCGGAACTCGCCGGCTTCATCAAGACCCGGCTCTCCGACATTGTGCCGCAGCAACAGCCGGTCTGGCTGGCAGGGGTGATCTATGCCATTCGCACCCAAATGACAAAGCGCGGGAAAATGGCCATCATTTCCCTGGAGGACGGCATCGCGCGCATCGAGGTTTCGGTGTTCAGCGAACTGTTCGATGCGCACAAGGATATCCTCAAGGAGGATCACACACTGATCCTCGAAGGCAAGATCAGCAAGGACGATTATTCTGGCGGATTTCGCGTGATTGCGGAAAGCCTGCTTGACTTGGCCGGGGCGCGGACGCGTTTTGCCAAGCTGTTGCGGCTGTCGTTTCCGGCTTCCGGCAACCCCGGCCAACTCAAGGCTGAAGCCCATGCGGAGTCGTATGCCCCACAAGGGGACTCCGATCCGCTATGGGCTGAAGCCCATGCGGAGTCGTATGCGGGAAAGTTACAAGAAATATTGTCTGGCTATCGGGATGAAGCGGGGTGCAGAGTGCGGATTGGCTATGGCAACGTCACGGCGAGCTGCGAGTTGGAGCTGGGTGAAGGCTGGCGGGTGAATCTCAAGGACAATCTGCTGGTGTCGTTGGCCGATTGCATCGGCAGCGAGAATTTCATTATTCAATATTAACCCGGATTGTCCGAGCCCAAATGCACCTGTAATCCTTTATTTGAAGCGGACTGAATTTGGCGGGTGACATGGACAACGTATACTGGGAACACTTCTCGCACCAGGCCGACATCGGCGTGCGCGGCATCGGGCCGACGCTGGCGGCAGCTTTCGAGCAGACGGCGCTGGCGATGACTGCCGTGGTGACCGACCCGGCGCTGGTGGCGCCGACTGAATCTGTGGAAATCGCCTGCGAGGCGCCGGATGACGAATTGTTGCTGGTGGATTGGCTGAATGGCCTGATCCTGGAAATGGCGACCCGCCGCATGCTGTTCAGCCGCTTCGCGGTGACCCTGGATGGACACCGCTTGCGCGCCACCGCCTGGGGCGAGCGGGTGGACGTGGCCAGGCATCAGCCGGCAGTGGAAATCAAGGGCGCCACCTACACCGAACTCAAGGTGGGCAAAACCGAAACCGGGCTGTGGTTTGCCCAGTGCGTGGTGGACGTGTGACATGGACCTTTCCCAGTTCGAATGCGTATCGGATTACGAGTGGCGCATCGCCCCGTTCGGCAGGATGCGCGTGCCGGCGGTGATCTACGCCGACAAGGCACTGCTGCTCGAAATGGACCAGAAGGTTTACGAGCAGATCACCAATGTCGCCATGCTGCCGGGCATCGTCAAGGCCGCCTATGCCATGCCCGACGCGCACTGGGGCTACGGCTTTCCAATCGGCGGGGTGGCTGCCTTCGACCCCGACGAGGGCGGCGTGATATCCGCCGGCGGGGTGGGCTTCGACATCTCCTGCGGCGTGCGTACCCTGCATACCGGCCTGAAGGCTGCGGACCTCGCGCCGATCAAGCAGAAGCTGGCCGACCGCCTGTTCGCCCGAATCCCGGCGGGGGTGGGCAGCACCGGGAAGCTGCGCCTGAATGCGGCGGAAATGGATGCGATGCTGCGGGGCGGGGCGCAGTGGGCGGTCAAGCGCGGCTATGGCATCGAAGCGGACCTGGATCGCACCGAGGAGCACGGCCGCATGCCCGGTGCCGAGCCGGACAAGGTTTCGGAACACGCCAAACACCGCCAGCGCGACGAGGTTGGCACGCTGGGCTCCGGCAACCACTATCTCGAGTTGCAGGAGGTCATCGAAATTTACGATGCCGAGGCAGCCGAGCGCTTCAGGCTGCGGCCGGGCGAGGTCGTGGTCAGCATCCATTGCGGATCGCGCGGGCTGGGGCACCAGATCGGCACCGAATTCCTCAGGCAGATGGTGATCGCGGCGCCGGGGTACGGCATCCAGTTGCCCGACCGCGAACTCGCCTGCGCCCCACTCGACTCCCCGCTCGGCCAGGACTACCTCGGCGCCATGCGCGCTGCGGTCAACTGCGCCCTGGCCAACCGCCAAGTCATCACCCACCTCACCCGCGAGGTGTTCGCCGAAATTCTGCCGGGCAGCCATTTGACCCTGATCTACGACGTTTCGCACAACACCTGCAAGCAGGAACAGCACATCATCGACGGCAAGCCGCGCAGCCTGTTCGTGCACCGCAAGGGAGCGACGCGTGCCTTCGGTCCCGGCCATCCGGCGCTGCCCCAGGATTTGCGCGATATCGGCCAGCCGGTGCTGATCGGCGGCAGCATGGGCACGGCTTCCTATGTCCTGGTAGGCACCGAGCAAGGCATGGAGCGCTCCTTTGGTTCGGCCTGCCATGGCGCCGGTCGCGCCATGAGCCGCCATCAGGCCACCCGGCAGTGGCACGGCAGCGATCTGGTGCGCGAGCTGGCAAGCCAGGGCATCCTGATCCGTAGCCCCTCGTTGCGAGGCGTGGCGGAGGAAGCGCCGGGCGCCTACAAGGACGTGAACGCGGTGGTAGAGGCGGCCGACCGTGCCGGGCTGGCGCGGAAAGTGGTCAAACTCAAACCCCTGGCTTGCATCAAGGGATGAGCGGACGCGCTTTCATCGGCACCAGCGGCTGGGACTACCCAGACTGGTTAGACAGCTTCTATGGCGGCATTCCCCATAAGGACTGGCTCGCTTTCTACGCGCGCCATTTCAATACCGTCGAGGTCAATGCTACCTTCTACCATCACCAGCGCAAAAGCACTTTCGAGCACTGGCGTGACCAGACTCCGGCGGATTTCGCCTTCGCCATCAAGGGGCACCGCTATCTCACCCATGTAAAGCGATTGGCCGAGCCGGAACAGCCGCTGCAGCAAAGCCGCGAAGCAGCCGCCGGCTTGGGCGGGAAGCTGGCTGTGGTGCTGTGGCAGACGCCGCGCAGTTTGCACAAGGACATGGCGAGGTTGCAGAACTTTGCCCATGCCCTCGCGGCATGGCCGGAAGTGCGCCACGCTCTGGAGTTTCGTCATGTTTCCTGGTTCGATGATGAGGTCGCGGTCTGCCTGTGTACCCACCGGATTGCCAATTGCTGGTCCGATGCCGCCGACTGGCCTCTGTGGAATGCAGTCACCACCGATCTGGTTTACCTCCGCCTGCACGGCCATGCCCGTACCTATGCTTCAGCCTATGATGATGGCGAGCTTGGCGACTGGGCCGGAAAGGTCAGGGACTTGCAGGCTCAGGGGCGCGATGCCCATGTCTATTTCGATAATACCGCAGCCGGCGCGGCGCTGCACAATGCGTTGCGGCTGAAGGAGATGCTGGGTTGAACAACAAACGGTAATTCTTTTGTCACAGAAATGTGGGGTTCGCAGGGATGGGTGGCTTAATCGCCAAACTTGCAAAACATGAGCCAGTCCTTGAAGGAAGCGCTGAAGGCCGCAAACGATCCACTAGAGATGTTTGCGCACGCCAGGAGCGGACTTTCGAGGCTCAAAGTTATCGTTTGGTGCAGACGGAAGATACAAATCTCATCCTGTACTAGCATGAATATGCTGACAGACAAATTTGTGGAGCCCTCAATTGATCAAACGCTTATCATTTAAATTGGCCTGTTCTGCGATTTTCAATAGTACGGACCGGTGTGTCTGTTGAATAACTCCGGCTCCACCACACAATACCATTGATATTTCACTACCCAAGGAAGATCCCGATGAAAATGCCAGCTAGTTTCAAACAGATGTTAGTCCATCTTTCTGCGGTCTTTGTCTTTGTCATGGCGTTTGGCGGATCACAAGTCGCCTTCGCTGGAAAACCATACCAACATTACGTCGTCGGCGATCCCGCCGAGGTGGTGCTACAACACCATCCACACACGCCTTCCCTTGTACTTATGGGTGGCGGACCAGATGTGGATGATGCTTTTAAATGGATGATTAACAAGTCCGGCGGAGGCAACTTTGTGGTGATTCGTGCCAGTGGCACTGATGCCTACAACCCTTATATCTATGCGATGGGCGGGGTATCATCAGTGGAAACGATCATCATCCCCAGCCGTGACGCCGCCAATGATCCTTTTGTCATCTCTCGAATTAGAGGTGCGGAAGCGCTGTTCATTGCCGGTGGCGACCAGAGTGATTACATCAACTTCTGGCAAGGTACCCCAGTTGAGACGGCTATCCAAGATTTGGTGAGCAAAAACATCCCTATTGGTGGCACCAGTGCGGGCTTGGCAGTGATGGGACAATACGCTTTTGCAGCACTAAAAGGCACCATTACTTCATCCAGTGCCTTATCGAATCCCTATGACAAGACACTCACCTTAGTGCGCGACTTTCTCACCCTTCCCGACATGAGCAGTCTGATCACGGACGCACACCTGGATTCACGCGATCGCATGGGGCGCCTCATTACCTTTATGGCCCGTATTGTCAACGACGGTTGGTCTACCATGGCCCACGGCGTCGGCGTGGATGTGGAAACGGCACTATTGGTCGACAATGGCATTGCCTCCCGGGCAGGTGTCGGATCGGCCTATTTTCTGAAAACGGTGGGTGTGCCGGAGGTATGCGCGCCCAAAATGCCACTGACCTACCGCAATCTTGGTGTACAGCGGCTTTCCGGTAGTAGAACGTTCGACATGCGAAACTGGGCCAGCTATGGCGGTGGCACCACAGATTATTCGATTTCTGCCATTAATGGGGTGCTCTACTCCACCCAGGCAGGTGGAGCGATTTACTGAGTTTAGGATCGGTTGAGCGTATTTAGAAAAAACCATCAAGGGGACTAAGCTATCCCATGGGCAACGGAGGAAGAGTGAGTGCGACATTCGGTGAAATTACTGTCGGACTTTCCGTCGTAACCGGTGGCTGGTTTGGGACTTTTAATGGGTGGTGCGGTCGACCGCTTCGGCCAGTTGGCGCAACGCTGGGGCGATCTCGGCGGTATAGGGCCTTTGCGCCGTCTCAAGTTGTTTCAAATATTCCGGCAGCCGCGCCAGTTCGGCGGCTGCACGGTGCCGCGATTCTTCCAGCGGTTCGGGTGCGGCCATGCGCTTGCCCGAGAGCATGAAGGGCTGGATCAATGGTGTTCCAGTCTGCACATCGTTTTCCAGCGTCAGGATGTCGTGATCCAGGCTGCCGTCCGCGGCATGGATGCGGTAAACCTGCTTTCTGCTGGGCCAGGTGGCTTTGCCTTCC
>Ga0210013_1002108_pt1 | contig 10803 bp, 10 predicted proteins | sample CryGeymeta201506_FD_185553 | JGI IMG/M metagenome (GOLD analysis project Ga0210013, IMG submission 185553) | Groundwater microbial communities from Crystal Geyser aquifers in Utah, USA - Crystal Geyser metaG 2015-06 (SPAdes) (version 2) | ecosystem: Environmental > Aquatic > Deep subsurface >...
CCGCCCAAAAGAATGAACAGGGCGTTTGCGCCCTGTTGAAGTGCATCCATGAGAGCCTCTCCGAATAGTTTGCTTTATTTAAGTGCATGATTTTCCGGAATTGGAAAAACGCACCAAGTTAAAGCAATAACTGCGCCAGATTGGTGATATCGCCGACGGTATTTTGCCAACAGGGGGTGAAATTCGGACTGACTTGGCCAATCAGGGTAGTGAAGGCGTGGGCCAGCCATTCCGGTAGCATGCCGGCACCACGCTGGGCATGATGCTGGCCAACGCACCGGTGGTCTGGCTGGGTGAGCGCATGACGCGGCTGGTGCCCTTGACCGTAGTGCATCGGGTGTCAGCGGCAATTTTCATGGATCTGGGCGTGTGGGCGCTGTTGGCCTGAGTGTCATTGCTATACTGACCTCTGCGCCGATTTGCCAGAATTGCGGGCGCGTAACAAGTGCCGCTAAAGATGCCAGCCTACCCGGTTTTGCCTTTAGCGGATCCGGGTTTTTTTGATGCAATTGATCGCCACACCCCAGTCCATGCAGTTTGCCGAGGCTTTGCCGCTGCAAAGCGGCGCCTCGCTGCGTGGCTATAGCCTGAGCTATGAAACCTATGGCACACTCAACGCCGACAAGCGCAATGCGGTACTGATTTGCCACGCGCTCAACGCGTCACACCATGTCGCCGGTGTCTATGCGGGGCAAGACAAGAGCGAAGGCTGGTGGGACAACATGATTGGGCCGGGCAAGCCGCTCGATACCCGGCATTTTTTCGTCATCGGTGTCAACAACCTGGGCTCGTGCTTTGGTTCGACCGGGCCGATGCACATCAACCCGGATACCGGCCAGGTCTATGGTGCGGACTTTCCCGTGGTCACGGTGGAAGACTGGGTCAACGCGCAGGCGCGACTACTTGACGCGCTGGGCATCCAGACCCTGGCTGCTGTGATGGGCGGGTCCTTGGGTGGCATGCAAACTCTCAGCTGGGCGCTGCAATATCCAGAGCGCGTGTGCCACGCGGTGGTGATCGCCAGCGCGCCTAATTTGACCGCCGAAAACATCGCCTTCAACGAGGTCGCCCGCCGCGCCATCCAGACCGACCCCGATTTTCATGGCGGCCACTTTTACCAGCATGGCACGGTACCCAAACGCGGTTTGCGCATCGCCCGCATGATCGGCCACATTACCTACCTGAGCGACGACGTGATGAACGCCAAATTCGGCCGCAAACTCATCGCGGCAACGCAAAGCGAGGCCGAGCGCAACTTCTTTTACAGCACACTGGAAGCCGAATTCCAGATTGAGAGCTACCTGCGCTATCAAGGTGACAAGTTTGCCGAGTACTTTGACGCCAACACCTACCTGCTGATCACCCGGGCGCTGGACTACTTTGACCCGGCGCGCGCCTACAGCGGCAATTTGAGTCAGGCGCTGGCGCGCGCTAGCGCCAAGTTTCTGCTGGTGAGTTTCACCACCGACTGGCGCTTTGCCCCGGCCCGCAGCCGAGAAATCGTCAAGGCACTGCTTGACAACAAGCGTGATGTGACCTACGCCGAGATCAATGCACCGCACGGCCATGATGCCTTTTTGCTCGATGACGCCCGTTATATGGGCGTAGTGCGTTCTTATTTTGATAGCGTTTCACAAAGACTGGAGGCTTCTACGTGAACGCCGCGGTGGCTTCCGGCCGGACGGTTAACGCGACCCAGCAGGCGCTGGCCGAGCTGGTGCCACGCGGCGCGCGCGTGCTTGATCTGGGTTGCGGCGACGGCGCCATGCTGGCCTATCTGCAGCAAACACGCGGCTGCAGCGGCTACGGCATCGAGATCAGCGACACCAATCTGCTGGCCTGCGTGCAGCGTGGCGTCAACGTCATCCAGCTTAACCTGGACGAAGGCCTGTCAATGTTTGAAGACGCGTCCTTTGACGTGGTGCTGCAGATCGACACGCTGCAACACCTGCGCAACGCCGAGGTCATGCTGCGTGAGACGGTGCGCGTGGGCCGGCTGGGTATCGTCGCCTTCCCCAACTTTGCCCATTGGCCCAACCGCTTGAGCGTACTGGCCGGACGCATGCCGGTGACGCGCCGCTTGCCCTACCAGTGGTACGACACGCCCAACATCCGCGTTGGCACCCACGCAGACCTTGGCGTGCTGGCGCTTGCGTGTGGGCTGACGGTGTTGGACGACTTTGGTATTCAGGCCGGTGAAGTGGTACGCTGGCTGCCCAACTTGCTGGCCGGCACCTCGGTCTATAAACTTTCACGCTAAGGCTCGCCACAACATAACAAGGATTGATCATGCCGCACTTAAAAGCTACGTTATTTGACCCGGTGACCGCTGGTGACTTGCGCCTGGCCAACCGCATCGTCATGGCGCCGCTCACGCGCAACCGCGCGCCAGACGCGGTGCCCACCGCGCTAATGGCGCAGTACTACACGCAACGCGCCAGTGCCGGGCTGCTCATCACCGAAGCCACGGCGATCAGCCAGCAGGGTCAGGGTTACGCCGACGTGCCCGGCTTGTACGCCGAGGAACAGGTTGAAGCCTGGAAAAATGTGACGCAGAGCGTGCACGCCGCTGGCGGCAAAATCGTCTGTCAGCTCTGGCACGTGGGCCGTGTCTCGCACACCAGTCTGCAGCCCGGCGGTGGCAAACCGGTGGCGCCGTCGGCCATCACCGCCAAGACCAAGACCGTGCTGCTCAAGAGCGGCGTGCCGGAGTTTGTCGAAACTTCCGAGCCGCGCGCGCTACAAGCCTACGAGTTGCCCGACATCGTGCACGCCTACGCCGCTGCCGCGCGCAACGCGGTCGACACTGCCGGTTTTGACGGCGTTGAAATTCATGGTGCCAACGGCTACCTGCTCGACCAGTTTCTCAAGAGTGGCTCCAACCAGCGCCGCGACGACTTTGGCGGCAGCATTGAAAACCGCGCCCGCTTTCCACTCGAAGTGGTGCGTGCCGTCACCGACGCCGTGGGCGCGGGCCGTGTCGGCATCCGCCTGTCGCCGGTGACGCCGGCCAACGACGCGTTTGACCCCGACCCGCAACCGCTGTTTGACTATGTGGTGCGCGAGCTGGCTGCCTATAACCTGGCCTACATCCACATCATTGAAGGCGCTACTGGCGGTCCGCGCGAGTTATCCGATCGCCCCTTTGATTACACCGGCCTGCGCCGTGCCTACCGCGCTGCGGGTGGCCGGGGCGCCTGGATGGTCAACAATAGTCTGGACAAGCCGCTGGCTGAACAGGTGGTGCGCGAAGGCGCCGACCTGGTGGCCTTTGGTCGGCCGTTCATCGCCAACCCTGATCTGGTGGAGCGCCTGCGGCGCAACAAACCTTTCAACGAAGGCGACCGCAGCACCTATTACGGTGGTGGTGCCAAAGGCTATACCGACTACCCGACGCTGGGTAAACCCTGATCCGCCCAAGCGCCAGTTCAACCGTTTTTTTGGAGAATCTGCATGACCCAGTCGAAAGCCCCGCACCAGCTGATGGCGCGTCAATTGTCGGTTTGGTCTTTGCTGGGGCTGGCGCTGGTGCTGCTTCTGGTGGGCGTGGCCATTGGTGTGCTGGAGTGGCGCAGCACACAGGCCATGCGTGTGTCAGCCGTCGCCGAGCGGGTCTTTGGCGTGGTGTCGGTGGCCGACGCGGCAGACCATACCAACCGCGAAATGGCCAAGCGCAATTTCACCAAGTTCCGCAACGAGTTTGACCCCCTGCCCAGCTACAACCAAGAGACCGGCGAGGTGCTCAGCTTTGGCGTGCCGGTCAACAATGACTTTGGCGCGGTCGACAAGTTCAACAAGGACACCGGCGGTGTGGCCACCGTTTTTGCCCGCAAGGGCGACGACTTCGAGCGCGTCACCACCTCGCTGAAAAAGCAGGACGGCTCACGTGCCATGGGCACGCTGCTGGGTGCGGCCCATCCGGCGCACAAGTTGATGCTGGCTGGCCAAAGCTACACCGGCCCGGCGGTCTTGTTCGGTACGCCCTACATGACGCATTACGAGCCGATCAAAGACAGCAGCGGTGCGGTGGTTGGGATTTTCTTTATTGGGTTGGACATTTCCTTGCAGCAGGCCGCGCTGGAGAAACAAATCTCTGAGGCGCGTTTTTTTGACACGGGCGGCGCCTATCTGATCGAGTCCAAGGGGGCACTCGCCGAAGCGCGTTTTCTGGTACATCCCACCGCCAAGGGCAAAAAAGTGCTCGAGGTTTTTCCCCAGGCAGAGAAGTTTTTGACCAGCGTGACGGCGCAGCAGGAAGGGCAATTCTTCGACGCATTGCCGTTTCTTGGCAACGCCAGCGGCAAGCGCTGGGTGGTGTTTCACAAAACCGAAGTGGGCAACCAGTGGCTGGTAGCGGAGGTGAGCGCCGCCGAGGCGATGGCGCAGTTCTGGACCAATATGCGCATCATTTGGGCGCTGTTGGGCGCCACTGCGGTGCTGCTTGGGGTGGGCTTGTATTTTGCGGTACACCGGGCGGTGAGCAAACCCTTGGGCGAGTTGACTGCGGCCGTGACGGCGGTAGCGCACGGCGATCTGACGCAGACGTTCCAGTCCAGCCGACGTGACGAGATCGGTGTACTGGTGGGCGAGACCGAGCATTTGCGCGGGCGCTACCTCAACGCTTTGTTGCAGGTACGTCAGGCCGCCGAGAGCATCAGCACCGCCAGCGCCGAGATTGCCAGCGGCAACCAGGACTTGAGCCAGCGCACCGAACAAACCGCCAGCAACCTGCAAAGCACCGCCAGCAGCATGGCGCAGCTCACCGGCACGGTGCAGCATTCGGCTGATTCGGCGCGCCAGGCCAACCAGCTGGCCGCCAGCGCCGCCGAGGTGGCCGCGCGCGGTGGTGCCGTGGTCGGTGAAGTGGTGACCACCATGAACGAGATCAATCACAGCTCGCGCAAAATTGCCGACATCATCAGCGTCATTGACGGCATTGCGTTCCAGACCAACATATTGGCGCTCAACGCGGCAGTCGAAGCAGCACGCGCTGGTGAGCAGGGCCGCGGCTTTGCGGTGGTGGCCTCCGAGGTGCGAAGCTTGGCTGGGCGCAGCGCCGAAGCGGCCAAGGAAATCAAGGCGCTGATCAACGCGTCGGTGGAGAAGGTCGACTCGGGCTCGAAACTGGTGCAAAACGCCGGCGACACCATGAACGAGATTGTGGCGTCGGTCAGAAAAGTCAGCGACATCATGGCACAGATCAGCGCCGCTGCGGCCGAGCAGTCCAACGGCATCGGCAATGTGAACGCCGCTGTTGGCGAACTTGACCAGATGACGCAGCAAAACGCCGCACTGGTGGAGCAGTCTGCTGCCGCTGCCGAGAGCCTGCGTGAGCAGGCACGGCGACTGGAAGAGGCGGTGTCGGTGTTCCACCTGACAGCCGGCCCCAGGTCCACCGCACAGGCTGGCTTGCAAGCGCCCAGAGCGGTCCCGCGGTTGGCCCAGTCCGCACCGCGTCAGATCGCCGCGCGCGCACCCGCCAAACTCGGCAAGCCGCGCGTTTCTGCCATCGGCCACAACCCCAGATAGGAGCACCCTGTGAACGCAGCCTTACCCATCGGCGTATTGAACGCCACCGTAGCCCAGGAGCAGATCAGCGCCCAGTGGGACCGCGACATCGTCGCGCGCCTGAGCGATTACATCGCCGTGCCCGCCAAGTCGCCCATGTTCGATCCCGACTGGGTGCAGCACGGCCACATCGAGTCGGTGGTGCAAAGCGCCGCCAGCTGGGTGCAGTCGCAAAAAGTGGCCGGGCTGACGCTCGAAATTGTTCGCCTGCCCGGACGCACGCCAGTGCTGTTTGTGGAAGTGGCAGCGTTCAGTGGTGCTACAAAAAACAAAGCTGCTTGCGCAAATACAGAAAGCGCTGCAGGTCAAAATGTCCTCATGTATGGGCACCTGGACAAGCAGCCCGAATTTTCTGGCTGGCGTGCCGACCTGGGTCCGTGGACCCCGGTTTACCAAGACGGCAAGCTCTACGGCCGCGGCGGTGCCGACGACGGCTACGCCATCTACACCGCCATCGCTGCCATCCAGGCGCTGCAAGCCCAGCACGTAGCGCACCCGCGCATCGTCGGCGTGATTGAGACTTGCGAAGAAAGCGGCTCGTACGACCTGCTGCCCTACCTGGACGCGCTGCGCCCGCGACTGGGCGATGTGGGTTTGGTGATCTGTCTGGATTCGGGCGCAGGCAACTACGACCAGCTGTGGCTCACCAACAGCCTGCGCGGCATGGCCAGCGGCACGCTCAAGGTGCAGGTGCTGAGCGAAGGCATCCACTCGGGTGATGCCAGCGGCCTGGTGCCGTCGAGCTTTCGCATCCTGCGCCACCTGCTCGACCGCCTGGAAGACAGCGCCACCGGGCGTCTGTTGCCGCAGCAGTTTCACTGTGAGGTGCCCGCCGACCGGATGGCCCAGGCGCAGGCCACAGCGGTCATTCTGGGTGACGAGCTGTACAAGCGCTTCCCCTGGGCCAATTCCTCTTGTGTTTCGGATTGCGGTGCCAGCAACAGCCAGAGCATGCTGCCCACCACCCAAGACCCGCTGCAGGCGCTGCTGTCGCGCACCTGGATTCCCACGCTCAGCGTCACCGGGGTCGACGGCATGCCCAATCTGCAAAACGCCGGTAACGTGTTGCGCCCCTACACCGCGTTCAAACTCAGCTTGCGCCTGCCGCCTTTGGTGGACGCAGGCACCGCCGTGGCACAGCTCAAAACCATGCTGGAAGACAACGCGCCCTACCAGGCCCGGGTGACCTTCTCGCCCGATTCGCACGCCAGCGGCTGGAACGCACCGAGCAGTGCGCCTTGGTTCGAGCAGGCCGTGCAGGCTGCGTCGCAAAGCTGCTTTGGCGCGCCTTGCGGTTACATCGGCCAGGGCGGCACCATCCCGCTGATGAGCATGCTGTCCACAGGTTTCCCCAAAGCGCAAATGATGGTCTGCGGTGTGCTCGGCCCCAAGAGCAACGCCCACGGTCCCAACGAGTTTTTGCACGTGCCCTACGCCAAAAAGCTCACTGCAGCAGTCGCGCAGGTGCTGGCAGCAGCGGCCACCGGTTCAAAATAAAAACCCCGTTTCACCCTGATGCAGAAAGCATAGATAGCTATGCTATTTGTATCAAAAGACAGATATGTGCAGCGGCAAGTGTGGCATCTTAGTGACCTGGTTTTGCAGTAAACCAGCTAGCTGGTAAACTGGCTTTCATGAAAACGACGCTTGATCTGCCTGACGAACTGGTGCGCGAGGCGAAGCTGCGCGCCCTGATGCAAGGGCGCACGTTGCGCGATTTGGTGGCCGACTTGCTGCGCCAGGGTCTGGGTTTAGACGCGGGGAAGGCGGCACCTGCCTTGCAACCTGATTCAATCGTGGCGCGGGGAGCCAATGGTTTGCCGGTGATTCACTGTCGCATGGGTGCACCGGCAGAAAGTATGACTGTGCAAGATGCGCTGCAGCTTGAGCAGCAGACGCAAACCCAGGAGGATATGCACCGTGCCGGCCTGCCTGTTTGACACCAACGTCTGGCTGGCGGCGCTGTTCACCACGCACCCGGCGCATCAACGCGCCCAGCAGGCTTTGCAGCAGGCCACAGCGTCAGCGCCAGCGGTGTTTTGCCGCGCCACGCAACAAAGTTTTCTGCGCCTGACTTCCACACCGGCCGTGCTCAAAGCCTACGGTGCCGAGGGGCTGACCAACCGCGACGCATTGCAGGCGCTCGATGCGCTACAAGCATTGCCGCAAGTGGTGGTGCGTGACGAGTCGCCCGGCGTGTTTGCCCTGTGGCGCAGCGCCGCCGCTTTGCCAAGTGCTTCGCCCAAAGTCTGGATGGACGCTTATCTCGCCGCTTTTGCCATCAGCGCTGGCATGCAGCTGGTGACGCTTGACCGCGACTTCAACAACTTTGTACCGTTGGGGTTGGACTTGCAGTTGTTGACGGCCTGAGTTTTACCCAACCGATTGACCCAACACTCGCCATTGCCGTTGCGGTCAAAAATGTTCACACCATGAACCCCACAACCTATATCGCCGGCGTCGGCATGATCCCGTTCGTCAAGCCGGGCGCCAGTGAACCGTATGACCAGATGGGCGCTGCGGCTGTCCGCCTGGCTTTGGCCGATGCGGGCCTGGACTATGCGCAGGTGCGGCAGGCTTTTGTTGGCTATGTCTACGGCGATTCGACCTGCGGCCAGAAGGCGCTGTACCACGTGGGCATGAGCGGCATTCCGATCGTCAACGTCAACAACAACTGCGCCACCGGGTCGACCGCGCTGTTTCTGGCGCGTCAAGCTATTGCGGCCGGGGCCGACTGCGTGTTGGCGCTGGGTTTTGAGCAGATGGCACCCGGCGCTTTGGGCAGCGTGTTCAAGGACCGGCCCAGCCCGTTTGACCCGTTTGACGCGGTCACCGACGCGCTGGTGGGCATGCCTGACGTGCCTTTGGCGCTGCGCTATTTTGGCGGTGCCGGGCAGCAGTACATGCGCCGCTACGGCATCGGGCTGGAGAGCTTTGCCAGCATCCGCGCCAAGGCCAGTCGCCATGCCGCCAACAACCCGATGGCGCTGTTTCGCAAAGAGGTGAGCACGCAGGATGTGCTGGATTCACCGACGCTGTGGCCGGGCGTGCTCACGCGCTTGATGGCCTGCCCGCCCACTTGCGGTGCGGCAGCGGCCGTGCTGGTGTCAGCAGACTTTGCCAAACGCCACGCTCTGCGCAGCGACGTGGCCCTGGTCGCGCAGGCCATGACGACCGATACACCCAGCACGTTTGCGTCAGGCGACATGATGCGGCTGGTGGGCTACGACATGGCCCAAGCCGCCGCGCAGCAGGTGTTTGAGCAGGCCGGTATCGGCCCCAAGGATCTGGACGTGGTGGAGCTGCACGACTGCTTTGCGCAAAACGAGCTCATCACCTACGAGGCGCTGGGTCTGTGCCCCGAAGGCGGTGCCGAAAAGTTCATCGCCGACGGCGACAACACCTACGGCGGCCAGGTAGTGACCAACCCGTCAGGCGGCTTGCTGTCCAAGGGACACCCGCTGGGCGCGACCGGGCTGGCGCAGTGTTATGAGTTGACGCAGCAACTGCGCGGCAGCGCCGGTGCGCGTCAGGTGGCTGGTGCCAAAACCGCGCTGCAACACAACCTGGGTCTGGGGGGGGCTTGCGTGGTGACGCTGTATCAGGCGAGTTGACCTCAGCCTTGCGCGCTGCACGTCAGAGCTTTTTAGTCTCGCCGGTCTTGGTTGCGATTTCATCCGGCACTTTTTCAACCCGTTGGATGATGGGCGCTGGCTGTGTGTGACCTGGGTCACGGACGCTTCAACCGCAGCGCTGCTCTAATGCCGTTTCTTTTTTATTCTGAGGCTGGATATGACATCAAATATTTCGAAGGTGGGGCGGGTGGCTTGTGCCGCAGTTGGGGCGGCATTGTGGTTGAGTTTGCCCGCGCTGGCGCAGGACGATGCTTTGTTGACTGATGCACGCAAAGTAGCTGGCGCTGTGCCACCCAAGCTGTTGGATATGCTCAACGCCCAAATCGCACAAGGTGGCCCCGCATCCGCAGTGGCGGTGTGCAATGAAAAAGCACCGCAAATGGCCAAGTCGGCTTCTGAGCAAACCGGGTGGGCGATTCGGCGCGTAAGCCTGCGCAACCGCAACCCCAAGGCGGTGCCAGATGCCTGGGAATTGGCTGCATTGAAAGATTTTGACCAGCGCACCGCCGCCGGAGAAAAACCCGCAACACTGGAAAAATTTGGCGTGGTGGACACGGCCAACGGGGGCAAGGAATACCGTTACATGAAGGCGCTGCCCACGCAGCAAGTGTGCCTGGCTTGCCACGGGGCCGCTGATGCCATTGCGCCAGAAATCGCCGGGAGAATTCACACGCTTTACCCGGCTGACAAAGCCACTGGCTATTCGGTTGGCGACATTCGTGGTGCCATCACGATCCGTAAAGCGCTGTAGATTGCGTCAGAGTTTTTCGGTCTCGCCGGTTTTGGGCTGCCATTTCATCAGGCGTTTTTCAACCCGCCCGACCAGGCTGTCCAGCGCCAGTGCAAAGGCGGTCAGCACCACAATGCCAGCCATCACGGTGTTGATGTCAAAGCTGCCTTCGGCCTGCAAAATCAGGTAGCCCACGCCCGAGCTGGAGCCCAGGTATTCGCCAACGACCGCGCCAACAAACGCCAGCCCGACGCTGGTGTGCAAGCTGCTGAACACCCAGCTGGTGGCGCTGGGCAGGTAGACGTGGCGTAGCAATTGGCGCGCATCGGCCCCCAGCATGCGGGCGTTGGCCAGCACCACCGGGCTGACTTCTTTCACGCCTTGGTAGACGTTGAAGAACACGATGAAAAACACCAGCGTGACCCCCAGCGCCACCTTGGAGCCCATGCCCAGGCCGAACCAGACCGAGAAGATGGGCGCCAGGATGATGCGCGGCATGGCGTTCATGGCCTTGATGTAGGGCTCCAAAATGGCGGACGCCATGGGGGCCAATGCCAGCCACAGCCCGCCGCCCAAGCCCAGCCCGGCACCGATGGCAAACGCCATCAGGGTCTCGGCCAGGGTTACCCACAGGTGCTGGTAAATGTCGGCATCCGTCACAAACCAGGCCCAGACGCGGCTGGCCATTTTGAGTGGCTCGCCAAAGAAAAACGCCGCCTGGGTGTCGTTGTCGAACATCATTGGCGGGATCAGGCCGGGCGTGGTCATGGCGTGCCAGAAGGCGAACAGCGCCATCAACAGGCCAAGCTGCCAAAGCCAGAGGTTGCTTGTTTTGGGTTTAAAGAACTTCCACATGGTTGAGCCTTATTG
>Ga0210013_1002117_pt1 | contig 10763 bp, 12 predicted proteins | sample CryGeymeta201506_FD_185553 | JGI IMG/M metagenome (GOLD analysis project Ga0210013, IMG submission 185553) | Groundwater microbial communities from Crystal Geyser aquifers in Utah, USA - Crystal Geyser metaG 2015-06 (SPAdes) (version 2) | ecosystem: Environmental > Aquatic > Deep subsurface >...
CGGCGGCGGGGGACGCGGCGGAGACCGTGACCGCGGTGGACGCGGCGGGGATCGCGGGCGGAGGTAGTAAACAGGCACACAAGTACACAGGTAGACAGACGGACGGAGGTAACTTCGTCCGTTTTTGCAAGTTGCAAATTAACCGAAACAGTTGTATAGTTGGAGCAACGGAGTTCGAAATGAGAAAACAATTTAGCAGCGAACAAAGAATTGTTACTGCCACCGATACACAGCGAATGATCGTATTCGAGAAATTTACACGCGAGTTTGGAACGGAAGTGGAAAAGCGCGGTTTGAGCGAAGAACAATTAATGGCCGATTTGGAAGAAACAAAGCGGGAAGTATTCCAAGAGCGCTATGGCAAAATTGGATGTCACAACCGATAAAGGCGAACCCATGATTGACACACACGATCCCAGCCGAGGCGTTAAGAACAAAGTTGGGAAAGGAATAAGACCATGAATGCAATAAAGTACATCTACTGGCAAGATGAGAACATGTGGCTTGGATATCTGGAAGAATTCCCGGACTACTGGACCCAAGGCGAAACGATGGCAGAATTGGAAGAGAATCTGAGAGATGTCCACCAGGAACTTACCAGTGAAAGTATCCCTTACGTCCGAAGGCTTGCCGAACTGGAAATGGCATGAAACGAACGGATTTGATGCGCGAGTTAGAGAAGATGGGATGTGTATTAGTTCGCCATGGGGCGAAGCACGACTGGTATCAGAACCCGAGGACGAAAATATCCCAGCCCGTTCCTCGTCACAGGGAAATTAAGGAGCCTCTGGCGAGACATATTCTCAAAATGTTAAGGGATTAAACCTGACCAACGCTTGCAACCAACCACCTTCAGCGCGGGTGGGCAAGATAGACAAACGGACGGAGGAAACTTCGTCCGTTTTTCTTCATTGGCAATGGGATATAATTGGCAAAGAGGTGTTCCATGTTAATTACCTACATCCAAAACGCAATGCGCCTGGCAAAATACGAAATCCTTGAAGACGGACAGTATTATGGTGAAATCCCAGGTTTCAAGGGTGTTTGGGCGCAAGCGGAAAATCTGGAAGCCTGTCGAGAGGAACTGCAAAGCGGCCTGGAGGACTGGCTTGTGCTCGGCCTGCGTATGGGACATAAACTGCCGGCCGTGGCAGGAATTCAACTTATACCTGCCGAGGCGTAATCATGCCTTCATTTGGGCCAGTCAAACGAAAGGATTTGGTTAAGGCGCTTCGGCAGGCCGGTTTTGAAGGCCCCTACGCGGGTGGGAAGCACGAGTTTCTGGTCAAGGGTGAAATACGACTCATTCTTCCGAATCCACATCAAAGTGAAATCAGCAAGGATCTACTGGCGCGCGTCCTGCGGCAGGCAAACGTCAGCCGCGCCGAATGGGAAAAGTTATAAAACCGGTTTGTTGAGGGCTGATGTTTCATTGACCGGACGGAGGAAACTTCGTCCGTTTTTTTATGTTAGACTCTCCATCCAATCATGAAAGTCTTCATTGCTCCATATAACCCCAACTGGCCTGTTTTGTTCGAGCAGGAAAAAGCGTATCTGGCGGACGCGCTCCGCGGTCACTTCGCGGACATCCAGCACATCGGCTCCACCTCCGTGCCGGGACTGGGCGCGAAGCCGATCCTTGACATCCTCATCGCCGTGCGGACGCTGGAAGAGGCCGACCAGTTCTGCGTCCAGCCCATCGTCGCGCTGGGATACGAATACGTAAAAGCGTTCGAGGCAGAGACTCCTCATCGCCGCTACTTCCGCAAGGAGAACGCGGACGGAGTCCGCACGCATCACATCCACATGGTGGAGATCAACAATCAATGGTGGGTAGACCACCTGCTTTTCCGCGATTACTTGCGCGCCAATCCCGAAGCGCGCCGCGCCTATGAAGCGCACAAACGCCAACTGGCCGAGCGCGAATGGGATACCGGCAGTCACTACGCCGAAGCGAAGACGGAGTTCATTTTGAGGATGGTGGGGGAGGCGAGGAGGTGGAAGGAGGGGGTGTGTTGTTGAGAAGCTATTGAATACTCAATCGTTTTGTTGCCCTTTTCTTTTTATAGCAGAAGTCTTTTTAAAACCTTCCGTGGAAGGTTTGCAATCCCTCCTTGACTCGTTTGGAATCCTTCCTTGAAAGGTTTGCATATATGGCGGGAAGGTTTTTCCTGGCTTATAATCTACCCAAGGAACCTCATCCATGACCGAACTCATCTGGCAAGGCAAATATGATGAAAACGGCAAGCGGACAGCGCCTCTGCGCGTCTCGCTCCCGTTCCAAACGGTGGAGACCATCAACGAATCGAGCATAGAACGTCAGCGCATGTTGGACTTGTTCAGCGCCGGGCGTGACTCGGACTGGCGCAACCGTTTAGTGTGGGGAGACAAAAAATATATACTACCTTCTCTGCTGGACGAGTTCGCAGGCAAGGTGAACCTGATTTACATTGATCCGCCCTTCAACGTGGGGGCAGATTTTTCCTTTACAGCAACAATCGCTGACCATCCTGACACAGATGAAGATGAATCTACTGAATTTTTAAAACAACCTAGTTTGATTGAGCAAAAAGCATATCGTGATACATGGGGGCGCGGTCTTGATTCGTATTTACAGTGGTTTTATGAAACAGCAATAATATTGCGTGAGTTATTATCAGAAAATGGAAGTATTTATGTGCATCTTGATTGGCATGTAGTTCATTATGCAAAAACAATAATGGATGAGGTCTTTGGAATCGAAAATGCACTTAATCAAATTACTTGGAAAAGAATATATTCTCATAGTGACGCCAATCGATTCGGCATTGTAGACGACACGATATTGTTTTACTCAAAAACCGAGAACTATACTTTCAACAAGCAATATCGTCCGCACGCTGAGAGTTATATAAAGTCACATTACGGACAATTTGATGAAACTGGAAGACAATATCGTTTAGTAACCTTATCTGCGGCTGGTCCTGGTCCATCAAGAAAATTTGGTAAACAAGAGATCGCTCCTCCTCCAGGTAGACACTGGGCTTGGTCGCAGGAGAAAATTAATGAAGGATTGGCATCTGGGAAAATAGTATTTACATCAACTGGTCAACCAAACACAAAGCAATACCTTGATGAATCAGAAGGAACTGTCATTCAAACAATTTGGGATGACATTCAAAGAGTTAATCCAGTTTCTGAGGAACTATTAAATTATCCCACCCAAAAACCAGAAGCACTATTAGAACGCATCATAAAAGCATCATCTAACGAAAATGATTTAGTCTTGGATTGCTTCTGTGGCTCAGGCACAACTGCTGCCACTGCCGAAAAACTTAACCGCCGCTGGATCACTTGCGATCTCGGTCGCTTTGCCGTTCACACGGCGCGCAAACGTCTGCTTGGCATTGAAGGCATCAAACCGTTTGTGGTTCAAAATCTCGGCAAGTATGAACGTCAAGCATGGCTTGAAACACAGTTCACCCAAAAAGAAGCACACCAGAAATATCGCGAGTTCATTCTCGATCTGTATCATGCCCGTCCGTTGAATCAACATACCTGGCTGCATGGCATCAAAGGCGGGCGCATGGTGCATGTCGGCTCGGTGGACGCGCCCGTCACGGCGGGCGACCTTGCCAACATCGCCGCCGAATTCAAGAAAGCGGTCGGCACAGGCAAGGACGCGCCCAAATCCAATGGCGTGGATGTTCTCGGCTGGGACTTTGCCTTTGAACTCAACGAAGTCGCCAAACAACAAGCCGCGCAAGCCAATCTGGATGTGCGCTTTTATCGCGTCCCGCGTGACGTGATGGATAAACGCGCCGTCGAGCAGGGCGACATCCATTTCTTCGAACTCGCCGCGCTGAAAGTTGAAACCAAAGTCAGCAAGAAGAAGGAAGCCACGCTCGCACTTTCTGATTTCGTCATTCCGCCCGATGACGTTCCGCAAGATGTACAGAAAGCCATCAAGCATTGGTCACAGTGGGTGGATTACTGGGCGGTGGATTGGGATTACAAAGGCGATACCTTCCACAATCAGTGGCAGACCTATCGCACGCGCAAGAATCCCGACCTGCAGAAGTCGGCGAGTCACGTCTATGAAGCGGCGGGGGAATATACCGTCGTGGTGAAGGTTATTGATATACTTGGGAATGACACGACGAAGACGTTGAAGGTGAAAGTTGCATAGTGGAGAGCTAAAATGAAGCCAACTATTTTCTTTGCAATTCCTTGTGGTGGGTTCTATGATAAACATAGAGAGATTATTGATGCGGTCTGCAAAGATGCTAATGTTATACCGAACATTGTGGAAGATGATGACGAATCAAAACCGCTATGGTTAAAGATATCGGAGGGAATTGAGAAGGCAGATTTTTTTGTGGCTGATATTTCATCACTCAGAGCCAATATCATGCTGGAGCTTGGTTATGCCCTTAAATCTCAACCTGATGATCGTTCTACTTTCTTCATATCAAAGAATATTGAGGTGCCTGCCGACCTACAGTGGATGACCTATCATCCTTACGCGGGTCTACGCGGCTTTCGGAAAGAACTGACGGATTGGATGGTCAAGGTTGTTCAAGTGGATGCCAATTGCTTTAGGGCTAATCAACAAGAGATTTTTTTCGAAGAGACCTTCGCAGATAGAGATAGATTTCTGAAATGGTGGAATCCTCCGCCTGGATGTCAATTCAACCTAACACATGAAGGGTTGAGGTTTGCTAATGCATACTATCCAATATTATCAACTACATTAGCAGTCTTGGAGGATTATGAATTCACTTTTAGAGCCAGAGTTGAGCGTGAGGCTATAGGTTGGGTTGTAAAGGGTACAGTAAATTATCAGATTAATTCTCCAATTTTTGGTGTGATGTTCCAATTGTTCGAGGATGGAATGTTCAGACCCCATATCCTATGTAGCAGTTTAACTGACGATAAAAAACTGAACTATCATCATTCTAAGGATGTTCCTACAGGTTTGAATATAGGAAACAAACAAGAATTTATGGTGACAACTAAATGTATCGGTGATGACTATTCAATCGAAGTACGGGATAAATCTGGCAAAACATGGAATTGGGAGAAAAATCTCGCACAAGATGAAACTCTTGGACAATACTATAAAAGCGTTGAAAAGAAACAAGGTCAAGTGGGATTTCGCTGTGCGGGTTGGAGAGAGGGCGAATGGGGTGAAGTGGCAACTGTAAATTGGCTGAAGGTTGAAGAGATTGATTCAAACCAAACGACTGGAGTATAAAGAACATGCCACGCAAAAAGCAACCAGCGTCAAAAGGTCAAACTTCATTCATTGAGCCAACTCCTAAAACGGCGTCCTGCGTCCCTGCGATACGACGCGCCGTGGATGAATGGCGCGTCAAGGATTACGAAACAGCGGGAGAGTATATCGTTGTAGTGAAGGTTATTGATATACTTGGGAACGACACGACCAAGACGTTGAAAGTGAAGGTGACTTGATGAATCCAAACTGGCTGAAAAAACTGCGCGTCGAGAATTTCAAACGCTTTGACGTTCTCGAACTGGAATTTGACGGACTCAATCTATTGGTGGGTCCCAACAACAGCGGCAAGTCCACCGCGTTACAGGCTTGCGCTTTGTTCAACTTCTGCTACCAATCCTGCCTGGAAAAACGTAACGGCGGTTATGTTTTCCAAAACCGTACGTTTGGGCCTGATGAATTTTTCGCTGTTCCTGCGGCAGAGCCTAAGGATTTGTGGAAAAATCGCCGCGTCCAGCGCGGCAACGAGGCCATCCCGATTCGCCTGCGCGTTGAATTGTATTCAGGCGACCAGTTTGAATTTGAAATTGTACTGCGTTTTAATCGCTTTAGCGTTCAAAGCGCGCCTGGCACAAAACCTGTAACGGAACACCCCAGCGTAATCCTGATTCCAGGGTATACCGATTTCTGGCCGCGCGAGGAGCGCCGTACTCTTGCAGTGCGGCGGGAAATGCGCGCCCAGGCACAGCACGGCGGCATCATTCGGAATCTGCTTTTGGATTTACGCGACAACCCGCAGCACTGGGAGCGTTTCGTCAACGAGTTGGCGACTGTTTTTCCCAACATTCATCTCCTGCGTCCTGAGTTTGCCGAGGAAACCGACCGCTATATCCGCGTAGGCTATACCGAAGAAGGCAGTGCAAACCCAAATAAAAACAAGCGCTCTTCCGTGCCTGAATTGGATTTATTCTCAGGCGGGAGCGGCTTTCGCCAGTTTGTTCAAATCCTTGCCAGCATACTGGTGGAAGATGCGACTACCGTTTTATTGGACGAGCCTGATGCCCATTTATTCAGTAAATTGCAATCTGAACTATTTGCCGCCATGGAACGCTTGGTGGAAAGCGGAATTCAAATCATTGCCGCCACTCATTCCACCGAATTGATTGCCGCCGCCCGCCCCAATCAGCTGTTGACTTTTGCCAACGGCAAGCCGCGCCGATTAAGCGTTTGGCCCGAAGTTCTCAACGTAGTCTCATCCCTGGGCGGGCTGGAAAACCTATCCCTCCTGCTGATAGACGCCTACCGCAAAGTTATCATCGTCGAGGATAAATCAGATGAGCGTTATTTGCGCCTATGGATGAGTCGCATTTTGGGTTCGGAACGCTACAAACATATTCAGTCGCGCTTGGTCTTTTTATATGTCCAAGGAAGACCAAAAGGCGATGAAGTGGAACGCATGCTTAATACGCTTAAGCAGGCCTACCGCTCTGAAAAGCCGTTGGACATCAAAGCCTATGTGGTCGCCGATCGCGATTATGCGCTGGACGCCGCTCTGGCAGCCGAAAGGAAGCGCTATACCGCGCCACCTTACGTCAATTCCCAAACCTGGCATATATGGGAGCGCGTCGAGATAGAAAATTATTTGGTTAATCCAGACGCCATTTGCCGCGCCATACAGCAGGGCAAAGATGAAGGCATTCCCATCTTCCATCCACAGGACGCCCAAGTCCTGGAAATCATTGAGCAAACCATTGAAGAAAACCGCGAAGGCTTGCGCCTGCGAATGATAGATATATTCAGCGATTTGAATCGCGTCGAACGACTGGGATGGCAAACATCTACCATTACGCAAAAAGCGGAGGAATTTGCAGACCAGGTATGGCAGGGAGAGGCACGCTATGCCTGGTGTGACGCGAAAGAAAAAGTCCTGCCGAGGCTGCGCCAGGAAATTCGGGAAAAGTTTTCCATTCAGTTGTCCGACCCTGCCATCATTGACGCCATGCAGGAAGAAGAAATCCCGCTTGATTTGCGGCAACTCGTTGATGAATTGGAAAAATTCATTGGCGAGGATGAGTAATCGAGGCAGAAATGAATCCAGATAGCGAAGAAAACGAACTGGAAATACCAGACGTTTTCGATTTGCGTCCCATATCTACGCAACAGATCACCCTGATCATCAGGGAAGTTCGACCCGCCCGCTTTTATTATGTCCCTGACGAAGACGATCTCGATGAACAACCCGATGATAATGTGGAAATATAGTTTCGCTATCGAAGGAACGAATTCATGCCGCGCAAGAAGAATCCAACGCCAAAGACCCAAACTTCCTTCATCGAGCCAACCCCGAAGACGGCTCCTTGTGTCCCTGCGATACGACGCGCTGTGGATGAATGGCGTGTCAAGGATTATGCAGGCGTCAGCGATACCACACGTATCCTGTTGAACTTCTGGTTCAAGACCGACCACCGCCTGCCCAACGGACACAAGTTTGCGTATCACCAGTCACAGCGCGAAGCCATCGAGACGCTGATCTATTTGTATGAAGTGGCAGGCGTGCGCCGCCACAAAACGCTGGTTGAAACGTATGCAGGCTCGAACAAAGATTTACGTCTGCTCCAATATGATGAGTTCGCCCGCTATTGCATCAAAATGGCAACGGGCAGTGGCAAGACAAAAGTTATCGCGCTGGCAATCGCCTGGCAATACTTCAATTCAGTTGCAGAAGCCCGCGAGGATTACGCCCGCACCTTCCTGCTCTTCGCCCCCAATGTGATCGTCTTCGAACGCCTGCGGCATGATTTTGCCAGCGGGCGTATTTTTCGCACCGACCCCATCATCCCCGCAGAACTAAAAACCTATTGGGATTTCGATTGCTACATGCGCGGCGACGCCGAACGCGCCCAGTCGCTCGGCGCGTTGTATCTCACCAACATCCAGCAATTCTATGAACGCGCCGACAGAAGCAATGATGACGAACCCGATGTCATGACGGCTGTGCTTGGCAGTAAACCGCCCACGCAGAAACTTGAGATCGAAGACTTCGACAAGCGCATTATCTCTCGCGGCGGCGCGGCGATGGTGATCAATGACGAAGCGCACCACACGCACGATGAAGAAAGCGAATGGAATAGTGTGATTCGCCGCCTGAATGATGGACTTCAACGCCTCACCCCGACCTCGGGCTTGCTCGCCGCTCAATTGGATTTCACCGCCACTCCAAGATATTCCAAAGGCGCATTATTCACATGGACGGTTTACGATTATCCATTGAAGCAAGCCATCTTCGCTGGCATTGTCAAGCGTCCCATCAAAGGCATTACGCGCGGCACGCTGGAAGCAAAGTCCACGGTCACTAGCACGCGTTACAAGGCGTATCTCACCGCAGGCGTGGAACGCTGGAAGGAATACTTCGAGCAACTCAAACCGCTCAAGAAAAAGCCGATCCTGTTCGTGATGATGAACGACACGACCGAAGCCGACGATGTGGGCGATTATCTGCAAAAGAAATATCCCTCCGAGTTTGGCGGCAACAAACTACTGGTGATCCACACCGATACAAAGGGCGATGTCTCTAAGAAGGATCTGGATAAAGCCCGCAAAGCCGCCCGCGAAGTGGATGACCTGGCGAGTCCCGTCAATGCGATTGTCAGCGTGCTCATGCTCCGCGAAGGCTGGGATGTGCAAAACGTGACTGTGGTTGTTGGCTTGCGTCCCTATACATCCAAAGCCAACATCCTGCCAGAGCAAACCATCGGGCGCGGCTTGCGTCTCATGTTCCGCGAACTTTCCAGCGATTACACCGAACGCGTGGATGTCATCGGCAACAAAGCCTTTATCGAATTCGTGGAAGACCTGGAGCGCGAAGAAGAGATCGCCTTTGGCACATTTGAGGTCGGCAAAGACAAACTGGTCATCAACACCATCATGCCCGATCCCGAAAAACTGGATAAGGATATTCTTCTGCCATCGCTCAGCCCTGTTCTTGTCCGCAAGAAAACACTGGCAGAAGAAATTGAATCACTCGATGTCATGCGCGAAGCGTTCGACGCGCCGACCCTGCCTTACAAGTCCAGCGACGAAGCCGCCAGGACTTTTCAATACGAAGGCTATGACCTGCTTACCCTGCAAAAGATGGTCGAGCGCACCTACACCCTGCCTGAGATTTCAACCTCACAGGAAGCCGTCTCGTATTACGCCAAACGCATCGCGCAGGAAGTCAAACTCCCATCACAGTTTGCCGCACTTGTGCCAAAGGTGCAGGAATTTCTCAGTCAACGCGCCTTTGGCAAACTTGTGGATTTGGATGACCCTGCGATCATCAAAGCCATCAATAGCAATGTTGCGCAGTATGTCACCGTCCAAACTTTTGTCAAAGCCTTGCGTCCGCTGGTTGTGGAAGAAATGGAACCGCAACTCCTCAGCGAAGGTCGCAGGCTCTCTGAAACTCCGCCCTTCCCACACTCACGTCAAACATTGCCCGCGCGCAACACCATCTTCAACATGGTGGCTGTTGGTAATGAATTCGAACTCAACTTCGCCAAGTTCCTCGAAAAAGCCCCCGATGTTGACCGCTTTGCCAAACTCCCCGAACAATTCGGCTTCGCCATTGAATACACCGACTCCAACAATAACCTGCGCTACTACGAACCCGACTTTGTTGCAGTCACAAGCGACGGCGCGCATTATCTCATCGAAACCAAAGGCCGCGAAGATGTAGATGTCGCCAACAAAGACCGCGCCGCAAGTCTCTGGTGCGAGAATGCGACGAGATTGACGGGGACAGAGTGGAAATACATCAAGGTTCCACAAAAGAAGTATGAACAGTTACAGCCTGATGAGTTCGGAGATTTAGTTGTCTTCGCTTTGCAACCTGATTGACAAGATGCAAATCTCGCAACAGAACCAGAAAGACCTGCCGAAAGTGTCTCCCCTATTTCGCCAAATACTCTTCCAACCTCCCCCTTACCCCCTCCCACTCCGAATCCAAAATGGAATAAAACACCGAATGGCGGATCGTGCCATCCGGCAGGATCATGTGGTTGCGGAGCACGCCCTCCTTGACTCCGCCGAAATGGGTTTATACTTCGCTCAAGCAGTGTCCCGTTTTGACGGGGAGTCCAAGTCCTGCCCCACCGTCCACGCCGGGATTCCGATAGACTCGCGCCGCGCTGAGACACCTTCGGCAGGCCTGGGTTGACTCTGAGAAGAAATAAAATGTCCGAAATCAAATACGAGATCATCAAAAAGATCGGCGTGCTGTCCAAATCAGGCGCAATCTGGGCGGTTCGATAACATGATCACTTTTACTTTTGCGGGTGATGAAGCGGGCGACGTCAGTTTCAATTTTAAAAAAGGCGCGTCGCATTATTTTGTGCCTGCCTTTATTGCCACACAATCAGCCGATCCTTTGAGAGAAACTTTGGCCGACCTGCGAAAAACGCTTGGCTTGCGCGAAACGCACGAGTTCAAGTTTCACAAGATGGCGTCTGCCGAAATTCGCAACCAGGTATTCTCAACGCTTGCCCATGCAGATTTTGAGGTATGGGCG
>Ga0210013_1002139_pt1 | contig 10666 bp, 19 predicted proteins | sample CryGeymeta201506_FD_185553 | JGI IMG/M metagenome (GOLD analysis project Ga0210013, IMG submission 185553) | Groundwater microbial communities from Crystal Geyser aquifers in Utah, USA - Crystal Geyser metaG 2015-06 (SPAdes) (version 2) | ecosystem: Environmental > Aquatic > Deep subsurface >...
GGCGATTTTGGCGCGCAGACCGCCGGTTTCGGCGCGGAGTTTGGCGGCGACGATTTCGGCGAGGGGTACGGTGGGAAAAACCCAGGCGGGGGCATGCCAGCCGATGGAGTCGGGGCGCGGTTGATCGGCACCTTGTAAAATGTGCGGGCGGCCTGACTGGTAGGCGGCGGCGCGCTGGGCTTCGTCCCAGATTGACCCGCAGGCGGGGCAGGCAAGGCCGAGCTCGGCATGGGCGGCGCTGGCGACGGTGGTGCCCTGAGGGATAACCAGATGCTCATCACCGGGCAGGACATATTCAAAACAGGCCGGGCAGTGCATAGCCCAGGTTTTAAGCTGAGCGCAGGCGAGGGTTCCGGCGTGAATGAAGCGCCCGGCCGGGGTGCTGGCAAAGACATACTTGGAGCGGTGGCGGTCGTCGCGGGCGCGTTTGAGGAACAGGGTGATGGGGTCGCTGCCCTCGCTGGTGCGCTCGGGGAATTTGTCGCATTCGTCGGCAATGTTGAGACGGCCGAAATAGGCGGCCATACTGCCGGGCGAGTTGGCCCAGGCGGGAAACAGGCGGATGCCGTGGTTAAAGCGGATGGTTCCGCGCGCAGTGTCGTCGGCACTGCTGGAGAGATAGCGGGCGATGCGGCCGGGGCGGCCGTGGTCGTCGCTGGCGCGAAAGACGGGGATGATGCGCTCCCCCATGGCTTTGCGGGCGTCGTGTTCGGTGGGCATGAGCCAGAAGATATTCCCTGATTGGGCTCCCTGGTCGATGGTGTGGCAGACGGTGTTGAGCAAAATTTGGGTTTTAGCGCCACGCTCGGGCAAACAGATCCAGACCTGGCGTACCCAGGGTTTACCGATATCATCCATGATGGGCAGGGTGTGCGGGACCATATCACCGCGCCAGCGGCCGGGTTTAGCATCGATTTCGGTGACGCGCCGGTACTTCTCGGCCCATTGGCTGATGCTGAGCGGCTCGGGTGTGCGCATGCGCTGCCGCAGGGCGCGGCTGGGCTTGGTGGTGACGCTGCGCCCGGCCAGGTGCGCGAAGAGCGGCAGCGGGCGGATGGTCGGGGTGATCAGCATGGGGTGTCCTCCAGAGCTTCGATGGTGACGGTGATTTCTCCGTTGTCGGCGATTTCGTTGGCGGCGGCGGCCAGGGCGGAGTCGATGATTGACTGAACCTCGGCAAGCCGACCGGGGTGACCGCCTGCGGCGTGGATGATGGCGGTTAGGTTTTTGCCCAGGTGATAGGCAACGGCGTCACGTAAACGGCTAGTCCAGACGCAGATTTCTTCTTCAGCGTTTTCGCGCCGGATCCAGTCACGGTCGAGCTCGCGGGCTTCGCGTTCGTCCTGGCGCTCTTTGATGCGGGCTTCGGCTTCGGCTTTAAGGGTGTCGGCGAGTTCTTTGCGCGCGGTGAGGTCTACACCGCTGCTGCTGGCGGGGCGCTCTTTGCGCAGCATTTCGCTCACAGCGAGGCGGCTAACTTTTTTGCCGTCGGCAGGGACGCTGGTGTAAAAGCTGGATTTTTGGCGCTGGCCGCCGTTTTCGGTGTACCAGGAAAAGGCGGCGGCTTTGTCTTTAAAGACGGGGCCGACGGCTTTTGCGGCGTCATGGGGAAAGGCTTGCGGCCAGAGACGATCAACGGCTTGGCTGAGGGCAGCGCGTGCGGCGCTCCATTCTTTGCGGTTTGCGGCGGTTTTTTCGCGCCCGAAGGTGTGCGTCCACTCAATATAGGCGTCATGAAGCAGCCCTAGCTCTGCTTTATCGGCGCCGGTGAGGGCATCATGGAGTTTTTTCACGCGTTCGAACATGGGCGGTGTCCTTTTGCGACTAGAGGTAGTAGTCGCGGGCTGTGTTTTTTACAGTTGGCTAGCTTCTTGTTCTGATCTCCTCATCATCCGCGCCAGATCAAGGCGCTTAGCTCAATTATTGGCATCTCTTTTTTGCATTGCTCTATAATTATCGCTTGAACCAGAAATATAAGAATCGGACATAATTTTCCGCATTGCGTTTCGCAGGTCATCAAGCGTTTTTTGCAGAGTGTGGTATTTCAGAGACGATCCTGCTGCTTTTAAAATTGAATCGATGTTCGCGTCTATTTTTTGTTCTGATGTCATGGCTTGTGCCTTTTGGTTCTTTTAAGGGTTTTTATTTGTTTGCTATGTTTTCTCGCTTGCTGTGTTCTTCGGCTTTTTCGATGGCCTGGAGCAGGGCTCGGGTGGCGCCCTGGGTGGTTTTGTGGGCGTTGGCGAGCAGGAGCAGCCCGGCAATTTCTTCGAGACGGTGGTATGTGTGGATGTTGACAAGTGTTTTCATGCGGTGTCCTTTTGTTTAATTATTCATCTCGTCGTCAGCACCCAAGACTTTTTTCGCTTTTGCTTTCTTTTTAAACAATCTGGTTCTCGCATTACAGTGCTGACAAGCATAGGGATACCGCTCTCTTCCAGCAGAATCCACCATCTTTCTTAATGTCCAATCAGGCCCATTTCCACAATTTTGGCAAGGTTCATTTAGCTTTTCTTGATGATTAAACATTTCATTACTTCAACATAACAGGTGGATTCTGTTCTTGTGGTTATAACAGGACATCAATTATCCTCTCTCTTCGTTAATAACAATCTGAAGACACAGGTTTTACTGCGTAGACTTTTTATTTCGTATCCTCTATCCCTTTTTTAAATCAGGTTTTTGTGTTGTTTTTTTCAGCTATTCTCTCTCTTTCTTTGAGGAGCTGAATCACTCTGTTATAACTTTCACAACTATCGCCATACTTTTCATTCACCGCTTCAATAAAAGCTTCCAACGTATCATGAAAACATCCGGCACAGATTGAACCGTCCGGTTGAACAGTTATAAATCTGTAAAATTCACCGACTGGGCCTAACATTAAAATTTCACCGTCTCCGGTATCTGTTCCAGTACAATGAAGCATACCAACAACTTGTCGGCTATTACCCGTTTGTTGGCTATCACCAAACTGTCGGCTGTCACCGTACTGCTGGCTATTTCCAAACTGTTTGCTGTTTCCAAGCTGTTGACTCGTATCAAACTGTCGACTATTCCCGAATTGCCGACTATCCCCGTACTGGGTGCTATCCCCGTGCTGGCTGCTATTGCCAAATTGTCTGCTATCACCAAACTGTTGGCTGGTACCAAACTGTTTACTACTACCGAATTGGTGGCTATCAGAAAACTGTTGGCTGTTACCAAACTGCCGACTATGCCCGGACTGTTTGCTATTCCCAAACTGACGACTGTTCCCGTGCTGTTGACTATTCTCGAACTGCCAACTATTCCCGTACTGTTTGCTGTTACCAGCTTGTTGACTGGTATCAAACTGTCGGCTATTATCAAACTGTCGACTGTCGCCAAACTGTTGACTATTCCCGTATTGTTTGCTATCACCAGATTGTTGGCTATTACCAAACCCAACAGAGTTCCCCGATCTATTGGAATTTTGGTAACCAACTGCTTCATCAAAAAGCCAACAATTCCCTTTTTGACTTAAATTCTTTTCTAACTGCACCCAACCACCGAGGTCTCCGGCCTTAACTGGTAAATGAATGGTTTCAAAATCTTTTAAAGCTCTGATTCTAAAAACTGTTTCACCGGTTGGCATTACCTTACTTTCATTCGTCAATTTATATTTCTTCATCTGTTCTCTTTATTATTCGGATCATCCGTTAACTCAAGGTAAATTTGTAATGTGTGAATGGCCTTTTTAATATCAAGCGTTCCGCCCTTGTCACGCTCACGTGCGAGGTAGGCAATTGCCGTTCCCTTAGCAAATCCGCGGAGTTCGTCTCGCGTTAACCACTTTTCCAAAACTTTCCATGGTTGATAGTCACCGAGTTTCGCATAATGGTCTCCGCCTTCTTGTTGGTTCAGCGCACTCATGCAACCTCTTTCTCCGGCAAGGTGCTTGTAGGATAGATTATTTCAGCGTAGCAATTTTTGGCCATACATAGCATCCGATCATAATCAAAACCGCATCCATAAATTGGGAACATGCGTTTACCGCATAAATCACATAGAATATGACTATTGCAGGCCAGTGAAAACTGTGTAATTTGGGAAGCATCTTTTTCCATTCCCACACCTTTCTTATTTATTCTACTTATCAGTAATGTTGTGCCGAAACCCCGCTTTTGCCCGCGGGTACAAACAAAAAAAGCCCACTTAAATGGGGGCTAAGGGAATCAAAGGTATGCACGTAGCGCCTTCAAGAGCAGCTCTCGAAGTGACGACCCCTCGTCAACGGCCTTGTGTTTTGCTTGAGTCCAGAGGTCTTCCGGGATGTCGCGCAACAGGTAGTTTCCCGCCGAGTGGGTTTCGCGGGAAAGTCGCCTCGCAATCTCCGTGGCGCTTACCTGTTTGCCCTCTGCCCGCAGGGCGTCAATCTCAATTTGCACATCCTCGGCGCAGGGTGCGCAGAGCAGCGCCCCGCCAATACCACGGCCACCTTTCAGGGGTTTTCCGCATGCGTCGCAATCTCTCATGGTCGTCTCCTTTTTGTAATGTGGGGGGAGCACTCGACGCCAGCAAGGCGGAAAGCCTGAACCCAGAAGCCATACCCTCCTGTGTTTTTGGGTTAACTCCCCGTCTCTTGATTATAAGCATACTCTTGATAATCAAGATGTCAACAGAAAAGATCACAAATGAAGCAATCCGCCAGCTATTTTCCTGGCCTCATCGGCAAACCATTGCATACCGCGATGTTCAGCCATGTCGGCTAGGATATGCAGCTGCCCCTTTGCCCAGGCATTAACCGTGTGCGAGTTCGCGGCAGTCACCCAGATAAAGTTCAGCTTGTCCAATCGTCTCTTTGTGCATATTGTTCCTGTCATACGGTGGCGATGATGTTTGATCCGTTCTAAAGCCAACCGCGTAAAATCTAAAACAGCTTCTGCTGCGCAGTCTCTCTTAGTATCCTGGCAAGCGCGGCCTCGGCTTAGCATAATGATCTCCGCCTTCTTGTTGGTTCAGCACACTCATGCAACCTCTTTCTCCGGCAAGGTTTTTTTCTACTTATCAGTAATGTTAAGGTGATTCGAGCCGTTTCAGCTTGGCGTAGAGTTCGACCCAGGCAAAAGCAATCGCCCTCGGTGGTCTGCCGTTCGGCCCGTCATCCTCCCACGTCTGCCAAGTGCGGTAGGGTGTCCCCGTCAACCTGGCGGCTTCTGCCATCGAGAGGCCCGACTTCTGCCGGGCCTCTCTCAGTTCCTGTTGGCGGGTCATTCCGTCTCCTCCCGCTGAAGGTCCCAAGGTCCCCGCCCCCAGCTCAACCCGATAGCCTCTTCAACATCTTCCATCGTTTTTTGATGGGCGATGGCCGGATCTTCAATTTCTCCGTCCGGCAGTTCGACGCGGATGACGTAGGCTTGCCCGCCGTCCTCGTAATAGTCGCTGTTTTCCAGTTCAGCGAAAATCTTTCCCCGACCTTCCGTGCCGTCCAGTTCGATGGTGGCAATGATTTTCTTTTCCATGATGTTCCTCCTGGTTTTGGGTTAGTTTCTCCGCCCTCTTGATTCTGATTATACGCGCATTGTGCGTTGTGTCAACAATAAAAATGCACATTGCGCGTTTTTTTAAGGGCGGTGCAAAATTACCCTAACCAGGCGGTCAAGCGGATCGGCGCGAAAGGCCGCGCCTCACCGCTTACCTTGATCGTTAGCCCTTATCACCAGCAATGAACTCATACTGCTCAAGAACCGTTCGCATCATCATTGAATGTTTGATCCGTTCTAAAGCCAACCGCGTAAAATCTAAAACAGCTTCTGCTGCGCAGTCTCTCTTAGTATCCTGGCAAGCGCGGCCTCGAAATAAGATTGTTCCCGCTCGATTCCGATGAAATCAAAACCAAATCTTTCTGCTGCAATCGCCGTTGATCCGCTCCCTAGAAAAGGATCCATGATTCTCCATCCCGGCTTTGCGTACTTTTCCAAAATCCATTCAAACAGCCGTACAGGTTTTTGTGTCGGGTGGATCCTCGCCTCTTTGTTCTTCATGTCCTGCTGCAGCATCCCATTCCAACGAAATTTAAACTTGCGTACCGCCGATGAGAAGCTACACCAAGCAAGTTCACAGTCGGCAAAATCATTTTCTCCATTGTCCTTATCCCACACGATCTAACAGGGTGAATTTCTCAGGTGTTCAACAAAGTAATTTCCTCCAAAAATGACTTGATGCTGACTTATCCGCATGATCTCGCTGAAATACTCTGCGGTTGGTATTGCGTTGTCCCAATCCAAGCAACTATAATCCTTTGCTTTAGCCAGTTGGCCCCTTGACTTGTTCTTTCCTGAAGCCTCGCCAATACCATACGGCGGGTCAGTGATAATCAAATCAATAGACTTGTCAACCATGAGGCGCATAACGTTCAGGCAATCATCATTGTAAAGTTGCATCTTATTTCCTTTACGTAAATAATTCTTTCAGGCGGTCTATGACATTTTTATAACTTCCGTATCCTATGCCATATTTATTCGCTATGCCCAAACTGACGACTATTCCAATACTGTTGACTATCCTCGTACTGTCTGCTATGCCCAAACTGACGACTATTCTCAAACTGATGGCTATTCCCATACTTTTAAAACAACTCTTCTTTCCTCAGCATGAGGCTCTTCCTGCCAAATTTGGGGTAAATCACATTGTCAGCCAGAATTAAATAAGCGCTGAGCTTTCCCGGCTCATCAAAGCGCTTAACGATTTTACCCTCCAGCCACACATACGATCTAGTTACGTTGTCCCATGCTTGGAATCCAACGATCTCGCCGATTTTCACCGGCGGGTCTAAAATCTCGTGCTCCATTGCCATCTCCTGTTAGGTGCTAACCAGTCAATCAACCATTTTTTTTTGGTGGCCGGCCAGGGTAACAAACCAGCTCGGCCAGATAGTAATTTCGTGAGTGGTTTTTGATTTTAATCGCGGCGATTAGGCGATCTGGCTGGGGCAAGTTGGGTTTTTTTTCAAGCATGCGACACAGGGTTTCGATGGCGTGATAAACGTCCATGATTTCGCAAAGGATCTGCGTGAAGGCCCGGTCGATTTCGCCGTTTGTGCTGTCGTCGGGCAGGCTAGCGTAATCGGTCAGGGCTTCGAGAACTTCATCAAATTCGCTGGTGATGTGGTAGATTTGTTGAGAAATGGTATTTTTCCCAGCAAAAATGGTTGGCGGAAAATTGTAAATCATGTGCAGGCCTCGCGTTTAGGGTGGATGATGTTTTCGCGCTTTACGGTTCCTGGCCGGGTTTCGGGCGCGACGGGATCTATTTTTGTCTAGCCGCACATGGCGCAGGTGTTGTGCCATTCAAAAAGTTTTCCTGCGAGTATTCCTCCTCCAGCGCCTGCGAAAAGAGCCAACTCATTCACTTAATTCCTCCAGGGATTCGATGGTGGCGGTGGTCTGCGCTGGCGGCCAGGTGCAACTGATGATGACCCAGGCAAGAATGAGGGCTGCGATGGTGCGGGTCATATTATCTCCACGGTTTCGAGGTTACTTCCTTCAAAGATTCGTGAAACTAAATCAACCCCAGGGATCTGTTGTGCTAAAAGCTCTGGGTAAAGTTCTTGCAGGCGGATGATGGCCTGCTGGAAGCTGGCGGTTTTCCCTTTTTTTTGCATGCGCTCGATCCAGTGTGGTGTTCCACACAGATAACAGTGGATATTGTTGACTTCGATTTCGGCGACGATTTCTTTGCCGTGGCAGCTGTCAAAAAACTGCTGCATAGTTTTTCCGGCCAGATCAGCGGTGGTGACGGGTATCCATTCGCCGCTGACGGTGCGTTTTTTCGCCGAAAACTTGATCATTTTTTAGCGTTCCTGTGGCTTCTGGGTTTGGACAGTTTTCCAACCCATCGCTAAAGGCCATGCATCCGCGTTTTTTGTGATAGGCGCAGCACTGATGGCAGTGTTTTTTATCGACATTGTTTTTGTGCATTAGCAATTATTTTTTTTGTATTTAATGCGTATTCCGATATCACCAGGTACACCATGTGTTGTCGCAAGGAACTGCGCGTGTTTTTCTCCTTCTTGAAGATAAATTTCTGGTAAAACGTAGAATCTTAGAACCTTCATTAACCGCCAATAGGTGCCTCCAGCCTGCCAATTCCCCCCGTTTGCGTTTTTCTGCTCATTGATAATGCGGTTTAACGCCTCCGATATAAGCTGAATGGCTTCGTCTCGTGTCATATCAATTCCCTTTTTAATACGGCTCACAATCAAAAACCGCTGAGTTGCGTAGCTCTCGGGCTTTTCGGTTTTTGTTGCGTTCAACGTTTTTTGCGCAAATTTCGTTATAGGGCTCAAGTGATCGAAATTTTAGGTGTTTGAGCTCTACTTGAGCGATGAATTTATAGTTTGCATCGCCGCTGCGGTTTTTAAGCAGGTCAATGATGATATCTTTTTGTTCGTTCCGCACCAGGCTGAGCATATAGTCAGCGCTGGCTTCAATGGCCCCGCTGCCCTTGGCGCTGGTCATGTCAACTTTCCCGTCGCGGGCGCTGGCGCGGTTGATTTGGGTGAGGATGACAACGGGCAGTTTCAGCCGCTTGGCGAGGTTTTTTGATTGTTCGGCGCAATAACTGATGCGTTCGTATTCGCTTTTTGCACCGGTGGCGCTCATTAGACCTAAATAGTCGATGCCGATAACTCCGATATTACCGTGTTCGGCACGGGCAACGCGGGCGTAGTGTTCGACTTGCTCGATCGTGAGGGCTGGTTTTTGACAGATGAGCATATTTGCGTATCCAAGGCGGTCGAGTTCTGACAGGGTTTGTTCTTGATAGCCGGGTTTTGTTCCGGCATAGCCGCTTTCAATATAATAGGTCGCCTGCTCCAGGCCGATTTGCACGGTGCGTTGATAAACGAGGTTTGCGGGCATTTCCATACTGTAAAACAGGCTTTTTTTTCCGGTTTTTTTGGCGCTGTTCATCAAAATATTTTGCATAAACGCGCTTTTGAATGTGCCGCTAAAGCCCATGATCATCATGACTTCGCCTGGGGCAACGCCGCCGAGCAGCACGTCGAGTTCGGGGTATCCGGTCTGAAAGCATTGTTCGGCCTTGCTTGCAATGAATTGCTGATAATCGGCGGCCATATCGCCGGTGGTAAGCCAGATTTTCTCAGCGTTGTTTTCTTGGCCGATGGCCTGGAGTAGGCCAAAGGCTTCGCTGATGAGCTGGTTCATATCACTGCTTTCGGCGGCGGCGGCCTGGATTGCTTTGCCCGCGGCGATGACTTGACGCTTAACACTGTTTTCGGTGACGATATTGGCGTAGTAGCGGATATTTTCTGCGGTTGGGGTGTAGTCGACGAGCTCGCACAGTAAATCTTTACCCCCGCTTTTTTCAAAATCTCCGTTTTTGCGCAGTTGGTCTGAGACGGTGACAATGTCTGGAGATATCCCGGCAGTGATGAGTTGTTGCAGGGCGCGGTAAATCCGCCGGTGTGCATCTATATAAAAATCACTAACTTGTATTCGCGTCAGTTTGTGGAAGCTGGTAGGGTCAAGCAAAATTGCGCCAAGGATTGATTTTTCGGCATCGATATTGTGGGGAGCTGATTTGGTGGTCATTTTCTTACCGTCCTACCTCTTAAAAAGGGATATCATCAGCGGCGAAAGGGCTGTCTGGATTGTCGAATTTTTGCTGGTTCGGATTGCTTTTTGATGGTGCTGGTTCAGGCGGGTTTGTTCTTTTGCTCCCGAGCATAGTTATTTGTTCTGCGACGATTTCGGTGATGTAGCGGCGATTTCCCTCGCGATCATCGTAAGTTCGAGTTTGAATGCGGCCTTCAAGATACACCTGCTTTCCCTTGTGTAGGTATTTTGTGCAGATTTCTGCAAGTTTTCCCCAGGTGACGATATTGTGCCATTCGGTTCGTTCTTGCTGCTGTCCGTCGCGGTCTTTGTATTTCTGGCTGGTGGCAACGCTAAATGTTGTGACGGCGGTGCCGTTGTTTGTGTACCGCGGTTCTGGATCTTTGCCGAGGTGTCCGATGATGATGGCTTTGTTGATGCTCATTGTGTTCCCCATGGTTGGTGGCTGATGAGTTTTGTTCCGGTTTTTGGCAGCAGTCCAGCTTTGATGTATTTGTCAACGGTGGCGTCATCGAGATGTGAGACTTCGTTGATTTGGCAGAGCAGCCCGCCAATTGTCGGCGATCCGCGTGGGAATCGCTGTTGTGGAGACAGGCTCAAATAGACGCAGCTGCGGGCGACGATTTCACCCAGGCCGAGCAGGTCAAGCAGCTGTTTGACCTGTCCGGCGTCTTTTTTGGTGAATGCGTATTTTTCACCGATGATCTGCTGGTAAGCGTGGCACCACCAGCGGACAAACCAGCTGTGGGTGAGTGCTTTTTGTTTTTTAAGATCTGGGCGCGGCGACGGCGCTGAAAGCGTCGGCAGTGTTTTGGTTCTATGATGGTTCTTATACACCGGAACTGTGGTTCCGGTATTACCGGAACTGTGGTTCCGGTGAGTGTCGTTTTTTTGGAACTGTGGTTCCGGTGTAACCGGAACTGTGGTTCCGTTTCGGTAGTCAATTTTTTTAATATTTCCGATACAAAGCTGGTACATGATTCCGCGTGTTCGACCGCGACTTTGCTTAATGAGCATCCCGAATTCTTCAAGGCGGGTGATGATTTTTCGAATGTTGCGCTCGCTGCATC
>Ga0210013_1002166_pt1 | contig 10574 bp, 10 predicted proteins | sample CryGeymeta201506_FD_185553 | JGI IMG/M metagenome (GOLD analysis project Ga0210013, IMG submission 185553) | Groundwater microbial communities from Crystal Geyser aquifers in Utah, USA - Crystal Geyser metaG 2015-06 (SPAdes) (version 2) | ecosystem: Environmental > Aquatic > Deep subsurface >...
GGGCGCATTGCTGCCCGTGCAAAAGGCGGCGGGTGCGATTGGTGGCGCTTCTGCTGGCGTCGGCTTTGGCGGTGGCATCAGTGGTACGGTCAATGCCAACAACCCATTTCAGTCTGGTTCTGGTCTAAGCAATACCAGCACCAGCAACACCACAAATTCCAGCAGCGCAAACAGGGGCGGCACCGGCATAACGCCCTTGCTGGCTTTGCCAGGTCCATCCGTTTTACCCACTGCATCCAGCTCGGCTAGCCAGTCTGCTAGGGCTCGCACACCAAGCGAAGGCACTGTCACTTACAACGCAGCGCCTGGTCCGTCTGAGCGTCCGATGTCTCGACGTGGCATGAACGCGAGCGACCAAAGTTTGGGCCAGACCCAAGCACCCGGTTTTGTTGACCCGCATTTTGACCCGTCTGCCACGCCGGGTGGTGGCGCAAAGCAAAGCACCAACGAAACCGGCGGCACGTCTGCCAATTCATTCGATGCACGGTCTTTCCAACAGCGATTTGAGGCGGACTACAAGCAACATCCGGGCGGCATGGCAGACAAACTCAACAGCTTTTCGAAGCGTTTGCAACATGCTGCGGATCGAAGAAAACCGCATTGGGTGAGTGATGGTCATGTGGGTCACGCACCAGGCTTGCGCATGGGGCTCGATACCTGAGGTATCACGGTGCGCTCGCTACAAATCATTGAAAACTACCTCGTTGCACGTGGCTGCGAGATTCAAAAGGTCAAAGACCATTTGGTTGAATTTCGTTTGCCCGGCGAGACCAGTCGAACGCCTGGCGGGCGGCTGTCCGTGGCGCGCGATGGTTCTCTCAAAATGTGGCATCGCTACGCCGAGAAAGGACTGGCAGCGGGTGAGCCGTGGCATGCCGCTGGAGGCATCCGTCTTGGCGATAAATCGACCCCGTCACTTGCAACCCATATCGACCAGTTGAGCGCGGCCAAGGAACTGTCAGCACTGACCAAAGTGCCGAAATTTTCTTCAGAGCCCCAACAACGCCGCTCATATGACCCGGAGCAAGTGTGGCGGGCGGCTGATGATCTGTTGCAAACGTCTGGTCTGATTCCGTCGCGGCTGCACGGGCGCTATCGCGATGGCACTGATCCAAAACCCGTCTACAAGTTGCTGGTGTCAAACGATGGTGTTGCGACCGCATTTTCATTCCGGGGCGACATTGCTCTACCTGCACCATGGCGGGAAGGCCGGCAAACAAGCGATGGCAAGAAAACCATGTATGTCACGGGACGCGATTTGGGACTGGATGGTGATCTTGCGCCACCCCGGTCATCATCTGCTTTACCGCGCCCGGTGAAAGCGTCTGAAATTCATCCGGTTGATCTGGACTTGAATCGAGAGACCCTCAATTCATGGATGGCTGCTGAAGTCCCGCCTGCTGACCATCGGCACCTTGTCAAAGGTCATGCCGTTTTGGATGGCTCGGATTTGCGGGCTTACCCGGTGGGTCACAAATTTGCTGGCACGATCATGGCGCCCATGTTTCGCCCTGATCCGCTGGGCAGGCCAGGCATGGTGGAGTTGTGCGGTGTGCAACACCTGATGCCAAAGGTCGCGTTCAGCACCGACAAGATCATGGCCAAAGGTTCTCAGACAGTTGGCGCCTTTGTGCCTTTTCCAGGGCCTGATTCATTGATGCGAGCAATGACCGACGATTCGCTGGCTCCGCTGCAAGCGTGGCTGGCAGTCGTTGACAAAAACAAACCGCTCGTGATCTGTGAAGGCGTGGCAACAGGCCTTGCGATTCAACAAAGCGGTGCGGGCAACACGCTGTGCGCGTTGTCGTCGAACAATGTGCTGGCGGTCGCAAAATGGGTCAATCAAACGGGCCTTTCCGATGCGTTTCCGAGTGTCGTCATTGCAACAGATCACGACATCGGCCGGACTAAGGCTGGCAGACTGAAATCAAGCGCCATTCCACGGGCTTTGGAAGCTGCCAAGCTAACGGGGTTCGCTTTGGCTGTGCCTCCATCGAACAGTCAAATTGGCGCTGATGCACGGGACTTGCTCGGTCAGGGCGGTCCCCAGGCCGTGCGTGACTTCATTGCCAGCGCTGTTTCGGCTGCTGATGTGGAGAAAGCGAGGGTTGATATTTTTTTGCCTGTCAAAGAAAGTCAACAGGCTTCTGAGCCTGAATTCGAACGGTGAAACCAGACACCAACAGACCGAGCAGTGACCAGATGGGTATTCAGTTAACTAGCCGCGTGGCTTGCAACGCATTCATCGGGTGATGGTGAGTTGAAAATGATATGAATCATAGGGTACTATTCGGCGATACCCCATGTTTTGTATCAGTGAATCCCAAGAATCAACCCTCCCAGCGAAATCGTGCTGTGGCCCATCTGCAGGCCACCGGTATGTCGCGCCTGAGTGAATTGACTGCCAAGGGCATTACTGCAGCGACGGTGTCGCGCCTTGAGCGAGAGGGCGTTCTCGTTCGTCTTGCCCGAGGGCTGTATCAGCTAGCAGACGCATCTCTCGATGTGAATCACACCCTTGCCGAAGCGTCCAAACTTGTTCCCAAGGGTGTCATCTGCCTTACGTCATCTCTGGCGTTCCACGGTTTGACTGACCAGATTCCACCCAAAGTCTGGATGGCCATTGGTTCGAAAGACTGGCACCCCACCTTTGAATATCCGCCGGTTCGTTTCGCTCGTTTTTCAGGGCCACGCCTGCTACGTGGTGTCGAGAGACACGTCATTGACGGGGCATCCGTGCCAATCTTCAGCGTGGCTAAAACCATTGCCGACTTGTTTCGGTATCGACAGACCGTCGGCATCAACGTCGCTCTGGAAGGACTGCGCGAGGCACTCAGACAAAAAAAGGCTTCGCCCGCCGACATAGCAAGAGAGGCGGTTGACGCCAAAGTCTGGAAAATCATGGAGCCGTACATGAGTGCGTTGACATCCCATGGCTGAGCCCAAGAAACCGCGAGACGTCGGCACCTCGGTGCGCGCCCGCCTGCTGACGCTGGCACGCCAGAAGGGGCAGGCTTTTGACCTTTTGCTGACGCGCTATGCCAATGAGCGACTTCTGCATCGGCTCAGCCTGTCGCCCCATCGCGATCGGTTCGTACTCAAGGGTGCGATGTTGATGACGACTTGGTTCGATGATCCGCACCGTCCGACACGCGACGTTGATTTTCTGGGTTATGGCGATTCGGCTCCGGATGCGATGCTCGTCACGTTTCGTGAGATCTGCGCCATTGAGGTAAACGACGGCATGGTGTTCGACAGCGATGCGCTGCGCGTGGAGTTGATCCGTGAAGAGCTTGAGTATGGTGGCTTGCGTCTTCGCACCACTGGGGGGCTCGCTGGTGCGCGTATTACCGTCATCATTGACATTGGCTTTGGCGACGCCATTGAGCCCGGCCTTGACGAAGTCAATCTGCCGGTCCTGCTCGATCTGCCGCAGCCTAGGCTACGCGTCTATGCCCGGGAGACGGTGATTGCCGAAAAATTTCAGGCTATGGTCATGCTTGGCTTGGCCAACAGCCGTATGAAGGACTTCTATGACGTGTGGATTCTGAGTCGGAGCTATGAATTTGATGATGACCGCCTGCCTCGGGCCATCGCGGCTACGTTTGAACGGCGTGGCACGGCCATTCCACTTGAGGCACCCTTGGCATTGACGCAGGTTTTTGCGTTCGACTCAGGCAAGCAGCTACAGTGGGCTGCCTTCGTTCGCGATTTGGCCATCGACATCCCGGCGCTTGAAACGGTGGTGACAGACCTCGCCGGATTTTTGATGCCAAACGCGCAACGTGCGAGAGAGCGGTCTTAGCTGACAGCGGTCTTAGCTTGATCGGCTGGATTCTTGCAATTGCTGCAATTCTTTCGGCGTACAACGGGTAGTTTTCCCGTCGGTTGGCACTGCGCTGCTTGCCTGAGCGATCGATGCCCATTTTGTGTTGCTTGCGCCAGATCGGTATTTGGCAACAGCACTCAAAAAGGACGCTTGCATGTCAAAACAGAATCCCTACCTCAACGCTCGCCGGGAGTGGGATGAGCGATACGGTGGATTGATCTCGCGTGCACGCAACTGGCAACTTATGGCCGCTGGCTCGTTGGCTGTCGCGGTGGTGGCTGTGGTGGGCATTGCGTTCGTCGGGTCCCAATCAAAGATTCAGCCGTTTGTGGTGGTCACCGACCAACTTGGCTCACCGGTTGCTGTTGCCCGTCCTGCCCCGGTGGCAAGGGCTGATTTGGACAAAAGGCTGATGGTTGCTCAATTGGCAGCATTCATCAAAGACGTGCGCTCCATGTTGCCGGATGCTGTTGCCCAACAGGTCACGCTCAACCGGGTGTATGCGATGGCTGGGCGCGACGTGGCCGGATTCTTGAATGAGTTTTTCAAGGACAACTCGCCGTTTTCGGTCGATGGCTCTGTCACGCGCGTCGAAATTTCATCCGTCATTCCCCAAGGGGGCGAAACCTACCAGGTGTCGTGGGTGGAAACCAAAGCGAAACCTGGCGCGACGGCTGTGGCTGAACACTGGAAAGCAGTTGTCACGGTCGGGATGGATGCCAAGCTGGCAGAAAACCCAAAAGTCGCGCTGTGGAATCCCTTTGGCATTTACGTCAAGTCCATCTCCTGGACCAAAGAAGTTCTGTAAAGGTCGTCCTCATGAAAAAATTCCTCCTCACCCTCACCGTTCTTGCCTTCGCTGCCAGTGCATTTGCACAATCAAACGCAGCAGCTTCGTCAACCAAGCCAGCCACCGTCGAAACCTTTGAAGCAGACGATCACGGCATGACACCCACTCAACCATCACCCCCGCGATCAGCTCCAGCAGTTGAAGCCCTGGCTTTGCACCCCGCCCCTGCAAAGCAGCAAATCACTGCATCCCCTGACGTCTTGGCTCCGACACCCATGCTGCCAACAGCCAAGGTCCAGGTCAAAAAACTTCCGGCTGCCGATGCTGCCAGGCTTGCCGCCGCGCAACGCTGAGAACAAACGGGCACGGCTGATGCGCTGGTCGGCGCCGGTGGCGTTGTCGAATATCCCTATGGTTATTCACGCCCGACAATCACTTGCGCCCCCTTACACGTCTGCTCTGTCGCACTGCAGGACGGCGAGGCCGCGACCAGTGTGTCGATTGGTGACACAGTGCGATGGTTATTGCAGAACGCAACAGCCGGGGCAAAGCCGGTGATGATGATCAAACCGACGCAGGCAGGCCTGTCAACCAATCTGGTGGTGACAACCGACAAGGGCCGCATTTATTACATGCACCTGGTCTCAAACAAAACCGAGTACGTGCCCATGGTCAGCTGGTATGACCCGGCTGCCATGACCCGTGATCTGAGCGCTGAGGCACAAGCATTAGCACGGCAAAGGGCGGAATTTGACACAACAATGGCGGCTACCAAGCTTGCCGCAGAACAAGCCAAAGCCCAACGAGTTGTCGCCGACAAGTCCGTTGGCAAACTTGATCCGACAACGCTGGATTTTGGCTACAGCTGCACGGGTGATGCAGCGTTCAAACCGGCACGGGTCTTTGCCAATGACACGCACACGTTCATTCAATTGCCACCTGGTGCTTCGGCGAGTGATGCACCGGCGGTGTTCAATGTCTCCAACAATGAAACCGAGTTGCTGAATTCCCGGCTGGTGAATGGCTACTACATCATCGACGGCAAGCCTGCCAAACTCAGTCTGGTTCTGGGGGTGGGTGCCAGCGCGCAAACCATTCAATGCGAAAAATCAGGGCAGAACAGTTTGTTCAACTGGGGTGCCAAATGATCTTCAGACTGGGCAAGAAATCTCCGACTGACGATCCGATGGACGCTCAGGCGGACATGGATGTTGCGGCCATTGATGGCCCCGGTCAGCCGCTGGAAATCCATACGCCGCCGCCTGGTACAAAGCGACTCTCCAAAAAAGGGCAATTTTTACTCTTGGGTGGTGCATCCACGGTGGCATCGGCGATATTGATCGGCGTGATGATCAGCGGCAAAAGTGCTGATCATGCTGACTCAAACATACAGTTGACGGCCAGGGATGCGCCGGGTCAATCGGCTCCATACAAGGAAAATGCTGAAGACATCCAGCGCCGCGCTGCTGCCGTCAGGAGTCAACCAACTTTTCAAACACCTGATGGTCAACAAACAGGGCCACTCACAACCCGTTCGTCAAATCCAAAAGGCAGCGCTGAGGGAACTCAAACGGCCAGTGGCGGTGCATCACCGCCATCACCCGCTGAGGCACACCGGTTGTGGTTGCAAAAACGCAAGTATGAGCGACTCCAGGGCCACATCATGGCTTCTGATTCAGCCGAAACATCCGACATCGGCAAGGGTGGCGCGGCGCTGACTGCCAAATCGGCTGCAGGTGGATTCTTGGGTGTGGGTGCTGAGGATGATCGCTCGCTGGGTGGTCTGGATCAAAGCTTATCAGCCGCCAATGGGCGTGCAACGAAGGCACGTGCGTCTGCCATGGCTGAGACCATGCGCATGGCGAATTTGCCAGCCGGGGCGGCAAGTACCAGCAGCAATCCAGGAAATTTACCTGCCACTCTGGCTGGTGGCGGTTCCGCAGGTTTTGACCCGGCGGTGGTGGCCCAAGCGCGCAACAGGGCGTTCTTGAAAGAAGCGGCTGACAATGGCTACTTGCCGGAACTACTCAAAGCCAAAACCGGGGAGTTTGAATTGACGGCGGGCTCGGTCATTCCTGCGGTCATGCTGTCTGGCATCAATTCGGATCTGCCAGGAACCATCGTTGCACAGACCCGCCAAACTGTTTATTCCACAAACGAACCTGATGCTGTTGTGATTCCGCAAGGCTCGCGCCTGATCGGCAGGTACTCGGCTGATGTTGCCTATGGTCAATCGCGGGTGCTGGCGGCTTGGGATGAACTGATTTTGCCGAACGGTTCACGGATTTCCTTGCGCGGCATGTCGGCGGCCGACGGTCAGGGTCAATCCGGCATCGAAGATCAGGTGGATAACCACTTCTGGAAAACTTGGTCATCGGCGATCCTGGTGTCGTTTTTGGGGGTTGCTGCCCAACAGTCGCAACCGCAAAACCAGGGTGCATACAACACGCCGACCGCATCGGCTCAAGCTACAGCTGCTGCCATGAATTCACTGAGTGATGTCAGCTCAAAGATTTTGCAAAAGAATCTGAACATTGCACCAACCCTGCAAATTCGTCCTGGCATGGCGTTTAACGTCATGGTCAACCGCTCGATCATCTTGCCGACTTATCGATTTTGAGAATTTCACTGCGACCCATACGTACCGACTTTTACATTTACGACTTCCAGCCGGACTTGCTGGCAGCAAGCAGTGCATTCCATTCATCAGGGGGATGACCGGACTTGAGCATTTTTTGAAAGACTACATAAGGGTCAGTCTTGGCGCCTGATGATCGCAGCGTGTTCTCGTCATTCACCCAGGCAAAGATAATGATCCGGCTCTTGGAGTCAAAGCGGAAAAACAACCGAAAACGTCGGCCAATCTTGGCTCGCCGCCAGTGACGAAACGCGGCACCCATGGTGTTGCCTTGCCGGTACTCGTCACGGTTCGGATCGATAGGGATTGTCTCAAAAATCAAGTGCGACAGTGCATTGAACAATTTGACATTAGCGTTGGACTCGAAACCCTTTGGGTCTTGTACCTTCACGCGCGAAACCGCCTTCTCCAGTTTTTGAAGCTGCTCGATCAGACCATCATGAAAGAGCAGATGCCACCCGTGACGCACAATCACAGCGCCACGTCGCCCACAATGTCTTCATCCAGATCGACGGCTTGGCCAATGGTGGCCAGCATTGATCGCGCCAGACCATCCGGAAGTTTTGTGACGTTTTGACCCGTTTGAATGTCTTTTTCCAGAAGGGCCAGGAAGATGCTGATAGCCGGGTCTTCGTGAGACTCGTTCGCGACGCGCGAAACGATGACACTGTCGCCCAAGAAATCAAAGGCGACCTTGCCCCCGGCATTCACACCCAAGGCCTGACGAATGGCTTTGGGCAGGGTGATCTGACATTTGGATGTGAGCGTGGCAACTTGGTGAATGGTGGGCATGAAGATCTCCATTTAATTCGAAAATAATTGTAAGGAAAATTCATTACTTTGTCAAAACTAATGATAGTTTGGCAGAGACCAATTCGCTCACGACGCAGCGAATCAACCAGGCTGAAGCCAAGGTCAGCCTACGGGTAATGGATTTCCTAACTCATAAGCCGGTTAGCGGCTTAAAGTGGCGGGCTTCTTGATGCCCATTGCGGCCGTTGAAGACGAATGCCTGCGAGACTGCAGGCCAAGAGCTGACAGTCAGGATTACCGGTCGATTGACCGAAATCTGAAGCGGTCAATCGCACTCTTATATTCGGCCATCGGGTCCATCGCCGAGCTACGGCCACAAATAACAACCCGATCGGCGCTAGGCCGAGCGTCATAGCGGTAGCTACCGCGTCTATTTCAAGGCCTTGTTGATTTTTTCGATCAACACCTTGAACTGATCTCGCTCCGTCGCCGTCAGGTCGCTAGCTGAGTGATCACCGGCCCAGCGGACGTAGGCCTTTGCCAGCTTGTATTTCGAGAAGCCACTACCGGTGGACTCGAGTAGATCGATGATTGGGCGCCCCGGCTGGGCCGCAGCCTCCGCAGTCACGTTGATGGCCAGGGAGTCCTTTGCAATACCGACAAGCGTATCTCGTAGCAAGTCCTCGATTTCTGGCTTGGTGACGGAGCCGGAATAGGCATCCTTAGTTCTCAGGATGCACTTGTTTCCCAGTGTGTGGGCCAGCGTCTCCTGCTGCGCCGCTTGGTCGCCGGCAGCATCGGAGTCCAGCAATGCTGCAACCTTGAAGTTCTGCGCGTAGAGAATGGTGGCGAAATACACCACCTTGCCAGCGCTTGCGGCAGGGACCAATGCGACCTTTTCGTTCAGGCTGACCACGCCGGCCGCGCGAAGCAGAGCCGCGGTGACCTCAATGTACCAGTAGTCCGTTAGCCCCTCAAGCACGAGATTGCGTTCTTGGGTGAACAAGCTTTGGGCCAGGTCGTAACCCAGAGCCTCTTGCAGTGGCAGCAGAGCCGCCGGGTCGCCCGAGCTGACGGTCGTGTGCACCTTGGTGCCGACCGTGCGATCAGGCATTTCGACCACCCGGACCAAGGCCAACTCATCGGGACCGACAAGGAAAGGAGAATGGGTCGTGTAGATCGTCTGGTTGCTCTCTGACAACCGACTAAGCGTCGAGCGGAACTCACGTTGCTTGAGTCCGTGCAGAGACAGGCCGGGCTCGTCGAGCAGCAAGATGGCGTTCTTGTGCTTGCCGGCGGCTTCGGCGAAGAACACCACGAAGAACGACACCAGCCATTGAAAGCCTTCCGAGCGTTGGTGCAGTTCAATGTCAACGCCAAGCTCGTCTTCCACTACCACCTTGAGGTACTGCCCGTCCGCCTGAATGCGTAGCTTGTCGGCTTCTGCACGACCTTCTCGCGGACGCCAGACAGATCGGATCTCTGTAGTCAGTTGCACACTGGCGGCATTGAGCTGGTACGCGCGCTTGTCGAGCTGATCGCGGTAGTTCTGGAGGGCAGTGGGGTCGTTCGCTGCGGGTGGTGTCGTCTTGCCGAGGTCCGAAAGCTGCTGTGCCGTGAAGCCCAACAGCTTGAGCAGACAGACGTTGCCGTAATCGTATTGATCATCGTCGAGGACATTGCTGGCCAACCGCTGTGCCAGATGGTCGAGTTGAATCAGTGGCCTGACACGGAAGTAGTTGTTGAACAGCACGAAGACCGGCCTTCGTCCGTCGAGGACCTTGAGCGTCAACGTTCGGTCAAGGTGCGCTGTTGCAACTGCCACAAGGCTGTCGAACCGCTTCTCCTCAGTATCGTTGGTCTCGTCGATCAGAGGCAGCGATTTGTCCAGCCACACCTTCAATTCGGTTGCTCGTTCGCCATCGATAGTGGTGGCGGCAGTCCATCCGTTGGTGATCGGGGCCAAGTCTGCACTCGGCGGCGAACCGCCGGGCGTCTTGGCTTCCGTGCGCGCGTCAATGTGGGCACATAGCCGGGTCAAGTCTTTGGTGATGGCGCCGTAGCAGGGCAGCGAGGGCGCGTCGAGCAGGTTGTGCCACGCAGTGTTGTCCAGTCTCCTGCCGAAGGAATACCGCACGCCGTGCATCGTCGGCGGGATCGCCGCGCGGTCCGTGTCCTCGAGTTCAAACTCGACTTCAACCACAGTGACGTCCTTGGGGTCGATCCGCCCAGTCGTGATGTCGTTGTACTTGGATCGGGGGTAGTCGCGCAACGCATCGAACTTCGGTGCGTCTTTCGGCGGGTTGATCTGCTGAAGAGCTTGGAGAACTGCCGTCTTGCCTGCCTCGTTGGGGCCGACCATAATGGTCTTGTTCTTCTCGACATCGAACCAGCCGGTGTCGATGATTCCGCGGTAGTTCGTGACCCTTACCTTTTGGGCTCGTCTGGGGAATCTGTGGGTAGATTTTGATGGTTCTATAGTCGGCGACAGAATTCACGACTAGATATTTGATGGCGCGTCCGCCGTGGACAAGGCACCTACCCACAGGACAAGCCTATGGACA
>Ga0210013_1002168_pt1 | contig 10566 bp, 14 predicted proteins | sample CryGeymeta201506_FD_185553 | JGI IMG/M metagenome (GOLD analysis project Ga0210013, IMG submission 185553) | Groundwater microbial communities from Crystal Geyser aquifers in Utah, USA - Crystal Geyser metaG 2015-06 (SPAdes) (version 2) | ecosystem: Environmental > Aquatic > Deep subsurface >...
CTCCGCTTGAGACCGCCTCGGCCCAGATCTTCCTCAACGTCCTGCGCGACAGCCTGGCCGGCAGCCGGGAAGACAGCGACATGCTGCTGCCACTGGCAAACCTGACTCATCTCTTTCCGGAACACGCAGCCGCATTCATCGAGAACCATGGCGGCAAAATCATCCATTCTCAAACGGTGCTCGCAGTCAAAGCCGAGGCCGCCGGCTTCTCCCTCGAAATGCGCTCAGGGTCGAAAAATTTCGATCAGGTCATTTGCGCGGTGCCGCCACAGCGCTTGGCCGCGCTGACCGCGAGCCTGCCGGAACTGGCGGAAGCAAGAGCGCAGGTTGGCCGCTTCGGTTACCAGCCGATCTACAGCGTGTTCCTGCAATACCCCGCAGCAACCTGCCTGCCCCGGCCCATGATCGGCCTGTATGGCGGCGTCACTCAATGGGTGTTCGACCGCGGCCAGCTCAACCACGAAGCCGGTCTGCTGTGCGCCGTAATCAGCGCGGAAGGGCCGCACCAGGCGCTCGATCACGACGATCTGGCACAGCGGGTGGACGACGAGCTACGAGCAACCCTTCCCGGCCTGCCACAACCTTTGTGGCACAAGGTGATTGCGGAAAAGCGCGCCACCTTTGCCTGTAGCCCAAGTCTGGAGCGCCCCGGCCAAGTTACACCACTGCCAAATTTCACCCTCGCCGGCGACTACACCGCTGGCGATTATCCCGCTACCCTCGAAAGCGCGGTACGAAGTGGGGTAAAATGCGCACAACTTATTCTGGAATCGCCATGAAAAACTACCAAGCACCGCAAGACCTCTACTGAAGGGCCGCGTCATTCTCGTCACGGGTGCGGGCCAGGGCATCGGCAAAACCGCAGCCTTGACCTTCGCTGCCCACGACGCCACGGTCATCCTGCATGGCCGCTCGGTAAAGAAACTGGAAGCGGTCTACGATGAAATCGTAGGCGGCAGGCCACCCCCAGCCAGCGATTTTCCCGCTTAACCTTGAAAAGGCGGAAGACAAGGATTTTGCCGCAATGGCTGCCAGCATCGGCGGACAGCTCGGGCGGCTCGACGGCATACTGCACAACGCCTCCAAGCTCGACCGCCCGCAGCCGCTGGAAGACCAAACCCTGGAACAGTGGCTGCCATTGCTGCGCGTCAATCTGGCCGCGCCCTTCGCCCTCACCCGCGCCTGCCTGCCGTTGCTGAAAGCTTCGCCGGATGCGTCGATCCTAATGACCTCGGAAACCCACGGCCACACCCCGACGGCCTTCTGGGGCGGCTTTGCCGTTGCCAAGAGCGGGGTGGAAACGCTGGTAAAAATCTGGGCACAGGAACTGGAGGTCTACCCCACGCTACGCATCAATGCGGTGGTGCCCGGCCCGGTGCAGTCGCCACAGCGTATCCGCACCTATCCCGGCGAGCGCAAGGATAGCCTGCCCAAGCCTGAAACACTGATGCCGCTCTACCTCTATCTCATGGGGCCGGACGGCCACGGGACGAGCGGCCAGATTATCGAGGCGAACCGGAGCTAGCCCCTACTTCAGGAAAAATTCAAACTTTTCCTGTCCGACCTCGATCACATCACCGTCCTGCAGGGTATGGGGCTCGCTGCCGATGGCCTGACCGTTAACCCGTGCGGTTTTATTCCCTTCCACGTGGGTAATGAAGTAGCCCGGTGGTCGCCGCAGGATCACCGCAACCTGCGCCCCCGCCGTGCCGAAGGTTTTAAGCGGCCGTTCCAACGCGATTTTCTGGCCCGCAAACTCGCCCTTGATACCTCTCACCTCGCCCAGCGGAAACCCCGCCCGGAGCGACGACCGCGCAGTCACCGGACTGCCCGACTCCCACCCGGCTGACTGCGGCACCGCGCCGATTTCCCGGTCGACGGTGCGTATCATCATGGTCCGGTCGTAATCCATTTCCGGGTTGGCTTTGATATTGGCGTACTTGAGCTGAAAAGCGCCGATGTCTATCACATCGCCATTTTGCAGAATATGTTTGGTAATGCGGCTGCCGTTCAGGGTCGAGCCGTTAGTGCTGCCCAGATCCTCAAAAATATGGTCGTTGCCCACCGTCTGAATGACTGCATGCTCCTTGCTCACCCCCGGATCGTCGAGGTGAATATCGTTGCCGGAGCGACGACCGATGGTGATCCGCCCCTTGTCGATAAAGTGATTCCCTACCATCGCGCCATTCAACATCACAACCAGTTTTGCCATTGTCTTATCTCCTGAACCAGCCGAACAGACGATCAAGCAGCCCACGCCTGGTGGATGGCGTCTGCGCCCGAGCCAGAACCACGGAGACATTGTCGTGCCCACCATTGTCGTTCGCCATCTGGACCAATAAATTCGCCGCCAATGGCAAATTTGCTTTCAGTTCGCACAAGGCCAGTTCGATGTCGGCATCCTCCACCATATCATTCAGGCCATCGGAGCAGAGCAGGTAGATATCCCCCGGCAGCACGTCCTCTTCGCGCACATCCACTTCTACCGTTTCCTCTTTGCCCAAAGCACGAGTAACCAAGTTGCGGTTGTGTGAAAGCTTGGCGTCCCCGGAATCGATCAATCCGGCTGCAACCTGACCCTGCAGCAATGAGTGATCCATGGTGAGTTGTTCAAGCCGGTCATAGCGCAAGCGGTAAAGGCGTGAATCACCGACATGGGCAATGGAAATGCGATCTTCGTGGAACAAGGCGAGCGTCAGCGTCGTTCCCATCCCCTGGTACTGCGAATTTTTCCGCGCCACCCTCAAGATCATCTGGTTGGCCTTTTCCGCCGCCCACTTCACGGCCAGCGTCTGTGGCAAGTATCTTTTGGCCATTTCGATCTCCATAGGCGCCAGGTTCCCCAGTGCAGTGACCAACTCCTCTTTAACGACCGAAACCGCCAAGGCACTGGCCACATCACCGGCCATATAGCCGCCCATACCGTCAGCCAGAACCATCAGACCGATCTCGCTGTCGGTGGCAATGCTGTCTTCATTGAATTTGCGCACTACGCCGGCATCCGTGGCGCTGGCGAATTCAACCCTGCTTTGTACTGTCATGCGTTCAGTTCCCCCTGAAAACCAGCCGTCCCTGGTCGCGCCATCATAGCAATAATGCATGAGCACGTTAACAACATTGATTTCCTAAAAACTTTTACGCCCCAACCGGCCGGTGCGCAAGAACCGCTTCCAATGGTGAATTCGTCTTGACATGGAACAGCTAAAAATCTACTGTTATAGGTCTTCGACAGGCGTCTCTTCACAATAAATTCAGCATCGGTTATTCATGGAAATCGAAAAACTGGGCCGTTACGAAATCCTGTCCGAGTTAGGGCAAGGCGCCATGGGCGTAGTCTATAAAGCAGTCGATCCACTCATAGGCCGCACCGTCGCCATCAAGACCATCAATCTCAACCTGTCCAGAGACGAGCTTGCGGATTTCGAGGAGCGCTTCAACCGCGAAGCCAAATCCGCCGGTCGCCTGAACCACCCCAACATTGTCACGATTTACGATGTAGGCAGAGCCGATCACATCGCCTTCATGGCGATGGAATATCTGGAAGGCCGCGAGTTGAAAGAGATCATCGCTTCCGGCGAGGTGCTGCAACCGGACCGGGTCGCCGAAATCGTCGCCCAGGTCGCCGATGCCTTGGCATTCGCCCACGACCATGGCATTGTCCACCGTGACATAAAACCTGCCAACATCATGGTGCTGCGCAATGGCAGCGTGAAAATCACCGACTTCGGCATCGCCAAAATGGCGTCCGGGTCCCGAACACAAATCGGCATCATTCTCGGCTCGCCCAAGTACATGTCTCCGGAGCAGGTGGCCGGCAAACCCGTGGACGGTCGCTCCGACATTTTTTCCCTGGGGGCAGTGCTATACGAATTACTCACCGGCAAACCCGCTTTTGGGGGTGGGGACGGCACACTGACCACCATCATGTACCAAGTACTGAATGAAATACCGGCATCGCCGGCAAACGTCAATCCCACCATTCCCGTAGCGTTCGATTACATTGTCTCCAGGGCGATGGCCAAAGCGCCGGGAAACCGCTATCAATCCGCACGGGAAATGGCCAACGACCTCAAAAATTTCAAGAATCTAACCGCCACTGTTCCATTGAATTCCGCCAGCTCATCCGGAAAAGGCACTGCCGCAAGTATAGGAAGCGATGGAGATGCCACAGTAATATTGAATGCAAACCAAATTCCGGCGGCTTCCAGCTGGAGCAGTTGGAAAAAGCGGGCCGGCTTTATCGCCGCTGCAATTTTTGTCGCAGCCACCGTACTATTCATCACGTCCAGTCGCGAGTCCGCAATGACGGCAGTTGATAATAAAAAACCGGTTACGCCCCAGACCACTTTGGCGACCGCCGTAAAACCGCCCCCGCCTGAGGCAACCGGAAGCAAAGTGCCGGATGGGCAGCCAAACATTACCGCCCCCGCCAAAGTGCCGGATGGACAGCCGAGCATTGCCGTCCCCACCCAGGCCAGCCTCGGTTTCGCGGTACTCCCCTGGGGAGAAATTTTCATCGACGGCAAAAGCCATGGAGCATCGCCACCGATCAGGGAGATCAGGCTATCCCCCGGCAAACACCAGATCGAGATCAAGAACACCGACTTTCCTCCCCATCGTCAGACCGTGGAGCTGGAAGCCGGGGCAAGCAAGACAATCCGGCATAAATTCAAATAAATCAGGGTCATCATGATGCGCTCACGTTTTCTTATTCTGATATCCGCCCTGTTCCTGCTGCTCGGCGCAGGCTGTTCTTCCGGGCCGATCAGGGATATCGGGCTCGACAAGCTCTCGCCGCGCAAGGCGGAACAGGAACTTTCGACTGGAATAATAAGGCTCTTTTCGCAAATCGTGTTGTTATCGGCAACCGACCCGGCACAACACCAATAACCATCGATGTTTCCAGGCAGTCGCAAGGTGTCCCTATCGATATGCTTGAAAGCCCCACAGGGTGGTCCTTCGGATCAGACGCCAACACGATTTGCGAAAAGAGCCAATAAAAAAACCCGCACGAATGCGGGCTTTTATCTTGGCCAAGCTGCTTGCAGGTAGCCTTTAGAACGGAATGTCGTCCTCGAAATTATCGAAGTCGCCACCGCTTTTTACCGCCGCTTTCGCGCTGGCGCTGGCGGAGGGTAATCCGTGCCTGGCCCCTTTTGCTTTTTTGTGCTTACGTGGCATCTGACCCCGCCTTGTGCGTTTCATGCTCATGGCTGGTCCCCCTTGCGTTTCCACAGACGGCCGAAATCGAAATCGAGGACGCATTTGGACAGTTCGAAGCGGTGGGTCTCGTCATGAAAATCAGCCACCTTGCGATATTCACCCTCGACCAGACGCCACACCTTGGCCTTCTTCGCTTCGGGGTAGACCAGCACATAATGCGCCACGCCCTCCATGCGGTAGAGATCGAATTTGACGACTTCGTCGCGGCGGGCAGTCTTGGGCGAGATGACTTCGAAAATCAGATCGGGAGCACGGGTCAGCCGCTCGCCTTCGGGTTGATAGCAGATCACCAGCACGTCGGGCCGGACGACGGTATCTTCGGCAAATTCCACGTCGATTTCGAACAGCGCCTGGCAGTGCGGGCAGTCGTCGAGCGATTCGTCGAGTTGCCGCGCAATCGTCATGCTCGTCACCTGATGCTCGATGGCAGGCGAAGGCGCCATCGCTACCGGCTGGCCGTGAATCAGCTCCCAATCGCCTTCCCATTGCAGGTAATCCTGCACGGTGTAGGTTTCAATTGCTGGCTGGCTGGACATGATCTTCAAACTCCTTCTAACGCGAAACACGCGTGGCAACCGGGGACTATGGTTGCTTGTCGGCTTTGTTAATGCCCGAATAATTTCAAACCGCCGAACAATGCGGCCAAGGCGAAAATTTGCAACAACATCGCATGATATGATCTTGATAAAACGCGGTTTTCCAGTTCGGCGAGGTTACGCCTCAAATCCTCTTTGGTTGCCAGCTCCTTAAGGTTGACGTCGAGCACCTCGGAGAGCGCGGCCGCTTCAGCCTCAGCTTGCGCGGCGGGCACCCCGGCATCTTTTAACCTGTTAGCAAACTTCAGTGTATCAAAAGTGATCGCGCTCCTCTTATGTTTTATTTCATTGTACAACACAAAAAAACCGCCCCATGAATTTCGGATACCCGAAGCAAAAAACCCGCCTCCTTGTGAGAGACGGGGTTTTGGATTTACAGCACCCTCGGTGAGCTGAGGGCCGGAGAGCTTGGCCGATTGATCGGGATTCGTCCCCTATTGTCTTTAAATACCGGCGCCAATTCCCGAGAAGGTCGCAGTGGCACCCCCATCGGTCTGGGTAATAGTACAAGCCACCACAGTACCGTTAGCGGCAATAGACGACGCACCAACTGTATAGCCGGTCGGTATCCCACCTTCCAAGACGGACGAAATGCTAGAACAATTATTAACTTGTACACATTTGTTTGCAGTAACCACGTTAAGCAAAACCGAACAGCCCGCGTAATTGATGGCCATCGCGGATGCCATTCCCCCTTGCACGCCTTTTAGCGCCGCAGCTTTCGCCTCGGTTGAGAGATCAATAAACTGATTACTGATCCGCATCGCTTCCGTCACCGTCGTGCGTCCCTTGAGCACTTCCCTTACCACTTGAGTTCGCAGGGTTTTGCCTTCCATCTGTTGGCGCGCCATTTTCATGAAATGCGCCGGATCGTGGTGGTTGGCGGCTTCGACCATGTCAAAGTTCATCTCCAGCATTTCATAGATACCCATACGGCCCTGGTAGCCAGTGCCGTTGCAGTTGGTGCAGCCGCGACCGTGCATGTAACGGTGCCGATCCACTTCATCCTTGAGTTCGAGACGTAGCCATTCATGCTCGAAAGGCTTGAGCGAGTAATTTTCAGCGCAGCTTTCACACACCAGGCGCACCAAGCGCTGGGCCAGCACCACTTGCAGCGAAGTCGCCACCATGAAGCGCGGTACGCCCATGTCGATCAAGCGGATCGGGGCGCTGATGGCATCGTTGGTATGCAGGGTAGACAACACCATTGACCTGTCATGGCGGCGCGCAGGCCGATCTGGGCGGTTTCCTGATCGCGGATTTCGCCCACTAGGATGATGTCCGGGTCCTGGCGCAGGGTGGAGCGCAGTACGCGGGCGAAAGAAAGGTCGATTTTCTCGTTCACCTGTACTTGGTTAATGCCTGGCAGGCGATATTCCACCGGGTCTTCCACGGTAACGATCTTGGATTCCATGGAATTCAGCTCGGCCAGAGCGGAATACAGCGTTGTGGTTTTACCGCTACCCGTAGGGCCGGTGACCAGCACCATACCGTTGGGGCGGTGAAGAATCTTGCGGAACCTCTCCAGCATGTCCGGCGTCATGCCTAGCTTGTCGAGGGTCAGAATGCCGCCGCTCTGGTTGAGCAGACGCATCACCACGGACTCGCCATACTGGGTAGGCATGGTTGAAAGGCGCACATCAATTTGTTGCTGCTTGACCTTGATCGCAAAGCGACCATCCTGAGGCAGGCGTTTTTCCGAAATATCCAGGCCTGACATGAGCTTGATGCGCAATGCAAGAGCCGAGGCGATCTTGATATCGGCCTCGGTTTGCAGGTGCAGCACACCGTCGATGCGGAAACGGATTTGCAGCTTGCTTTCCTGCGGCTCGATATGGATATCCGAAGCGCGCACCTGGGTGGCATCGTCAAACACCGACTGCAGCAGCTTCACCACCGGCGCGTCTTCCTGGCCGACGATCATACCCAGAGCGCCGAAGTCCACGCTCACATCGCCCATATCCTGCTCCAACTCGCGCGCCAGGCCAGTGATTTCTTCGGTGCGGCGGTACAGCCGGTCGATGGTTTGCAGTAGCAACCCCTCGTCAACCACCGCCAGCTCGATATCTTTCTTCATCAGACGCGATATCTCGTCATAGGCGAACAAATCGCTGGGGTCGGCCATGCCTACCAGCAGCGCATTGCCGCGCCGCTCCAAGACGATGGCGCGGAAGCGGCGCGCCTGGGTCTCCGGCAATAGCCGGACCGCTTCGGGATTGGCGTTATAATGCTTGAGGTTGATGTGGGGGATATTGAGCTGCTTTGCCAGCGCTTCGGAAATCTGCTCTTCCGTGACATAGCCATTTTCGATGAAAACACGCCCAAGCCTGCGCCCAGAACGTTTTTGCTGATCGAGGGCAGTATCGAGCTGCTGCTGCGAAATCAGTTTCTGCCGCACCAGGATTTCACCCAGGCGGATTTTTTCCGGCCTTGGCATAACCGCCCCCGTATTTATAGTAATTTATCAGTTTACGATTCTATACCATTGAAAGCCCTAAAGTAACCCTGCCATGTTTGATATTGTCCTATACCAGCCTGAAATCCCTCCCAACACCGGCAACATCATCCGCCTTAGCGCCAACACCGGCTGCAGGCTACACCTGGTCAAGCCGCTCGGATTTTCGCTGGACGACAAGCAGCTACGACGCGCCGGGTTGGATTACCATGAATATGCCACGGTCAAAACTTATGAGGATTGGGAAGCGTGCCTGGGGCAGTTCAGCGGGAGACGAGTGTTTGCGCTCACTACAAAGGGGAGCACGAAATATAGCGAGATCGATTTTCAGCGCGATGATGTATTCGTATTCGGCCCGGAAACACGAGGACTACCGGTAGAGGTTTTAGCACGGTTCGATGAAAATCGGCGCATCCGCCTGCCGATGCTGCCGACCAGCCGCAGCCTGAATCTTTCCAACGCGGTCGCGGTGGTCGTGTTCGAAGCATGGAGGCAGATAGGGTTTGAGGGAGGGAAGTAGGGTGGGCACGTTTTTTGTGCCCACGCGGAAATCTCGGCTGACCGCGTGGGCACAAAAAACGTGCCCACCCTACATATTTTTCACTCCGCCCTGGGTTCGCGGTTGAGCAAAGCCTCCACCGCCTTGCCAGGGGCCACCCCCTCAAAGAGTACCTGACACACTGCGCGGGTGATCGGCATCTCCACATCCATATTTCGGGCAAGGCGCAGTACCTCGGTCGCACTGTTGACCCCTTCGGCGATATGGCCAAGGTCACCGAGGATAGCCTCAAGCTCCTCGCCCCCGGCCAGCCGCAAGCCCACGGTACGGTTGCGCGACAGGTCGCCGGTGCAGGTCAGGATCAAATCTCCCGCACCGGTCAGCCCCATGAAGGTTTCCGGTCGGCCACCCATGGCTACACCGAGCCGGCCAATTTCTGCCAGCCCACGGGTAATCAGGGCGGCGCGTGCGTTATAGCCGTAACCCATACCATCGGAAATGCCTGCCGCGATCGCCATGACGTTCTTGACTGCGCCGCCCACCTCGACCCCGACCACGTCCGGGCCTGAATAAACCCGCAGTCTGGGACTGTGCAACTCCACTGCCATAGCGTGTGCAAAGGGCTCGTCGCGGGATGCCAGGGTCAACGCGGTCGGTAACCCCCTGGCCACTTCCTGGGCAAAGCTCGGCCCGGACAGCACTCCGCATTGCACCTTGCCGCCCAGCTCTTCCGCCACCACCTGGTGCGGCAACTTGGCCGTTCCCGCCTCGAAGCCCTTGCAGGCCCAGACCAGCGGCATCTTTGCGCCCAGTTCGGCGATCTGCCTCACCACCTGCCTGAAGCTCGCCGTGGGCACTACCGCCAAGGCCAGGTCGGCCCGATCGAGCGCCTGTTCCAGCTGAGGCTCGATCCGCATGGCATCAGGGAAAGGGAATCCGGGCAGATAACGCCGATTAACGCGATCTTCCGACACCTCGGCGCACTGCGCCGGATTGCGTGTCCACAGATGCACCTCGTGGCGCGCTGCGAGGCTGATGGCCAGTGCCGTTCCCCACGCTCCTGCGCCCAGCACGGCGATCTTCATGCGCCCCAACCCTGACTGGCGGGATGACGATCAGTGAGTCGTTGCTGCAACAGCGGCATCCGGTTGCGCCGTGCGCTGCTGCTGGTACACCGATTCGAAATTGACCGGATTCAGCATCACCGGCGGAAAACCTGCGCGCGACACCATGTCCGAAATCGTTTCGCGCACGTAGGGGAACAGAATATTCGGGCAGGTGACCCCGAGGATCGGCTCCAGGTCGGCTTGAGGAATGTTGCGGATCTGGAATATCCCGGCCTGGGCAACTTCCACCAGAAACAGGGTTTTGTCCTCGGCCAGTTTGGCGGTCACGGTGACTGTCAGCACTGTTTCATAGATGCCTTCTTCCACCATCCCGCTCTGATTGTGCAGTTGCACATCAATCTGAGGGGTTTCGTGCTGCATAAAGATGGTCGGCGCATTGGGAATTTCCAGGGACAAATCCTTGACGTAAATTTTTTCGATGGAAAAAGTCGGTTGTTGCTGTTCGTTGCTCATAAAAATACCTAACAAAATAATTGAAGCAATGTAGTCACCGGCCTTCAGGCCGGTGTGTTTTGGTTTGGAAGGGGTATGCACCCCTCCCAAACCCGCGCCATTGAAACCCCGGCCTTCAGGCCGGGGTAGACGCTCCTATCGGCCTGAAGGCCGAGGTTTTAAACCAGCAAGGTGTTTGGATAAAGCGGTGCAAAGATTTTATGACTGAACACG
>Ga0210013_1002184_pt1 | contig 10503 bp, 6 predicted proteins | sample CryGeymeta201506_FD_185553 | JGI IMG/M metagenome (GOLD analysis project Ga0210013, IMG submission 185553) | Groundwater microbial communities from Crystal Geyser aquifers in Utah, USA - Crystal Geyser metaG 2015-06 (SPAdes) (version 2) | ecosystem: Environmental > Aquatic > Deep subsurface >...
CGGCCAGCGTCACGCCCAGGTGTTGGTAGATGTCGGCATCCGTCACAAACCAGGCCCAGACGCGGCTGGCCATTTTGAGTGGCTCGCCAAAGAAAAACGCCGCCTGGGTGTCGTTGTCGAACATCATCGGCGGGATCAGGCCGGGTGCGGTCATCACATGCCAAAAGGCAAACAAAGCCACTAGCATGCCCAGCTGCCAGAACCACAGGTTGCTTGTTTTGGGTTTAAAGAATTTCCACATGGTTGAGCCTTATTGTTTAGAAGTGCAAAACGCCGTGTGTTTGAACCCGCGCAGTGACAGGTGTTGGCGGTCTCCTCATACTGGGGTACCAGAAATCGTCGACCGCCAATACCTGCCACTGCGCTGGACATTGCTGTTGATCGCTGTTGCCACTGTCTTTACTGCCACACCGTCTAGCAGGGTGACCGGTGGGGCTGCCCCACCGATTACCCTGCGGGTCAAACCCATAGCGCCAGAAAAAATGCCTCTCATACCGCCGCATCCGTTGCCAGCAGCCACTCATAAACCGGCTGAACCTGCACCCCCTGCGCCTGCACCAGTGGCTGGGGTGGGCGCTCCAGCACCAGCAGGTGTCGGCTTGCATCTGGATAGGTTTGCGCTGCGTCATCCAAGGCCCGCAGTTCGCGCGACAGCGTTGCTGGCTCGGAAACATCGGCACAAACCTGGATCAGTTGCAGCGCGCCTTCGGCGTTGCGTGCCTGAAAGTCAATTTCCAATCCGTGCGCGGTGCGGCCGTAGCCGATGGCGTGCTTGCGCCGTGCCAGCTCGTTTTGCACCACACATTCCAGCGCATGCCCGACGTTGGCGCGTCCACGGGTGTCAAACGCACCGATCAGCCCCGTGTCGATCGGGTAAACCTTGCGTGCATTGGTGTTGCGCTGCCGTTCGGACTCCGTGGCCAACGCCACTGCATCAATCAGAAAAGCGTCTTGCAGATAGCCAAACATCGCATGCACCGCGTCCTTGGCCACACCCAGACCTTGGGCCTTGAGGTCAAGGTGCAAGCGGTGCACCGACAACGCCCCGGCCGGGTTGCGCAGGCACTGGCGGATCAACCAGCGCAGCGCCGCCACCTGCGACACGCCGTAGCGCTCAACCACGTCGCGAAACAGCACCGTATCGACATAGCCCTGCAACAGTTCAATGCGCAAGGTCGGTGCCAGGCCTTGCACCTCCGCAAAGCCACCCTCGCGCAGGTACTCGCCAAAACGCTTTTCGATGCCCGAGCGGGTGCTGCTGGTCCAACGAGCGCTTTCCTGCTGCGGTTCCTCACCACGATGGCGCAAAAATTCGCGAAAACTAAAAGGGCGAATGATGGTTTCGATGCCCCGGCCGCGCAAAGACGTGTGGACTTCCCGCGAGAGCATGCGCGCAGACGAGCCCGACACCACGATCTGCACCTTTTCTGAGTCCAGCACCCGGCGCACAAAGCGTTCCCAGCCGGGGATGAGCTGAATTTCGTCGAGGAACCAATGCACGGTTTCGCGCCCGCGCAGCTCAGGGTAGCGGCGGTAGTACTCTTCCAGTAGCAGCGACAACTGCTGTGCATCCAGCCCGGCGAGTCGGTCGTCGTCAAAGCTCAGGTACAGCGAGCGCTCAGGCGGCAGCAGTTGCCGTTGCTGCGCCATCAATTGCTGCAAAAAAGTGGTTTTGCCAGCGCGGCGCATGCCAATGACCGCGTGCACTTTGCCGGCGAGCTTGGGCAGCTGGGTGTCGCGCAGCGTCAGGCTAACCGGCGCGAGCGGTAACAGCGCGGCGTTGAGCTTTTCCAAGAGAATGGGGTGCAGGGACATGGTGCTTCGCAGTTGACGGATTATCTGTCCTTTTTAAAAGGATTGATTTAGATTTTTAAAGCTCTCAAAGAAGGCCAGATAGGCATCCCAAACAAACTCAACTCGTTGAAAAATTTAGACTGCCAGCAGGGTGACCGGTGGGGCTGCCCCACCGGTCACCCTGCGGATCAACAGCGAGCATTGCGCAACATACAAGCCTACGGAGCTGGTCACCTCAAGCCGCCTTCAACTGTTGCGCATACCCTTTGAGCACTTCCTCGCGCAGCACCGCCCAAATGGCCTGGTGCAGGTCGATAAAGCGCGGGGTCATCTTCACTTCGGCTACGTCGCGCGGGCGCGCGATGTCGATTGAGAAGTCGCCAATCGGGTGACTGCCCGGGCCCGCGCTCATCACCACCACGCGGTCGCTCAAAGCAATCGCCTCGTCCAGATCATGGGTGATGAACAGCACCGCCTTTTTCTTGGCCTGCCAGAGGTCGAGCAACTCGTTTTCCATCAGCTGGCGGGTCTGAATGTCCAGCGCCGAAAAGGGTTCGTCCATCAGGATGATGTCAGGGTCCAGCACCAGCGTTTGCGCCAGGCTCACCCGCTTGCGCATGCCGCCGCTCATCTGGTGCGGGTAGCGGTCGCCAAAACCACCAAGCCCTACCCGGCGCAACCAGTCGTTGGCCTGCGCGGCGGCCTGCTCCGTTGGCACGCCGTGGAACGCCAGCCCGGCCATCACATTGGCCAGCGCGGTGCGCCAGGGCATCAGGCTCTCGGCCTGAAACATGTAACCAGCGCGGGTGTTGACACCGCTCAGCGGCTGGCCAAACACGCGCACGCTGCCGGTGCTGGGCGCCAGCAGCCCGGCCCCCACGTTGAGCAGCGTGCTCTTGCCGCACCCGGTGGGTCCGACGACGCTGACGAATTCGCCCGCGCCCACCGTCAGGCTCACGTCCTGCACAGCGGTGTAGCGCTGGCCGGGGTCGTGGCGGGCGGTGAAGGTGCAGGCCACGCCCTGCAAATCAAGCGCCGCCGTCATCTCAGCCTTTGGGGTATTTGGCGTTGGCTTTTTTCACGAAGGCGTTGGTGTAGACCGCGTTCAGGTCAAGCTTGGCGGCGGCGATCTTGGCATTCACGCTGGCCAGCGCCCTGAAAGCGGTTTGCGGGCCTTTTTCCGGGATCATGCCGTCGGGTGACAGCGCGCTTTTGGCGGCAATGAAGGCATCAATGTAAACCGCGCGGTCGCCCAGCAAAAAGCCTTCAGGCACGGCCTTGATGATGTCGGCAGCACCCGCCTGCTGAATCCACTTGTTGGCGCGCACCATGGCGTTGGTCAGTGCCTGCACCGTGTTGGGTGCCTTGTCCAGCAGCGCTTGCGGCGCGTACAGGCAGCCCGCAGGCATGGGGCCGCCAAACACCTTTTCTGAGTCACTCGTTTTGCGCGTGTCGGTGACGATCTTCAGGTCGCCCGAGCGCTGCAGCAGCGTGATGACCGGGTCAAGGTTGCTCATGGCATCGATCTGGCCGCTGCGCATGGCCGCCACCGCGCCGTTGCCGGTGCCCACACCAATAAAGCTGACATCGCTGGGCTTCAGGCCGGCTTTGGCCAGCACAAAATTGGCCATCACATTGGTCGAGCTGCCAGGCGCCGATACGCCGATCTTTTTGCCCTTGAGGTCGGCCACACCCTTGAAGTTGGGCATCGTCCTGGGGTTGATGCCCAGCACAATTTGCGGCGCCGCGCCCTGCAATACAAAGGCGCGCATAGCCTGACCCTTGAACTGCATGTTGATGGTGTGCTCAAACGCGCCCGAGACCACGTCCGCACTGCCGCCCACCACCGCTTGCAGGGCTTTGGAGCCGCCGGCAAAGTCGACGATGGTCACATCCAGCCCCTCGGCCTTGAAGTAGCCCAGCTGTTCGGCAATGGTCAGCGGCAGGTAGTACAGCAGGTTTTTGCCGCCCACGGCGATGGTGAGCTTGGGCTTTTCAAGCGTTTGGGCGGTTGCCCACAGGGGTAGCAGGCTGGTGGTGGCGGCTGCAGCAGCAGTGATGAGTTGTCGTCTTTGCATGGGTTTGTCTCCAATTGTTATGAATGCACGGCACACGGTGCCCATGAATGATAGCCGGATGACTGCACGGCAGGAACCACTAAACTGAGCCCATGCAAGGACAACTTTTCACCCAAGATTTTTTGACGCGTGGCGTGCGGGAGACCCCTTCCTGGCAGGCATTTCCAGATGTTGAATACGCCAACTTTGAGAGCGACTTGCACAGTATCTATAAGGGCTTGAGCACTGAATCGACCATCAACGAGGCACAGACTGAAGCCTTGGTGATCAACAAAGTGCTGGGCGTGCTGGGCTGGGGCGACGACTTTTTGCCGCAGGTCAACCTGTCTGGCAAACGCCGCGAAGACGTGCCCGACTGCCTGCTGTTTGCCGACACCGAACACAAGGACTTGGCGCTGCTTGAGACCAAAGACGACCGCCGTTACCGCCACGGCCTGGCCATCTTGGAAGCCAAACGCTGGCTGCGCCCGCTGGACCGGGGCGACGCGTCTGAGCCCACCGATCCCGACGCACCATCCAGCCAGATGCTGCGCTACCTGAGCCGCGCCGACGTGGTGTCAGACCGGGCGGTCAAGTGGGGCATGCTGACCAACGGCAACGTCTGGCGGCTGTATTGGCAAGACGCGCGCAGCCGCTCTGAAGAGTTTTTTGAAGTCGATGTGGCCGCTGCGCTGGGCGTGAGCGGCATTGAGCGTGAACTGGACGACGCCGCGCCTGGCGCGCCCGGCCATATCGCCCCGGCGCACGCGCTGCGGCTGTTTTTCATGTTCTTCCAGCGTGGCGCGTTTTTGCCGCAAGACTGGGACAACACCGGCCGCACCTTCCACGCTTATGCGCTCAACGAAGCGCGCTTGTACGAAGAAAAGGTCTCGCAAGACCTGGGCGCGCGCGTGTTTTCCGACATCTTTGCGCAACTGGCCGACGCACTGGCCCGCGGTGACTTGCATGCGGTGACAACAGAGACCGGCTTCGGCCAGTTCAAGCGCCAAAAATTCACCCCAGATTACCTGGAAGAAGTGCGCGAAGCCGCTTTGGTGCTGCTCTACCGGCTGCTGTTTTTGTTCTACGCAGAAGACCGTGGCCTATTGCCCGTGAAGGACGAACGCTATGCAGAATATAGCGTCCGGCGCATCCGCGAAGCGGTGCGCGACAAGGTGGATGCCGGTAGCAAATTTTCCAGCACCATGCCCAAAATTTGGCTCGCGTTGCGCGGCGTGTTTGGCCTGATCGACCAGGGCGACGACGACATTGGCATACCCGCCTACAACGGCGGCCTGTTTAACCGCTCCCGCTCGCCGCTGCTGGAGCGCACCAACGTCCCCGACAAGGTGATGGCCCCGATCATCGACGCGCTGTCGCGCCGCACCGAAGACCTGCTGCACGGCTGGATCAACTACCGCGACCTGGCCGTGGCGCACCTGGGTTGCATTTACGAGCGCCTGCTGGAATACAGCCTGGTGCACCATGTTCAAGCCAAAGACGACTACAAAGACAAGCCCGAGATCGACCGCCTCACCGCGTTGCCCGCCAGCTTTGCCCGCAAAGTCTCGGGCGGCTACTACACGCACGACGATCTGGTGCGCCTGAACCTGCGCGAATCGGTGGGTGTGCTGACCCAACAGCGGCTCGACCTTTTTGAGCTGCACCTGCAAAAGTGGGCCAAAAAGACAGCGCTCAACCCCGGCCATTGGGACCAGCTTGACGCACTCGACCCGGCCAGCCAGATGCTGGCTCTGAAATGTTGCGACCCGGCCATGGGCAGCGGCCACTTTTTGGTAGCGCTGGTTGACTTTTTGGCTGACCGCGTGTTGGAGGCCATCGCCACCGCCACCCTGCACGTCAACGCCCAGCCATGGGCCGCGCACCTAGCAGAAAGCGGCAAGCCGTGGACGAGCCCGGTACTGCAGCGCATCGCGGCCATTCGCCAAAGCATCAAAGCCACCGCCAAAGCGCACGGCTGGGCGGTGACCGACGCACAGCTCGACGACCGCCACATCGTGCGGCGCATGATCCTCAAAAAATGCATCTTCGGCGTCGACAAAAACCCCATGGCCGTGGAGCTGGCCAAAACCGCGCTGTGGCTGCATACCTTCACCGTGGGCGCGCCTTTGAGTTTTCTGGACCACCACCTGCGTGTGGGCGACAGCCTGCACGGCGAGCAACTGCCGCAGGTGCAAAAAGGCTTGCAAAACCTCGGTGCCCTGCTGCTACAAAGCGAATTCAACCGCCTCACGCTGGCAGCCAAAGCCATCGCCCAGGTGGCCGACCTGACCGATGCCGACATGGCCGAGGCGGCGTTGTCCAAACAGCTCGCGGCTGAGGCTGCTGCACAAGTGGCACCCATTCACGCCGTGCTGGACTTCTGGCGGGCGCTGCGCTGGCTCATTCCCGGCTGGCCGGTGACCAAAGTCAGCCAGCTCGCCGCCTTGCTGAAACTGCCCAAAAAAGAACAAGACCGCCAGGCGGGTCTGGCCGCAGGTCATTACCCCGAATACGCCGCCCTGCTCAAATTGTTGGAGCCGGGGCAAAACCTGGTCGCCATCCTGGGCGCGGGCCGGCTCGACGGTGAAGATGCCGCCAGCCAGGCCGCCAACGCACTCATTACCCGGGCGCGCGCGCTGGCCGCGCGCGAAACCTTTTTCCACTGGTGGACCAGTTTCCCCACCGTGTTTGCCGACACGGCCAACCCCGGCTTTGACGCGCTGGTGGGCAACCCGCCGTGGGACCGTATCAAGCTGCAAGAAGTGGAATGGTTTGCCGAGCGCGTGCCCGCCATTGCTGCACAGCCCCGCGCGGCCGACCGCAAAGCCATGATCGCGGCCCTGAAAAACGTCAAGATGACGCAAACCGGCATCCACACCCCGCCGGTGGTCGATTTTTGGGCGCTGTACCAGCAAGCCGTGGAGCGCGCCGAAGCCAACGCCCGCGTGCTTGGCAACGGCAAGCTCGGCAGCAACGACTTTCCCCTGCTGGGTGGTGGCGACATCAACCTCTACAGCCTGTTTGTTGAGCGGGCCCAAAGTTTGATCAACCCCAACGGCATCGTGGCGCTGATTGTGCCCAGCGGCATTGCGGCAGACAAAGGCGCGGCGGAGTTCTTCCGCTCCATCAGCAGCACCGGCAAGTTGCACGCGCTGTTTGACTTTGAGAACCGCAAGGTGTTTTTCCCGGACGTGCATGCCAGCTTCAAGTTTTGTGCGCTCATTTTTGGCAGGCAGCCGCGCTACCTGCCTGCCGCCGCAGACGTATTGACCGATGCAACGACGGGTGGCGTTTATTCACAACAAAATCAGCCTCTAGCCCTCGTCCTGATTGCGCAAGAAGCTACTGATAATGAAGCAGATGGGGCAGAGGGCGACGCGCAAGAACCCCAGCCACAACCCACACGCTGTGCCTTTTATCTGCACAGCTTGGACGAGTTGGATGAGCCCGGGCGCGTGCTGACCCTGTCCAACCTGGACTTTCAGCGCGTCAACCCGAACACCGGTGCAGCCCCCATCTTCCGCACCCAGCGTGATGCCGACATCACCCTCAAGCTCTACGCCCGCCACCCGGTGCTGGTAAAGCACGGGGCTGTCAGCGAAGCGCTGGGCCGGCAGCCCGATGTGCGCACCTGGCCAGTGAAGTACGCCACTATGTTCCATATGACCAACGACTCGCACCTGTTTATCAAGGCCGATGAGCTGGCCAAGCAGGGCTGGCAGGCCGCGCTGCTGAACCGCTGGGAAAAACCTGCGGAGGGTCACGACGGCGTGCAAGTGGCCGTGCCGCTATACGAAGGCAAGATGGTGCAGATGTTTGACCACCGGGCAGCTGACGTGGTGGTGAATGTGGCCAACCTCCAGCGCGCTGCCCAGCAGGAGTCCATCCCGCAGGTGGAGAAGGTCAGCGTCGACCGGTTCCCTGCGCCGCAGTATTGGGTTAATGCTGCAGATGTTGCCAACACCTGGGAGGGCGAGTGGTGCATAGCCTACAAGTCCGTGACTGCGCCAAGCAACATGCGCACCATGATCGCAGCCCTGGTACCGCGCTGTGGTGTGGGTAACAGCATGGCCATGTTGTTGCCGTTGCATGCCCCGGACCCGGACTACCCGCGCTGGGCGTCGCTATTGCTGGCCAATTTGAGCAGCATGGCTTTTGACTTTGCGCTGCGCCAGAAGGTGCAAGGGCAAAACCTGAATTGGTTCATCGTCGAACAAGCCACCGTCATCGCCCCGGAGCGCTTTGACGAACCCCTGCCTGCCGCCTTTGCCACCGCCATGCGCGCTGCCAAGCTCATGAACGGCCACCACCCACACCCGTCGGTGGCGGATTTTGTGTTGCCGCAGGTGTTGGCGCTCACCTACACCGCGCACGACATGGCCCCCTTTGCGCGTGACCTGGGCTACGTGGATGCCAGCGGGCAAGTGCTGCCGCCAGTCATTTGGAACGAGGACGAGCGCCGTGCCCGCCTGGCCGCGCTGGATGCCCTGTTTTTCTGGCTCTACGGTCTGGACGCCCTGGATGCCACCTACATTCTGGACACCTTCCCGATCGTGCGCGAGCAAGACGCCAAGACCTTTGGCCGATACCGCACCCAAGACGACATCCTCGCCGTGCTGGCGCTGCTGGCGTGATCGTTGCTGTCGATTCTTAGGCGCTTCGACCCGTCGTGCCTGAATGCACCACGAATGACCAAATGAAACTGCTGCCAACCGCCACCCTCTATGCGCTAGGCGCAGCGCTGCTGTTTGGGGCCAGTACGCCGCTGGCCAAATTGCTGGCTGAACATGGCTTGCCCCAATCCCCCTTCATGCTGGCCGGTTTGTTGTACCTGGGCAGCGGCCTGGGTCTGACCGTGGTGCGGCTGCTGCGCGACCGTGGTTGGCAGCCCAGCGGCGTGCAGCGCCACGCGTGGCCGTGGTTGCTGGGGGCGATTGGCTTTGGCGGCGTGGTGGGGCCAGTGCTGTTGATGATGGGCCTGGCGCACAGCACGGCATCTGCAGCATCGCTGCTGCTTAATCTGGAAGCTGTGCTGACCGCGCTGCTGGCCTGGGGGGTGTTCAAGGAAGCCACGGACCGGCGCATCGTGCTGGGCATGGCGCTGATCGTGGCGGGCAGCGTGGTGTTGGTCTGGCCGGGGGATGCGGTGGCGGTGACTGACTGGCTGGGGCCTGCCGCGCTGGCCGGGGCCTGTCTGGCCTGGGCCATCGACAACAACCTCACGCGCCATGTGGCAGGCGGCGATGCACTCTTTATTGCCTTGAGCAAAGGGCTGATCGCTGGGGGCATCAACTGCAGCCTGGGCTGGGCGCTGGGGGACTCACTGCCTGTCGGTTGGTTGCCACTGGGCGCAATTTTGCTGGTGGGATTTCTGGGCTACGGCTTGAGCCTGGTGCTGTTTGTAATGGCCCTGCGCGGCTTGGGCACGGCGCGCACCGGTGCTTATTTTTCAACCGCACCGTTTGTTGGTGCGGCGCTCTCGATGCTGTGGTTGGGTGAACCTGTCAGCACCGGATTTTGGTGGGCTGCGCTGCTGATGGCAACCGGTGTGGCGCTGCACCTGAGCGAGCGCCACAGCCACCTGCACACCCACGTGGCGCAGGTGCACCGCCACGCGCACCTGCACGACAGCCACCACCAGCACGCGCATGACTTTGCCTGGGACGGCTCCGAGCCGCACAGCCACGTGCATACCCACGAGCCACTGACACACCGTCATGCGCATTTTCCAGACGACCAGCACCGCCACCTGCATTCTTGATGAAATTGGCCTCTAGCCCTTATTTATCAAGCGCAAGCAGCTATCGAAAGTATTCCATCCGGGTAATGCTCCGGGCGCAATGGCGCTCTTTACCTGGGGTTTACTGGCGCGATGCAATTTATCAACCCGTTACTTTCTACAATGCAAGTAATAGCTCAATTACTTCACAAGTCATGAATGTTCTCGACAAACCCGCCAAGCAAGCCACAGAGGTTCGCCAGGCGCATCTGGTGGCGGCCGCCATCGCACTGGCAGCGCGGCGCAGCCCGGCCGACATCACCACCACCGATCTGGCGCGGATGGTCGGCATCAGCCAGGGTGCGGTGTTCAAGCACTTTGCCAGCAAAGAAGCCATCTGGCTGGCGGTGCTGGACTGGACGTCAACCACGCTGATGGCGCGGTTGGAAGCCGCAGCCCAGGGCGCGCGCGATGCGGTGCCGTCTGAGCTGAGCGCCTTACGCGCGGTCTTTTTGGCGCATGTTGACTTTGTGATGGCCTACCCCGGTGTGCCGCGGGTGATTTTTCAGGAACTGCAAAGCGCGGACGACACCGCCTTGAAAGCCCAGGTGCGCAGCCTGATGCAGCGCTACCGAAAATTGCTACAAAACTTATTGCAACAAGCCCATAAAAAACAAGGGCTACACCCTGATATTGACTTGAATGCCGCAGCCGTATTGTTCATTGGCTCGGTGCAAGGCTTGGTGACGCAAGCGCTGATCTCGGGCGATGTCAACGCCATGGCGCAGCAAGCACCCGGCGTATTTGCCATTGTCCAACGTGGCATTCAAAGCCTTCAGGCAAAACAACAAGGAACCCTATGAACGCAAACGCACTACTCAAACGCCGCCTGATGTTGGGCGCAGTCGCTGCTGTGTTGGTCGGTGGCCT
>Ga0210013_1002213_pt1 | contig 10369 bp, 9 predicted proteins | sample CryGeymeta201506_FD_185553 | JGI IMG/M metagenome (GOLD analysis project Ga0210013, IMG submission 185553) | Groundwater microbial communities from Crystal Geyser aquifers in Utah, USA - Crystal Geyser metaG 2015-06 (SPAdes) (version 2) | ecosystem: Environmental > Aquatic > Deep subsurface >...
GATTTGCCGCAACCCGAGTGGCCGATCAGGGAGACGAACTCGCCCTGCGCGATGTTGAGGTTGATGTCGCGCAGGGCGACATAAGGGCCTTGCTTGGTACCGAAAGCCATTTGCACGTTTTCGATCTGGACGTATTTTTCCATGTTTTTTCCTTTCACCACAGAGACACAGAGGCACAGAGAAAACCGTTTCTCTCGTCTTTGCTTGCACTTCTCTGTGCCTCTGTGTCTCTGTGGTTCAAAAAATCACTCGTAACTAAACCGTTTCGCCAGCAGCACCAGCACCTGTTCCAGCAGCAAACCGACGATGCCGACGATGAAGATGGCGATGATGATGTGTTCGACGTTGAGGTTGTTCCATTCGTCCCACACCCAGAAGCCGATGCCGACGCCGCCGGTGAGCATTTCCGCCGCTACGATCACCAGCCAGGCCACGCCGATGGAGAGGCGGATGCCGGTGATCATGTAAGGCAGCACGGCGGGAAAGAGGATATGGGTGAAAATCTTCCACTCCGACAGGTTGAGCACTTTCGCCACGTTCATGTAATCCTGCGGAATGCGGTTTACGCCGACCGCAGTATTGATAATCATCGGCCAGATGCTGGAGATGAAAATTACCCAGATCGCCGCCGGATTGGCCGCCTTGAACACCAGCAGGCCGATCGGCAGCCAGGCCAGGGGAGAAACCGGGCGCAGCAGGCTGATGATCGGGGCGGTCATGGCGTTGAGGAATTGGAAGCGCCCGATCATGAAGCCGAGGGGAATGCCGATTGCCGCTGCCATGCCGAAGCCGATGGCGACCCTTTGCAGCGAAGCCAGGATGTTCCAGCCGATACCCTGGTCGTTGGGGCCCTTCTGGTAGAACGGGTCGCTGAACAGTTGCACCGCCGAAGCCCAGGTTTTCACCGGGCCCGGCAGGGTCGGTGTGGTCTGCGCAACCAGCGCCCAGATGCCGACGAAAAGCAGCAGGCCGAGTAGCGGCGGGAGCAGGACTTGGAGAGTTTTGTTCATGTGTTCACCTTGCGTTGGTAGGTCGGGCACTCCGTGCCCGACAAACCCGAAATTTGTTGGGCACAGAGTGCCCAACCTACATTGCTACCAAACTCAGGACTGCCTTACCTTGAACCCGGCGGCATAGGACTTGGGATTCTTGCCGTCCCACACCGTGCCGTCGATCATCTTGCTGCTGCGCATGACATCCTTGGGAATCGGCGTCTTGGTCTGTGTCGCAGCCTGCTTGTATAGCTCGATCTGGTTGACCTTCTTCGCCACCGCCAGATAATCCGGGTCTTCCTTGAGCAGGCCCCAGCGCTTGTGCTGGGTGAGGAACCACATGCCGTCGGAAAGGTAGGGGAAGTTCACCGTGCCATCGTTGTAGAACTTCATGTAATTGGCGTCCTGCCATTTCTTGCCGTTGCCGTTGTTGTACTGGCCCAGCATGCGATCCTCGATCGAGTCGAAGTCGGTGTTGACGTAGGACTTCTCGGCAATGATCCTGGCCACGCTGGAACGGTTTTTCATGTCGTCGATGTACTTCGATGCGTCCAGGATGGCCATGATCATGGCGCGGGCGGTGTTGGGGTGCTTCGCCACCCATTCCGCCGTGGCGCCGAGCACCTTTTCCGGATGATCCTTCCAGATGCCTTGGCTGGTCGCCGCCGTAAAGCCGACATTGTCGCGGATGGCGCGGGCATTCCACGGCTCCCCGACGCAAAAGCCGTCCATGTTGCCGACGCGCATGTTGGCGATCATCTGCGGCGGCGGTACGGTGATGTTCTTCACCTCGGTAAAAGGGTTGACGCCATAAGCACCCAGCCAGTAATACAGCCACATGGCGTGAGTGCCGGTGGGGAAGGTCTGGGCGAAGGTATATTCGCGCGGCTCCTTTTTGATCAGCGCGGCCAAACTGGCGCCGTCCACTGCGCCCTTGGCTTTCAGTTGATTGGATAAGGAAATGGCTTGGCCATTGTTGTTGAGATTCATCAGCACGGCCATGTCTTTCTTCTGGCCACCGATGCCCATCTGCACGCCATACATCAGGCCGTACAACACATGGGCGGCGTCCAGTTCGCCGTTCACCAGCTTGTCGCGCACGCCAGCCCAGGAAGCTTCCTTGCTGGGCACGATCTTGATGCCGTATTTCTTGTCGAAGCCCATCACCGAGGCGATCACCACCGAAGCGCAATCGGTCAGCGGGATGAAGCCGATCCTGACCTCGGTTTTTTCCGGCGCATCGGAACCGGCTGCCCAGGCGCCGCTGCGTATTGCAGGATCGACCATGGACATCAAGGCTCCTGCGCCCAATAAAGTTGCCCCTTTTTTCATGAAATCTCTCCGGCTGGTTTTGAAATCTTCACTCATGGCTTTCTCCCAAATAAAAGAAATAAAAAAGGCGTCACATCCGCAAAAGGGATTGCTCCCGCGAATGGACGCCTTTGTCCTTTTCAAGCCAACCGTCATTGGTTGGCTCAGATTTGATTCATTTACTGCTGCCCGCCGTTGGGCCTTGATGACCTAAAAGCAATACTCGTGCCAGAATTTTTCAGCCCAGCAATTCCGTGATCTCGACCAGTTGGCGAGCCACGTCTCCCAGGCGAGAACCCTTGTCCATGGCCGCTTTGCGCAAAGCATGATAAGCCTCTTCCTCGGACCAGCCGCGCTGCTTCATCAGAATCCCCTTGGCGCGCTCTACCTCTTTGCGCTCCGAAAGCTGACTTTCTGCTTTTTCCAGGTTCGTCCGCATCGCCTGAAACTCGTTGAAACGCGCAATCGCTACGTCCATGATGGGCCGCAAACGCTCGCTTTTCAGACCATCCACCACATAAGCGCTGACACCTGCACGAATGGCGGCGCGGATCTTGTCGCTATCGTCATCGTGGGTAAACATCACGATCGGGCGGGGCTGATCGCGGTTGATAACGCAAAGGTTTTCCAGCGTATCGCGATCGGGTGATTCCGTATCGAGAATGATTAGATCGGGCTTGAGTTCCGCCACCAAGCCAGGCAAATCCGCACTTGCGGAGACATGAGCGGCAATCTTGCAGCCTGCATCCTGCAAGGCGCGCTTGAGAAGCGCTGCGTGTTCAAAGGTTTCGTCTACCAGCAAGATACGAAGAGGGGATTCAGACGGAGTGACAGGAGTTTTCATAGCCTGACAATAAGGCAATTCTCATACCATGGCAGGCAACTGATTGATCTTGATGGGAATCATGAAGCAGAGAACGAATGGTCAAAAGTCGGAACCCTATGGACGCACCAAAAAAGGGCGAGATTTCCGCCTGATGCGCCAAATGGGAGCCGACTCTAAGGGGAATTGGACTTGTTCAGCCCTTCCTTATGGGTTGTCTATGGACAGCCACTTAATCCAAACACCTTGCTGGTTCAAAACCCGGGCCTTCAGGCCGGTAGGAGCATCTACCCCGGCCTGAAGGCCGGTGATTACGCCGAGATCGCTTTGGCCGCAGAACTGGAAACGTAGCGGAAAACCCTGATCGGGGGCTACCGATTAAAGCGGTAGTCGTCCGCCGCATACAATTGCCAGCTTCCATCCCCCGCGAGTTCCAGCACTTGCGGGTGATATTTCAGGATGGACTGGCGATGGCCGACGCTGACCAGCGTCGTGGCGCTGTCCGCCAACTGCCGATATAGACAGTCTTCGTTGGCGATATCCAGGGCGCTGGTCGCTTCATCGAGGATGGCGTAGCGGGGTGCGGCGAGCAGCACGCGGGCAAAGGCCACGCGCTGTTGCTCGCCCACCGACAGTACCTTTGCCCAGTCCAGTTCGGCATCCAAGCCGCCAAAGCGGGCGGCGACATCAGGAAGGTTGACGCTCTTCAGCAACTGCAGGAGTTCCTCATCCACTATCTCCCGACCCTGCTGCGGATACAACAGTTGGCTGCGCAGGCTACCCAGCAGCATGTAGGGCCGTTGCGGCAGAAACAGCATTTCCCCGGTATCCGGCCGGATGATGCGACCGCTTCCTTAGATTACACCCCATTCTTCTTCAGCCATGCCCCTTGCTGATGGATATAATCCAAAGTCATACTTACCAATAACCTTTGTGGAGGTAGAATACCCATTTCCTTGGATGTGCATAACACTTGATGTGACCTGACATCGATGGGCACAGAATAATAGCGGCAACATGCCATAAAAAGATGGAACAGGAGTTGTTGTGTCACGATTAACCGATTTGATTGCACAAGCCAAAGCCAAAGACACCAAACTTGGGGCAGACCTGGACAGGGAGTTCAAAGCACTGTCTTCGCGTTTGCCTTTCGGCCTGAATTTCGAGCGGCATAGTCCAGAGGCGGTTGAATTGCCGCTGCGCCCCATTCGCAAGGGCGACAAGGTGCGCATGCTGCCTGTGCGCGGCTCGACCAAGAAGGGTGACCAGCATCTATGGCAAGTAAAGGCCATCCACAAGGCGAAGAAGCTGGCTGACTTGGAGCTGCTGGGTACTGCGGAAGCAGAAACGCAATCGGTGGCGCTTGATGGCTTGGTGGTTGTGGCCGAATTCCGCGACACGATCTATCCGGGCTTGGTTAGTACAGGAAAAGTGGAGCGTGGTGCTGATAAGCCGTACCACACGGTTATCAATGGCGAGAACTACCACGTGCTGAAGGCATTGACCTACACGCACCGCGGCAAGGTGGACGCCATCTACATCGACCCCCCCTACAACACAGGGGCGAAGGACTGGAAATACAACAACGACTACGTCGAAGGCGACGACTTGTATCGCCATAGCAAGTGGCTAGCGATGATGGAGCGGCGTTTGCTGGTGGCGAAGGAATTGCTGAATCCGGCAGATTCCGTGTTGATCGTCACTATCGATGAAAAGGAATATTTGAGGCTTGGGCTGTTGCTCGAACAGACATTCCCTGAGGCGACCATTCAAATGGTCTCTTCTGTCATTAATCCAAAGGGTGCATCACGCGGCACTGGATTCCGTCGAACCGATGAGTACATTTTTGTAGCAATGGTTGGGAAAGCGACGCCGGTTCGCCTTGAACTCGGGCCTGAGTGGTCAAGCTCCGCTGCTGGGGTCACAGCAAGCCAAGACAACAACGGCGCTGCGGAGGAAACACCTGAATGGACCTCGATGATGCGAAGGGGATCGCACGCGGCGCGTTCCGAAAGGCCTGGTCTATACTTTCCAATCTACGCGGCTCCCGATGGGTCACGCATCCTTGAGGTCGGGGAATCTGTTCCGATCGGATCGCCTATCCCCAGTGATCGACCCGGTACGACGACAATCTGGCCACGACGCTCGGATGGATCTGAAGGAGTTTGGCAAGTTGGGCCATCGGAGCTTCGCAACCGTATCGAGCAAGGCCGAGTACGACTTGGTCGAGCCACCGCGTATGGTTTCGTTGTGAATTACCTTCCCGACGGTGCATATGCCGCAGTCCTCTCAGATCGCTTCGAGATTATCGGACGTGCGGACGATGGGTCGATTATTGCTAGGGGGCGTAGGGATACCCGTCGTATTGCACCGTCGCAATGGAAGATACCTTCTCATAATGCTTCCGAGCACGGAACAGCGTTATTGTCGACCCTCCTGCCGCGTCGCGCTTTTCCATTTCCCAAGTCGCTATTCGCTGTCGAAGATACCCTGCGCTTTTTTGTGAAGGAGAAACCCCGTGCCGTCATCCTTGATTTCTTCTCCGGTTCAGGCACCACCGCCCACGCAGTTATGCGCCTAAATCATCAAGACGGAGGCCATCGCCATTGCATTTCTGTCACCAACAACGAGGTTGCTGCTGACGAACAGAAGGCATTGCGCGAACAAGGGCTACGCCCCGGCGATGCCGAGTGGGAAAAGCACGGCATTTGCGACTACATCACCAAGCCAAGAGTGCAAGCCGCGATTACCGGCAATACGCCGGGCGGCGAGCCGATCAAAGGCGATTACAAGTTCACCGATGAATTCCCAATGGCCGAGGGCTTCGAGGAAAATGCCGAGTTTTTTACCCTGACCTACGAGGCCAAGGATGCGGTCAACCACAATTTGGCTTATGCCCGCATTGCCCCATTGCTGTGGCTGCGCGCAGGTGCGCAGGGCAAGCGCATTGACAAGCTGCCCGCCGATGGTTGGGCAGTGGCAGATACCTATGGTCTGCTGTCCGAAGTGGACAAAGCCACGCCATTCATCAAGGCGGTGAACAAGGCCAAAGAACTGCGCGTTGCCTATATCGTCACCGACGACGACCGCCGCTTTCAGGCCATCGCCAAGCGATTGCCCGATGGCGTGGTGCCAGTGCGCTTGTACGAGTCCTACCTGACCAATTTCAGTTTTGCTAACGGGGAATAAGGCATGAAGTTCACCCTCAAAGACTACCAACGAGACGCTGTGCGCGATGCATTGTCCAATATCAGAAAAGGTCATCGTCTTTGGCACAGTGAGTCCGACAAAACTGCGTTCTCTCTGACCGCTGTAACTGGTGCGGGTAAAACTGTTATGGCCGCCGCTGCATTCGAGGCGCTATTCCATGGTGATGATGAATTCAACTTCGATGCTGACCCCGGCGCGGTGGTGATCTGGTTCAGTGATGATCCTTCGTTGAACGAGCAGACCCGCTTCCGCTTGATGGAAGCCAGCGACCGCATCAACCACACCGATTTGGTGGTGGTGGAAAATACCTTCAACCGCCCCAAGTTTGATGCTGGGAAAATCTATTTCCTCAACACGCAGAAGCTGAGCAAGAACAGCTTGCTGGTTCGCGGCCACGATCAGGCGGAAATGGAGGCCAAGGCGGGCAACCTGCTGCCGGAAACGCGCCCCGACCTGCGTGCCTACACTATCTGGGACACGATTCAGAACACCATTGAAGACCCCGAACTGACGCTGTATCTGGTGCTGGACGAGGCGCACCGAGGCATGGGCGGTGCCACGTTGAAGGAAAAGGGCACCATTGTTCAACGGCTCATCATCGGCTCTGGTGGCGTGCCCGGCATCCCGGTGGTATGGGGTATTTCGGCGACTGTGGAGCGTTTCAACAAGGCCATTGAGTTTGCAGGCAAGCACATCAAGCTGCCCAATGTGGTGGTGGACGCAGACAAGGTGCAGGAGTCCGGCCTCATCAAGGACACCATCCTGCTGGATATTCCGGACGAGACCGGCGATTTCGATCTGGTGCTGGTGCGGCGGGCGACCGACAAGCTGAAGGGATCGACCGTTGCCTGGGGCGAGTACGCCAAGCAGCAAGAAGAGGCGCGTGTTGTTGTTCCGCTGATGGTGTTGCAGGTACCCAATACGCCCGACCCAAACGAGATTGGGCGCGCACTGGATACCATCTTCGAGCGCTACCCGGAGTTGCCAGCGGCCTGCGTGGCGCACGTGTTTGGTGACCACACCACGCAACGCTTTGGCAACCGCGATGTGCCCTACATCGAGCCGCAGCGCGTCCAGGAATCCACTTGGGTGCGCGTGCTGATCGCCAAAGATGCCATTAGCACCGGCTGGGATTGCCCGCGCGCGGAGGTGATGGTGTCTTTCCGAGCCGCCAACGACCGCACTCATATCACCCAGTTGTTGGGACGCATGGTGCGTTCGCCGTTGGCGCGCCGCATACCCGGCAATGACCGGCTGAATGCAGTGGATTGCCTGCTGCCGAAGTTCAACAAAAAAACCGTAAGGGAAGTGGTCGATGCCTTGATGTCGGGTGACGACTCGGCGCCACCAACCGGGCGCATCCTTATCGATTATGTGGAGGTGAAACCTAATCCCGATGCTTCTGCTGCCGTATGGGAAGCGTTCGAAGCATTGCCATCGCAAACCCGCCCGCAGCTCGGCGCGAAGCCAGCGAAGCGCTTGACTGCGTTGGCTCACGAACTGGCATCTGATGACATACTCACTGGCGCGGGCAGGCTGGCCCATGGCGAGATGCACAAAGTGCTGGATGCCTTTCAGGAAAGCCAGCCGGAGAAGATCGAGGCCAAGCGTAAGTCAGTAATGACGGTAGAAGGCAAGACCGTGATCGCAGACCTGAAAGGTAAGGAAAAGAGCTTCGATGAATTTTGGGAAGACGCCGATATGGCAGTGATTGACGATGCCTACCGGCGTGCGGCGCGCATCTTCAGCCCGGACATTGCGCGCACTTATGTCGAGTATCTGGCGCAGAAGGTTGCCAGCATGGACGACGACCCGGAGGAATATCTGGAGGCCATCGTCGAGGCACGTGTCACTGTCGCGGGCTTGGGCCTGGTTACGGAAGTACAGGACTACTTTGATGCGGAAGCCGACAAGCTGGCAAAAGCATGGATCGCAAAGTATGCGCCGCAGGTCAAGCTGCTGACCGATGACCGCAAGGAGTCCTACCGGCAGATCATCGAAATGAGCACGGAGCCGCAAAGCGTGGATTTGGCTAAACCCGAATCGCGGTATGAGGCAACCAAAGCGCGTGAAAAGGATAAGGAGATTGTTTTATCGACATGGGAAAACCATCTGCTTTGCGACAAGGATGGCAAGTACCCTGCCGAACTGAACGACTGGGAGGGAGCAGTTGTCGAGACCGAGTCTAAACGCACCGGCTTCCGCTTTTGGTACCGCAATCCACAGCAACCGGGGCAATCTTCACTGGGCATTGCCTATGTCGAGAATGAAGAATACAAAATCGTCCGTCCGGACTTTCTTTTCTTCGCCGAGCAGGACGGCAAGGTGGCGGTGGATCTGGTTGACCCACACGGCTTGCATCTCGCTGACGCACTGCCCAAGCTGCAAGGATTGGCGTTATATGCCGAGAAGTATGCCAAGGCATATCGTAGTATCGAATCCGTTGCAGAGGCAAAGGGAAAACTGCGCGCGCTTGATTTGACCAATGCAGATGTACGCGAAGGTATTGCCGCAGCGAAAAATGCAGAGAGCCTCTTTTGCGGGACGTTGGCTAAAGACTACTGACTGCGTAGGGCGGTTAGCGGTAATAGCTGACGAGTAAATCGACATTATCAACGTCTGCTTTGGCCGACAACTGGACGTTCGATGCGGTCTGGCTGACTGACCGCAGTGGGTCGAATGCGGAATCAACTCTTGTCGATACTGTGGACTGGGGCGGCGGCATGGCCGACCTCGTGGTTGGGGAGTAACGCGAACGATGCGGTTCGTTCCTCACCGCATCCTACTTGTGGGTTTAGCCCACCAGCTTGTCATAATCGGCATGGCTGCCGATCCAGAACCACAGAATGCCATCAGCAACGGCTACACCCAGCGCGCGGCAATGGAGACCAACGCGGACAGACTAAAAAAACGCCCGGCTTTTTTGAAGTGCAACGATGGATGGCGCGGGTCAGCCTTTAGCAAGGCAAAATTCTTGTCCGCAAGGATACGAACAGGCTCGGGCAGTTTACTGTGGCACGCCCAGAAGTCCGGCGAGGCGAAATGCTTCAAAGTTCAGAGCAGCGGCCAGACTGGAATGATTTGAGCGCCGAGTTGGCCAAGGCGTCCAGCTTTCCTGCTTTGGCGTCTTCCTCCATTTGGCGATCCCATGCCTCGGAGTCGAACTCGCGGAACCAGCTTCGAAATGCCGCTAATTCCGCTGGCGAAAGGCTTTTGACCTCATGCTCTATGGTTTGAACTTTACCCATTGCAGTTCCAAAAAAGTCTTTTATGTCAGACGTATAGCACCACTTTATCCAAACACCTTGCTGGTTTAAAACCTCGGCCTTCAGGCCGATAGGAGCGTCTACCCCGGCCTGAAGGCCGGTGACTACATTGCTGGCAGGGGCTAACTACCCTTTCACCCCTTCCCAAGCCTTCTGCAACCTTTTGACCGATACCGGATAAGGCGTCTTCAATTCCTGCGCAAACATCGACACCCGCAATTCCTCGATCATCCAGCGAAACTTGAGTAGTTCCGGGTCGCTGATCCCTTCCTTGCGGTGCTTCTCCAGCCTCTTCTGGTAACCCTGCCACAGTTCACGGATGGCCGCCGTCCATCTGGCATCGCGCTCGACAGCGCCGGAAAGCTTTTCCAGTCGGCGCACGGTGGCTTTGAGGTAGCGCGGCAGGTGCTGGAGCTGCTCCCACGGCGTGGCGCTGAGGAAGCCTTTGTAGACCAGGTTGGCGAGCTGTTCGCGGATGTCGGCGGCGATGCTGGCTGGCGGTTTGGCGGCGAGCCTGGCCTGTATCGCCTGGTAGTCGGCGGCGATGGTGGCAAGGATGCGGCAGGCGGCATCCGACACGGCGGCGAGGCGGGTGCGGGCGCGGTCTTTCTGGGTGGCGAAGGTCTTGGTAGTGCGGGGCAGTTCGTCGTCGCCGATGAAGGCGCGGTCGGTGATGGCGGTGAGCAGGTCTTCTTTCAGATCGTCGGGGTTGGCGACGGCGCGCAGCAAGATGGCGGTCTGGGTGAAGCCGGGCAGGCCTTTTTCCA
>Ga0210013_1002215_pt1 | contig 10356 bp, 13 predicted proteins | sample CryGeymeta201506_FD_185553 | JGI IMG/M metagenome (GOLD analysis project Ga0210013, IMG submission 185553) | Groundwater microbial communities from Crystal Geyser aquifers in Utah, USA - Crystal Geyser metaG 2015-06 (SPAdes) (version 2) | ecosystem: Environmental > Aquatic > Deep subsurface >...
ACTCGGCGTCGACCGTGGGCTTGTCGGTGTTCACGACCCCGTGCATCGGTCGCGCGACATCAAGCGCGTTTTCAGGTTCGATCATGTTCCTTCCTCAAACCATTCCCGGCGCTGCCCTCTGTCGCAAGCGCGTCATTGGCGATGGTCTGGGCTTCCTCCAGGATGCGGTGCAGATGATCAGCGCCCAGAAAGCTCTCCGCGTAGATTTTGCAAATGTCCTTAGTTGCCTTGGCAGGCATCCGACCGAGCGAAGCTAGAGTGGAGGCGGACACACCAGCTGTGCGCGTGGTGTTGCCCCTCACGCGGATGCTTTCTTGTCAGGTTGCTGGTTTTCCGGAACCCCCGAAGCCTTGGCTGGCTCCGGAGTTGCTGACCCGCCAGGCGCCGCTGTCTTGCCAGGCTGGCGGATGCCTGCCAATTTGGTGCGCTTCAGCAGCAGCGCATTGATCGCCACGATGAGGGTGCTGCCGGACATCGACATCGCCGCGACCTGCGGACTCAGTACGAACGGGTATAACACCCCCGCCGCGAGCGGGAACGCGATCGTGTTGTAGCCCACCGCCCACCAAAGATTCTGGTGCATCTTGCGCACCGTGGCGCGCGACAGCTCGATCGCGCCGACGATGTCGTACGGGTCGCTCTTCATCAGCACGACATCGGCGCTTTCCATCGCCACGTCGGTGCCGGCGCCAATCGCAAAACCCACGTTTGCCTGGGTCAGCGCCGGCGCGTCGTTGACACCATCGCCCACCATCCCGACCTTCTTCCCGGTGGCCTGCAACTCCTTCACCTTCTCGGCCTTCTGGCCCGGCAGCACGTCGGCCAGCACGCTGTCGATGCCGAGATCCGCGGCGATGCGCTTGGCCGTGGCCGCGTTGTCGCCAGTCAGCATCACCACTTCGATGCCGCGCTCGCGCAGCTTAGCCACCGCCGCCTTGGAGGTGGGCCTGATCGCATCGGCGATGGCGATGAGGCCGATCACGCGCGCGGCGAGGAAGAAGCCGCCTACACCATCTTCGCGGTTGAGGAGGATGAAGAAGACGAAGTGATCGCCGATGCCCCGCTGGTGATCGCGGAAACCCGTGTCGACGTCCCCACTGCCAGTGTCGCCGATGCGGTGATGATGCTCGACCTCCGGAACACCGGCGCACTGTTTTTCAAAAACGCTGGCACCGGGCGTCATAATATGGTCTATCGACGCGCCGATGGCTCGATCGGTTGGGTTGAGCCAAAATGAGCCCCGACACTGCGGTTGCCGTAACGGCAGATATCGCAGTAACAAGGCCCAGGCAGCGGAAGCAGGAGGGGGCTCCGTCCCGTTCCGGCATGCCTCAAATGGCACGCCCGGATCGGATCTTCGCCACCAAAGCGCGCGCGCAATCGGGATTTTCGCAGACATGGATGTCAATCTGGCTCTTTCACCGCAGGCGATTGCGTTTGCCCGGATCGACACCAAGTCCAAGGTGCTTGTCCACATGGCCCAACTGCTGAGCGCGGCTTACGGGCTGGAGAAAGGCGACGTGCTGGAATCGCTCGAGGCCCGCGAAGCTCTCGGCAGCACCGGGTTTGGACGCGGCGTCGCAATCCCGCATTGCCGGTCGAAGGATGTACACCGCCCGTCGCTGGCAATGATCCGGCTGGAATCGCCGGTCGACTTCGCCGCCGCCGATGCGCGGCCGGTGACTTTGGTGTGCGGCCTCGTCTCGCCCGAAAACGCCGGGGCGACACACCTTCACGCGCTCGCGGCGATTTCGCGGCTGACGCGCGATGACATGCTGCTCCAGATGCTCGCCGACGCGCCCGATACCGATGCGGCCTACGCGCTGCTGACTAACCAGTTCCTGCGCGACGCGGCCTGATCTTCGCGGAACCTTTGATGGCAGGCAGTGACGATTTTTCTTCGGCACGCGGGGCGCAGCAGCATTACCGCGCGCTGGAGCGGCTGTATGCCTCGGCCCCGGTCAACGGCAAGTTCGCCAGCACGCTCGACATTCCGGGCGAAGGTCAGTCTCGACTGCGCTTCACCATCACGCCTGAGGATTACCACGCGGCGGGCGCTGCTCACGGCACGATCTATTTCAAGATGCTCGACGATGCGGCCTTTTATGCCGCCAATTCGCTGGTGACGGACCGATTTTTGCTGACGACCAGTTTCAATCTGTTCTTCAGCAAGCCGGTGCGCGCCGGGATCGTGGTTGCGGAAGGGCGCTGGGTCAGCGGCCGTCGCCGGGTGTTTGTGGCCGAAGCGCGGCTGGTGGACGAAGCAGGCGACGAGATCGGGCGCGGCACGGGCACCTTCATGCGTTCCCGCATCCCGCTGTCCGGCTTGCCGGGTTATGCTGTGGACGGCCTGTGACATGACGGGCCGCCTGGCGGCGCATGTTGAAGCCAGCGCCATTCTGCGTCTGGCCGAGTCGCACAGTGGCTATGGCATGGTGCTGGCCAAAGGTGAGCATGATGCTGGGACGATTCTTCTGGTAATGCTGTGTCGCGGCGTGGGGCCTACGCTTTACGAAAGAATGCCGCAACGCGACGGATCACGCCTTTTTGTTGCCACAAAAAAAGAAGACGCTGAAAACAAGCGGGAATTTTCAGAGTATCTGACCCGCCGACGGCATCAGGACACCGATTTATGGCTAATTGAGGTGGATATCGCGGATCCTGAACGGTTCGTCGCGGTCATCAACGATTTGCGTTGACGTAAAGGGCAGCCAAGCTAACGGCGCCGCTCAATTCCTCGCGCAGGCTGACAGGGCGGCAATACGGCCACATCCTTCAGCACGCAGACGGGGAGCGGCCGGCAGGCTTCTTGAACCCCCTAACCGCATTGGTCTGGAAAAGGTTCCATCCTGCGTCTGTGCTCGCTCACCGCTCAATTGGTTGAGTTAATGAGTCGCAAGACTGCTACAATTTTTGCGATTGCGGGTCTCGCCGTCGCTACGACAATGGTTCCCAGCGGCCGCAATGCCGCTGCCCTGGCGCAAGCCGCCACCCAGCAGCTCACCCTTCCCGTTCCGGTTGAACAGGTCGAGCTGGTTCCCGAAGCCGTCACATTCGTGTCGGAGCCGGTGGTGCAGCCTCTCCCCGAACAACAGCCCGAACCCATTCTGACTGAAGCCGGGTCGCTGCCCGAACTGGTCCGCATGGTTGGCACCGACGCGCCGATGGACGAACAGCTGCGCTGCCTTGCAGGGGCGGTCTATTTCGAAGCCCGGGGTGAGCCACTGGCAGGTCAGCTGGCGGTCGCCCAGGTTATCATCAACCGTTCCGAAGACAGGCGCTTCCCGCGGAGCTATTGCGGTGTTGTCGCGCAGCCTGGACAGTTTTCCTTCATGCGCGGCAGCCGGATGCCCGCCCCCCGCACTGGCACGGCCGCATGGGATCGGGCCATCGCAGTCGCCCAGATCGCCCATCAGGGCCTGTGGGAATCCGAAGCCGGCAATGCCGTATTCTTCCACGCCCGCTATGTCAGCCCCGGCTGGAGCCGCACCAAGACGCGGCTTGCCCAGATCGACACCCATATTTTCTATCGTTGAGGTCGCGCGGGCTTAGTCCCGCAAGGTTACCCAGACAGGCGCGTGATCGCTGGCCTTTTCGCGGCCGCGATGCGCCTTGTCGACGCCGCAGGCCTCCAGTCGGTCTGCGCATTCGGGTGACAGCAGGATGTGATCGATCCGGAAGCCATGGTCGCGTTGCCAGGCGCCCGCCTGATAATCCCAATAGGTCCACACGCCGCCGCGCGGGTTGTGGGTGCGCAAGGCATCGGTCCAGCCATCCGCCAGCATCCGGGCAAAGGCGGCGCGGCTTTCGGGCTGCATCAGCGCGTCGTCCTGCATCGCCTTGACCGACCAGACATCGTCATCTTCGGGAATGACATTGAAGTCTCCCAGCACCACGCCGGGAACTTCCTCGTCCCAGATCGCAGCCATGCGTTCGCGTAGCCGCTCCATCCAGGCCAGCTTGTACGTGAATTTCGGCCCCGGATGGGGATTGCCGTTGGGCAGATACAGGCAGGCGATCCGCACGCCTGAAACATCCGCTTCAAGATAGCGCGCCTGTTCCTCGTCGCCTTCATTCGGGCTAGGGATGCCCAATCCGCGCTGCACTTCGGTCAGGGTGTGGCCCGCGCGGGTATCCACCAGGATGGCAACGCCGTTGAAGCTTTTCTGCCCGTGCCAGATCGCCGCATACCCGATCGCCTCGAAATCGGCGGCGGGAAAGCCTTCGTCCTGCGATTTGATCTCTTGCAGGCAAGCAACCGCAGGGCGGGTGTCTTCCAGCCATTCGAGCAGGCGCGGCAGGCGAGCCTTGATACCGTTGATGTTGAAGGTGGCGATTTTCATGTGCGCCCTGATGCCGCAAAGCGCGGGCCGGGTCTAACCTAAATCCCGAAGCTCGCCCCGCAACCGCAACCGGCGGCGGCCTGCGGATTTTCGACCTTGAACGCCGCGCCGCCCAGCGATTCGACGAAGTCCACCGTGCTGCCAGCAATAAGATCCAGGCTCATCGGGTCCACCACCAGCTTGACGCCGTCGGTTTCCGAGATGCTGTCCTCTGCATCGGGACCATCGGCGAGATCGAACTTGTACTGAAACCCGGAACACCCCCCGCCCTCGACCGCGAGGCGCAGGATTGCCGGACGCGATTGCTTGGCCGCGATAAAGGCCACGCGCTTGGCGGCGGACGGGGTGAGGATCAGGGGCTGTGCGGTCATCTGATCAATCTAAGGTGCGCAAGGGGGATCCTCAAGCGGTCAGACCGCTTGAATGTAATTGCGCAGCGCATCGGCCTCGTGCTGCACTTCGTCCATCTTGTGTTTCACAAGATCGCCGATCGAGATGAAGGCCACCAGCTTCCCATCCTCGACCACCGGAAAATGGCGGAACCGGCGGCGGGTCATCAGGCCGAGCGCCTCGTCAATAGTGGTCGACGGTTCGACGGTGACGGCAGGCGAGGTCATGATCGTTTCGACCGGCTGGTCGAGGCATGTGCCGCCGCTTTCAGCGAGGCAATAGATCACGTCGCGTTCCGACACGATGCCGACCACCTTGCCTTCGCGCAGCACGGGCAAGGCGCCGATCCGCTTGTTGGCAAGCACGCTAACGGCCTGTGCAACCGGGGTCGCAACGTCGCAGGCGATGATGTCGGATGGGCCGCGACTGGCGATGATTCGGGCGATGTTCATGACGACTCCCTCTCTCTCAGAACAGGAAGGTGCCATGATCACGGCGAAAAAGCGAATCCGTCCATCGCTTCATGCTGTGGCGGGCTTGCACCGCACGTACCGTCCCTTGCAGCTTTCGCGCGTTGCAATGCGGTCAGGTGCAGGCCATGTCAGCGCCATGACGCGCAAATCTCCGCTCGACGACCCTGCCAATGCCGCCCACGCCTGGGCGCGCTACCGCCAGATCATGAAGGTGCTGCTGGCCGCGACCGTGCTGACAGTGGTTATCGCGATGGGCCTGCTGTTTGCCTATAACGGCATGATTTCAGTGCATTTCTATATCGCGGTGGCGCTGGGGATCAGCCTGACGATGCTGCTGGGCGGCGGGTTGATGGGGCTGGTGTTCCTCAGCAACGGGACAGGCCACGACGAATCGGTCGACAATCAACTGCCAGGCAAGGACGAATTCTGGTCGCCCAGGGATGATTAGGCCGGTGGGTTGAGGCGGTAATCCTCGACCGGAACCCCGCCCACCAGATGTTCCTGAATGATCCGTTCGAGCGCCTCGGGCGTGCAGGAATGGTACCAGACCCCGTCCGGCCACACGACCGCAACCGGCCCTGCGGCGCAGATCTGCAGGCAATCCGCCTTGGATCGCTGAATGCCCCCGCCCTCCCCGCGCCGGTTGGCGTCATCACGTTGCGGGCCGACCAACCCCAGTTCCTTCAGGCGTGACTTGAGGAAGCCCCACGATTCCTCCCCCGCCTCGCGCGAACAGCACTTCTGCTTGTCCGAAATCGCGCACAGCATGATGTGGCGGGTGATTTGCGTGCCCTTGGCCGGGTCGCCGTAATGCTTGGCAAGGGACGTCTGGGCCGAGAGCAGCTCCTGTCGGCTCATTCCGGTGCATCCTGCTTCAGCCAGCGGTCCAGCCATGCAAAAACCGTGTCGTGCCATTGCAGCGAGTTCTTCGCGCCGAGCACCCAGTGGTTTTCGGTCGGGAAGACCAGCAATTGCGCGGGGATGCCGCGTTCCTGCAAGGCGGTGAAGCTTTGCAGCCCCTGGGTATAGGGCACGCGGAAGTCCTGTTCGCCGGTGATGACCAGCATCGGGGTTTTCCACTTGTCGACGTGGTTCACCGGGTTCCACTTTTCATAGGTCTCGCGCTCTTCGGTGTAGGAACCGCCGAAATCCCAGCGCGGGAACCACAATTCCTCGGTGGCATAATAGAAGCTGCGCATGTCGAACAGCCCGTCATGCTGGACGATGCAATCGAAGCGGTCGGGCCATTGGCCCGCGATCCAGTTGACCATGTAGCCGCCATAGCTGGCGCCCATCGCGCAGGCTCGGGTGCCATCGATCTGCGTGTCGAGCGTGAGCGCGGCGTCGAGGCCCTTCTGCAAGTCTTCCAGCGGCTTGCCGCCCCAGTCCTTGCCAATCGCATCGGTGAAGGCCTGTCCGTATCCGGTCGACCCGTGGAAATCGATCGAGATGACGGCGTAGCCCTGGCTCGCCAGAACGCGCGGGTTCCAGCGGGTGGACCAGCTGTCGTTGAAGCTGCCCTGCGGCCCGCCGTGGATGTAGAGGATCGCCGGAATCGGGCCGTTCTGATCGGCCAGCCGAGTGATCTGGCCCCAGACGGTGTCGCCTTCAGCGCCTGCAAAACTGAACCGGCGGGTGACGATGCTGGCAAGCCCGCCCATGCGCGTGGTGGCGACATCGGTGATTGGCCGCGCCTGCCCCATGCCGTCCGACAGGAACAGTTCGGACGGATTGCCAAGCGAATCGCGCGTGAATAGCGCGCGTCCGCCCGGCAACGGCACCAGATTGGCGATATGCGCCTCGTTCCCGGCCATCAGATTGAGTTCGGTGACTTTGCCGGTCTTCGTATCGATGCGGAAGGCGGGCGTATCGAGCACCTTTTGCGCAGTGGCGATCAGGTGCCTGCCGTCGGCCTCCCAAGCGAGGCTGCCGAAGCTGAGATCGGTCGCCTCGGTCAGGTTGCGCACCGTTCCGGCGGCCAGATCGAGCAGGCGGATGGACAGCCGGTCGGCCTCGTAAGTCGGCCGGTCCATCGCCAGCCATGCCAGATAGCGGCCATCGGGTGACGGCACCGGCGTGGTGTCGGTCGCCGCGTTGCTGGCTGTAAGCAATCGGGGCGCGGCGCCCGTCAGGTCAGCGGCGTAGATATCGAGATTGGTCGATGTCGGCTCGGCCGCGCCGGATTTGCGTGCGGTGAAGTAAAGCGTTTTGCCATCGGGCGCGAAGGCCAGTTCTTCACCGCCGCCGAAGGGCATGGTGGGCGTATCGGCGGTCAGGCCGGTGGCGGAATCGGTGCCGTCGACCGGGATGCCCTGCCCCTGCGCGACACCATCCTTCAGCGGGAAGGTGAAGATGCGGTTGTGGATGCCGGGGGTGGCCCAGCGGTCCCAATGTCGGACAAAGCCGTCCTTGGCGTCATAGAGCCGCCCGTTGCCGGGGCCCGGGAGATGCCGGGGCGCTGCGTCTGCGCAGCCAAAGGTCGGGCAATCGCGGGGCACTTCGCCCCACAGCGCGACGGCGCTGCCATTGGGGGCGAGCTTGAACCCGGCGATGGCGGCGTCAGGGGTGTCTGCCACCACTTGCGGCGCGCCCACGCGGCTGTTCCGTGCCACGGCAATGCGCCAGAGGCGGGTGCGCTGCGGCGCATCGGCATCGGGATGTTCGCCGCTGAGGAAATAGAGGTGGCCGTCAGCGCCGAAAGCGAGGTCGCTGGCCCGGAGCGAGAGCGTCAGCGCGGCTGGCGCGGCGCTCGGCTGGGTCAGGTCGATCAGATAATGGACCGGCGCGCGCGTCAGGCTGTCGGGATCGGTCAGGGTCACGCTGTACACTGCCATGGTGCCGGCAGCGTTCACTGCCGGTGCGCCAAGGCGCGGGAGGGTGACGAGATCCTGCGCGGTCATTGGCGGGGCGGTGAGGCCCGGAACAGGCGCTCCATTGTCCTGCGCTGTAAGCGGAGCGGCAAGGAGGGCGACGGCGGCGGTCATTGCGCCGCGAAGGGTAAGGCCATGCATGGCCGCAGGGTTAGCCCGCTGCGCCGGCTTTCGCCAGTCCCGCAGCGTCCCGAACGCGAATCAGCGCCGCTTGCCCACAATCCGGGCGATTTCTGCCTGCACAAGGTTCTCGACCATCGAGGGCAGGTTGGCTTCGAGCCATTCCGCCAGCATCGGACGCAGCATTTCGCGGGCGAGGCCTTCCAGTGAGGTTTCACCCTGCCGCACGATCTGCGGACGCGCAGGCGGTTCGGCCAGCATGGCCAGCGCGGCGAGGTTTTCCTGCATCGCATCGCGCATGGTGTCAGCGATCAGCGGGCTTTCATCGCCTTCGCCCAGCGGCAGCGCCGAAGGCTCCGGCTCGCATTCCATTTCCGACAGGTCGAGCACTTCGTCCCCGGCATCGAAGGTGTCACGCACCTGATGCGTGCGGGCAATCGGTGCGGGTTCGGTTTCTGAATCCTCGGACACCAGCATCCGCCGCCGGCGCGCTTCCATCGCGCCCACGCGGTTGTCGCGCGCGATCACTTTCTTGATCGATTCGAGGATTTCCTCAACCGAAGCTTCGTTATCCTGCGCCATGGTCAGCCCCGTTTCCACGCACCCGGCACGTCCCGAATCGGGACCCGTTTATTCGCCGGGCAGCAATTGCGGACCGACTTTTGCGTCAGCGGGCGGAATGTCAACGGTTGTGGTCGATTTCGGTGCAGGTTCAACATCGCGGTCCCAGTCCCACAGCTTGCTGCTGACCCGGTCGGCATTGATGGTGGGGTCATACAACACGCCCCCGGTATCAAGGTTGAGATCGCGCGCTTCGGCCCGCCCCATCAAGGCCAGCAGGTTGAACCCGGCGACATAGGCGTTGCGCCGCGCGGTCACGATCTGCGCGCGGGCGTTGACCAGTTCCTGCTCGGCATTGAGCACATCGAGGATCTGGCGATTGCCGATCGAGTTTTCCGCCCGCACGCCTTCAAGACTGAGTTCGGCGGCTTCCACCGCAGCCTGCGAGCTTTTGATGACGGCATTGGCGGCAAGCCAGTTGGAATAGGTCGCGCGCGTTTCGGCGATGATCTGGCGTTCGGCCGCGATCACATCTTCCAGAGCGGCGGATTCGCGCGCGCCGGCCTGACGCTGGCGGGCTGCGGGTAGCCCGCCCTGAAACAGCGGAATGGTGACGCGCACACCAGCATTGGCGGTTTGCTCACGCTGCAGGAACCGAATCGCCGGTGCTGTGGGATCGTTGGGGTCGCTTGGTTGATTGGCCAGCGATCCGCCCAGCGTGCCGAAGAAGTCGCTGTAATCCCCGTTCACGAACAGGCCCACGGTGGGCAAACGCCCTGCGCCTGCGACCTTGGTATCGTAGCCAGCGGCCTCGGCCCGTTGTTTGGCCGCGTCGAGATTGGGGTTGTTCTCAAGTGCGGTGACAATCGCTTCGCCCACCGTGTCGGGCAGACCGGGAAGCGGCGGCGGGGCTTCAAGCTCACCCGGTTCGTTGCCAACCAGTCGGATATAGGTTTCGCGCGCAGCGATCAGGTTGGCCTGTGCCGATTGCAGATCGCCCTCGGCCACGGCAAGGCGCGAGCGCGACTGGGCGACATCGGTGATGGTGAGATCCCCGATCTGAAAGCGATCGCTGCTTGCTTCCAGGTTGGTCCGCAGCACGGCGACGTTGTTGCTCGCCAGTCCCACCAGCGATTCGGTCCGCAGCACATCCATGTAGGCGGCAACGACCTGCGCGAACAATGCGCTTTCGGTGTTGCGCAGGTCGGCCTGCCCTGCTTCGACCCGCTCTTTCGCAGCGGCGATCCCGTTACGCACGGCGCCGCCGGAATAGACCGGCACGAGCAGCGCTGCGTTGACGCCCAGATTGCGATCGGGCGCGGTGAAGGCGTTGGCTGATTGCTGGATGAATTCGACATGTGTCGCGGTGATGTTGACCGATGGCAAGCCGGCCGCACGCTGGATCGGGACGTTCTCGTCATTCGCCCGCTGCGTCGCGCGGGCGCCTTCCAGCGTCGGGTTGGTGGTGTAGGCCGCTGCCAGGGCATCGCGCAGGTTATCGGCCTGAGCGGGGGCAACCATCCCAAAACTCAAGGCGCCCGCCGCCAGCAGGCTGGCCGATCCGGCCCGATACCGCGATGCGGGCGCGCGCGTCACGCG
>Ga0210013_1002224_pt1 | contig 10330 bp, 10 predicted proteins | sample CryGeymeta201506_FD_185553 | JGI IMG/M metagenome (GOLD analysis project Ga0210013, IMG submission 185553) | Groundwater microbial communities from Crystal Geyser aquifers in Utah, USA - Crystal Geyser metaG 2015-06 (SPAdes) (version 2) | ecosystem: Environmental > Aquatic > Deep subsurface >...
CAAAAGTCCGTCCGATATCTCTTTTGAGGCGTCCGTAATATCCCGAATAGGCTGTACCACCCATTTCTGCAGGAAGTGAATGATAGGGAAGCTGAGGAAAATGACGACCAGGGTAATCATCAGGAAGACGTTTTTGCGCATCACGTTGATTTTATCGTTCAGAAGATCCTTTGAAATGGCCACGGCGATGACAGCGGCCGGCGTACCCTGACGGGTTGGAACAGGCCGAAGGAGGGTCAAGATACGGTCGTATTCCTGAAAAGAAACAGCCGATGAGATGGCCCCTGTTTTCATGGCTTCTTTGCATTTTTTTTGCAGAAGAGCCGAGATATCAGGTGTTCCCCTGTCTGAAAGAAATGTTCCCTGCGCAGTGAGCAGGCCGACAGCCGTGATCCCTTCCTCGGTCTCATCCGACAGGATGTTCTGTTCAAGGTTTGTTCTCGACTGTTCTATAAGGGATAGTATTTTTCTTTGATTGGTGGATGATCCGGGTCCTTCCGCTGAGGAAGGGGGGGTGTTTTCAAGAAGCTGGTTCATGTGTTCTTCGAACTTGAGGAAGGCGCCGTATCTCTCGAAGATATGGTGAACACTCCTCTCCCCTTGCGACAAACATTCGGTTTTCAATTTCAGGGTCTGCTGATGGATGATGAAAAGGGCCAGGACGAACATCAGCAGCATCAGGGTCCACAAAACGACCCCGGTCATTTTAGTCAGGATACTCGTACTCCAGTGGGGTCCTGGCTCGCTGTAGGGGGTGCAAAGCGGATTCTTGGTGTTAAGTTCCATGTCCGGGCAACCAGAAGTACGAAAACGGCGTCTTGGAAATTATTTAATTCCGATTCTGTTTAAAAATAAAATAATCAGGCAGATGTTCGTCACGCCCGCAAATGTCAGCATGATTCCGACAAACCAGGGGACCCACCAGAGCGGCTCACTAAAATATAGTCCGGCCGCAAGGACCAGTCCTGCCATGATACGGAAGAGTCTTTCAGCCATGATCTGCCTCAAAATGTTTTATGGCCGGATATCGCTGACCAGTCTTAAGGTCTGGAATCATGAGGCGATGACCGGCCGGCTCCCATCCGGATCAGGATGGGTTCCAAAATTCTGATGTTTGTGACCCCCTCGAAAAGCAAGAGGGCGGCAATCCCCCATGAAAGCCAACGGGTGGACGGATCAAGAAACCGGCTGATCAGGATCAGAACACCCAGGATCATCCGCATGAGTCGCGCAGCCACAAAACCTCCGTTAAGAGCACGGGATGGCCCTATTATTCATGATGGTCGGAATAAGTCATTTTTTATTAAATGGAGTAAAACAAGGCTTTTAAATGATATTTCAAACCATTATTTTACTTTATATAAATTATAACAATCAATGCGGGAATCTTCAAGCATTTATGTGATATTCGCAAACTCTTTTAAAACATATCAAAATAAGCATCTTTCAAAGGAATTCCTGGAATCCTTTCTTTTAGTCATTCGTTCTGATAGAATAGGGGCCGATGATGACCCCGTTACACCAGGAAGTTCCGGACTTCCCCCGCGGTCCCGCGTAGCTTCACGGGGCGGGCAGGGTGGGGCGGGGGATGACAGGATGGATTTCCGTCGTCCGCATCGGTATGGCGCCGTATTTGTAAAAAGGGGAAATCGTGAGTTCAAAGGAACGCGTATCGTCACAAAACTTCTGTACTAAGCATGATCTCGAAGCGTTTGAGGACCAGAGGTTGGCTCCTTATGCCATAAAGAGCTTTTATGCCACGAGACAGCGCAATATCAGGTCGGAAGGAAGGATACACGATTACCGGACGGAGTTCCAACGGGACCGCGACCGGATCCTTCATTCCAGGGCATTCCGCAGATTAAAACATAAGACGCAGGTTTTTGTGGCCACCGAGGGGGATCACCAGAGAACACGGTTGACCCATACCCTGGAGGTCTCCCAGATGGCTCGGACACTCTGCCGCGCCCTCTCCCTCAATGAGGACCTTGCGGAGGCGATTGCCCTCGGGCACGACCTCGGGCATACACCCTTCGGACATATCGGGGAAGAGGTCCTGCATGGGATCATGTCCGGCCAGGATGATCTGGACGGGCTTCTTGATTTCATGACCTTGGGGAATCCGGGCGGATTCAAACATAATTGTCAGAGCCTTCGGGTCGTCGACCTCCTGGAGAAGCGGTATGAGGAGGATGGACTGAACCTCACCGATGAAACGCGTATCGGCATATTAAGGCACACCTCTCTGCCTGATGATATGACGTATCAGGCCTTCGAGTCGAAAAAATTCAGCGTGAAGGGCCCTCTGTTTTTAGAGGCACAGGTAGTCTCCATCGCCGACGAGGTCGCCCAGCAGGCCCACGATATGGAGGATGGTCTCCGCGCCGGTCTGGTCGATCTCGAGAAAATCGAGCGGCTCAGGATCATGAAGGAAATGATCCGGAAAATTCATCCCGACTATCATGCAACCCGCAGCCGGTTTCTCAAGCAGAATATGCTCGTGCGGGGGACCATTCATGTCCTACTGACCGATATTCTTGTGAATTCAGCAAAAAAGATCAAGGAGTGGGGGAGCCGGGAAGGGATCATCTCTTCCGAGCAGTTCTATCAGCGGCTGAATGATTTTCCGTCAGACCTGATTGAATTTTCCCGCAAGGGCAAGGGGCTTTTTCAGGAACTCAAGGAGTTTGTCTACCGGGAGATTATCAACAGCTATGAGGTGAACATCATGGACGGCCGGGCGATCCATTTCATCCGGAATCTTTACAAGGCCTATTATAATAACCCCAGACAGCTCCAGGACTGGGTCCTCCTGAGGTATGCCCATGGCAGGCGTGAGGCCTATCTTCGAGACATCCCCCTGAAGGAGGTGGGACGAAAGATTCATAAACTTCAGGATGATCCGGTCTTCCTCAGGCTGATCTCGGATCATATCGCAGGGATGACGGACAAGTTTGCCATGGACGAGTATCGAAAACTCTATCTTCCATGATTCGGTGAATTTAAAGAAAATGGCACAAGGCGAGGTTTTTCATGTCGGATTCCGGAGTTTATAGGTCCGGGTATGCGGCCTTGATCGGTCGTCCTAACGTGGGGAAGTCGACCCTGATGAACCGTATGCTGGGTGAGAAACTCTCCATTGTGACGGAGAAACCCCAGACGACCCGCAACAGGATCCTGGGGATCAAAACCACCGAACGTTTTCAGGCCCTCTTCCTGGACACGCCCGGTATCCATACTGTAAAACACCGGCTGAACGAGATCATGCTGAAGGCCGCCCTTTCAGCCCTTGAGGACGCGGATCTGATTTTGTTTTTAGTGGAACCTGTCTTAGAAGTCAATGAGGAGGATCAGTGGATATGCCATAAGCTGGAAAAGGTCAAAACACCGGTCATCCTGATTATCAACAAGATAGACACCATCAGACCCGAAAACCTTCTTCCCCTGATCCGGGAGTACGGCAGTCTCCTGACATTTAAAGAGGTCATCCCTGTTTCGGCCTTGACCGGGGAGGGCGTTCCCGATCTTGAGGTTCTGATCCCTTCATTTCTCCCTGAGGGGCCGCGCTACTACCCTGAGGAAAATTTAACCGATCTCTCCGAGAGGTTTATGATTTCGGAAATGATCCGGGAAAAGATCATCCAGCAGACGCAAAAGGAGATCCCTTATGCTGCAGCCGTGGTTGTTGAGGCCGTGAGAAAGAGGGAAGGGGCGGATCTGGTTGATGTGGAGGCTGTCATCTACATAGAGAAGGAGTCTCAGAAAGGGATTCTCATCGGGAAGCACGGGAAGAGGCTCAAGGAGATCGGCGTCATGGTTCGTCCGGAGATCGAGGGGCTCTTGAATTCCAGGGTCTATCTTAAACTCTGGGTCAAGGTACGTAAGGGTTGGCGGGACCATTCCGGTATGCTGAAGGAAATGGGATTTGATATATCATTGCATAATTAAATGGGAGAAGAACCGAAATTAATTAAGTGGAGTTATTTTCAGCGTAGAGGTATATAGGGTATGCCGCTTTATTCCACCGAAGCTGTTGTGCTCCGTAAGATTGACTACCGGGAATCCGACCAGATCATGACCTTCCTTACGCCGGATTACGGCAGGATCTCAGGATTGGTCAGGGGGGCAAAAAGAATACGAAGCCGCTTCGGAGCCGCCCTTGAAATGCTGACCTACGGGAGACTCATCTATTTTGACCGGCAGGGTAAGAACCTGGTTTCCATCAATCACTTCGATATCCTGAAGTCTTTTCAACGGATCCGGGAGGACCTGATCCGGTCCGCTTCCTGCCAGTATATGGCCGAACTGATCATGGGATTGATCCCGGAAAGGGAGTCAGCAACGGAGGTCTTTAAGCTTTTGGTCCGGAGCATGGAAGGGATGTCCGCCACTCGCGACCCTGATGCCGTCCTCAGGATCTTTGAGATCAAGTTCCTCAGCCTGATCGGATTCTCACCGAGGATGGATGCCTGTGTTTTTTGCGGAAGCTCGAAAGGGCATTTTGGGTTTTCCATCAAAGACGGCGGGCTTGTCTGCTCTTCCTGCCGAGGGCGTGCAGCAGAAACCGATCCCGTACCGGAAGGGATCCTTTTTTTCTGGAAACAGGCATCGGCCATGGATCTTACGAAAATGGATCGTGTCCGGCTGCAGAGAAGGTTGAATACCGGACTCAAATGGCTTCTGCACCGTTATTTCCTCCATTTGCTTGGACGTGAGATCCGTTCGTTCATTTTCCTGGAAAACTTGGGAAAGGAAACGGGTGTGCGACAAATTTATGGGTAAATATTTCTCTAAGAGCGTCATTCCCCGACTGGATCGGGGAATCCAGACAATAAAAGAATGGATTGTCCGGTTAAGCCTGTCCTCCGATCCCCCGATCAAGCTTGCCCTCCGCCTTGATCGGAGGGTCAGAGGACAGGCCCGATCGGGGGACCGGACAATGACAAACATATGTAACCCTGATGTGTACCCATAAATTTGTCGCAGACCCAAAGGAAACGGGATGCTTGACTCCGGCTTTGGAGAATGGTAAATAACTAAATAAATATCCTCCGGCAAAGCCGGAGGTATTGCGATTGCTGGCCCCTCAAAGGGGCCTGATCGCAATCGGTTAAAAAACACCCTCCCCGGAGTCCCCTCCCATCAAGGGAGGGGAAGCCCACTGGCAGTTCCCTCGCCCCTTGTGGGAGGCTGACCATGTCCCACATTTTTTGCTGGACACAGGGGGTGCCGGTATGGTAGTTTACCGGCATGCGGGCTTGCGGTCAAGATTTTTCGGACGAAATCATCTGGAGAATAGAGGCGACGGTGGAATCTGAGCCGACGATTTCCCGTCGAGCGCTTTCTCTTCGGGTATGCGAATGGCTCGACTGGCGGGGACCGAACGGGAAACTTAGGGAGATGAGTTGCCGTGTGGTTTTGTTGAAGTTGCATCGGCAAGGTCTTATAAAGCTTCCTAAGTGTCATGTCCAGGGGTTGTTTGAGTCCAAAGGGGAAGAGAAGAGGGATCGGTCTATTGAGCCAATTGAGCCTGTGCACTGCGATCTGAGGGATCTGGGTCGGATTGAGCTGATCCGGATAGGCGACCGTAAAAGCAAGGCTTCCCGGATATGGAAGGCCCTGATGTCGGGATACCATTATCTGGGTGCGGGCCCACTATGCGGGGCACAAATGCGATATTTGATCAAAAGCCCTTCCCATGGCTGGCTGGGTGGTTTGGCATTCAGCGCCGCCGCTTGGCGGGTGAAAGTGCGGGATTGCTGGATTGGCTGGAGTGATGCGGCCCGCAGAGAGCATCTGTCGAATGTGGTTTGCAACAGCCGGTTTTTGATTTTGCCACAAGTTTTGGTGCCCAATCTGGCTTCTCACGTTCTGTCGTTGTCTGCGAAGCGATTGCCCAAGGACTGGCTGGATCGTTACGGTTTTGCCCCCGTGCTGTTGGAGACCTTTGTAGAAAGAGATCGATTCCAGGGGACCTGTTATCGTGCCGCCAATTGGCAATCGGTAGGGGTGACGCGGGGAAGAGGTCGACAAGACCGGGAGAGGACGCATTCGGTTCCGGTGAAAGAGGTCTATGTTTTTCCACTGCGTAGGGATGCCAGAGAAACGCTCTGTAGTCAAGTCGAGCAACCTGTGGTACCGTGTGAATTGAAAAGGAGCGAAACATCGGGGGATTGGGCTGAAGAAGAGTTTGCTCAGTCTGATTTGGGAGACAGGCGACTGGCCAAACGGCTGGTGAGCCTGGCGCGTGACTTTTATGCACGTCCTCAGGCCAGTGTTCCGCAAGCCTGTCAGACCCGGGCGAAGACCAAAGCGGCGTACCGTTTTTTTGATCATCCGAAGATGAGCATGGATAACGTCCTTGAGCAACACTATGAATCCACACTTTCTCGAGTGCGCCAAGCCTCTGTGGTGCTGGCCGTGCAGGATACCACCAGCCTCAACTATACCGCTCACCCGGCTACGGAGAATCTTGGACCGATCGGATATCGTCCGGACCGAGGCATTGGCTTGATAGTTCATGACACGCTGACGTTCAATCCTGAGGGTACTCCTCTGGGACTGCTTGACGTGCAGTGTTGGGCGAGAGATGCGGGGGATTTTGGGAAAAAGAAGCGCCGACATGAAGTGCCCATTGAAGACAAAGAGAGCAACAAGTGGTTGATCAGTTTCCGCAAAGTCGCGGCAGCGCAAAGACGATGTCCGGAGACAAAGCTTGTGAGTGTGGGGGACCGGGAAGCGGATATCTATGAGCTTTTTGAATTGGCCTTTGAGGAAATCTCTGCTGGTCCCAAGCTTTTGGTGCGGGCGAGCCATGATCGGCTCCTGGGAGAAGGCCAGGGCCATTTGTGGGAGAAGGTGAGCGGACAGGAGATTGCCGGTATACAGGAGATCCAGGTGCTCCGGCGAGGCAATCGCCCAGCTCGAGTGGCACGGCTGGAAGTCCGTTTTGCGCAAGTGACCCTGAATCCTCCGATCAGCAAGCCCGATCTCAAGGAGCTTACCCTTTGGGCTGTTTTGGCCCGGGAAGCGGATGCGCCCGAGGATGCGGAACCGATTGAATGGATGCTTTTGACCACGTGCCCGGTCACCACCTTTGAGGAAGCGATTGAGAAGCTGGCTTGGTATACGGTGCGTTGGGGGATCGAAGTCTATCACCGAACCTTGAAGAGCGGATGCAAAATCGAGGAGCGGCAATTGGGTCATGCGGATCGGATCGAGGCCTGTCTGGCGATTGATCTGGTGGTGGCGTGGCGGATTTTTCATCTGACCAAGCTGGGTCGTGAAACCCCCGAAGTGCCCTGCACGGTATTCTTTGAGGAGGCGGAATGGAAGGCGCTGATGGCCTATATGACTCAAGATCCGAGACCTCCGGAGGCGGAGCCGACGCTGCGTGAGGCCACGCGCATGGCGGCCCGGCTCGGCGGCTTTCTCGGCCGGAAGGGAGATGGTGAGCCCGGCACACAAAGTCTCTGGTTGGGGTTGCAACGTCTGGACGACCTCACCGCCATGTGGAAATTGTTGACCCGGACTCATGCGCCACATCTTCAAAGCCCCCCTGTGTCCAGCAACCCAGGTTATGGGTAAGGGTCAGTGTGGGAGAGGGGAAGGGCGAGGGGTAAAGCGTTTCGATTAACTGCATACTCCCGGAATTGTCAAACTCTGGGAGTCCCCCGGCAGAGCCGGGGGTTTACCTAAATGCTAATTAAAAAAACCATGGATCATGGTCAGAGAGAGTATGAGGATCTTTAACGGATTTCACTGAGGGCCGTATGGCAGGAAAGACTCAGGTCATCACCTTGACGACGGATTTCGGTTGCAAGGACTCTTTTGTCGGGATCATGAAAGGCGTGATCCTCTCGATCCAGCCGGATATCAAGATTGTGGATATTACCCATGAGATTGAACGCCACAATGTCGAAGAGGCGCTCTATGCCCTGACCTATTCTTATGCATATTTCCCGGCGGGGACCATTCACGTGGTGGTGGTGGATCCGGGGGTGGGATCGGGCAGACGGCCCCTGCTGGTTCAGGGAGAACAGCATCTTTTTCTGGCTCCGGATAACGGGGTCCTCTCATTCTTGTATGATGAAGAGAACAAATGTACGGTCCGTGTGATTGAAGCCGACCATTATTTCCGAAAGCCGGTGAGCCGGACCTTTCATGGAAGAGACATCTTTGCTCCGGTAGCGGCATGGCTCGGGAAGGGGATCAAACCTGAGAACGTGGGACCGGTGATTTCAGATTACAGCCGTCTGAATATTCCACAGCTTTTGATCTCGGATGAGTGCATACGAGGGGAGATCCTCTACGTGGATCGTTTCGGGAATCTGATCACCAACATACAGAAGAAGCGGCTCGATTCGGTCCTCGGTGAGAAGGGAGAAATTGCCGTCGAATGCAAAGGGGTTACGGTCCGGGGATTGTATGACGCTTATGCGGACAATACCACGGGGCTTCCCGGCATCATCATCAACAGTTTTGATCTTCTTGAAATCTTCTGCTACAAGGGGAGCGTCCAGGAAACGACCGGCCTCAAACGCGGAGACCGGGTCCAGGTCTGCCTGGGGTAAAAATATTCTCCTTGACATACCGGAAGCGGGTAGCTAAACTTTAGTATGTTTAAAAAAAAGTTCCATCGGGATCATTAGATGCGTATTTCAACGATTGAGGTGGAAGTACCCGTCGCCGAAAACGTAACTGTGTCGGAAGATACACTCAGCGTAGACCTAAGCGACGGGCGTACAATCTCCGTGCCCTTGGCCTGGTTTCCTCGACTTATGCACGGCACGAAAAAGGAGCGAAATAACTGGCGAGTGATTGGAAAGGGATACGGTATTCATTGGCAAGACCTTGATGAGGACATCAGCGTCGAGAATCTGCTCCATGGGAAATCATCAGGTGAGAGCCGGTCGTCCCTCCAGAAGTGGCTCTCAATGAGACAGTCCCGCCTAACCGGCGGTAGAGGCCGCCGTTGACGCGAAGCTCCTAAGTGATTCTGTTCGTAAATAGTGTTGTCAAGGAAAAAACATGACAAAAGAAGAACTTATCCGGTTCTGGCTTGATTCATCCGATGCAAATTATCAGTCCATGCTCAATATGTTTCAAGCAGGCGAATATACGTGGTCACTGTTTATCGGCCATCTGGTTATAGAAAAAATGTTGAAAGCGTATTATATAAAAGCGGTGAACCGCGAAGTCCCCAGAACTCATGATCTCTATAAACTCGCCCTACAGGCTAAGCTGAACATGACGGAGAACCAGAAAGATTCCTTGCAGTATATCACGTTGTTCAACATAGAAACACGATACGAGGAATACAAAAAGGACTTTTACAAAAAGTGTACCAAGGAGTTTGCAGCGACGAATATCGAAAAGATCAAGGAGTTACGTGAATGGCTGAAACCAAAAACAAGCAACTGATATATCAATCCATAAAGAGATATATCGAGGAATTGAAGAAAAGAAATATCGAGGTTGTCGCCGTCTATCTTTACGGTTCCCATGCAAAAGGCAAGGCAACAGCGTGGAGCGATATAGATGTCGCGATCCTGACGGAAAAATTCATCGGCGACAGTTTCGATTTCAAGTTTTTACTCATGAAAATCGCTCGAGAAATAGATCCCGATATTGAGCCGCATCCCTATCTCGTGGATGAATTCACAAAAGACAATCCTCTCGCGGTCGAGGTGATGAGGACCGGAGAGAAGGTGGCTTAAGCTCTTACGCTTCTTCTGTCAGAGAATTATCGTCAAGGGGTTGTTCATTTATTCAATCCGTGGGCAATGGCACAAAGCGGCCGCCTGCCTGTGCGTGCCTGCCTGTGCCGTGGTCACGGCAGACAGGTCCGCACGCAGACAGGTGTGAAAATATTTTCCCTATTTGGGAAAATGTTTACATAAAAAGGGTAAATGTTTACCACTTTTTATGCCGGTCTTCGGGCTGATTAGAAGCCGCGTGATCAATCTAAAAAAATCATTTTCAGCCTTTTCAGAAGGTTATAAACTTCACGTTAAAAAAGAATAGAAGATGGCATATTTATTGCTTAATAAAAATCGTCATTGTCCTCCTCCGGCTTGACCGGGGGATTGCCCTCGGTTTACCGGGGCCCGACCGGACAATCCAGTTTCTATTTTTATCATACTGGGGAAGAATTTCATTTTCCACTCCTTTGTAAGGAGGGGCATGGGGAGGTAGACCCCACTTGTTTTTCCGCCTATCCTCCCCTTATTACAATGTGCAACATACACATGGGTTACATTTTAACCTATGGACATAGGTTACACTTTTTTTAACTTAGGCGCCACTTTTCCGAGCCGAACGTCGAGTA
>Ga0210013_1002279_pt1 | contig 10185 bp, 9 predicted proteins | sample CryGeymeta201506_FD_185553 | JGI IMG/M metagenome (GOLD analysis project Ga0210013, IMG submission 185553) | Groundwater microbial communities from Crystal Geyser aquifers in Utah, USA - Crystal Geyser metaG 2015-06 (SPAdes) (version 2) | ecosystem: Environmental > Aquatic > Deep subsurface >...
AGGCCAACCAACTGCTTCTGTTTTGAACCATTTTTTTCAAACAGAACGCCCGCCCAGCTGAAGCTGGGCGGGCGTTTGCTTAAGGTCTATCGTAGCTCATCCGGGGTGAGAGAGGGAGCTACAACCCAAAGGTGGAGAATGTCAGGTTCAGCACGATCGTAGCTCATCCGGGGTGAGAGAGGGAGCTACAACTGGAGTGGAGCTTGCTGGGCGCGGAGGTGTATCGTAGCTCATCCGGGGTGAGAGAGGGAGCTACAACGGCGGGGACTCCGCCCTGCATTACCACGCTATCGTAGCTCATCCGGGGTGAGAGAGGGAGCTACAACTACTCACCACAAAGCGCGGCACTTAAAGAAATCGTAGCTCATCCGGGGTGAGAGAGGGAGCTACAACATATCCTGCGTTGTTATGGTAGTCTTGAGGATCGTAGCTCATCCGGGGTGAGAGAGGGAGCTACAACCAGAACTGATTGCGAAGGCAGAGCGTACAGATCGTAGCTCATCCGGGGTGAGAGAGGGAGCTACAACGAAGTTCGGCGCAATGCTTTGCTGGCGCAAATCGTAGCTCATCCGGGGTGAGAGAGGGAGCTACAACATAGTGTAATTGAATGCCATGATAGTAATGATCGTAGCTCATCCGGGGTGAGAGAGGGAGCTACAACCTTATCTTTCGCACCCTAGCTTTGTTCTCTATCGTAGCTCATCCGGGGTGAGAGAGGGAGCTACAACTCGAAGTGCTGCTGGCACAATTCTGTCGCTATCGTAGCTCATCCGGGGTGAGAGAGGGAGCTACAACCCGGTTTTTTCGGGTGAAGCGTAAGAAGCCATCGTAGCTCATCCGGGGTGAGAGAGGGAGCTACAACACAGTAAACTGTGCGAAGCGGAAGGGGTTTATCGTAGCTCATCCGGGGTGAGAGAGGGAGCTACAACATGTCAGATGGATCATGCCGGAGGCTCCAAATCGTAGCTCATCCGGGGTGAGAGAGGGAGCTACAACATTGCAGAGCCGCCCCGCAAGGGGGCGTCACTTCAATGTCGCGCTTCGCGCGGTTTAGCAAAAAGTGTCCCGCCTCTGCAACGCCTGCTGCGGCACGTCGCTGATCAGAATGTCCACACCCAACTCCAGCGCGCGCCCAATCTGCTCGTCGCTGTTGCAGGTATAGACCGCAAGCAGCTTGCCGCGCTCGCGCACCGCACTGGCCATATCTTCATTCAGCGTGGCGATATGCACGCACAGCCCATACAGCCAAGCTTGTTCGTTCAGCATGCGCCGGGCGAAAACCGCATCGTGTTCCGGTTCCAGATTAAGTACCAGCGGGAAATCCGGCGCGATGCGATGCGCGTAGAACAACGAATCGGGATCGAACGAGGAAGCCAGCATCTGTGCCGATCCCGCCCCGGCCGTTTGCAGGGTCTGGCGCACCTTGTTTTGCTGCTGCGCCTCCGGCTCGCCGGGATAGCGCTTGATCTCCAGTAGCAGCGCGCAGCGGGCGCGATATGTCGCGACGAAATCCTGCAAGCGCATCACCGGCTCCGCTGCCGCACCGGAAAAATGCGCGGCAAAATTCATCCCCTGCAATTGCGCCAGGTCGTAGTCGTCGATACGTTTGTCCGGCAAGCCGAGCTTGGCCAGGTCGTCGTCGTGCCACAGCACGCACACGCCGTCACGGCTGATCTGGATGTCGGTTTCGATGCCGTCGATGGGATACGCCAGCGCCCGGTCGAAAGCAGAGCGCGTATTCTCCGCCGCCTCCCGCCGCGCGCCGCGATGGGCGTAGATCAATGTCATGGCAATCCTTCGATGAATGCCTGCATGGCCGCCTCCATCGCCGCATAGTGCGGGTTCCAGGTCAGGCGGCGCAGCACGCCGCGCGCCAGATACTGCGGCAACACTTCGCCCCACCAGTCAGGGCGCGTCATGCACGCCGCATAGCGCTCACCATCCTGCGCGTAGTAGTGCTGGCAATTCGCGTAGTCGCCGCGCGCGCCGTAGTGCGCATCGTCGGGCGGCATGACGACGGCGGTGTGCGCGCCGCAAAGAATGTGCTGTTCCGGCAAGTAACTGTTGACCCATTCGACATCCGCCTGTCGGGGATCTTGCGCCGCATACCACAGCAGCTTGCGCAGGGGATGGCGCACACGTTGCATGAAACGCAGGGTAGCGTCGGTATGCACGGTCGCATCGTCCGCACTGGCGGCGGCGAACACCGGGAGATTCAACCCGTCGCGCGGCAAGGCGCGGGTCAGCGCATGCATCTGCGCCGCCGCATTCTTGCAGAACGATTCATATTTATAGGGATCGGCATCCGGCAACACATTCACCCACGCGGCTTGCGGCATCAGCCAGCTAACCAGCTTGTGCAGATTGGCCCAGCGTGCCCGTGCGGTGATCTCCAGCGCGGGCGAAAAAAGAAACAGGCCGAGCACCCGCGCATCCTGCGCCGCGTGGTGCACGCTCAACGCCGCGCCCGCCGAGAATCCGGCCAGATACAACTCATCCGCTTCAGCGGCCATACAGTCCGCACCATATGCCACGGTCTTCGCCCATTCCTGCCAGCGCACGGCGAGCAGGTCGCCCGGCTGCGTGCCGTGCCCCGGCAGCAACACCGCCATCACGCGAAAACCGTTGCGCTGGAAAAACGCGGCCAGATGGCGCAGGTGATAAGGCGAATCACTCAAGCCGTGGGTCAGCAAAATGCCGCGCCGATAGGGTTTGTTGCGCCCGCGCTGGAAATCGCCCGCAGGCAGCAAGTCGAACGGCGCATTACCGTCGATCGCGCTTTCCGCACGCACCTCGCGCAACATCGCCCGCGTCTGTCGCACATAGTCCGCGAACGTCAGCCCCGCCGCCGCACAGCGCGCATTCATGCCGGAGGCGCGGTGGCGTGGTTCAAGCTCTGTCATCCTTGCTCCGTCATCATGGCGTAACAAACCGTAGTTATCTTCCGTTTCCCTAAACCGCAGGAGAAACCCATGCCCAGCATTCTACCTGTTGAAAAGTACCGCACCACTGCCCGCGCACAATTCCTGGCAGACCATTTTTTGTCGTCAACCGTCAGGGAGCATTCCGTGGCACCTTTGCGCGAGATCATCGACCAGCGCCGCCTGAACGCCGTTTTTCAGCCCATCATCAACCTTGCACACGCCGATTTTCTCGGCTTCGAAGGATTGATCCGCGGACCGGCAGACAGCCCGCTGCATACGCCGGTCAAACTGTTCGGCGCGGCCGAACAGCACGGCCTGTCGCTGGAGGTCGAGATGCTGGCACGGCAAACCGTCCTCGAAACATTTGCCACGCAGAATCTCCCCGGCAACCTGTTCCTCAACGTCAGCCCGGAAACATTGGCTCTCCCCGACTTCAAGAACGGCCAGACGCTGACCTTCATACGCGAACTCGGCATTGATCCTGCACGCATCGTGATCGAGCTCACCGAAAACCAGCCTGTGTATGATTTTACAGCGATGCGCGACGCGCTCCTGCACTATCGGGCCATGGGCTTCAGGATCGCCATCGACGATCTGGGCGAGGGCTTTTCCAGCCTGCGCCTGTGGCTTGAATTGCGCCCGGAGTTCGTCAAGATCGACATGAGTTTCGTGCAGGGCTGTGATCTTGACCCGATCAAATTGCAATTCCTGAAATCGATCCAGCACATCGCCGCCAGTTGCGGCACGCAAGTCATCGCCGAAGGCATCGAAAGCGAAGCCGAATTGCGCGTGGTGAAGGGCATCGGCATCGCCCTGGGGCAAGGCTATTTCATCGCGCGCCCCCATGCCACGCCGCTGCTGCGGGTGGCGGACGACACCCGGCGCATCATCCATGAATCAAACATCACCAGCACCGCCCAGTGCGCGAGCACACATCGGTCGCACGCGATGGCGTGCAAACTGATTACCAACACCGAGCCGGCACATCCCGAAACACCGATCGAGCGCCTGTTTGAACGCTTTTATACCGATCCCGCTTTGCACCTCATTCCGATCGTCGGCAATGGCGTCCCGCTCGGACTGATCAACCGCCACTCCTTCATTGAACACTATTCAAAACCTTTCCAGCGCGAACTGCACGGCAAAGAACCCTGCCAGGGGATCATTTCCAGCGCGCCGTTGCTGGTGGAGAAAAACATGCCCATCGCGGAACTCAGTCATTTCCTGGCCGAGACCGACAGCCGCCATCTGACCGAAGGCTTCATCATTACCGAGAACGGCAGTTATATCGGCGTCGCCTCCGGACAGGATCTGCTGCGCGAACTGACACAGATGCAACTGGAGGCCGCGCGCTACGCCAATCCGCTGACCTCACTGCCCGGCAACGTGCCGATCAACGACCATATCGAGCAATTGCTGCAGGCGCATATCCCGTTCGTCGCGTGCTATACCGACCTAGACTATTTCAAGCCGTTCAACGACATCTACGGCTACGGCAAGGGCGACGAGATGATCCGTCTCACCGGGCGCATCCTCAATTGGGCATGCGATCCCAAGCTGGATTTCATCGGCCACATCGGCGGCGACGATTTTGTGCTGCTGCTGCAAAGCCGCAACTGGCGCGCGCGCTGCGAACAGGCATTGCGCTCGTTCGAACAGGCCGCGTCGCTGATGTTCCACGAAGCGCACCGGAGCGCCGGCGGCTACACCACCGAAGGCCGCGATGGCACACGGCAGTTCCATCCGCTCACCAGCCTGTCCATCGGTGCACTCAAGGTGGCTCCCGGCGAATTCACCTCGTATCTTGAAGTCTCCGCCGCCATGACGGACGCCAAGAAGATGGCCAAGAAGATCAGCGGCAACAGCCTGTTCGTCGAACAGCGCATGCCCGCCTGAAAATTTTTTTAAAAAAGGAGAACAGCATGCAACCCTTCGTCACCGCAGTCACCGAAAACAGTGCTTGCAGCATCAGCTCCATGCTGTTCAGACAAGGTCTCGATGCGACCCTGGATTTTTTCTGCACGCTTTTCGTGTTCTCGGTGGATTGAATCACCCATGTTCAGACGTACTGTCGCCCTGTTCCGAGCGGCGCGCACCGCTTTGCACATTGCCTGGGGCCTGATTCTGGCGACGATCTATCCCTGGCTGAATGCCAATCTCCGCCGCCGCATCCTGCAAAACTGGTCGACCGGGCTGCTGGCCATTTTTAATGTCAGCGTGCTGCTCGCCGACGACGATCCCCTGCACAGCCTGCGCAACGGGCTCCTCGTCACCAATCACATCTCCTGGCTGGACGTATTCGTGCTGAATGCCATCGTGCCGATGCGCTTCGTCGCCAAAGCGGAAGTGCGGCGCTGGCCGCTCATCGGCTGGCTCTGTGCGCGGGCGCAGACGCTGTTCCTCGAACGCGGCAAGGCGCGCGATGCGGCACGCCTCAATGTTCATCTGGTGCAATCCTTGCGCAGCGGCGAATGCCTTGCCATCTTCCCCGAAGGCACCACCACCGACGGCAGCGCGGTCGGACATTTCCACGCCTCGCTGTTCCAGCCGGCCCTCGACGCGGCGGCAGCGGTGTTCCCGGTCGCCATCCGCTATCAGGATGAACAGGGCAATCGCAGCAAGGCGGCCGCCTACATCGAGGAAATCTCGTTCGGCAGTTCGATGTGGGCCATCCTTTGCACGCCGGCATTGCAAGTGCGACTGATCGCCGCGCCGCTGGCGGAGGCCGATGCGCGCGACCGACGCAGTTTGAGCCGCGCGGCCAGGGACGCCATCGCCGCCGCGCTGCACAGCGCAGAGTCATCCAACTTTCATCCGGCCTTAACCCGCGTGCAATATACGGACGCTAACCTGCGAGCCTCATCGACACCGGAGAGCACAGATGTTAGAACTGATCCGCCAACCGACTGCAGAGTCCCAGCGCCGGCTCAATTTCAGCCTGGCACGTAACCTGACCGAGATCACCGAAGCACAGCGTGTCCGCTACAAAGTGTTCGGCGAAGAGATGGGCGCGAATCTGCCCAGCGCCGAACTGGGCCTGGACATCGACCGCTTCGACGAATTCTGCGACCACCTGCTGGTGCGTGACCACGGCAACAGCAAAGTGGTCGGCACCTACCGCATCCTGCCGCCGGAGCAGGCGGTAAAGGCCGGCGGCTATTACTCGGAGACCGAATTCGACCTGTCCCGCCTGGCGCACCTGCGCGAGCGCATGGTGGAAGTGGGACGCTCCTGCGTGCATCCCGACTACCGCGACGGGGCGACCATCACCCAACTGTGGAGCGGGCTGGCCGACTATATCGGCAAACACAACCACGAATACCTGATCGGCTGCGCCAGCATCAGCATGGCCGACGGCGGACACTATGCCGCCAGCGTGTACCACAAGATCCACAAACTACACGCCGCGCCCGCCGAATACACCGTGTACCCGCACTGCCGCCTGCCGCTGGAAGCGCTGAACCGGAATCTGGAAGCCGCCATCCCGCCGCTGATCAAGGGCTACCTGCGCCTCGGCGCCTACATCGCCGGCGAACCGGCGTGGGACCCGGATTTCAACTGCGCCGACCTGTTCATCCTGTTGCCGGTGGCGCGCCTCAACGCGCGTTATGCCAAGCACTTCATGCGCAAGGCGGCATAACTCTTTGCACGGTCTCCTCCCTTGCGCGCACTCATAGTGCGCGCTTTTTTTGATAGCATGAACATGACGACACAACAGGAGCAACCATTGGAAAGTCCCTACAAAGGCAAGACCGGCCTCGCGCGCCTGTGGAACGCCTGCAACTATTCGCTGGACGGCTTTCGCGCCGCTTACCGGCACGAGGATGCCTTCCGCCAGGAATCGCTGCTCGCCGCCATCCTCATCCCGCTCGCGCTGTGGCTGCCTGTCACACCGGTCGGCAAGGCGCTGATGGTTGCCAGCTTGCTGCTGGTGATCATCGTCGAGCTGCTCAATTCGGCGGTCGAAGCCACGGTGGACCGCATCTCGCTGGAGAACCACGACCTTGCCAAACGCGCCAAGGACATCGGCAGCGCGGCGGTGCTGGTCAGCCTGTTCAATACCATTGCGGTGTGGGGGTTGGTGCTGCTGGGGTAAACGGCAGGAATATTAAAGAATCGAATCGCGATGCCGCAACAGCGCAAAATGCATGTTACGCAAATATTACATTTGCCTCTCGGCGCATTAGCCACTAATCTGCCGAAAGAACCGGCTTCGTCGCGCCATCTGGCAAGACCTTTTAGTTGCATCACATTTTATTTTCGGAGAAGAGAGAAATGGCAAAAATCAGCAAACCTCAATACGCAGAAAAAGTAAAAAAACTTTCGGAAGAAGAAGTCGAGCGCCTGCTGTCAAGAATGTCCGGCAAGTTGCCGCGCCGGCTGCAGAAGGAAAAACTCAGCCTGGCAAACGCGCTGGCGATACAGATGGAGCTTGAGGACGAACAGTTGCAGGAGTGGCGCAGGATGATGGCAATCCTGAACAAAAAAGAAGCGGAGAAAGCAAAAGACAAGGCTGCCGGTAAAGTTGCCGAGGCACGCAATCAAAAAACCGCCGCCGAGGCAAAGACTGCGCCGAAGCCAGCGGCAAAGGCCAAGCCGGTTGCCAAAGCGGCCGCACCCAAGACGCGCGCTCCCGCAAAAAGAAAATCTCCGACGGCAGGCACCGCCACCAAACCGTAATTCAAGCCGTTAACTTTTTTGTTCGGGCCGGATCGTGAAATTGAAAGTGCCGGCCAGCTTGAGTTTGCGCATCTGCGGGCGTTTCTTTTCCTGATGCGTGGCCATGCGCTGCAAGATGTCGTCGAGGTAGTTCAGCGCCTTCAGAATGTAGGAGCCCTTGTTCAGCATGATGCATTCCGCGCGCTGGCCCATGGCGGCATCGGTAATTTCGGCACGGGTCGGTATGCCGTCCCGGGCCAGCGTTTCCAGAACCTGCGTCGCCCAGATCACCGGCACATGCGCCGCTTCGCAGGCCCACAGGATCTCTTCCTGTATCTCAGCCATCCGCTGGTAACCGCACTCCACCGCCAGATCACCCCGCGCGATCATCACCCCGCACGATGAAGCATGCATGGCCTCCAGCAGCATCTCAGGAAGGCTCTCGAATCCGCGCTTTGTCTCGATCTTCAGCACGACACCCGGCGATCCTTTTCCGATGCGCCTGATTTCCGCATTCAACTCGCGCACATCCTCGCTGCTGTTGGCAAACGACATGGCCACGATATCCGCATGTTCAACGATGAAAACCAGATACGTCTTGTCCAGCGCGCTCAGGGCGGGAAGATGCAGTTGCGTGTCGGGAAAATTGATGCCTTTGTCGCACCTGAGTTTGGTGCCGTTCGGCCGTGCATACGTGATCCGCACCAGCAGACCTTCGCTGCTCTTGCTTTCCACCACAGCACCGATCTTCCCGTCATCCAGCCAGACCGGGTCACCGACCGCAACATAATCGAACACTTCCGGCAAGGTGCAACCGATTTCTGCCGGCGCAACGACCTTTCCGCCCTCGTCGAATTCCGGCTGGCGACCCAATTGCTGATCCGCGCGGATCAGCAGGCGATCGTCCTGATGCAACAGCAGAGAGCCCTCAAGCGGGGGGATGTTCTTTATTTCGGTCTCATACCCAATGATGGCTTCTTTCGTCTTGTCGCAATGTTCCAGAACCGTCCCCGACATGACGAACGTGGTCTGCGAGCAGTGCACCCATACGCCATCGTTCTCCACCGCCACCACATAGAAACAGCGATCACGATCTGCAGTATCAACCAGTTTGATGGTGTCTTCCGGCTGCAATCCGGCCAGCCATTCCGCCGCGACAAACAAACTGACATCGGCATTTTCCGGAAGGGCACCGGACGATCCTTCGGCCATCAGCCATATTCTGACGGGCGCGATCACATGCCCGTAGGAATCGCGCTTGGGGTGGATACGCAACACTTCCGGGCCGGGCTCCAGATGCCCTGTGCGCAGTTTTGGTCCGGGCAGATCCATCAGGATGCGGCATGTGCGCCCAAGCTCCGCTTCGGCAGCACGCAAATGACCGATCATGGACAGCCAGACTGGCGGCGAATCATGCGCGCAGTTGATACGCATGCAATCCATCCCGTTCTTCAGCAGATCATGGATCAAGCCCGGATGATCGGCCGCCTCACTGGGCATCGTGACCATGATGCGCACACTGCGCATGGGCGGATCCTCGCCCAGCAGCGCCTGGGTATGCCGGTACAAATTGGCATGCCCTTGTTCAAAGGCTTCAACATTTGCCGCATGCCATTCTTCGCGCCAAATGTTTTCCGTCAGTTTGTGCAGCATGGCCAGCACGGCGTCTATGCTGGCCATGACGTGCGCCTCAGACCGCCCCAGCGACGACAAACCCAAACTCTCCAGCTGCAACTGCAACTCGCGGATATCATGGCGGCGCAGGCCAATGTAATGCAGCAGATTCCTTGCGCTGGCATGCTTGGCCGGCGGCAGTGCATACCAGTGGAGAGACGACGACATCTCGATGTCCAGCAAGCTGATCCTGATCCTTTCCAGCTCGCCCACGATCGACACCAGTTCATTCCGGTGCCGCTGCAACGAAGGGGTTTCCACAAATGAAGCTGTACTCATGGCAGACACCTTAACGATCCAGTGTTACAGAAATATTTTTCCGCCGATATTCCGCGAATCGGTGTCCGGTGATCCAGTCAGCCCGGTATCCGGCGCACATCACAGCTTCATTTATCTTCACAATTCGCGCCTGTAACTGAGCGCATGAAGAGACGAATCGCACTACTGCTGGCAATCGCATGCTCCGCCTCCGCCGCGGCCTGGGCCGCCCCGCACAGCAACGGTTTGAAAGTCGGCGTCGAAAGGGCCGGCAATGTCTATGCGCTGCAGGCGAGTTTTAATACACCACTGACCACCTGTGCCGCCTTCAACTACCTGACGGATTATGAAGCCGCCACGGAGTTGCCCGGGATCGTCAGCTCGACCGCAGTGCGTGAAGCAGAACACAGAGTCCGGGTAGAGCGAACCGCCAAAGAGCGCATCCTGTTCTTTCCGGTGCACCTGCATTCAATATTGGAATTCACCGAATACCCGAACCAGAAACTCTCCTTCGTACAACTTTCCGGCGACTCAAAAAGCTTCGAAGGCTATTGGCTCATCGAACCCAGCCTTCAGGGCAGCACGCTGAGATTCGAAGGAAAATGGGAACCGGACACTTTGATCCCGCTGTTCATCATCGACCACTTCGCCAAGCACGACCTCGAAAAAC
>Ga0210013_1002302_pt1 | contig 10067 bp, 10 predicted proteins | sample CryGeymeta201506_FD_185553 | JGI IMG/M metagenome (GOLD analysis project Ga0210013, IMG submission 185553) | Groundwater microbial communities from Crystal Geyser aquifers in Utah, USA - Crystal Geyser metaG 2015-06 (SPAdes) (version 2) | ecosystem: Environmental > Aquatic > Deep subsurface >...
TAAGCAGGAGTTTGTGCTGCACTACCAGCCCAAGGTGAACATGCGCACTGGCCAGCTGGTGGGTGCTGAGGCGCTGATCCGCTGGCAACACCCTGACAAAGGGCTGCTGCCGCCAACGGCGTTCTTGTCCGTGTTTGAAGGGGACCCCCTGGCCGTCGACGTTGGCGAATGGGTGATCCACAGCGCCCTGACGCAGATGGAGCGGTGGCAAGCCCAGGGACTCACGGTGCCGGTAAGCGTCAACGTGGGCGCGCGTCAGTTGCAGCAGCCTGACTTTGTGGCGCGGCTGCAGGCGCTGTTGGCGCAGCACGCCCAGGTATCGCCGCAGCTGCTGAGCATTGAAATTCTGGAAACCAGCGCGCTGCAAGACATCGCCTATGTGTCGCAAGTGATTGACGACTGCCAGCGCCTTGGCGTGCATTTTTCGCTGGATGACTTTGGCACCGGTTATTCGTCGCTGCTTTATTTGAAACGCCTGCGCGTCGCCGAGCTCAAAATTGATCAGGGCTTTGTGCGTGACATGCTCGACGACCCGGACGACCGGCCGATTCTGGAAGGCATCATCGGGCTGGCACGTGCCTTCAAGCGCGAGGTGATTGCCGAAGGCGTGGAGACCGTGGCGCACGGCACGCTGCTGCTGCAACTGGGCTGCGAACTGGCGCAGGGCTATGGCATTGCCCGACCCATGCCAGCCGCAGATTTGCTTGCTTGGGCCAACAGCTGGCAGCCTGACGCAGCCTGGCGCGGCCTGTAAGTGCCCGCCAAAACGGTGTCGAGGACGCTATTTAATAAATAGCTGCTTACCAAGCTTATACCTGGGTTAGAAGCTCATTTTTTATATATTTCTGGGAAAGCTACAGACCCCTTGTGTGGGCCAGCGCACAGAGCGGCGCGGCACATTGGTGCACCATGCCATTTTGGCGTAGGCTTCGCGCCAAGTACAAGGAACTCAACATGCCCATGACCGTCGACATTCTCAAGGCACGCATCCTGATCGTGGACGACCAGATTGCCAATGTTCAGCTGCTCGAGCAACTGCTGGCCGATGCCGGTTACAGCCAGGTCAGCAGCACCATGAAACCCGAAGAAGTTTGCACCCTGCACCGTAAAGACGCCTTTGACCTGATTTTGCTGGACCTGCAAATGCCGGTGATGGACGGCTTTCAGGTGATGGAGGCACTCAAGGCCAACCTCAACGACGATTACCTGCCGGTGATTGTGCTCACCGCCCAGCCGGGGCACAAGCTGCGCGCCTTGCAGGCAGGGGCGAAAGATTTCATTAGCAAACCCTTTGACCTGGTGGAAGTCAAGACACGAATCTCCAACATGCTGGAAGTGCGGCTGCTGTACAAAAAACTGGCCGACTTCAACCGGGTGCTTGAAGCGACGGTGGCCGAACGCACGGCCGAGCTGTGCGAAAGCGAGGCCCGCTACCGCAGCCTGACCGAACTGGCCTCCGACTGGTATTGGGAGCAGGACGAGTCGGGCTGTTTCACCAAGGTATCAGGACCGGTGCTGGATATGCTGGGTCTGCAGGTCGAGACATTGTGTGGTGAAAGTCATCGTCCCGAACTCAACGGCTGGGACCAAGCCGAGCGCGACAAGTTACTTGAATCTGTGGCCAAACGCGAGCCGTTCATCGAACGGGTGCTGCATCGGCAGAATGCCAACGGCAGCCGACAAACCTTTCAGGTCAGTGGTGAACCCATGTTCAACCGTGTCGGCCGCTACGTGGGTTACCGTGGCATTGGCGTCGAACTGACCACAAGGCCATAACATGCGCGCCATCAATGCCATTTCCGAAACCCCAAGCCCGCAACAGAACCGCCTGCTGGAGGCCCTGCCAGCGCAGGACTTTGACGCGCTGGCACAGCACCTGGAATGGGTGCCTCTGGCGCTGGGGCAGATGCTCTACGACCCCGGAACACAAATGCGCTACGCGGTCTTTCCGACGACCGCAATCGTCTCACTGCACTATGTCACTGAGAGCGGTGCGTCAGCAGAAACCGCTGGCGTGGGCAACGAAGGCATGGTTGGCGTGTCACTTTTTATGGGTGGCAACACCACTTCCAGTTCGGCCGTGGTGCAAACGGCCGGACACGCTTACCAATTGGATCGGCATGTGCTCAAGCAGGAGTTTGACCGGGCTGGCGCGCTGCAGCGCCTGCTGCTGCGCTACACACAGTCGCTGATGACGCAAATGGCGCAAACCGCGGTTTGTAACCGGCATCATTCGGTGGAGCAGCAGTTGTGTCGCTGGTTGCTGTTGACCATGGATCGCCTGCCTGAAGCGCGTGAAATGGTGATGACGCAAGAGCTGGTGGCCAGCATGCTGGGTGTGCGCCGCGAAAGCGTGACCGACGCCGCCGGCCATTTGCAAAGCCTGGGCTACATCCGCTACCGGCGCGGCCACATTGGTGTGCTGGACCGCGCCGGGCTTGAAGTCAGCGCCTGCGAATGCTACGGCGTGGTCAAGAAGGAAATTGACCGGCTCCTGGCCGACGTGCAGGCCAACCGGTAAGCCCGGCTCTGGATTACTTCTTGATGCTCATGTCGTTCTTGACCTGAGTGATGCCTTCAACGCCTTTGGCCACGGCAATGGCACGGTCGATCTGAGTCTGGTTATTGACGAAGCCGCTGAGCTGCACGATGCCATCACGGGTGACGACGGCGATGTCAGCACTCTTGACGGTATCGTCGGCCATCAGCGCAGCCTTGACTTTGGCGGTGATGACACCGTCGTCGATCTTGGTGCCAATGGTGATGTCGCCCTGCTTGAGTCTGACGTTGTTGTTCACCAAAAGCACACCGGGGATGGCACGCGTGACCTCGACGGCACGCTCAATCTGGGTCTGGTTGTCAACAAAGCCACTGAGCATTACCTCGCCTTTGCGGGTTTCGACCTTGAGGTCAAAGCTCTTGATGTCAATGTTGTCCGCCAAAGCCGTCTTCACATGCGTGGTCAACAATGTGTCGTCCACATCCGTACCCACGGTGGTGCTGGCCACCGGAGCAACCGTTGGTTCGTCGGTCTTGCTGCAAGCAACCATCGTGATGGTCATGACACCGGCCAGGGTGGTCGTCAAAAGGCGGAGTCCGAGAGGGTTTTTCATAGGTGACTTTCTTTGTGTAAGTTGGAACTCGCCCACTGTGCGCCCAAGCAGCAGCTGCGTCTGTGCGGCGCTACACAGACTGCTGCGCGCGCCCGCGCCACACTGGGCTGCGCCTGAAATCACACTATTTTTTGCAGAAAGAAATCCATGAACCCTTCCAAACTGATTGGCATCATCCTGATCGCAGGCGGTGCTCTGGGCCTGATCTACGGCGGCTTCAGCTACACCAAGGAAACGACCGGCATCAAAGTCGGCCCGATGGCGCTGACGGTACAAGAGAAAAAAACGGTTAATGTGCCCCTGCTGGTCAGCGGTGGTGCCATCGTGCTGGGGGTCTTCCTGCTGGTGTTTGGCCGCAAGTGAGCACCAAACCTGCTACAGCAAACGAGCCCATCACTGGGACAGCCATTACTTGAGCCTGAATTGCAGGGGTCGCTTGGCCCAGGCCAGCGCGTCGATGCGCCGGGATGTGGCCAGTTCGTGCGCAAACATGCGTTGCATCTGGCCAAAAATGTCGCGCCCCACGCAATGGCAAGCATCGGCACTTTCCAAACAAACCCAAACAACCCTGGGACACAGCGCCATCATCCTAGATTCCTCAGTTGACCGCTTGTTTCCTTCAATAAGAACTTGTTCATGAATAAGGGATGCAATGCGAGGCGCAAAGCGTGCCGTGCAGCTCTGCTGCACAAGCGATTTGCAACGACGCAGTGCGCCCAAAGTTGGCGAGTCAAATGTGCATGTTATTTGTGAACAAACCCTAAGTGCAAATGAACATGGATTATTTCAGTCTCAGACAGGCTCACCTTTTGGGTGAGAGCGCTACGCGCCCGAGTGGGTTCGATTGTCGGAATTAGCGTGGGGCGTAACAGATAGATTCTGTGCCATTTCTTTAACGTGAAACAACGCCCACAGCCGACAAGAATGGCGTGTCGTAGGGCCGACTTCAGTCGGCCATGGCGGGCTGAAGCCCGCCCTACGCTGGACACGCATGTTGCATGCTTTGGGGTGTCCTTGTTGAACATGGACGTTAACGTGAAACAACGCCCACAGCCGACAAGAATGGCGTGTCGTAGGGCCGACTTCAGTGTCGTAGGGCCGACTTCAGTCGGCCATGGCGGGCTGAAGCCCGCCCTAAGCTGGACACGCATGTTGCATGCTTTGGGGTGTCCTTGTTGAACATGGACGTTAACGTGAAGTAACGCCCACAGCTGACAAAAATGGCGTGTCGTAGGGCCGACTTCAGTGTCGTAGGGCCGACTTCAGTCGGCCATGGCGGGCTGAAGCCCGCCCTACGCAGGACACGCATGTTGCATGCTTTGGGGTGTCCTTGTTGAACATGGACGTTAGATATTCTCCAAAAGAAAGCCCCGTGATCCGATAGGCGGATACGGGGCGATGCCCTTTTTGGTCAAGGACAGGCGCAGTTAAGTTCACCACTATTTCTTAGGAAACCACGCATCGGTGGCCTTGCGTTGCCATTCGGCTACTTGCTTTTCGGCGTCATCTTTGGCCACGCCATAGCGTTCCTGAATTTTGCCAGCGAGTTGGTCACGGCGACCGGCCACCACATCAAAGTCGTCGTCGGTCAGCTTGCCCCACTGCTCTTTGGCCTGACCCGTCACTTGTTTCCAGTTTCCTTGAATTCGATCCCAGTTCATACGATGTCCTTCACGTTAAGTTGACTGCCAAACGCCGTTCAAGGGCGAATCGCAATTTCGTTCTTCACCAGCTTGACGTTGTTGACGTTGCGGGCAATGTTTTCAGCGGCGCTTTTTTCGGTCAGGCTCTTGGCAAAACCCGACAGCATGACGGTGCCGTTGAGTGTTTCGACGCTGATCGACGAGGCGCTAACGAGCTTGCTCTCGGCCATGCGTGATTTCACCAGGGTGGTGATGCCGGCGTCGTCCACATAAGCGCCCACGGTTTGCTGGCCGCGGCTGACAGCGCAACCGGCAGTGGTAATCAGGGCAAAGGCCATCGCAGTGGTGGCGAGAATAGTTTTGATGTGCATAGTGATACTCCATGGGATGTTGATGGTGAAAGCCCCACCACCGATGGGCGAAAAGCTGAGCGGCGCTCAGTCGATGGATCAACTGTAAAGATAATCGCGTCTCGTGTCGGTGCGTTGGCGCACCGTGCGTTAGCGCTTGCCGGTCACTTCAATGTCGACGCGGCGGTCAGGCTGCAAGCAGGCGATCAAGGCGGGTGTGGTCTTGCGACCGACACAGTCACCCGGCTTGGTCACGGGGTCAGACCCGTTGACCCCTTTGGCGTTGATTTTTTGCGCAGGGATGTCACCCGAAGTCACCAGGTAGCTGCTGACCGCTTGGGCTCGCCGTGCAGACAGCGCCTGGTTGTATGCGTGTGAGCCAATACGGTCGGTGTGGCCGGTGACGTTGATCACGTCGTAGTCCACCCCGCGCAAATCGGCGGCCAGCTTGTCCAGCTCGGCCCGGCCAGCCGGTTTAACGACAGCATTGTCAAAGTCAAACAGCGAGTCGGCAGAAAAACTCACTTTCACAGGCGCGGGTACGAACACTGGCGCGGGTTGTGGCGCGGGGACAGGGGCGGCAGCGGCGACCACCGGTGGCGGTGCTTGCGCCACGATCACCGGCGGCGGCGTGTACTCGCGTGCTACCGGTGTCGGTGTTTTGCCACCAAAGCGGTACACCAGTCCCAGCGACGCCAGATCCACATCGCCTTTGTTGCCGACCGTGTCGTCAATGCGGTAGCGTTCAATTTCGGCACGCAGACTCAAGGCATCGGTCAATGCGTATTGCAGACCGAGCCCGACTTTCAGGTTGGTTTTGCGCGCACTGGGGTTGGGGTCGAGCACATTGACCGCGCCAGTCCCCGTAAACGAATCGTTGGCGTGGGCGTAGTTCACGCCGATGCGGCCAAAGGCAGAAAACTTTTCCGAGATGGGCAGCGTGCCCACCGCATCCAGGTTCAGCCCCTTGAGCCGGATGTCGCCGCTGAGGCTACCGGTCGGCGTGGTCGTAGTGGTAAAGGCAAACTTCCCAAGGTCAAAATAACCTGCCTCGACTGAAAAATACCTGTTGTACTGGTAGCCGCCAAACAGCTTGAAGCCGCGGTCGCGCTCGGTGTTGTTGAACGGCCCGGCTACCAGGCCATTGCCCAGCAAACCACTGGTAATGCGGGCGTCGTCGATGGTCGCATTGGACTGCCCCAGATTGGCACCTGCGTACCAGCCAGTATCCTGTGCCATGGCCAGCGGGGCGGTCATGAGAGCCAGTGTCAGCAGGCTCAGCTTGACCGGAATGCTGACGACGTTGTAATGATGAAATGTCATGTGATTCTCCAAAAGGCAGCACACCCCTCAAGTGCATTGAGGCGGGGTGGTGCATGTTTTTCAAGTGAACAGGAAACAGGGCTACGGCGTGTTCAAGGTGCAGGCACGTTGATGACGGTGTCGACCAGCGTGACAGAGGCACCCAGGGACAGCGCACGACCATTCAGCGTGACTACGTTCACGTTGCCCGCAGTAGAAAAAGCTGCACCTGATTGGGCGATGATGGTGCCGACCATGGTGCCGCCACCGGCTGCATTGATGGTTGCAAAGCTGCCCACTTGCCAGAACACGTTTTTAGCCAGCGCGCCATTAGTAAGGATGATGCTTTGCGGTGCCGCAGCGCCCGGGCCGCCTACGGAGAGTGTGGTGGCCATCTGGAATACCCAGATGGCGTTGGCATCACCTTGTGCATCGAGCGTCAGGTCACCGCCTTGGATCATGAACGAGCCAGCTGCCGATTTGTAAACCCCGGGGAGCAGCGTCAGGCTAGCCAGATTGCCACCAGGTGCCGGGCTTGCGCCAACCACAGGCATGGCCACCAACTCAAGGTAAGCGGTTTGTGCGTCCAGACGAGCCTGCGTGGCTATCGCACATTCGGGCGCGCTCGGACCGGCCGAGTTTGCGCCGGTGGTGGAGTTGGTGCAGGTGTAAATCGTGCCGGTGACAGTGCCGATGTTGGCCGGTGTTTCTGTATAGATGTCGTTACCCGGCGCATTTTCATGAAAGCCCGTCACCATGGAAGAGCCGGTGGCAATGGTGCCAATGTCGCCATTGACCACCGTCAGCGTACCGGTATTGGTCATGCCAGCGGTGCCGCCAAAGGTACCAAACGGCGTAGCGGTGTTCAGGTCAATGCCAGCGGTTGGCGCCACTGTGGCTGCCGTGGTAAAAGTCCACACTTCGTTGGCCACCAAGGCGTTGCCAGCCAGATCGGTCGAGGCGGTGGTGATTGTTGCGGTGTAAAGCGTATTGGCTGTCAAATTGGCATTTGGCTTGAACGTGGCATTCTTGTTCAATGGCCCCAAGGCAACGGTTCCTGCGACAAGGCCTGCAGCGCTGGACAGCGTGAAGGTGCTGGTGGTGATGGTCAGCGGATCCATGGTTTCATTGAAAAGCGCTTTCACCGGACTATTGGTCGCCACATTGGTGGCACCATTGAGTGGCGAAACCGGTGCAACCGTGGGCGGGGTCGTGTCAGCCACCCCTGAGGTGCTGAACTGCCAAGCGTAATTGCTGGCCAGCGCAACGCCGGTGCTGTCTTTGGCGGCAGTGGTGACCGTGGCAGTGCAGGTATCCACCGGGAACGCAGCGGGCACGGTCAAAGTCGCAACCCGAGTACTGGCCAGGTAGCTCACCGCGCCGCCTGAAACGCCAGCAGACAACGGGCAAACCAGGGTAAAACTGGTAGCGTTCAGGGTTGCGGAGTCCATCGCCTTGCTAAAACCGGCTGTGATTCTTTTTGTATTGGTCGCCACGCCGGTCGCTCCTGGGGTGGGTGAGACAACCGTCACCGTCGGTGGCACAACCGTCACAGGCGGTGGTACAACCGTCACAGGCGGCGGTACAACAATCACCGGCGGTGGGACAAGCAATACCGGTGCGAGACTACCCGCTCCCAAAATGGACGACTGCCCGCCGCCACCACAGGCGGCCATCAGGCCCGTCATGCCCACGGCCGTGAGCCACGACAGCCCTCTTGAAATACCCTTGATTTGATTCATTTGCCGACCCCTTGAGTTGATGCAAAACCTTTAGGAAGCTCAGGGCAGACATTGGCCGACCCTGGCACTTGTGTTTTGCACAACCGCCGATGTGGCGTGCATTACGGGCTGGAGTATGGACAGGCAACCCGTCCGGGTCTGTACGCCAGCGAACATAGAAAATGCCGCAGACAGAGGTTCACCCTGCAGTGCGAAATGCTGGATCATCAAAGAAATGAGGAAGGCGTGCCCTGACGAACCAACGCGTGCATGGCGCTTATGGCAGCTTGACGGTGGCGCTGGCGTGCAAGCAGATGGCCGCAGCGGCGGCCACGTTGAGCGACTCTTCGCCGCCGGGCTGGGCAATGCGCACATGCTGGCTGGCCAGAGCTTCCAGCTCGGAGCAAACGCCCTGCCCTTCATGTCCCATGGCCCAGGCGCAGGGCATGGGCAGGGCTTTTTTAAGCAACGATTGGTGCAGAAAATCGCCCCGGTGGGAGCTGGTCACCAAGAGCGGCACGCTGAGTTGCTGCACCTGCTGCAAATCTGCCCCTTCGATCAGTTGCAAGCCCCAGTGCGCACCCATGCCGGCGCGCAAGACCTTCGGGCTCCACAGCGCCGCCGTGCCTTTGAGGGCGATGATCTGCTTGAAGCCAAAGGCCGAGGCGCTGCGCAAAATCGCCCCCACGTTGCCCGCGTCTTGCACTCGATCCAGCACCACGCTGGCCGCGCCCGGCTGCAATTGGGGGGCGGCAGGCAAGTCAAACACAAAACCCATGCGTGCGGGCGACTCCAGCGCGCTGAGCGTGTCATACAGTGCGTCTGAAAATACTACATTTTTTATAGCTGCTTGCGCATATTCTACAAGGGCTAGAGGCCAATTTGACTCTGAAAATATACCGATGCTCGGGCGCACGCCACGCGCCAACGCCGCGCGCACCAGGTGGTCACCCTCGGCCCAGAAACGGCCCTGTTTGCGGTAATCTGTGTTGCCGGTGGCGAGACGGCGCAAATCTTTCAGCAGCGGGTTGTCGCGCGAAGTGATGTGCAAAGGCAAGGTCATGACAGGCTCCACCCGAACCGTGCGCAAGGCCGGGCAAGCGTGTGCTGGCGATTCATGCCGTCCCCTCGCGCCCCAGCACCTCGGCCACGGGGGCAAAGGTTTTGCGGTGCTGCGGGCAGGCACCGTGCGCCTGCAGTGCCGCCAGATGTTGCGCGGTGCCATAGCCCTTGTGCTGGGCAAAGCCGTAAGCTGGGTAAAGCGCGTCGAGTTCTTCACAACCCCGATCCCGCGTGACCTTGGCCAAAATGGAGGCGGCTGAAATAGCGGCGATCAGCGCATCCCCTTTGACGATGGCTTCACAGCGCATCGGCAACACCGGCAGGCGATTGCCGTCGACCAGCACCAGTTTGGGCGGCAAGCGCAAGCCCAGCACCGCGCGGCGCATGGCCAGCAGCGTGGCTTGCAAGATGTTGAGCGTCTCAATTTCCTCCACGCTGGCCTGCGCCACCGCAAAACACAAGGCCTTGGCGCGAATCTCGTCAAACAGCTGCGCACGTTTGGCGGCGCTGAGTTGTTTGGAATCGTTCAACCCGGCAATCGGATGCAAGTCGTCCAGAATCACCGCAGCCGCCACCACTGGCCCGGCCAGCGGTCCGCGCCCGGCTTCATCGACACCGGCGATCAGCCCATCCACGCCGTACTGCAAAGCCAGTTGCTTCATGTGGCGCAGCGCCTGACGTGCAGAGCGCGGCGATGTCGCGCGCGAACGCTTCAAACGCGCGTTTGGCTGGACCGGTGTCAGCAGGTCAGGCTTGGAGGACTTGGGCGATGGCATGGGCAGCAAGTTGGGGCGTGTCGCGCAGCAGTTCGGTGTGCAGCGCAGTAAAACGTTGTTCAAGAGCCGCGATTGTCTCAGGCTGCGTGCTGGCCGCGTC
>Ga0210013_1002315_pt1 | contig 10032 bp, 8 predicted proteins | sample CryGeymeta201506_FD_185553 | JGI IMG/M metagenome (GOLD analysis project Ga0210013, IMG submission 185553) | Groundwater microbial communities from Crystal Geyser aquifers in Utah, USA - Crystal Geyser metaG 2015-06 (SPAdes) (version 2) | ecosystem: Environmental > Aquatic > Deep subsurface >...
TTCGGCCTCGGCAAAACCGCGCAGCAGGCGGGCAATTTCGCGGTAAAAGGAATGCTCCGTCGCCCGTGCCAGCAGCGTCGCATAGCCGCGCACCCAGCGCCCCAAGTGGGTGGCCCAGAAACGTTTGACTTCCTTTTCCAGCCGCTTGACGGTAGCCATATCTCCGCTTTCCAATGCTGCGGCCTGGTTTTCCAGCAGCGCCGCCACGAAGGACAACTCGACCCCGAGCTGGTCCTCGAACACGGCGAATTTACCCGGTTGCAGCGCGAATCCACAATGCTGATAAATGGCCTTCACATCATGAAATGGTTCCTGCTGAAAACGCCCGGTAAGGCGCGACGATTCCACCGGCGGGCAACCGCCGGAGGTTGTAAAGAGAGTGGCGTATTCGCAAGCCAAAGTATCCTGAAGCTCGTCCAGGGGGACACCGGTGAAATCGGCATCGAACTGAAAACCCAGGTCAACCAGCGCAGCCATGGCTTCCGGCGCACGTAGGGCGGCCAAGTAGTCGCACCCCGGCTCTTCGGCGAAAGCGCCCGCCAGCAACTGATAATAACCGGCGCGGGCGCGCAATTCCAGAGGGGATAAACTATCTTCCATGGGTTCAATTAAAACTGCATTCTGATTCTGCATGGTAATCCTCTTAAAAAAACCCGGTCAAGAAGAAGGGATGAACTTCAAGACCGGGACACTCCGCTTGCTCAGGGGTAAATCAAACTCAATGGCCGCCGCCTTCCTTGTGCTTGACGCTCCCCGGCCCGCCCCATGAAGCCATTTCCGGATGCATCTTGCGGTGCAGGTCGCCGGTGTAAGCGTAGCGCATGGTTTCCTTGAAAGCTTCCACGTGCTTCTCCCACGAGGCCTTGACGTCGCCGTAGTTGTCGTTCGGCCCGGCCTTGGTCACCTTGACCACGGTGTCGTACCAACCTTGGGAGCCGCCGATGGGGTCGGCCACCACCGGGATGATCTGGTTGGGATGCACCCCCTTGTCTTCCCACCACACGTTGTTCAGGTCGGGATCATCCTGCGCGCCCCAGGCGCCGCCTTTCTCTGTTTTGAGCTTGAGCTGGGCCAGGCGTCCGTAGGCCCAGTGGCCGAAGGCAGTGGAAATGGCCGCTACCTTGGGATGTATCCCCTCGAACACGTAGGCCTTGGTGACCAGATAGCCCACCGCGCTCTCCACCCGCACCAGGTCGCCGGTCTTGATGCCCAGCTTCTTGCCGGTTTCGGTGTTCAGCCACACCGGGTTGCTGTGCATGATCTCCGCCAGCCACTTCACTGCCGATGTGCGTGACTGCTTGTGCACGTTGATCTTGTAGGTGGTGAGGATCATCTCGTCGTCGCGCATGGTGCGGTGCCAGGGAATCTGCTTGAAGGTGGGCATGGGATTGAATCCGTATTCCGCCCATTCGTCCACGCGCACGTTGATGATCCGGTCGTGGGTGGGGAAGCCGGCGTAGTTCTTGCCCTTGCGCTGGACGCCGACGGCCTTGCCGTTCTTCATGATGGCGCCATTCTTTTCCACCACGGCGCCGGTCATGTCGGCAGCGGACAATTCCTTCTTGTGCAGGCCGTATTCCGGCTGGATTTCGCGTCCGGTCTTGTCCACGATCTTGCCGGTGGCCGGGTCGAGCTTGCCATAGATCGGCCATACCCCGTGCTTCTTGAGGAAGTTCAGCCCACCCGCTTCTTTCAGGCCCGGGACGTTGTCGAAGTGGTGGCGCATGTAGTCCTCGCCGTCCTTGAAGTCCCAGTATTTCTTCATGCCGCGCTTGCCGTCCGGGTCCAGCTTGTGAATGATGTCGCGCATCATGATGCGGTTCTCGCGCGATTCGCCCAGCGACTTGATCACCGGCTGGCGGATACCCAGCCACGGCCACAGGGAGTTGGGCATGGACTCAGGCTCCCAGCGTTCCAAATAGGGACAGTCGGGCAGAATAATGTCCGCCAGCGTCGCTTCCTCGCCCATGAATGGGGTCATGCAAACATAGAACGGGATCAGCTTCTCGTCACGGTACAGCTTGCCCCACACTGCGTCAGACCCTGGATTGGTGTACACCGCATTGTCCTGGTAGGAGAAATAGACGTTGATCTTCTGCTTGCCCTCGGCGATCCAGAACGGCGTCAGATGGCTCACCTTGTGGTGTGCCAAAGGATAATCCGGATGATCGGCGATCCATGACGGCTTGGCCGGCTTGGGCGGTTCCGGTTGCGGCTGTGGCCAGCCCATGCCGCGCGGCATGCAGTAGCCGCCGCGCACTTCGATGTTGCCGGTCATGATCGGCAGCATCATGGTGGCTTTCTCGTTATAAGAACCATACAGGTGCTTGGCCGGACCGCGATAGGTATAAGTCGTCGCGGGCTTGGTGGTAGCAAATTCGCGCGCGATGCGCTCGATCGTCGCCGCCGGCACGCCGGACAGCTTCTCCGCCCATTCCGGCGTGAACTGCTGGTAATGCTCTTTCAGTTCCGCCACCGTGACGTTGGTCCAGGTTTCGATGAAATCGGAATCCTGCAGATCGTCTCGCAGGATGACGTGGCCCAGTGCCAGAGCCACCGCGCCGTCGGTGCCGGGAAACACCGGTATCCACTCGTCCGAACGCCCGGCGGTGTTTGACAAGCGCACATCGAAGGTCACCAGCTTGGCCTTGTTGTCCGCCATGCCATCGGCTAGACGCTGGGAGTAAGGGTTGTGGAAATAGGCCGCTTCCATGATGTTGGAGCCGAAATTGAGGATGTATTTGGCATTCGCGAAATCCGGGGTTTCGATGTCCGGCCCCCAGGTCGGCTCCATGCCGACCTTCTTGGAGGACTCGCACACCGAGGTATGGTTCATGACGGTGGCGGATCCCAAAGTATTCATGAAGCGGTCGACGACGCCGCCGGAGCGGTTGCGGCCGTACTTCAGCATGATGGAGTTGGGGTCTTGCTTGAGCGCGGCATCCAGCTTCTGGGCGATCTCGGTCAGCGCCTCGTCCCAGGTGATGCGCTTCCACTTGCCTTCGCCGCGTGCGCCCACCCGCTTCAGGGGGTAGAGAATGCGATCCGGGTCATAGCTGTACCACATGCCGGAGTTGCCCTTGGCGCACAGCCGGCCACGCGTGGATACGTGCTCCGGGTTGCCTTCCAGCTTGACGATGCGACCGTTTTCCACATAGGCCAAGGCACCGTCCTGGATGTTGCAGACGTGGCAGGTAATGGGAATCGCCTTGCGCTCGGAGTAGCCAACCGGGTTGAAATCCTTTCCTCCCAATTCGGTCTCCATGGCGCGCAGCAGCTTCGGCGAAGCCGCCGCAGCGGCTGTAGTAGCGGCGCTGGCCTGGAGGAAGGCGCGGCGCGTGATTTTGAAATTCAACATGGTTTGGTCTCCCTAATCTTTAGAAATAGGTCTGGACGATCTGGCCACCGACCAGAATCGAATAACGCAATGCCATTCCGCCCACCAGAATCAGCACTGCGGCGATCATCATGCCCTGTTGCTGCTTTCCGAAAGGCGCGAGCAGCAGTGCGATCGGCGCCGCCGTACCGAGCAGCATGCCGACGCCGATAAAAATCGTGCCGAGCGTACCGGTGGTCATGAACATGAAGGTGAGTTCCTGCCCCACGCCGCCGTAGGCCGTGGTGCCGAGCAGTGACACCAGCATGACGCCCACCGCACCGGCCGACCAGAGCATGAATCGACGCAGCATGGCGAGCAGTTTCTCGTGCGTCCCCGCCAGAAAAGACGCTACCGCCGCGCCGGATAGCAGGGACATGGCCACGAACAATATCGGCATCAATGGCGTGTTCCACACCGGACGGTTCTGGTGCACGGTGAGATCAAAGCCGGTGTAGACCGGCAAGCCCAAGGCCAGGATTGAACCCAGCACTGCCAGGCGCCGGCTGTCGGTTTCGTCGTTCTTGCGCATCATCCAGTAATAAGCCGCCGATACCGCGCCAAACGAGAGCAAATTCATTCCGCCCCAAGCCAGCGGCGAAGTGAAGTTGAGGTAGGACGGATTGAGCATGTTGAGGAATCGCAGCGGCTGGGACAGGTCGACGATCAGCAGCAACCCGCCCACCACCATCAGCGCGAAGGAGACATAGAAGGCGCTCTTGCGCAGCGGCTCGAATTCCTGGCGGAACCAGGAGAGCATGGAAAAGAAAAACAGCGCCGAAGAAATGCCGATGACGAAGAAATAGATCGAATACGTGCTCGACCACGGCATGTGATGAAAGATATTAAAGTCACCCATGATTTGCTCCTATCCCTTGTGGTTTTTGTTGAAAGCCCGCCTATCCTCTTCCAGCACATCGAGCGGGTTGTAGATCGCGCGGCTGGGCTCGGAAAGGTTGCGGTCCACGCCGATGTAGAACACGTGCGGCTTGGTGCCTTCCTCGGGACGCAACACCTGAGTCGGCAAGGTGGACACCAGTTTCGACACCTCGCTGCTGGGGTCGTTGATGTCGCCGAAAATTCGCGCCCGACCGATACAGGTCACGACGCACGCCGGCGCCAGCCCCTGTGTTACCCGATGGTGACAGAAGGTGCACTTGTCCACCACGTGGGTGATGTCGGTATAGGTGCGGCTCTTGGGTAGCATGAATCGGGCGTTGTAGGGGCAGGACGCCATGCAGGCCTTGCAGCCGATGCAGCGGTCATAGTGCTGAAGCACAAAACCGCCGTCTTCCACTTTATAAGTGGCCCCCACCGGACAGGAACGCACACAGGGCGGATCGTCGCAGTGGTTGCACAGGCGCGGCATGAAATGCTTGCGCACGGTGGGATAGACACCCACCACCTTGTATGGCACCCAGGTTCTGAACACGCCCAGAGGCACGTCGAATTCTGCCTTGCACGCAGTCATGCAGGCATCGCAGCCGATGCAGCGGCGCAGGTCGATCACCATGGCATACCGCTTCAGGCCCGGCTTTCCCCTAGTTTCGATTGATGAAGTTCGCAATTCGCTCATGAGCGCATCTCCTCCTATTGTGTTTGGCAAACAGCGCTTTGTGCCGTTGTGCCCGATGTCCCGCCGCAAACAGAAAACCAGCTTGCAGCTAACAAGGTTTCAGCAATAGCTGTGCCAGGTTAGCTTATGTTAAGACAATCAATCAGATATTGACTGGAATGCGTTCTGGCACTTCATTCATTGTTACCTCCTGGTAATAACAATTCCCCTGTTACCGGCAGCGGCATTACCAAACAGTAACACCACTCACCTGTTTATCGCGCCGGGCAATTTGCGTTACACTCAACATCACGATAAGGAGGTATTTCAGGTGCGATTGAGGATGCGGTGGCTGGTGCTGTGCTGGGCCTTGTTGATGGCCGCGAACACGTGGGCTGCGCAAGCGCCCACCCCGATCCGGATCGGACTGACGCCGGTCTTCCTCGACGACCAGACCGCCTTCGTCAATACCTGGAGGGTGTACCTGGAAAGCCGTCTGAAGCGACCAGTGGTGTTTGTCCAGCGCGCCAGCTACCGGGAAATCACCGACCTCATGCGCAGCGGCAAGCTGGATTTTGCCTGGCTGTGCGGCTATCCTTACGTGCGCAACAAACAGTTCATAAATCTGCTGGCGGTGCCAGTGTATCGGGGTAAACCGGTCTACCACTCTTACCTGATCGTTCCCGCCTCGGACCGGCAAACCCGCTCTATCGCGGATTTAAGGGGCAAGGTATTTGCCTTTTCAGACCCCGATTCCAATTCCGGTTACCTGGCGCCCGCCCATGATTTGTATCTGTTGCAGGAAAGGCCCAACACCTTCTTCAGCAAGACCTTTTACACCTGGTCCCACCGCAAGGTAGTGGAGGCAGTGGCTGCTGGCCTAGCCCAGGGTGGCGCGGTGGACGGTTACATCTGGGATATGCTGGCGTTGCAGCATCCCGAACTGACGGCGCAAACCCGCGTCGTCAGCGAATCGGCGGAATTCGGCTTCCCGCCCTTTGTGGCGGGGAAAGCGGTCGCGCCGGCGGATACGGCAGCATTGCGCAAGGCACTGATTGCCATGACGCAGGACGAGGAAGGACAAAAACTGTTGCGCAACCTGCACCTGGATGGCTTCGTGGCGGGCGACGATCACCTGTTCGACGGCATCATTCGGATGATGCGCGCCATCGCGGACAAGTGACGTGTTCCGCGACCTCAGCTTCCGCTACAAGATCCCCCTGCGCGGCAGCGTGCTGGTGGTCTTCACCGCGCTGGTAGTCACCGCCTCGCTGATGTTCCGTGCCTACGACGACCTCAAGCGGGACGTGCTGCTGAATTCCGCCAGCATGGGGCGGGTACTGGCCCACACGATCACCCCGACCATCGTGCACGACGATGTATGGCGCGCCTATGAAATCATCAATTCACCGTTCCAGGCTACCCCGGATGCGAACCTCAATCAGGCGGAAGAAATCCTGGTGCTGGATGCGCGCCAGCAGGTTTACGTTTCCACCCACCCCAAGCAATACCCCATGCTTTCCGACCCGGCCCGCGTCAGCCCGGACCTCGCCCGTCTGCAGCAGGCGATCGTAGATTATCGCGGCACCGAGCCGAAATCGATCGAACTGGCCGGATCGGACAAATTCTACATGGTAACCCCCATCATTTCCGATGGCGTGGCACTCGGCTCCCTGGTGATGGGATATTCCAGGTCGATGTTCCTGCCGCGCTTCTACGACATCGCCCGTCGCGCCATCATCATGACACTGCTGGTGCTGGCCGTGCTGTTGCCGATGAATTGGTACTGGGCCTGGCGCATGGCGGCGCCCCTGACCCAACTGGCGAGATGCATGGGCAGGGTGGGGCAAACCCTGCCCGACGACCTGGAATGCAACCTGTATGAATCCAGGGACGAGATCGGCCAGGTCGGCATGGCTTTCAAACGCATGATGGGCGAGCTGAAGGACAGGGAAAACCTGGAAAAGCAGATGTTCTTTTCCGAGCGGCTGGCGGCGGTGGGACGTCTGGCGGCGGGCATCGCCCACGAGATCAACAATCCCCTGGGCGGCATGCTGAATGCGATCAGCACCTTCAAAAAGCATGACAACGCCGACCCCCAGACCGCGAAAACCATCTCGCTGCTGGAACGGGGCCTGCTCCAGATCAAGGACATCATCGCCGCCCTGCTGGTAGAGGCCAAATTCCAGAGCCATCCTCTCACCGTGCAGGACCTCGAGGATACCCGCACCCTGGTGCTGCCCGATGCCCACAGGAAAGCGGCAAAACTGGCGTGGGAGAATGACATTCTGGACACCCTGCCGCTGCCTTCGACCCTGGTGAGGCAAATCCTGATCAACCTGCTGCTTAACGCGATTCAGGCGGTGAAACCGCAGGGGCGCGTGCACTGCCATATTTACCGCGACAGTGACAGCCTGACTTTGTTGATCGAGAACGATGGCAAGCATATTGCGACCGAACAACTGGCATACCTGTTCGAGCCGTTCGCCTCCGGCCGCGAGGGAGGACACGGCCTGGGATTATGGGTCACCTACCAGATCGTGCAACAACTGAAAGGAGAAATCGCAGTGCAAAGCCAGCCTGGGGAAACCCGCTTCATCGTGACCTTGCCGCTAGTGGAGCAGACGGCATGAGCGCCGGCCAGACCCGTCTGTGCCTGGTGGAGGACGACGAGATCATGGGGGAATCCCTGTGCGACCGCTTCGAACTGGAAGGCTATGCCTGCGATTGGCACAAGACCGCTGCAAGCGCCCTGGCCAGCCTGGGCAGGAAAGAGTACGCCGTGGCAATCAGCGACATCCGCCTGCCCGACCTTTCCGGCGACGCGATGTTCGCCCGCCTGCTCGAATCGGGCGCGGCGCTGCCGCCCTTCATCTTCATCACCGGCTTCGGATCGATCGACACCGCGGTGAGCCTGCTCAAACAGGGGGCGGCGGACTACGTCACCAAGCCCTTCGACCTCGACCTGATGATGGAAAAGATCCGCGCCCTCGCCGCATCGGCACGCCCTTCCCCGGGCATCAAACCCGGCCTGGGGCTGTCCGCAGCGATGCGCCGCATCGCCGACATGCTGCCGCGCCTGGCACTGCACGCCAGCACCATCCTGATTATGGGAGAATCCGGCGTGGGCAAAGAAAAAGTGGCGCTGGAACTGCACAATAGTGACCCCAAGTCCGCCGCAAAACCCTTTATCGCCGTCAATTGCGGCGCGATCACGGAAAGCCTGATGGAGGCCGAGCTGTTCGGCTACGAGAAAGGCGCCTACACCGGTGCCGACCGCACCAAAAGGGGCGTGTTCGAACAGGCCGACGGCGGCACGCTGTTTCTCGACGAGATCGGGGAAATGCCGCTGGCGATGCAGGTCAAGCTGTTGCGCGTCATCCAGGAGCGCAGCATCGTGCGCGTCGGCGGCGAGGCGCCCATTCCCGTCAATCTGCGCCTGGTCTGCGCCACCCACCGGAATCTGAAGCAGATGGTGGAGCAGGGAACATTCCGCGAAGACCTCTTTTACCGCATCAACGTGATCCAGCTCAGGATTCCGCCCCTGCGCGAGCGTAAGGAAGACATCCTGTGGTTTGCCGATCTGTTCCTGGAACAGTATGCGGCACGGCACGGGGTAAAGAAGAAATTCCTCCATCCCAACGCCGAACTGGCGCTGCTGGATTATCCCTGGCCCGGCAACGTGCGGGAGCTGAAGCATGCCATCGAACGGGCCTACATCCTGAACAACAACGAAACGTTGATGGCAGAGAACCTGTTCGAGGATGGCCTGTTTCCGACAAGCCTCGCCGCCGTGCCCGAGGCCGACCTCAGCCAGTATTTGCAAGCCTGTGAACGCCGTTACATCGTGAATGCGCTCAACCACCACCAGTGGCACATGGGAAACACCGCTACTGCCCTCGGAATCAGCCGCAAGAATTTATGGGAAAAAACAAAGAAGCTGGAGATTCAGGCAGACATCAAGGGCATAAATGGAGATTGATCGATGCGCCTTTAACAATTGTCATCGATGTTGACCTGAACTCAATGATGGCTCCACAACGCCATAGGCGAGCGCCTAACTTCACCCCGTCAGCCCGGCTGCAAGCAACATAGCCCACGCGGTAGCCCACGCGGTAGCCCATATAGGCGGTGAAATCCACCATGATCGGCCCGGGGTAAAGCTGCACCATCGCCAGCCCTTCGTTGGTTTCCTCTTCCGTGAGCCAGCCGCGCCGGATCACCAGTGCACGCAGCTTCTGCAGGATCGCCATGCCGTAGGCCGTCAGGCCCACTTGCAGGAAGGCGAGAAAGATCGTGCGCAGGGGAACTGAGGGCGTATTCATGCCGGTCAAGTTGTTGGTGACGGAGAGTCATCCATGATTACTCCAGCGCCCGCCCTTCCCCCGCCTCCTCGAAAGTCCGCCCGTCGCGGATGTTGTAGATGCGCCTGAAAGTGGGGATGATTTTCTCGTCATGGGTGACGACGATGATGGCGGTCTGGTACTGCGTGGCCATCTGGTTGAGGATGCGCATTACCGCCAGGGCACGTTCGCTGTCGAGCGGCGCGGTGGGTTCATCGGCGAGGATCACCGGTGGCCGGTTGGCCAGCGCACGGGCGATGGACACGCGCTGCTGCTCGCCACCGGAAAGTTCGGAGGTTTCCGCCTTCGCCCGGTGCGCCACATCGAGCGCCTGGAGTAACTCCAGCGCCCGTGCGCGGGCTTCTCCGTTGGGCCGCCCCGCCAGCATGGGCAACAGCGCCACGTTGTCGGTCACGTCGAGAAAAGGAATCAGATAAGGGGCCTGGAAGATGAAGCCGATGCGATCCCGGCGCAGCACCCGCAGGTCGGAAATCTTCCAGGCGTTGTCGTAAATCACCTCGCCGCCCAAGGTCATGCGGCCCTTGGTCGGTTCGATCACCGCCCCCAGGCATTTGAGCAGGGTGGTCTTGCCGGAGCCGCTGGGGCCGATGAGCCCGACCACCTCGCCGGGGGCGACGCTCATGTTCACTTCCTTGAGCGCATCGACGGCAGTGTCGCCCGCGCCGTAACGCTTGCTCAAGCCTTCGATCTGGATGCCGATGCCCTCGCCCATGTCAGCCTCCGATCGCCGTCGCCGG
>Ga0210013_1002330_pt1 | contig 9941 bp, 10 predicted proteins | sample CryGeymeta201506_FD_185553 | JGI IMG/M metagenome (GOLD analysis project Ga0210013, IMG submission 185553) | Groundwater microbial communities from Crystal Geyser aquifers in Utah, USA - Crystal Geyser metaG 2015-06 (SPAdes) (version 2) | ecosystem: Environmental > Aquatic > Deep subsurface >...
CTCGCCCTCGTTCAGCAACTGCGCCGCTTTCTTTTTGAGCGCCTCGTTGTGACTCATCCAGATCGGTCCCAGCCCGAGAATGGACACCTGCCAGGTGTACCAGTAGGCCAGCCCATAGAAGCCGAGGATCTCGTTGAACTCGCAATTGCGCCAAGTGTCCCAGCGCGCGTCGGTCCCGCCGTAGGGAGTGGGCGTTAGCAGGTTGGAGAACAGTTTTTCCTTCTTCTGGAACTCGATGAAATCCGCATACCAGACGCGCTTGTGATCGTCTTCTTTGATACGTTGTTTTCCCTTTTCTTCAAAGAAGGCAATTGTTTTGAGCATGATCTGGCGGGATGTTTCGTCAGGGTAAAAGCGGGAGGGGGTTCGGGGGTTGAGGAGGATCATGGGGCGCCTCGTTTCTGTTGCTGAATCGTGTAGTGAATGAAGCGATGGGAGGGCATGTGTCGGATTTCCTGTTGTATTTTATCGCCATTTCCCACATTAAAGAGACAACCCACCTTTCGGTGGGCGTCGTCATAACGAAGTCGGGTTATTTTTTCTTCCTGCGCTGGTTCCGGGCGATTTCCAACAAAATATTGTTCAAGCCCGGCTCATTGCTGTCCGTCACTTTGTTTGGAGTATGCCTGTGGTGAGGAAAGGATTTGACCTCTTTATGATGAGGGGCGTTATCGTAACGAAAGATCAGCGACCGTTTTTCATCCATGTATTGATAGCGATACTTCACTTTGGTTGTCTGTTCTGTGTCCACAACTTCTGCAAACTCGAGCGAATGCCCATTTTCAAATACGATCTTGCCGCTGATATATCCTTGAAAGTGATTGTAGACTTTCTGTGTCAGGACGCGCGAACGAATGGAGGGAAATTCCCGCAGTATTTCTTCCACCTGCAGAAAATAATCCTCGATCATCCTTCCAGTCCCTGCAAACGCCCTTCATTCTTCTCTAGCATTTCGCACATGCCAGCCCAAAGGATGAAATCCTCGCTGTCGTCCATTTGTCCCTGGTTGAACTTTTTTTGAAATTTAGCGCTGGACATGCCGTACCGTTCCTCGAAAGTCTTCATCTCCAGGCGAAGGTTGAGAATGGCACGCCGCAATTCGGCGATCTGGTAGGCGATAAAACTTTGGGCAAATGCCTCTTCGTCGCGCGAATATTCCAACACCTTTTTCAGGCGTTTGGCAGTCTTTGGGCGGACGTTTAAATTGAAATTAAGCATGGGATATTCTTTCCTGTCCAGTTTCAATAATCGAGTATAGCATGAAACTCATTAATCTTTCCTCCACCATGCCCATTTTCCATTACAATACGCCCATTCCATTCCCAAGGAGGTTCGCTGATGAGACCAGTATACGCAATCTCAGGCGGGGTTTCAAAGTTCGCAAAGGCACGGCCAGATAAGACCTTCCAGGCTGTTATCAAGGAGGCGTATGACTATGCCATCCAGGATATCGGACTGGACTTCCCGACCTTCACGCGCATCGTGGACGGTTCGGTGGCATCCTATTTCTCGGATCATTTTGCCCGACAGTTGATGGCGGGCATCATGGCACATGACTACCTCGGGCTGTGTCCCAAGCCGAGTCATCGCGTTGAAGGCGGCGGCGCGACGGGCGGAATTTGTTTCCAGGAAGCGTGGAAGTCTGTCGCCTCGGGTCACATGGATGTGTGCGTGGCCTACGGCTTCGAGACCATGTCCCACGTGGAGACGTGGAAAGGGAATGAATTCATCGCGCTGGCCTCCGACATTTCGTTCGATTACCCTGTCGGAGGTTTTTATTCAGGCTACTACGCCATGATGGTGACACGCCACATGAAGGAGTTCGGCACCACGCCCGAACAACTGGCGCACGTCAGCGTGAAGAACTACAACAACGCGCTCTATAATTCATACGCCCAGAAGAGTCAGCGCATCAGCATTAAGGATGTGCGCAACTCGCCGATGGTGGCATGGCCGTTGACCCGCCTCGACATCTGCGTGATGTCCGATGGCGCGGCGGCGACCATTCTTTGCTCGGAAGAAGGCTTGAAGAAACTCGAAGCTGCGGGCGCCAAGATCGCCCGTCCGCTCGTGAAGGTGACAGGCATCGGCCGCGGCACGGACATGATGCGTATGGCCGATCGTCCGCATTTCGATTACGACACCTTCATGCGCGACTACGCCACACCTCAAGAACAATCCTCAGACGAGACCAAGGCGTATTACAAAAAACTCTGGGATCACGGCACGCGCTATCCTGGAGTCCATTCGTTCCGCGCGGGACGCACGGCGGGCAACATGGCCTACAAACAGGCGGGCATCTCTGACCCGTTGAACGAATTGGACTTCGTCGAACTGCACGACGCATACACCTCCAGCGAAATCCAGACGTACGAAGACATGGGCTTGTGCCGTTACGGCGAAGGCGGACCGTTTGCAGAATCGGGCAAGGCCTTTTTGCCGAACATTGACTACGGCTTGAAGTTGAAAGACAAACCCACCTGCGCGGTCAATCCCTCGGGCGGGCTGATCGCCTGCGGACATCCTGTCGGCGCGACGGGACTCATGCAAGGTGTGTTCGCGATCTGGCAACTCCAGGGGACGATCAAAAAACATTTCAAGGCCGACCAGCTCCAGGTCAAGGATGCGAAGCGGGGCGCGATCCACAGTCATGCTGGCACTGGCACGTACGTCTCCATTTCAGTTTTGGAAAGAGAGGGTGGTCTCGATACGTCCCGCTAAGATCATGCGGGACTACTCGACCACCGAATAAGGAAAATAAACTATGGCTAAGTTACCTTCACAACGCGAAGAAACGCTGGGCGGTTACATCGTCCACGGCATTCCGTTTCCAGTGAGTACTGACGAGGAGGCGCTGCAATTCCTCAAGAAGATGGCGCCGATCCAGATCGAGCAGGAATATAAGATCACGTACCTGCATTCGTACGGACAGGACAGCCCGTGGTTCGCGGCGCTGACGAATAAACGACTGCTCGCTTCGCGCGACGCTGAGAGCGGGTACACCACCGCCAACCCGCGCGGTCACGACGTGTTTTCGGGCAATGAGACGAAGTGGGTGGACATCACGAACGTCCCCGCGAAGGTGCACGCCTTCACCGTCTGTTACTTCGGCTCGGAGGAGTTCCTGCCCGAGACGCCATTCGTGCTGGCGCTGATCGAGTTCGAGGGCGTGAATACGTTGCTGCTGACGCGCTTAATGGGCGTTGACCCCCAAGCCCCGTCGCTGGATTGGATCGGCATGGAAGTGAAACCAAAATTCCTGCGCAACTCCAAGTTGAAGCCAACGGATGTGTATTTTGTGCCAAAGAGCAGTGAGTAGTAATTGGTAATTGGCAATTGGGAAATGAAAAATGGACTCGGCGGTGGCTGAGTCCATTTTTTGTTATGCGTTCAACTTCCCAATCATCCTTTTACCTGCTTGCAAACCATACAACGTAATCGTTCAATGAAGGATTACCTTCTTCATCAGCATGGTGATTTTCTGTCACGCGTCCCTGCCAGCCGCCCATATCAAATCCATGATCGGGATCGGCTACGCCAGGCTTCACCACCACGGATTGTCCAATTTTAAAATTAGATTTCTTCGCCGAATCATTGCTTTTTGGGGTTCGCTTTCTCATCGCAGGTTTCCCTTTTGTGACAGTGATGTCCCTACTTTAGCATAAAATCCCGCGTTTTGGCAAAGCCTCATGAAAAATCTACACAGTGTGTACAAAATCAATTCGGGACTCACTGCGTCCCGAATTGACATTACAGCGCAAGGTGGTTTGTTTGCTGGCCTACCATCCACGAATGGGGCACGAATAAGCGAATCGCAGGCGCGACGTTCGTGCATTCGTGAAAATTCGTGGATGGCGGTCAGTTAGATTCTCTACACACTGTGTAGAGAATTGACTCTGAGTCCGCTTATAATCGGCGCATGACATCCAAATCACTCGTCACCGACATCCAGAACATTTTGCATACAGCGCGGACAAAATCCTACGCGGCGGTCAATTTTGCGATGGTGGAAGCCTACTGGCAGATCGGCAGGCGCATTGTGGAGGAAGAGCAGCGGGGCAAAGGGCGGGCGGATTATGGGGCGCAATTGATCCAATCCCTGTCCAAATCACTGACGGATGATTTTGGCAGGGGGTTTTCAGGGGCAAATTTGAGGAGTTTTCGTCAGTTTTACCTTACATTTCCAGATGCCGAGATTTGCTACACACTGTGTAGCAAATTGAGCTGGAGCCACTGCCGCCTGATCATGCGCGTGGACAATCCCAAAGCCCGCGAATATTACCTCAAGGAAGCCGCCGAACAAAATTGGAGCGTGCGCGTCCTCGAGCGCAACATCCACACCCTGTACTACGAACGCCTGCTCGCCTCGCGTGATAAAAAGTCTGCGCTAGAAAAAGAAGCGAATTTCGAGAAACAAAGTCCCGCCGACTTCATCAAGGACCCGTACGTGCTGGAATTCCTGGGACTTCCCGAAGACCCGATGGTCTCCGAAGAGGAAATGGAGACGGCTATCATCACGAAACTCCAGAAATTCCTTTTGGAACTCGGCAAGGGATTTTCGTTCGTAGGCAGGCAGGTGCGCGTCAGCACGGAGACATCCCATTTCTACGTTGACCTCGTTTTCTACAACTTCCTGCTCAAATGCTTCGTGCTGATTGACCTGAAAGTGGACAAACTCACCCACCAGGATGTCGGCCAGATGGACATGTACATCCGCCTGTACAACGATCTCAAACGCACGGAAGGGGACAATCCCACCATTGGCATTATTCTTTGCACGAACAAGGATGAAACCATCGCGAAATATTCCGTGTTGAAAGATAGCGAGCAAATCTTCGCGTCGAAATATCGGCTGGTATTACCGAGCGAGGAGGAACTACAGGCGGAATTGGAACGAGAGAAACGGCTGGTTTTGAGGGAACGCGCGGGGGAGTATCGGGTGTAGGTACCACTTTGAGCGAGAGAATGAAAACAATCAGAAAAAAGAAAAACGATAATATGCGCGCCGAATATGATCTCAGCAAAGCCGAGCGCGGAAAATTTTATCGCCCGCTGGACAAAGGATATACCGTCCATGTGACCAAAAAGGATGGGACGGTAGAAGTCAACCATTACATTTTGGTGATTACCCACAAGTCGCCGTTCGCCCGCAGTTGCACTGCGGACGCAGGCGGCAGTCCAACTGCCGCCTGAACTTGTGGGTAATCACCAGTTACATTTTGGCGGAAGGAACGGTTTTGCTTGCGCCAGATGTGGCGGAATATTTTTCGGATTCGGAATCGGTCAATGAAGCCTTGCGCTCGCTCATCCAGTTGACGGCTAAAGTTCCCGCCCGAAAATATAAAACACACAGGTCAACGGCTTTACAGGTTGCAGAACGAAAGTAGAGCAGGTAACAAAAAGTAAAAATGGACTCGGCTGTTGGCCGAGTCCATTTTTACTTGAAGGTTGGAAGGGTCAAGTGTTTATTTATGGTCTTCTGATAACTGTGCCAGTTGCCCCATTATATTCATCTCTGTTTTCATTTGAGTCCACAAAAATTGCGGCGCTTCGAAATGAAAAAACATCCCAAAAACTTTTATCGCGTAATCGCTGGAGGGCGCTACGATATAGTTTTTGATTTTGATTGACTTGTTCAAAGAAATCATTTTGGGCTTTCAGGAAGTCCAAAGCAAAACTTTCACGATTTAGATAGTACCAACCAGACTCACCTTCAACAGGTATTAAAGCCCGGTTACAAATCGCAACCGCGTAAAACGCACGAACGCCGCAAATGGTTTGTCGCCGGACGCAAGTGGCATGCGGGCGTGGAAGGCCGCATCAGCGTTCTCAAACGGGCGCATGGTTTGGGTCGCTGCCTGGACCGCGGCCAAGACGGCTTCCAACGCTGGGTGGGCTGGGGCATCATCGCCGGCAACCTGGCGGTGATGGGCCGGGCAACGTAACCACCCGCATCCGCGAGATGATTTGATTGCTAAAGCGCGAAACAAAAGCACGCATCTTCCCCTCGGTGCAAAACTCCCTGCCAAGCCGGTTTTTGCCCGTCTTTTGCCGTTTTTGCGCCAGAAACTAGTGTAGTAGGTTTCCCTGTTTTCAAAGTGCTGCAAAATTCAAGTTATGGCGCGCATCCAACAGGAAAAGAAATATCAACAGATTGGTTGATATTTGTCAGGTCAATCAATACATCCACGTGAACTTTCGCCTGGGTCGCGGTGTCCACTGTTTCGGCAACCAGTTGGTACTTGACGATATATTGGCCATCTTGCGCCAGCCAATAATCGCCCTGGTTGGCAGTGACTTCCACGCCCGATTGCAACCCCAATCCGCCGACCCGGAAAGTGAAATGATTGGTCATGATCCCGTTCATGGTTTCGCTTCCAACATAGGTGGGGTTATCAATGAGGGGCAGGATATCCATCATTTCACTGAAGAGATCCTGCATTTCTTTTGTCTGGGGTGTAATCGTTGTGTAAGTCCATTCATCCGCATCCGAGCCGGAGCACTGCGCGTTCCCGATGCTGTAGGCATAGCTGTCTGTCGTACTGGGTTCGCTCTCATCCGCTGTGAGTTGGTTGGTAACGTAGTGCGTGGAGGTCGCATCCTGGTCTTTGGAATCCTGGATCTCCATGCGTACTTTGGAATATTCTGTCTGCGAAGGGCCGGAGGAATTTGATTCGATGACCAGGGAATATGAGTTGAGACTGGCCAATCCCTCCCGAATACTGACCGGATCGGATGGGATCGGGGTGGGTCCGGTTGGAAGCGAGGGAACCTGCGTTGAATCCGTCACGCTTGTGACCGGGGTTGACTCCGTCACGATTGTGACCGAGCTGCAGGCCAGTGAGAGACAAATCGCCAATACGAGAGAGAGGGCGGCGCGTCTTGTATTCATTCTCTTGCTCCTTTTCGAATGATGAGTTATCAATCAATTATACAGAATTTTATTCAGCATGTATATCCAGGATAGTCTTTTTAGTCACTCGGAACGGAGTTGGTGGACCAGGTTCAACCGGCTGAACCACCAGGCTGGTAATACCGTACCGGTCAAGGCGATAAAAAAGGACTGCCCAAGACCTGCAATAACAGTTTGCGGGCTAATGCTGGGGTGGAGTGACATTCCAACGATATCAGTGTTGAGGAACGAAAATAACAACGCTGCGCTGAGTGTCCCCAGGAGCGCCCCGACCCAGGTTAATACCAGGGCCTGGCTGAACAGGTATACGATCAAGGCGCCGGGTTGAAAACCAACGCAGCGTAAAATGGCCAATTCACGTCGGTGTATCCAGGCTGTTCTAAACAAGACATTCGCCAAAGTCAAAATAACAGCAATGCCTAGAGCGTGGTGGATCAGCTCAATGATCCTGAAGAGTGGTTTAAACTGATCGCTGTTGGTTAGAGGACCCAAACCGCGTTCTACTACCGAAACGCCTCCCGGCAAGGAATCACCTGCTTTCAGGATTCCTTCATCTGGGATGATGTAAATCGAGACTTCCTTCCCATAACCTAATAAATCCTGGGCATCTTCCAACGAGATCCAGGCTTCATTATCCACATACGCGCCAGTCTGAAAGGTACCTATTACAAGGAATTGCCGCCCTCGAAGAGTCATCTCCTGGCTTGGTGAAAGGCTGAGCCTTGCTGCCAGTCGCCAGCCAATCATGGAGGTTCGTTGGGCATCTCCGGATTGAAGCGCACGCCCAGCAAGGATTTTAAAGGAGTTCACCTGTTGGTAGCGTTCTAGGTCAATCCCTCGTAGGGTGATAATATTGGTCATCGAAGTGCCTGTGAAGTCGTGTATTTCTGGGATGACCCGCGATATACCCATGGCCAGCAATCTGTCGCCGATCTCAGGAGATAGCCGGCTGCCAAACAACTCACCAATGGTATTGCTTTCCTGTACGATCAAATCATCATACGGTATTTCACCGAATTCCTGGTGGAGCGCATTGCGATAACCACCGAGTCCAAGAAAAAGCATATTGGTTGCTGCCACAAGTACGGCCATTGCCACCCAGGGCTTGTAGTGCCGGACCATATCCTGCAGGCTAAAGCGTATTATAGTCAACATCCCTCATTCACTCCCGGAGCTGGTCCGCCAGATTTAGGCTGCTTTGGGCATGGGTAGTCAACCATACGCCCAAACTGGCTGAGATCACGGTCAGAAAAAATCCCAATAATATGGTTTCGGGCGACAGGCGCAGGACAGCTATTTTGGCATGGAAAACAATTGGGTATTGTAGGCTGTTTTGCACGATGATTGCCATGACACCCCAGGCAAGGCAGAATGCGACCAGCGTTTGTAGAAGTGTACGCCCAAGCAGGAAGAGCCGGATTGTCCGGGAGGGAAACCCAATAGTTTGTAGAATGGCAATATCCTGCTTCCGCTCCGCCATGGTCAGGCTGGTGGCATTGAATGTACCAACAATGACCACACCCAAAGCCAGGGTTGCGATAATGAAGGCCACTTTGAGGAAATCGCGAACCAGATCGTAATAACGTCCGTACAACTGCTGGTTTAGATACACTGCGTATCCTTTGGGAAATTGTGGATCTTGTTCCAAAGAGCCTTGAACGGTTGGCAGATCCAAGCTGCTATCAATCTCTAAAACACCGATTTGAAAATCATTTTGCGCGTTGAATAGTTTTTGACCGCTGGCATAAGTCATCCAGATTGCAGAGATTCGAGCCTCTCCTTGGACGCGGCCGGTTATCAGGAGATTGCTATCGCGAAAGAGTAAACGGTCACCGACTTTCCAGTCATTCAGTTGCATAGCTTCTTGCGAAACAACGACTTGCTCTTCGCCATCGGGCCAATCACCTTCCATCAAGGTCAAGCTATAACTCCGCATTAAATTCTCTCGCGGGATAGCCAGCGCCCGTATTCTTCTGCCGTTGATCTCCAAGTTGCGATAGATCACAGGAAATGCGCTGAGCACGCTATCAGGGCCGAATTCCTGGCGCACAATCTCTGCTGCCGATTGAAGGGCGCTGTCATCCAGTTTGCTTTGCATTGGATCGAATGCGTAATCAGACACTATGAGGAGGTTGCGCGAGCCGGTTTGCGGCTGGCTGCCAAATTCCAGAAAAACCTCGGAGATTGCAGAGGCTGCCAGGTAACTGACGATCACTGCTGTCAGGCTGATGATCGTCAGCACACTTCGTCCGCGGTCGAAGAATAGATCCTTGAAAAGATAAGCGCCAACCACGGAGAATTTCATGCTGCTTCCAAACCTGGATAGAGCAGTCCATCTCGCATTTCATAGGCGCGTGTGGCATATTGGCAAGCGGTTTGATTGTGAGTGGCGATGATGAACGTGGAGCCCAGCTGCTGGTTGAGATGGACCATTAATTGGATAATCTCTCCGCTGGTAACCGAATCCAGGTCGCCGGTTGGCTCGTCTGCCAGGATGACGGCTGGCTCGCCCACCAGGGCGCGCGCGATGGCGACGCGCTGCTGTTCACCGCCGGAAAGTTCCCCTGGCATGTGCCGCCAGCGTGCTTGCAGGCCAACACGTTCGAGAAAAGCCTGGCCAGACTGGCTGGCTTTTTTCCAGGACCAGCCCCTGGCTAACAAAGGCAGGATAACGTTGTCCAGGGCGTTCAAAGAGGGAAGTAAGTTGTAGAACTGGAAGACGAAACCGATGTGGTCGCGGCGAAAGCGAGTCAGTTCGGATTCGCTGGCGGTTTCCAGTGTTTGCCCATTAACACGAATTTGACCGGACGTGGGGCGATCGATCCCGCCAAGAAGATGCAGCAACGTAGTCTTTCCCCCTCCGCTTGGTCCGACGATGACAACGAAGGCTCCACTGGGAACGTCCAAATCCACGCCGCGCAGCGCCTCAACCTGCACTTTACCGCGGCGATAACGTTTTTCCAACCCACGCGCCTGGATCAAACATTCTGATAAATTTATGCGCATCGTGGAGCCTATTATAAACTCT
>Ga0210013_1002332_pt1 | contig 9940 bp, 9 predicted proteins | sample CryGeymeta201506_FD_185553 | JGI IMG/M metagenome (GOLD analysis project Ga0210013, IMG submission 185553) | Groundwater microbial communities from Crystal Geyser aquifers in Utah, USA - Crystal Geyser metaG 2015-06 (SPAdes) (version 2) | ecosystem: Environmental > Aquatic > Deep subsurface >...
ATTTATATCGTATTTTTTAATAATAGTGTCACACAGCAAAGCAAGTTGTTTTTTATATTGTTCTGATTTAGGAAATATAGCCGATCTGCCTATGCCGAACATCTTTTTAAAACGAAAAGGAATCCAAGAGTATTTTTTGTAATGAAACCAATTGCGAACACCTATACCTATAGCATTGCTCAAAAAATGATCCGTTATTTCAAAATCTTTGTTGATCTGGAATTTTTCGTTTTGATCTAATGGTTCTGCATCACAAAGTATTGCAGGGTCGTATGATGCTACCACAGGAGTGGTAACCCCCCATAGCATAAGTTTTTCACGTGATTCATTATCGCGCGTAAAAAAAGTTTCAGTTTTATTAATTACATAAGCGATAAGTTTTTTTGAAAAAGTTGAGTATGTGGGACCTATTCCTTGATAAAAACCATAAATTTTTACTCCAAAAAAACGTATGCTACATATTTTTATGACCCAGTAGATTAATCCAAGTTTGTTGGTATAGTCTTTAAGAAGCTCGCCGCCTCCCCAAACGACAAGATCACAACTTTTAGCAAAAAAACAAAGCCGAAGCCATTGCAAAGGATTAATAGAATATACACCCATGGGAAGAAAGCGAATGCCAAACCATTCTTCATCACGTTGAGAATTTTCAGAAAGAGACCAAATATCCGCATCAGGATACCGATAACGTAAAAGTTTTATACCCCCGATTAAAATAGCACGATCGCCTCTATTATTCGGAGAATCACTGTTGATAATGAGTATTTTCATAATGCCTTAAAGAAATGTGTATAGTATTGTTGTGCAATATTTTTCCATGAAAATTGCTTTGCTAGCTGCCTTGCGCGATGCTGGAGAGCAAGCCGTTCCTTCTCGTCCAATTGCATAGCTTCTTTAATTGCTGTGGCAAGTGCAGCGCTATTTTTTTGCGGTACTAAAAATCCATTTACCTTGTGTTTCATAATATCATCCGCGCCACTTTCATACGTTGCAATACATATCTTTCCTGCTGCAAGTCCCTCCAACAGCGCGACAGGGAGGCCCTCAGCATCACCTTCAGATGTAATAATAGATGGAACAACGCACATGTCAGCAGCCGCTACTACCTGTTGTTTAATATTTCCTTGTACATATCCAATAAAATGTACTTGTTTGTTAGAAAGACCGAGTTTATGTACTTGGTGTTGAAGTTTTGTACGCCATGGCCCATCGCCAGCAACAGTGAGGGTACTTTCTGGATGTTTTTTAACAACATCGGCAAATGCAGATAAAAGGTAGTGTATACCTTTTTTTTCTACTAAACGTCCAATAAATAAGATATTTTTTTGTTGACGAGCCGTTGTTTGATTATGCTTTTCCGTATTATACATTGATACACCCATTGGAACAGTAAAAATTTTTTTATGTAATTTTTTCCAAGCGGAATCGTTAAAAAAACTTCTTATTTTTTTGTGGGATCTGCTACTTACCACAGTAATTGCTCTTGCTCTATTTGTAAAATAGCGTACAAGATATGATCCTATAATTGGCAGTTTATGCATTACCGAAACATCCGATGAATGACTCGTAAAAACAAAGGGTGTCTGTGTGAGAGATGAAACCATCCCAGCAACAATTCCTTGTGGGATAAACCAATGCGCATATATTAAATCGGGCTTTAATTTTTTTGTAAGTTTGAGTAGTGTAATAAATTCTGCTAAAATAAAAAAAGGAACGATTAGGAAAAATAACGGATTTTTTTTTATTGTTGGCATAATACCGTATCTTGAAAATTTTTCAAGCAACCTGGGAAATGCATAATGAAATCTATACTCTACGTAATGAGAATGTTTTGTATAAGATTGAGCATGTAATTGAAAATCATGTGGAGCAAGAATAGAAAAAAATAAATGCGGATATTCTTTTTTGAGTGTAACAACCTGATCCCTTATAAAGGAAGGAATTTGATCGGCATCTGATGCGGGAAAAGTAGATGTAACAACTAACACATGACGAGATACGGCATTTGTAGAAGTGTTCTTATAAAAAATATCATCAAAAATTTTCATTTTGTAAGTTGATAAATATTCTGATTATTCCATTCAGCGACAAGATTCCATTTTATTTGTAAGCGTATGAACATGCCCTCAATCTCATCTGATGTCATATGATTTTTCCACCCTCTTAGTATTCGACTGAATCTCATGTCATTTGGCTTGGAAATAGCATAAGAAAGTAGCATGCTATCCCCAAGTTTTATGAGATTATACACTACTGCCAAAGGGTCATTTGCATATTCCAATACTCCGCTGCAGACAACAATGTCAAAGGGAGAGTTGACTTTTGGGTATATTTCTGAATTAAAATCACAAAACATCGTGTGATCATGAATAGTTATTAAATCACAAGGTTGATAGCGGCATCCTGCAGACAAAAATTTTTTTAATGACTGATTGCCCGATCCTATATCAATCACAGAGTATCCTTGAGGAATAAAACTAGCAATAATACTATTTCTTTTCTCCCAATATTTTGGTGACTCCTTAGCAATATTTTTCCACCGCATGGTATCGTTTTTCAATAGCAGGGACTTAATTGCAACAAAACAAACTTTTATGCTCTTGCTGAAAAAAGTGCGTATTCGCATACTAGTTTTATTATAGGTAGTACATAGTATAGATTAACTATGTTTGGAGAATTGTTTCTTTATAGGTATTTAATCTACCATCTTTGCTTTCTAAATACTCATCTAGTTTTCCAAGACCTATTATAGAGAAATCATTTTTTTGAGATGCATAAATAACCGGCAGGGAATTTATTATTCTTACCAATCAATGCATCTACATAAACGCAAGGCAATGTTACCAACCATTTGTTGATAAAATATGCCACATGCTTGAGTAGAGGAATATGCCAAAAAGGAACGACAATAATCATGGAAATTTGATGCCCAATAAAGGAAAATAGGCTTCCCATAGGAGAAATTTCTATATTTTTAAGTCCTACTTTTTGAAGTATAAATTCCAATCCATACTTTGTGTATCTATAATAGTCATTCGGTTCTTCATGCAGACGGCTTAAATGCGGTACTGATAAAATCAGTACACCGTCCTTTTTGAGTATTCTGCGCATTTCTTCCATAGCTTGAAATGGGTTGGGTACGTGTTCCAGCACTTGTAAACAAAGTATTGTATCATACGATTCGTCGGACAGCATGTACATGTTTTGTATATCTCCCACGATATCTACTTCTTCCGTTCTTTTTTCTATATCCAGTGTGTGATAGCTTGTTACTTTTTGATTGGTGAGGAGTATTTTTTTATATTGCGCCGTACCGCACCCAAGGTCAATAACCGATCCATGCGCATATTGTAAAATAAACTGTTGTGTAATTTTTGAAGCAGCATATATAGCGGGGGAAAAATATTTCCACCGTGGAGAATCTTTTAACTCCCTTGCAATACGTATACGATTTTGAGCGAGCAGAGAATTATGATTCATGGGTTGATTAAGGAAAATATGGCAAAGTCGCTCGTTGCATATATTTTGTTATAAAAATTTTTTGAAAGCGTTACGGTGTCATATGATTTGGAAACTCCATGCGGTATTTCTAGTGACGGCCTTTTCATAGGAGTATTCTTAATGACGAGGTAGGAAATAGAATGTGTGGCAAGAAATTTTTTCAAGTCATAGGCGGATCGTATGTCCAATAATCGCTCATCATCTTGATTCATAAAAAGATGCTGCTCATAGCAAGGATGCTTAGTATAGTACAGCATATCATAACAATTATTAAGCGCAAGCAAGGTATCTCGCCGTGGAATATATGCCGTAGCCCACTCACCAAGGCGTGTATACTGTGTAATGAGATCACGGTACAAATGCACGAGGTTCCTATAAGTGGGAATTGATGTGTAGAAATTCAGCAGCACTAAAAAGCTGATGCAGCATGTCAATAAAATTGTTATGGCGCGTGGAAAATACTTGAGAGGATATATGTAGAGTATACTGGTTAAAAATCCAATGATGGAAAAATAGTAGAGAGAAGTAATTTGAAAGAAAAAAACCGTTATAAGAGTTGCCAAAAATATAATAAAAAACACATTGAATATACCTTTTTTGTAAAGCATGAACAGGAGTACGGCTAAGAGAGTAGGTATGCTCAATAAGGAAATAGTGCCGGATGTTGCAACGAGAGAGATGCTTTTGAAGAATACAATAACCGATTCGGCATGTAAGAAGAAATAATATTGGTTATATTTGAAGGTGTCTAGGTATACTGATGATACGGGATATGTGGGCGGGGAAAATACAGGATGAAGAATTTTCTCAATATAGCCAACAAACGTGGGTTTTATATGCGGGTAAAAAAATGTCCCGGTCGTTGTAAATTGATAGCCAAGTACCGGGATGAGTAATACAAAGCAGACTGTGATAAATATCATGACATGCCCAAGATGCGAGCGTAATCGCCAAATAAGGTATGCAAGAAAAATAACCGTTGTTGGGACAAGGATGATACCAAACTGCTTTATACCAATACTTGCGGAAAAAAAAACGGCTGAGAGAACGATCCACTGCCATCTCTGGTTTTTGAGGTAGACAAAGAGCGCAACAAAAAATAGTAGTTCAAAAGCAAACAGCAATGCTTCGGCTTTGTAGTATCCGAAACGTGCCCAATACATGTATTGTGAGAGTAACAGAGGAATGGTCAACAGATACCACGAACTGCCAATAATTTTTTTTGCAAGTAAGAGCAATGCCAGCGTAAATAGACAATAGGCGAAGGCGAGAAACATTACTACGCCATAAGGATGAAAGAGCAAATCAAATAGTGTGGTGGCGATAAAGAAAAGTTTTGGGTAGAAAAGATAAAGTTTATTATCACCGAATATGGAGTCTTGATAGTCAAAGGATTGATGTGCCAAGATTTCTTGCGTGACGACGCGGTTAAATGCGCTATCGGACAGGAGAAAGCCATGGGCAAAAATTGCTATGTGCAACAATACGGTAAAAAGCATGAATGTCAAAATACCAATAAAAATACTCTCCCAATATTGTGAGAACAAGGGGATGCGGGTGCGCACCCGTGAACGCAGATAGATGAATCTTTCTGGTAATTCCAGAAGGACATTTTTACTCTCACACAAGATTTGACCAAATTTTTTGAAGAAGACCAGCATACGTTACCAAGGGATTTTGAGTGAGATGTGTTCGGTTTTACCATCTCTGATTTTTACACCTACAGCAAGTAGCACAATAAATGCAACGTTGACCATGGTAGTTGTTGAACTGTTTATTTTCATACCGAAAAGCCCCAAGTCAAAAATGAGGAAGAGGTTACAAGTAAGGGATAGCGCAATGGCCATAACCACTTTTTCCCAAAGTGTCCCAATGTCGTTTGTAACTTTGAAAAGCGTAAGCAGCAACCATCCCGGAATAAATAAAAAAACATACCCTGTAAATAAAAACCACAAAGGACGTACGAGTTCATTTTGTGCAACAGGTGAAAGAAAAAGCAGTAGATATACAAGTGTTATGGCGATAGCGTAGGAGAGAGATGAGGTGTTAATTTTCATAGGCACTTGGTATAGTTGCGATACGTTCCTTGCTTTTTAAGTTGGTAGAGCATCTCCTCTTCTATTTTTCTGTTGGTCGCGAGCAAATCTGCAAGAACACCCAATACGACAGTAATAAATCCGATAAGTAGCAGCACGGAACTTAAGAGGAGTGAGGGTATATGCCCGGGTGATTGATGTGTAACAAGCCAAAGGTACCGTGTGCCAAGCAGCACGCCAAACAGACATATACAGGTACCGGTTACCAAAAATGTTTTAAACGGCTTATAAGTTACCACCGTGCGCAGAATAATTTTTAACGATTCACGAATATGCGACGGCAGGGTTTTGATGAGTTTTGACTTTCCCGCAGTACGTCTTTGCGAGGTAATGGGGATTTGGGAAAGGGGAAATCCTTTGAACAATGCTTGAATAAGCATCTCGTGGGTATAGGTGTGATTGGATCGCAGATGTACATTGAGCGCGACTTCCCGCGTAAACGCGCGAAAGCCGCTGGACGCGTCCAGCAATTTTTGTCCGGTGAGCTTTCCCAGCACCCAATTCCCAATCTTATTACCATATCTATTTCCCCAGTACATACTCTTGTCCGCATCTATTTTTCGTACGCCAATGGAAATTTCCGCCTCCCCGCGAAGGAGTGGCGCAACGAGTTGCGGAATATCGTTGGGGTCATGCTGCATGTCGGCGTCCATATTGACGATGATGTCCGCGCCATGCGCAAGGGCAAGCTCAACGCCGAGCTTAAAGGTATAGGATAGTCCGCGATTGGGCGTGTGGGTGTAGACGGTCGATCCCGCTTCTTTCGCGCGCGCAGCAGTTGTATCCGTTGAGCCATCATTGATAACGAGTACTTCAATAACATCAATGCCCGTGATGAATTTTGGCACATGGTGTACCACACGTGCTATGGTTTCTTCTTCATTGAACGCGGGAATGATGCTTACCAGTTTCATACTATGTCGTTGTGTCTTTAAGAGTCAGCTCCGCCGGTGCGGGAAGCGTAAGGAAGTGCATGCCTCCCAAACCATTGCAGCAAAGCCGCAAGACACGAAAAATAAGCGCCGCGCCAAGCGCGGTTGCCGCCGCGACACCAAACCAGCCAAACAGCACAACAAAAACACCTTCCGTAACCCCAAGTCCATTTGGCGTTAAAGGGATAATACTGGAGAGGTAGGCAAGAGGAACGATGAGGCAGAGCGAAGCAAGAGAAGGCGCGACATGGAGTGCGGAAAAACTGGCAAACGTAATGTAGAGTGACGCGCCATTGACGCAGAATGCGAGCGCTGTTGCGCCAAGTAGAGGTGGCGTGCAGCGCGTGTAGAGTTTGATGGTGGAAAGAAAGGCGTGCATTTTTTTAAAAAGATACGGTGTACGTCCTACGCATAGTTTTTTGACAAATACTTGCACGCGGGGAATAAAAAATATGCCGATTACCAGAATGAAGCTTACCAGGAGGGTTACCGCATAGCTTTGCGCGTGTACAATACCCAGCATGCGCCAATTCAGCGCTATGCCGATTGTCAACAGCAAGAGGATACTTACCAAACCCGTAAAACGTTCCATAAATATTACAGCAAGCGACTGCGTGAAAGAGAGGCGCGTATATTTTTGCAGGTACAGTGCTCGCACGCCATCTCCGCCAAAATTAGTTGGCAGAAAGGTGCCGAAAAAAAGCCCTATAAAAAATAATTTATATAACAGCCTGTATGGTATATTAGCAAGAGACCGTAAGAGATATTTCCAGCGATAGATACCAATCAGTATGGTTCCATACATACCTATTCCCGCAATGCCAACCCACATCCATTGGACATTTTGAAAAGTAGCACGCAATGCTTGCCAGCTTATTTGCCGCATGATCAGCGCAATAAACCCGATGCCCAAAAGAAACTTGAGAAATCGGATAAATTTTTTATGCTGCGGTTTCATAGCAGCTTCTTAAACTCTTCCACCATGGCGACAGGGACGGGGTCAATGCGGTAGGTGCGCACAGCGAGGAAATAGGAAGTCCATAGCGAGATGATGAGTGAAGAAAAAACTTTTTCAAAGAATGTTACTCCTACGAGCGGCACGACAGTTGTCCCAATCTTTTTTTTGCGCATGAGTTGCGCAAATAACCGCATGTGTTGTATGACGCGCGGATCATCCTGTGCGTCTGCCAGCTCGAGAAAATGGTACTTCCCTATGAGATGCGTAAATCCCACCATTTCGTTGTGGCTGATTTCGGGAAAGCAGTTGAAAAACGATTGAATTTTTGAGTTTTCGTTAAAATTTATTTTCCAAATCATCGCGAGTATCTTGTACGTATGCGAGCTGTAGACCAACGGCATCCGCGTGCCGATTTTTTTTGCTATTGCTGAACCCTGTTTTTTATAGGATGCCATGTTTTTTATCAGGGAGGGAATGCTGCGTTGCAGATCATTGCTTGCGGAACGCGTTATGCCGAGTGTGTCAAGCAATACGGCGGCGGCGGCTACAAAAAAACCCAATGCCATGCGCGGCTGATAGCCTGCGGGTATACTGATAAATGGCGTGTTGTTTTTATGGCAAAGATTTGCGAGTTTTCCGCCGGAGGCAATGCCCACAACCGGAAATTTTCTTTTTATTGCTTCACGGTACGCGGCAAGCGTTTCTTCCGTATTACCAGAATAAGAAATTATCAGCAACAGACTGTCGGTATTGGCTTCTTCGGGCAGGGTGTAGGTACGGTTGAGGTGTACGGCAATCTTTCCCAATACCCCGAGATCTTTCAGATACATACGCAGTATTTCTCCCGGCAAAGCCGATCCGCCCATGCCGCATACGACCATGCTCGTAAACTTTTTCGCGGGAAGTTTTTCAGCATTGGTAATAGGAGGAATGTAGAGTAATTGTTCCGGAAATCGCGTAATAATAATTTGCATAAGGATGCAGTAAAAAAATGAACCCGATGGCACAAAGACAGTGTATCAGCTATCCCGGTACTGCACAAGTTTTGGATGTGATATACTCCGCTTATGCGTCAAAACGAGCTTACCTTGCATGACTATGCCTTCTTCATTGCCTTTGCAGCCGTATGGGTTGCGGTAGGTTTGCTTGCGTTTTTATTGACTTTGGTTGCAGTGTCTTGATGCCGCGCCCCTACTGCTTGCCGCAGGAGCAGGTATGGCAATTGTTATACGCAAAGCGGCTCGCGCGGATATCTCTACGCAAAGCGAAGCGGCGGCATGGCTTGCGCAAAATCATCACGTAACGTTTACAATACCGGCGAGTGAAGAATTTTTTCGGCTGTATGGACCGGGTAAAGCTGAAAATTTTCCCGGATTTTACTATACGGATGACGGCAAACTCACGACGCGATTTCTTCCGCCGTATACTGCGTGGCTTGCCATGTTTGGCGTTGTTGGATTAGCGTTCGCAAACGCGCTTCTTTTTTATATAACGGTTATGCCCTGTACCTGCTGTTCAGAGTAGTTGGCGGATGTTGTTTGGTTACCCGTTACTCTGTTTTGTGTTTACATCCTACGGATTGTGGTGGATTGTACGATTTACTTTAAGCGAGAATATGACCGCCGCGTTGCTATGGTTTTCTTTGCTCTTGCTCGTTCTTTTATCACGCCAAGGAAACAGTGTACCACAGGAAAAAGCCGCTACGCCGGTTATGCTTCAGCCGCTCAACTTGTACGCGCTGCTCGTACCTTCATTATTTCACCTCTTTTTTTCGCGGATTGAGGGTATATGGTGTGCGCTGGCATGATACTCATGGCGCTTGTATTGCATTGACCAACGCGTCGTATGGTGCGCCGACGTTTTATAACCATGGCACTGCTGCCTTTTTTCTTTTCGTCTTGCTATGGACATGCGTTGTTATAGTGAATCTGCCGTGGTATACCACTATGGGCAGGGCAGCTCTGGATATGGGCGACGCGATTGTCGCACACAAAGAAATAACCTTCGAACGATTACGCTATTTTAGGGATGTGTTTCTGCTCTATGGCATGGCGGGGTTTGTACTCTGCGGTGGCGCAGGTATGGCGTACGTACTGTTTTCAAAGCAGTGGAGGGCCGCCAGTCCGTTGTTTGTTATCGCACCGACTTTGCACTACCTCTTTAATCCCCAGGTGAGCTCCGACCATCCGTGGATGCTGCGTCGGTATGCGTTTTCCGTCTTTCCGGTGCTTATATTGTACACGACGTTTTTATTGAGCGAGTGGTATCCGCGTTTGACTCTTAAAAAAAGAAGTATGGTTCTGGCACTGGCACTCTTGCTTATCGGCGGGAACATGCCGGCGTTCATGCGCTATGCCACCTTTAAGGAATTCGCGGGATTGCGCCAGCAAGTTATGCAACTTGGGGAGCGTTTTGACGAGCATGATCTCGTGATGATGGACTGCGGGGTGTCT
>Ga0210013_1002344_pt1 | contig 9914 bp, 11 predicted proteins | sample CryGeymeta201506_FD_185553 | JGI IMG/M metagenome (GOLD analysis project Ga0210013, IMG submission 185553) | Groundwater microbial communities from Crystal Geyser aquifers in Utah, USA - Crystal Geyser metaG 2015-06 (SPAdes) (version 2) | ecosystem: Environmental > Aquatic > Deep subsurface >...
ATTCCAATTTTCTCGCCTCGTCTTTATCATGAAGAGCAAAACTCAGAAATACATCGTATTGCTTTGATTTGGCAGATTCGGTTTCCTCTATTCTTAGAATTGTCTCACTAATATCAATAATAGTATTTATTATCGAAAGACTTTTTAAATCAACCCCGTTTTTGGAAACCAGTTCTTTTATTTTTTCAAGCTTGGCTTTTGTTTGGGAAACTGACACTTTGGCCATTGGAGCATTTTGGGTTTCCAAAACATAATCATAGGACTTTATCAATTCGGATATATCTTCTTGATACTTAGGTAACGCTGAAGCTAATGTATCTAAATTTTCTTTCACAATAGCCAATCGTTTAAAGTCTATTAAGCTGTCTGGCCTACTGTCATAGAGATCACACTTGCATGGCGATGATTTACATAGTGGGCAGCCTTCAAAGTAGTAATCAACAAATACCTCATCAAGAGATTTGTCCTGATCCTGATATAGTATTCCCCAAGCACCGATCATCCATGCGAAAACATCGGCAAACTCCTCGGCAACCGACCCTATTGGTTTTTCACCTTTTTTGTAACTGCTATATGCTTCATGTATTTCAGATATCTCCTCATGAATTTTTGCAATGTGGTGCCACGCACCAGCAAAATGCCATATTGCCTCGTTAACAGTAAAGATTTCCATTATATTCTTTACAGATGCGTCCAGGTTAAATATCTTGCCAGTGTTTGTCATCGATTCGTAATGAAAGGAAGCCTCCTGTTTCATCTTGTAAGCCGGTATATGTCTAAGAGGCATTTTGCCTGTCTTATAACAAACACAATGTACCTCTAAACAATATGGGCATATCCCTGGATATTTCCTCAGAAATGCATCCTCTAAATCAATATTCAAATTGGTAGCAAGAGAAAACAACCATGAAATTGGTAATATAAACTTTTTACTGTCCTGAGTTTTTAACAGAATCGCTTTACCTAAATATCCCGCAGTTCGATCTAAATAGCAGTACAAGTCTTCAAAACTTCTTTCTTTATTTATACCCAAATACAAATCCTTTATATAGCCTTGGTAAAAACGAATATCAAAACTATCTTTATTTTGAATATTCTTTTGCATAGCGATTTCCTCCGGACTAAATTTCTTTTGATGTTACCGAAACAAAGAAATGTGCTTTGTCTATATTTACTTTTCGCTTCGAATAATCACAGAAACTTTGAGGTGAGATTAGATGTAATTATACTTCAACAATATTATTCGAAGAAGATTCGTGACGAAACTATTTATTTTCGTATACGTTCTAAGATTATATTTTGTAAATTTTGATGGACAACATCCCAAGTTTGATTTGCATCTACTATAACCCATCTCCATGGTTCCGCCTTTACCAACTCCAAATATCCTCTCCTTACACGTTGATGAAACTCAACAGGATAAGCATCCAACCGATTCCATTCATCGCCATTTGCTTTGCGCCTTAACCCGGTTTCCACATCTATGTCAAGCAATATAGTCAGGTCTGGAATAAGATTGCCTGTTGCATAATTGACCAATCCACGAATCTCATCAATATTCTGTTGATGTCCATAACCTTGGTAGGCAAGTGTTGAGTCAGCATAACGATCGGAAAGAACAATTTCGCCTGCCCCTAGCCTTAGTTTAATTACTTGCTCTACAAATTGTGCTCTGGCAGCTTGATACAACAATGTTTCGGTGTGAGGGTGCATGTCTATATTTTTCAAATCATGGATAACAGCACGAATTTTTTCGCCAATTGGTGTTCCACCAGGTTCACGGGTAGCATAAACCTTATATCCTTTGCCGCGTAGAAAATCTACCAACGGAAGAATATGTGATGTCTTGCCGGAACCTTCGGGACCTTCGAGGGTGATGAACATGGGGTAGGTACACACGTAAACAAGTACACAGGTACACAGGTACACAGGTCACGTGTCTACGTGTTTACCTGTGACCTGTCTACATTTCTACTCGCGGAAAATCCTCACATGCCGCCGCGGCTCTTTGCCATACGAATGGCTCACCAACTCCGCGGTGCGCGCCATCTCATGTTGCAAACGTCGCACCAGTGACGGCCCGGGCGGAAGGTCCACCCAGCGCTCGCCGTTTAGCACCGCCGCGATGGCGACCTGCGTCTCGTCGCGCACGTTGTCGAGTTCGCCGCTGTGCGCCGCCACGCCTTCCATCGGCAGGTTGAACAGGTCGCCCATGAACTGCTCCACCTGCGCGACAGTGTTGGCGCGCAAAACATAAATGGGCATGCCGCGCGCCTCGGCGTCCATCACCGTCGCCTGGCGGTCGCGATAATACGAACGCAGGGTCACGAGCGCGTCGGCTTCGTCCGCGTCGCGCACGATGATGGCAGGCACGCCGAATCGTTTGGCGGCCTGTTGCAGCCGGTTGCGCGCCACGCCGTACGGATAGATGCGGATCGCCCTTATGGCGATGGCGCCGGTCGTCGGCGCGGACGCGTTGGGGGCGCGCGGGGCGGGAGTCGACGCGTCGGGGACAGGCGCCAGCCGGCCCTGGGTCGGATCGAGCGGCGGACGCCCCGTCGAAGATCCTGGCGTTCTTCCAGGGCGGCGCGGCGAGACTTTCGTCGTCTCCTTCGCGTCCAGCTTGGACCCCACAGTGGGCGCGGCCTTCTCGATCTTGATCTGCCCGTCATCGTCGCGCGTGCGGATCTCGGGAGGCAGGGGGAAGCCGCGCAGGAGCGCGTCGACCGAGGCCAGGATATCGGTGTGGACCGCGAAACGGTCACGCGTCTGGATCTCGACCAGCACGTCGAAGGTGGGCGGGGCGCGCCGTTCGAGCACCGTCTTCTGGGTACCGCGCCGGCGCGCTTCCTCGTCCGAGAGAGTGACCGCTTCGATGCCGCCGACCAGGTCGCTCAAGGTCGGGTTGAGCAGCAGGTTGTCGAGCGTGATGCCGTGCGCGGTGCCGATGAGTTGGACGCCGCGCTCGGCGATGGTGCGCGCCGCCTGGGCTTCGAGTTCGCGGCCGATCTCGTCAATGACGATGACTTCGGGGTTGTGATTCTCGACCGCCTCGATCATGACCTCGTGCTGGAGCGTCGGCACTTTGACCTGCATGCGGCGCGCCTTGCCAACCGCGGGATGCGGCACGTCGCCGTCGCCGCCGATCTCGTTGGAGGTGTCCACGATGACGACGCGCTTGGTTTCGGCCAGGATGCGCGCGGCCTCGCGCAGGAGGGTGGTCTTGCCCACACCGGGGCGGCCGAGAATGAGCAGGGACTTGCCCGAGTTGACGATGTCCTCGATGATGTCTATCGTCCCGTAGACGGCGCGCCCGACGCGGCAGGTGAGGCCGACGATGACGCCGCGGCGGTTGCGGATGGCGGAGATGCGATGAAGCGTGCGCTCCATGCCGGCGCGGTTGTCCGCGTCGAAATCGCCGATGCGCTCGGTGACGTAGTCGAGGTCGGCACGCGTCACTTCTTTCGGGTCGAGCACGATCTCTTCCTCCACGAAGCGCGCGGTGGACACGCGTCCGAGGTCGAGGATGATTTCGAGCAGGTATTCTTTTTGGTTGGCGGCCTCAACCGCATGGCGGATCGTCGGGGGAAGCACGTCCAGCATGGCGTCGAGGTTGTCGGTAATGCGTTTTTGTTGGGTCATAGGGTTCGGGTTTCAGGTTCCACGTTCCAAGTTCCACGTTCCAAGTTCCACGTGGAAGAATGTCAACTTGCTTTGAGATAGGTTCGGGCGGCTTCGAGAAATTCATAGGCTTGGTTTATCATGTCGGCTACCATGTCGGATCCAAAATCTGCATCCACATCATAATCGCCTACAATTCGATGATCAAAAGAATCCAAAAGCCAGCGATGGAACTTCGGATCAAGCGCTTTTGTTTTGGCAAAATGCAATCCATACGCTCCGTGAATATCGCCGTGATTATCGAAATTGAGCCCCTTCTCATTCAGCAACGCCTCGGCAATGCGCATCATGCCATAATACGCGCGTCCTGCGGCTACGTTGACTTTTCCAACGGTCAGCAATGCGTCTGCCGCTTCCAGCACGTCAACCGCCTTATCCAAAAGTTTTTGGGTATGCTCTTTCATGCGGGTTGTCCCTGGGACCGAATGTTTCGCAACAACGGGGTATCCGCAGTAAGCCATTGCTCTTCTTTCATGAAAATTCGACTGATCGAAATTTCATGGTCGAGAGAGAGACGCCCGATCAATTCGCTTGTCCGCTTGATCTCGTGACTGTAATTTTGATAACGAGTTAGAACGATCATTACATCCACATCCGAGCCTTTGCGATTATCGCCGCGCGCATAGGAGCCGTACAAATAAACGGCTTTCAACTGCCTGCCGTAAATGCGGACAAGCCCTTCCTTCAATTCTTGCAGAAGTTTCTTGATTTGAGTGGACATGTCGTACCTGCCAGTCTGTGATCCAAGCCTATTATACAGCCCGAACCCGATTTTGAAAAAAGCCCTCCGAATGTTGTTATCGAAGGGCTTTTCATCATTTTCCTTTTCGGCTGGCGAGCCAGGCTTCGAAGGATTTTTTGCTCTCGCCGCTGTGGCGTCCTGCGAGCAAACCTTCGATGCCAATATGTTCGTCAATGCCGGGAAATTCAATGGCATAACCATCGCCGAGCAATTCGTAATTTTGCCGCTCAATCGGGGAGGCATACATCAGCCGCGGATACCAGGCCAGAGGCACGATGATGCGGCGACCATCCGTCAGATCAACGAGGATGTCGTCCTCCGTCACTTCGACTTGAACGGCAGTGGGTTCGATTTCAAGCATTAAAGTAGTCATTCCACTTCTCCAGAAACAGCGCCTCATTCTTCACAACGAGACGGGCAATTTGATTCAATTCATGTCCTGCAAAACCCCTGTTCTTTGCCAGCACAACGGGAGACAGCCAGAACTTTGCAATACGGCGTTCACGTTTGGCGTGAATATGCGGCGGTTCTCCCTTGTCGGAACTGAAAAAGATGAACGCGTACGGGCCTTCGTAGTGAATGGTTGGCATTGATCACCCTCAAATTGTATCACTCTCGCGGTGTGTTGATTCGGCCGCTTGCATTCTTTACCATTTTAATTATTCGGAACACCTTTTGCATTCTTGGTTCCTCTCCAACTTTCCACCCATGGTATTCGCGGACGATTTCCTCCAGCGCGGCGAGACGCGCGGACGGCGGTTGGGCGCGCCAATACTCGGCATCGTTTTTTTGCCCGCTCATTTTGATTTTGGTAACGACTTTGCGAATGATTCTCATAGCGGTTTGCAGGATGGAGTTGGTTTTGCGCTGGGATTTCCGTCCACGAATATTTTACGAGACTCGAATGTCAAACATACTTTTCGTGAACGCTGCGCCGCGCTGTGTTTGTTGCAGTGCGGGTGTTCGTGGCTGTATTCGCGGATGATTCTTTGGCTATTTTATCATGCCCGCCCTCCCGTAAAAGTTTTCAATGAGCCAGTCTCAGTAGATGAAAATTTGCACTTGTAGTGACGACTCCGCGAAGCGCCCTGGAAGGGTTAGTCGTTTTTTCAGGCGGACGACTAAAGTCGTCGCTACAAAATCTTCACCTACTGAGTCTCGCGATGACTTGTGGGGTTATCTTGCGCAAAATTTAGGCGCCAGGTCGCTTTCCACCCACGAATTCTACGCTTACGAAATTTTGCGGGCTAACACGCCTCCCCCACGATCTTGATCTCATCCGGCTGGTTGGGCACGATGCGCAGGAACTCGAACGGCTCCTCGCCGAGGTTCTCGTAAAAATGGACGACGCCTTCGGGGATGAAAACCACATCGCCCGCGTTGACTTCAAACGTCTCAGCGCCAATCCCGATTTTCGCATGGCCGCGCAAAACGTACTGCTCATGCTCGACCGTGTTGGTATGACGCGGCATCCCGCCGCCGGGCTTCATCGAAAATTTCCGCAGGGCAAAGTTGGGGCCTTCCTGCGCGGGGATCAAAACCTGAATGGTCGTGTCTTTGCCCGCGGCCACGTTTTTCTTTTCAACAGATTCGGTGTGTTTGACGGACATGGTTATCTCCTGGCGACTCAAGTCGCCTCTACACCTGCGAAGTCCACCTTCGTGGACTAGCCGACGAAGGTCGGCTTTGCAAACGTTGGCGCGATTTCAATCGCCCTGATTTCAATCGCCATCCACTTTCCCATTTTTTACGCGCCAAACCTTCGCTCCCTCCACAAATTCGGGCGTGAACATGTTCAAATCCGTAGCGGTCAACAACGATTGCTCGGTCTCGCCGAGATATTTCAACAGGTCGGCGCGGCGGCCCAGGTCGAGTTCGGCCATCACCTCATCCAGCAGGATGACCGGCCACTGCGCGGTGCGCGACTTGATCCACGCGACCTCCGCCAGTTTGAGCGAAAGCAGGGCCGTGCGGATCTGTCCGCGCGAGCCGTAATCGCCCAGGTCAATTTTGTTGGCGAGGAAACGCAACTCGTCGCGGTGCGGGCCGATGGTCGTCATGCCGCGCGCGATCTCCTCGGAGCGCGCGCCCCGCAAGCGGTCCAGGAAGCCGCGCTGGATGTCCTTCAGTTCGAGGCCGGAGCGATCCACCGGCGCGTCCAGTTTTAGCGCGATCTTCGGCAGGGGGTCAAAAGACGGTTCATAGGCGAGGCGCAACACTTCGTCCCTGCGCGTCAGTTCGAGGTGGATGCGCGCCGCCTGTTTTTCCAACTCCTGGACGGCCGCGATGCGCCAGAGGATGATCTGCGCGCCAAGCCGCGCCAGCGTCTCATCCCAGACTTCGAGCTGGTCCGCGTTCCCCGCGCGTTCATTTAAAATTTTGAGGAGCGCGTTGCGCTGTTCGAGGGCTTTGGTGTAATCGCTGAGCGCGCCCGCGTAGGCCGGGATGGCTTGCGCCAACGCCAGGTTGAGATAGCGGCGGCGTTCGTCCGGCCCGCCCTCGATGATCTGCGACATCTGCGGCACGAAAACCACCGCGCTGAATTTGCCAATCACATCGCTGGCTTGTTTCTTCACGCCGTCGAGCAGGATTTCTTTGCGGAGACGCTGCCCGTTGACGCCCGTCGGCTCAAGGATGAGGCGCACTTCGAGTTTATGTGTGCGGGTGCCGCGCACGTACTCGCCCACGATGCGACCGACCGCGGGCGTGTTGCGCGCTTCGAGGAAATTGACCATCTGCCGGTCGGCGTTGGTTTGGAAGGAAGTCAGCGCCGCGAGAAAGTAGATGGCTTCGAGAATACTGGTCTTGCCCTGCGCGTTGTCGCCCACCAGCAAAACAGACCGCCGTGGCACGTCCATGTCCAGGCGGGTGAAGTTGCGGAAGTTGGTGAGGGAGAGGCGTTTGAGGTACACGGTATGGTAAATGGTAACTGGTAAATAGTAATTGGTGATTGGCGTGTTGCGTGTTCCGTTTTTACCTGTATACGTGTTTACTTGTGTACGTTGTACGTTTTACAACATCATTTCCAATTCGATCTCATCGCGCAATGGAATATTATTCTCACCGATCAGCGGAATTCCAGGTTTAAGTTTGCGCGCCTCGCTGATTGCGTTGACGCGCAAGGCGCACAACTGAAAGCCGCGTTTCTGGTAAAAGCCGAGGGCGCACAGGTTGTCGTTGGTGGTCGTCAGGTGCACGCGGCGGCACTGGTTGGCCTGCGCCTCCTCGACCACTTTTCCGACCAGGGCTGTGCCGATGCCCTCGTTTTCGCGCAGGCTATCCAGGGAAACGATTTCGCAATCGGTTTCCAAAAAGGTGTATGTGACCAGGCCGATCCACGTGTTGTCGTCCAGGGCGATAAACCCGCTGACGGTTTCGGGGCGGAAGATGGTTGCGTGCGCCACAACAAATTCATCGTCCCATTGATCCTTCCAGAATTTGCGTAACTGCGGCAGGTCGGCGGCGGTGAGTCGGTAAATGGATGCCATTACACGCGGTCTTTCTTTTCTTCCTCGGTCTCGGGCAGCCAGACGCGGGTCGCGCGGTCGGTGAAGACGACGCCATTCAGGTGGTCAACCTCGTGCTGGAAGATGCGCGCCAGCCAGCCCTGCGCCTTGACGCGCATTGGCTGGCCGCGGCGATTGAGTCCCTTAACCTGGATGGCCGCGTGACGTTCCACCTCGCCGACCAGGTTTGGCACGGAGAGACAACCCTCCACGCCCATCACTTTTTCCTCGGAGGCTTTGACGATCTCCGGGTTGAGCACGACCCACACTTTTTTCTTCGTCTCATCCTCGGCTTCCTCGGCTTTTTCATTCTGGTAATATTCCACAACGATCAGGCGTTCAGAGATTCCCACTTGCGGCGCGGCGAGACCGACACCGGGCGCGGCGCGCATGGTCTCGATCATATCGTCAATCACGGTTTGCAGTTTTTTGTCGAAGGTTGTCACCGCCCGGGCTTTGCGGCGCAGGATCGGGTCCGGCAATGTGACGATGGCGCGTAATGTCATGGATACCTCTAGAAAAAATTACCACAGATGAAAAGGATGAAAGCGACTTATCCTTTTCATCGCTTTCATCTGTGGTTATATTTGTGTTGATTTTACTCTGGATTCGACCTGTTCGTCTGTTCCTCGCGGCGGAACTCTTCGGAATTCAAATGATAAGTTGCGAGCCACTCGGCCATGCGCTCACGTTCGGCCGCGGCCATGGCCGCATTCTTTCCGGCGACGCGCGCCATGCGGCGGCGGTCAATGTCGGATTGAACCGTGGCCGGGTCGAAAACATCCTCGAATTCCAGTTTCGCCCCGCCCACAGTGATATACACCGTGCCGAAATTGAAAATATTTCCCAGCAAACCGATGCGTTGGTACTCGGTGCTGAGGATGTTCTCGAGCGCGGCGGAACGGCGCTGTTCACTGCCGAAGGGCGTCCGGTCAATGTCAATGATCTGGTCTGGAGTCACCTGGAAGATGTCGTTCGTCCAATCCAAATACTGATAGATCCACCACAAATGGAAAGGGATGGAAATGATCGGGAGCGCCAGCACGAGCGAATCCACCACCAGTCCAACATCTTTTTGCATGGTAAACAACAACAGGTCCGGGTGGGCGATGAGGTAGATAATGCGTCCCAGCCACCAGGAGAACAGGACGATCAGGATCATGGTGGGGAGCCAGATCTGTTGCCAGAGTACGAAACTGTGTTTGCGATACGTTATGGTCTCGCCGTCCTCCAGCCGCAGGCTGAAGATTTTGGACAGGAATAATTTGAATATGCTTGGCCGCTTCAACTTGGAGAAGGTCTGCGGCTCGGGCGCGGTCTTCTGCGTTTTTTCCGGGATGGGAAGGTTCAGCCGCTTGCGAAGCGCATCCTTCATGGCTTCCTTCTCGGCGCCCAGGTTGCGTTCCTTGGCGCGTCCCCAGTATTCCTCCACCAGCCGCGCGGCGTGGTTCGGATGGCTGACGTTGTTGAACGGGATCTTGCCCACGAACGTGCGGACGATGACGTTGCCGTAATCCAGAATCCTGCCGATCGCGTCGGTTTCCACGCCCACCGAAAGGATCGTGCTTAACGGCGCTTCCTGCCGGCTATCAAAGATGCCCACCACCTTCTCCATCCAAACCACGCGCTGGTTGGTGACAACGTAATAATCGTTTCCCCAGTCCACTACCTGCCAAGCCACCCAGCCAGTAATTGGAAGAAGGAATAAAAGGGCAACTGCAGATATCCAGCCGGCACCCGCAAACAGGCCCCATGCCGCCACCATCACCGGAAACAGTAGTGCAAGGACCGGGGGCACAAGCGAACGCCACAACATGATGGGATGCTTGCGGGCCAGGAAATACACCACCTCGTCCGCCCGCACCCATTTGAACTGCAACCGCCGCCACAGGCGATGAGTTAAGATGACCTCATCGAAATTCGGTTTCAATTTCGGGGCGTGTTTCAGCAAATTGTTTAGTTTGGCGTGATGCAGGGCCAGCACA
>Ga0210013_1002364_pt1 | contig 9845 bp, 6 predicted proteins | sample CryGeymeta201506_FD_185553 | JGI IMG/M metagenome (GOLD analysis project Ga0210013, IMG submission 185553) | Groundwater microbial communities from Crystal Geyser aquifers in Utah, USA - Crystal Geyser metaG 2015-06 (SPAdes) (version 2) | ecosystem: Environmental > Aquatic > Deep subsurface >...
AACTTTGCTTGTTTTTTTCGATACTGGAAAATTCAACTTTCTTAAATTTATCGGCATCCGTATAAAAAGCCGGACCGGTGTAGGTTGGAATGAAAGCAGAACCCCCTTCTGGTGCGCCTGAATCACGGATAAACTGGAAATAGGCGGATGGTGTTAGCAGAGTATTCCCTGTATTTTCAATCCCATAGGAAACATCAATCAGATAACTTCCGCGATGAAAGGTGTAAGTCTTAATTACGTGCGCGTTCTTTTCATCCACTGGTAGCAGAACGACCTTTATTTGATCACTTCCTGCTTCCAGTCGATATTCTTTCTGCGCCGCATGAAAGTTTGCTGTATGCGGGGGAAGACCTGGTCCCAGCAAACCAGATTGCGCGAGATAGGTTCTCTTGACTTGTTGTTGTAACAGGATGATAGGCTTTGTTTTATCTTCCGTCTCACGGTGCTTAAGCAGGGTAACTTGCTGTAAATTACCCCCGGCAGTGCCGATCTCCACCTCAAAATTATCAGTGGTAACTTTTATTTTTTCACCAATTACCACAGAAGCAACTTTTACCGGCGCGGGGGTAACAATCGTTGGCCGGTTAGCTGGCTGTGGAATGGACAAAGTAGCCCCTTCATGGGTTACCTTCTCTATGGGTTGGTTCCGGTTATTCCACTCTCCCCACAGTACGATCAAGGAAAATGAAAAAACAATGAACAACAACAAACGCCGCGTTTCCATTTTGGGATCACCTAAATATTAGCTAGGGAACCGGGTCGTGACCGCCCGCGTTCCAAGGATTACATCTTGCTACACGCTTGACCGAAAGCCACAAACCCTTCAGCGGCCCGTGTCTGCTAATCGCCTCTTCCGCATATTTCGAGCACGAAGGATGGAATCTGCAGGCCGGCTGTAAAAAGGGGCTGATACAGAATTTATAGCACTTTAGGATGGCTAATAGTAAGTGCTTCATTTTTAGAAAGAATACCAAGCAAAACCTCAACTAAAGCGAGCCTGGCGTTTGCTTGGTCTTTTTTTTCCAGGCGGGCGCGCAATCGGATGACGACATCACGTTCGACACCGTCTCGGCTGATCGAGCGAAAACACTCCCTGATCATTCTCTTGATTTTGTTTCTTTGCACAGCCTTGGGTACAAAACGCTTGCCAACCGTTAAGCCAAGGCGGGCGCAACCAAATCGATTGGGTTGTGAATAGACGGCGAACCATTGATTGGATTGCGCCCTTTGTTTCAATATGCTGGCAAAACCGTCCAGACGAGTCAATCTGCTGCGACGGGAGAAAGAAAAGCGCGTAGTCGTGTTACACCCCCAAGCGAGCACGTCCTTTTGCACGTCTGGCAGCAATTACGGCGCGACCACCCTTGGTTTTCATGCGAACCAGAAAACCATGCGTGCGTTTGCGTTTGGTCACGGAGGGTTGGAATGTGCGTTTCATTGTTTAATCCTTTGTTCGATTTATAAAAAAGCGCGCAATTACAATGGCAAGGGGGCTTCCTGTCAAGTTTAATTTATATTGTGGATAACTTTTTGGGGAGCTTGTAGAATGGCTCGACTTCCAGTCCTTCCATTATTCAAGCATGTCTGTTCCTGTCCTATCCGCCAACTGCCAACGTTATTTCAAGGAGTTACTTCCTCCTCAACAATATAACTCATGGATCAAGCCATTACAGTTTGATATGGTCGACAATCGTCTGGTGTTAACAGCTCAAAATAGCTTCACACTGCGAATTATTCAGGAAAGGTTTCTCCCCGAAATATCACAGCAGGCAACCGCCTTGTTTGATTTCACCCCAGAAATTGAACTCAGGCTGGATAAAAAGAAGGAAGCCGCTCCACCGATTAAAAAAAGTTCAGCCAGCCCGGCCAATAATGAAGCAACAATTCCCGGTAAGTCGGCAAAATCAGGAAATAAGCTAAATCCGCAACTTACATTTGAGTCATTTGTAACCGGCAAGGCGAATCAATTGGCTCACGCGGCGGCTTTGCAGGTAGCCGAAAAACCGGGTATTTCATACAACCCATTATTCGTCTATGGTGGGGTTGGATTGGGGAAAACACACCTGTTGCAGTCAATTGGTAATCTGGTTGCACAGGAAAACAAGGATGCGAAAATTTGTTACATCCATGCTACCAACTACGTATCGGGAGTTGTAAAAGCATTCCAAACGAAAAGTTTCGATGAGTTCAAACAGTTTTACAATTCCCTGGATTTGCTGTTGATCGATGATATCCAGTTCATTGCCGATAAACCGGGTACACAACAAGAATTTTTCTATACACTCAATTCATTGATTGATGCGAATAAACAAGTTGTTATTTCATGTGATACTTTTCCAAAGGAAATTAACGGGATAGAACCAAGATTGACGTCGCGCTTCACGTGTGGACTCACTGTGGCAATAGAACCGCCAGGACTGGAAATGCGAGTGGCGATCCTCCTGCAGAAAGCAGCCAACAACAAAACACCTATTGGCGAAGATGTGGCGTTTTTCATTGCCAAGCACGTCCGCTCCAATATTCGTGAACTTGAAGGCGCACTAAACCGCATTGAAGCATTTGCCCGATTCCATAAAAGAACCACTTCGATTGAGCTCGCCAAAGAGGCGCTCAAAGATTTACTATCCGCACAAAACAAACAGGTTTCCATCGAGAACATACAAAAAACAGTGGCCGATTTTTACCGGCTTAAAATGATCGATCTGTTATCTAAAAAGCGAACACGGATCATTGCCAGACCACGCCAAATTGCGATGTCATTGGCGCGAGAATTAACTCAACTTAGCTTACCGGAGATTGGAAACGCATTTGGTGGCAGAGATCACACAACAGTGTTACATGCATGCAAAACCATCGATCGGTTACGTAACAGCGATGAAACGATCGAAACAGAATTTAACTTGCTCCACCAAACATTACGTTCATAACTCGCTTTAAAATTTGTTTGAAATGTTGAAAACTATTAATTTTTAGATTTGGGTAAAAGTTATTAACAAACCATTCACTTCTAGAAAAGGTTGTTATCCACAGCAAGTATTAATTTCTACTTATTGAATTAATTAGGTAATTTAGGTTTTACACAAATTTTTGTACGATTAATATTATTGTTAATGTATTAGGAAAAAACATGTTTATTAAACAAATCAATCGTAACGAGCTACTTAAACCCCTTCTTGCGGTAGGCGGCATAGTTGAAAGAAAACAACCCTTACCCATTCTTTCCAATGTGCTACTCAAGAAAAGTGAGCACGGGATACGCCTAATCAGCACAGACTTGGAGATTCAGATCGAGGTTCAGTTGGACATCGCGTTGCCAGAAACGGGCGGCCTGGAAGCGATAACAGTCTCCTCTAAAAAATTCCAGGACATTTTGAAAGCTATCCCGGATGAAAGTCTTGTCAGCCTGGATGCGCAAGAGAACAAACTTCAGGTTAAAGCCAATAAAAGTAAATTCAGTCTGCAAACCCTACCAGCGCAAGATTTTCCCTTACTGACAGGACAGCTTGATGGCGCATCAGAGATCAAGATCAAGCAAGGAAAATTAAAAAAATTATTAAACTCAGTCCAGCACGCGATGGCACAACAGGATATTCGTTACTACCTAAACGGGATACTGATGGTAATCGAAGGAGAGTCGATTAAAATGGTTGCCACCGATGGTCATAGACTGGCTTTTATTGGCGAAACCATGGAACAGGATTACCCAAAACTTGAAGTTATTTTGTCACGGAAGACCGTTAATGAGTTGATGAAGTTACTTGGGGATAACGATGACGAGTTGCACATTGAACTGGCGGAAAAACAAGTTAGATTTAAATTTTCAAATATCACCATGACCTCAAAAGTGATAGACGGAAAATTCCCAGATTACACACGCGTCATACCAGCACACACCAATCACCTTGTAGTAAACAGAGTTATGCTCATGCAAGCCCTGCAACGGGCAGCTATTCTCTCAAACGAAAAATTCAGAGGAGTAAGACTGCTGCTGACTGAAAATAATCTTCAGATCATTAGTAGCAACAGCGAACAGGAAGAGGCGCAAGAGGATATTGAAATAAAATACACAAACCAACCATTGGATATTGGGTTCAATGTGAACTACCTTATTGAGGGCATGAGTTTTCTAAGTACCGAAGATATAACCCTCTCGTTTGGGGATCAAAACAGTAGCCTGTTGGTCACAACGCCAGAACGCGATAACTACAAATATGTCGTTATGCCGATGCGTATTTAAGTTGTTCCACGTGAAACATACAGAAAGCAGAATAAGTAAATGAGCGACAACTACGACGAAACAAGCATCCAACAACTTGAAGGGTTGGAAGCGGTGCGCAAGCGTCCGGGTATGTACATCGGCGATACTTCTGATGGCACAGGTTTGCATCACATGGTGTTTGAGGTTGTGGATAACGCCATCGATGAATCTTTGGCTGGGCATTGTGACGACATTAAAGTCATTATCCACGGCGACAACTCTATTTCTGTTTCTGATAACGGGCGGGGTATTCCGATCGGCATTAAGTTCGACGATAAACATGAGCCCAAACGCTCTGCTGCTGAAATTGTGATGACGGTGTTGCACGCTGGGGGAAAATTTAATCAAAACAGTTACAAAGTATCAGGCGGGCTGCATGGGGTTGGTGTGAGCTGTGTTAATGGGTTGTCAGAATGGCTGAAGCTAACCACTTATCGTAATGGCAAGAAGTATGGTCTGGAATTTGTGCGTGGCGCATTGAAAGACAGGTTGATCGAGAAACAAAAAGGAGTGGAAGTTTCGCCTATTCCAACACTGGGGGAAAGCAATAAGCGAGGTACTGAAGTTCATTTCCTGGCAGACCATGAAATCTTTGGGCAAGTTGAGTTTCACTACGAGATACTGGCTAAACGTCTGCGTGAACTTTCATTTTTGAATAATGGGGTCAAGATCGAATTAGTTGACCAGCGCACCGGCAAGAGCGAGAACTTTGCGCATTCTGGGGGTGTACGGGGCTTTGTTGAGTACATGAATAAGAGCAAGACTGTCCTGCATCCCAAACCTTTTTTTGCCACGGGTGAAAAAGACGGTGTTGTGGTGGATGTGTCGATGCAGTGGAATGATAGTTATTCCGAGGTTGTCCAATGTTTTACAAACAACATTCCCCAACGGGATGGCGGAACTCACCTGACCGGCATGCGGATGGCGATGACTCGGGTCATCAATAAATACATTGAAGAGCACGAATTCGCAAAAAAAGCCAAAGTGGACACCACGGGCGACGATATGCGTGAAGGCTTGACTTGCGTGCTTTCTGTAAAAGTGCCAGAGCCAAAATTCTCTTCTCAAACAAAGGATAAGCTTGTATCGAGTGAGGTTCAGCCGGCTGTGCAAGAGGTTGTCGCGCAAAAGCTAACCGATTATCTACTGGAAAATCCAATTGATGCCAAGATCATCTGCAGCAAAATTGTCGATGCAGCTCGTGCGCGGGATGCAGCACGCAAAGCGCGCGAACTAACTCGCCGCAAGGGAATATTGGACGGCATCGGCCTGCCGGGAAAACTGGCGGATTGTCAGGAAAAAGACCCCGCTTTATCCGAGTTGTACCTGGTCGAGGGGGATTCTGCAGGCGGATCTGCCAAACAAGGGCGTGACCGCAAGTTTCAAGCCATTCTGCCCCTCAAAGGCAAGATATTGAATGTGGAGAAAGCTCGTTTTGAAAAGCTCATCGCCTCGCAGGAGATTGCCACTCTGATTACCGTATTGGGTACCGGTATCGGCAAAGAGGAATATAACGCGGACAAGCTACGCTATCACCGCATCATCATCATGACCGACGCGGACGTGGATGGTGCGCACATCCGCACCCTGTTGCTCACCTTCTTCTATCGGCAGATGCCTGAACTGGTCGAGCGCGGCCACATCTACATCGCCCAGCCGCCGCTGTACAAGATCAAGCAGGGCCGCGATGAACGCTACCTGAAGGATGAGCACGAGCTGAAGAACTACATGCTCGGTTCTGCATTGAAGGATGCCTCGTTCTACCCCGCCCTTGATGCCGCCCCACTCCAAGGTGAAGCGCTGGGTGAGATCGCCAGGCAATATTTTCTGGCTGAGGCCGTCATTGATCGCCTGTCGCACTTCATCGCGCCCGAAGCCAGCCACGCCCTGCTCGTTCTGCCTGCCTTGTCTCTGGATGATGTAGCGACAGCGAAGAACAGCGCCAGATTACTGCAAGACGCCTGTGGTGGTGTCATCAAGGCTGATGTGGAGGAAGATGAGCACGGAGAGTTGCGCTTGCGCCTGGAAAAAATATTCCATGGAAACTACTCTTTGAGTTACCTGGATAAAGAATTTCTGCAAAGCGGAGACTATGCGCAAATCCGGCGCACTGCCGATGCATTGAACGGCCTGATCTCACCTACCGCCTATGCCATGCGCGGCGAGCAGAAACGAGGCGTCAACAGCTTCAAACAAGCCATCGAATGGCTGCTGGAAGAGGCCAAGAAAGGTGTTGCCATTCAGCGTTACAAAGGCTTGGGCGAGATGAACCCGAGCCAATTATGGGAAACCACGATGGATGTGAAGAACCGCATTCTGCTGCGCGTGCGTATTGAAGACGCGATAGGTGCCGACGAGGTGTTCACTACATTAATGGGTGATGTGGTTGAGCCGCGCCGCGCATTCATTGAGAAGAATGCGTTGGGTGTGAAGAACCTGGATGTGTAGCGTTCTAGGTTTCCATAAGAGAAGAAATCGCTTACTTTGATATTCAGAACGCCGCCCATTTAAATTAAAAAACCAATCAGGCAACTTTTTTCGTTGGTTTTTTGGCTGTTGGTTTATTTGTTGGCGCTTTAGTTGCGGCCTTTTTCGGCATTGACTTGGCCACCGCTTTTGCTTTGGTCGTCTTCGCCTTGACGGCAGGTTTTCTTGTTGTCTTTGATTTTCCCGTACCGCCCTTTGCTGCTTTTGCGGAGATCAGCTCCAGTGCTTCTTCCAGCGTCACGGTTTCGGGTGATACGTCTTTGGGCAAGGTGGCATTCACCTTGCCGTGGCGGGCGTAGGGGCCGTAGCGGCCGCTGCAGATCTCGATGGGTGCCTTGTCATCCGGATGTTCACCCAGTGTGCGCAATACCGCGTTGCCGCCTGTTTTGGCTTGCGCCAGAAGTTCCACTGCGCGATCCAGACTGATATCGAAGATACTGTCGCTACGCGGGATGGATTTGAATTTGCCGTCGTGGCCGATATAGGGGCCGAAACGGCCAATATTGACGAAAACTTTCTTCCCGGATTCAGGATGTGCCCCGAGTTCGCGTGGTAGCGACAATAATTTCAGCGCACCAGCAAGGTCGGCTTGCTCAACGGGCATTTCCTTTGGCCAGGAAACGCGTTTTGGTTTGGCTTTCTCACCTTCAATGACCTCGCCCAGTTGCACGTAGTGGCCGTAAGGCCCTTTCAGCAATAACACGGCTTGTTGGGTCTCGGGATAAGTGCCCAGTTCAATTCTGGCAGCAGGGTCGTCCTGCGACTCGCCGCTGAGGCTGCGTTTGTATTTGCACTCCGGGTAATTGGTACAGCTGATAAAGCTGCCGTAGCGGCTGAGTTTTTTGGCGAGTGGCTTGCCACAATCCGGGCAGGATTCGTCGATCAATTCCACTGGACGGTCGATATTGGTTTTCTCCTTGATGAGACCGGAGAAGCTTTGCCAGAATTCATCCAGCACCGGAATCCAGTCGCGCTTGCCTTCGGATATTTCATCCAACTCGTCTTCCAGGTTTGCAGTGAAGCCGTAGTCAACATAGCGCGTGAAGTGCTCGGTGAGGAACTTGATGACCACGCGCCCGACGTCGGTGGGCATGAAGCGCTTCTTGTCGAGCGTAGCGTATTCCCTGGCCTGCAGGGTGGAGATGATGGCGGCGTAGGTGGAAGGGCGACCGATGCCGTATTCTTCCAGCGTTTTGACCAAGCTGGCTTCAGAGTAGCGCGGCGGCGGCTGGGTGAAGTGCTGTTCGCCGTAAAGTTTATCCACGGGGAGCACATCGCCTTCGGCCAGGGGCGGCAACTTGGCGCTATCTTCTTCCTCGGCGTCGTCCACATCTTCCATATATACACCGATGAACCCCGGAAACACCAAAGTCTGGCCGGAGGCGCGGAACAAGGTGTCGTCGCTGCTCAAACGGATGTCCACACTGACGGTGTCGAATCGGGCTGGCGCCATCTGACAGGCGAGCGTGCGCTTCCAAATCATCTCGTACAGACGCATCTGGTCGATATTCAGATGGGCGCGCAGACTGTCCGGAGTGCGCAGGATGGAGGTCGGGCGTATCGCTTCGTGCGCCTCCTGTGCGTTCTTGGATTTGCTCTTATAGACGGGTTGTTTGCTTGGCAAATAGTCGGCGGCGAAATTATCGCGAATGTAATTCCGAATCTCAGCCACGGCTTCGTTGGCAAGATTCACCGAGTCGGTTCGCATATAAGAGATCAGGCCGATCGTTTGGCCACCGATGTCCACCCCCTCATACAGAGACTGTGCAGTACGCATGGTTCGCTCGGAGGTCAAGCCTAGTTTGCGCACAGCTTCCTGCTGCAAGGTGGAAGTGGTGAAGGGTGCGGCGGGGCTGCGCTGGCGTGCTTTCTTCTCGACGCGAACGACCTTTGGCGGCAGTTTTGCGTCATTCAGCTTGGCGTGAAGAGCGTCAAATTCTGCCTGGCTGCCAATGCTGAGTTGCTCCAGCTTTTTGCCCTGGAATTGGAACAGTTTGGCCGTAAACGGAACGCTGTGCTTATGGCTATCCAGATGCACCGACCAGTATTCCCGGGTCTTGAATTTTTCGATTTCCAGTTCACGCTCGACGATGAGGCGCAATGCCGGACTCTGTACGCGGCCGGCGGAAAGGCCGGGGCGGATCTTGCGCCACAGCAGGGGTGACAGATTGAAACCGACCAAATAATCCAGTGCACGACGGGCCTGTTGTGCATTCACCAAGGGCATGGCGATCTCGCGAGGGTGAGCAACGGCTTGTTGTACGGCTGACTGGGTGATCTCGTAGAAAACCACGCGTTTCATGGTTTTCCCTTTGAGTGCGCGCTTACCTTTCAACATCTCTGAGATGTGCCAGGCAATAGCCTCCCCTTCTCTGTCAGGGTCGGGTGCCAGCAAGATGGTGTCGGCTGCAGCTGCGGCTTTGGCAATCGCATCGAAGTGTTTGGCATTGCGCGCGATGGTCTCGTAATTCATCGCATAGTTGTTATCCACATCGACCGCACCGTTTTTCGGGACGAGGTCGCGCACATGGCCATATGAAGCCAGCACTTCGAAGTCTTTGCCCAAATATTTTTTCAGCGTCTTGGCCTTGGCGGGCGACTCGACGATTAGCAGATTTTTTGGCATGGGGTTAGTGAACGTGTGTGGCGTCGGAGGGAGTGAGCAGATCTTCGATCAGCAGGGGATCAAGATCGTCGTGCTGATTCCACAGTACCATCAACGCAATCAGCTTGACCTTGTCCAGCGCGAGCTTATCCCGGCCCAGCGCAACAACACGGTCGATGATCATCTCGCGCTCGATGGGGCTGATAATTTTGTTATGTTCCCAAAATGCAATGAAGCGCAAGCCATCCTCGCTGATCCGTGCGTTCTCAAAATCGGTATAGCAGCGCAGCCCGCTGCGGTTGATGCGATCCGGGTAGGTGGCGGCGGATAATTCCCGCAAGCCGGATAACCAAGCCAAGGCCAGATGAATGTCATCTTCTTCAAACCCGGCGGCACTGAGCTTGGCGGAAAGCCGGTCTTTTTCCGGATAACTGCCGGCATCAAAGTAACTCTCGAACAAAAAAATTAAAATATCGAACATAGGAAAAGAGTCAG
>Ga0210013_1002388_pt1 | contig 9750 bp, 11 predicted proteins | sample CryGeymeta201506_FD_185553 | JGI IMG/M metagenome (GOLD analysis project Ga0210013, IMG submission 185553) | Groundwater microbial communities from Crystal Geyser aquifers in Utah, USA - Crystal Geyser metaG 2015-06 (SPAdes) (version 2) | ecosystem: Environmental > Aquatic > Deep subsurface >...
GTTCGTATGACTTTGGTGTTGCCAAGGTCATGGCCAACTACGGCAAAGCAAACAGTATCGGCAATCAGGCTGGCTATGACGCTACCGATTATCAAGTTGGAGCAGACTTTCCGGTCAGCCCGGCTGTTGTGGTGTCTGTGAGCTACGCCAAGTCTGACGATAGCAATCCGGTTGGCGTGTTTGAACAATCCCGTGATGGCTATGGTATTGGCGCCACCTACACCTTGTCCAAGCGTACCTTTTTGTATGGTGGCTATCACGCAATTACTACGACCCAAGCTGTGGGTGGTGATATTGACACCAGCCTGTTTGCAGTGGGTATCAACCACCGCTTCTGATCCTGCGCTGGCTTAAGCCAGTTGTAAATCTGAAAACATAAAAACCCCGTGCGGTAATGCTGCACGGGGTTTTTTGTAGCCAGTCCAGCAGCTTTTGTATCAAGATGTTGCACAGTGACAACGGCCGCACCAAATGTTGGCAAGATTACAAGCCCTGTTTGCACCAAAGCGGTCTGCATCTGTTTCAATAGGTTCTAACTTCCTGAACAAGGGGGTTGGCCCGAGACTCTGAAACTTTTTCAGTACCGGAGTCCTTTGTTTAACCTTGGAGATATCTCAAATGAAAAAATCGCTAATCGCGTTGGCCGTTCTGGCTGCTTCTGGTGCCGCTATGGCCCAATCTTCTGTGACCTTGTTTGGTCGTCTTGATGCGGGTTTGGGTCAAATCACCACTGAGACAACAGGTGCAGCTCCGGTTGCATCCAAGTCCCAAACTGTAGTGAATTCATCCACCTTCAACACCACCTACTGGGGTATGAAGGGCACCGAAGACCTGGGCGGTGGCCTGAAAGCCAACTTCAACCTGCAGGCCGGTTTTGCTATCGATACAGGTGTTGGTAACACGGGCTTGTTTGAACGGCATGCGACGGTCGGCTTGTCCGGTGGTTTTGGCGCGGTGAATCTTGGACGCCAGTACACACCGTACTATGACCTGTTCGGTGCAACCGATAATACCGATGATGCCAACGTCTCCACTTCATTGACGGTCTATGGCTTGGGTATCGGTCAAGGCATCACTCGTGCGAGCAATTCCATTCGTTACACATCACCGTCTTTCAGTGGCGTGACTGTTTCTGGATTGGTTGGTTTTGGTGAAAACGACCAGTTGGCACCCGCCAATGCTGGGGGCGACGCGACCAATACTGTCAGTTTGAATGTCATGTACAAAGGCGGTCCTTTACTTGTCGGCTACGCTTACCATGAAGAAAAATTGGCACAGCCAGTTGTTGGCGCTGCCCAGAACAAAAACAAGTACAACATGATCGGTGGTAAATACGACTTTGGTGTTGCATCAGTGACTGCTGGCTACCAAAAAGTCTCTAACGATACCGGCACCGACGACAAAGAATACAACTTGGGCGTGAAGGTTCCGGTGAGTAAATCGTTGGTTTTGTATGCTGGTTATGCCGATTCCAATACAAGTACCGCAGGCTTTGATCTGAACGGCAAGGGGTACACCTTCGCTGGAAATTATCACCTGTCCAAGCGCACCAAACTCTACGCGTCATATAACCGTACCGAACTGGAAAAAGGGACTGTTGGTGCAGTTAGCACCAAGGAAGATAGCAAGTTCGCTGTGGGTGTTGTGCACCTGTTCTAATCTGGCACTGGCGCAAGTCAGTTGAAGGTTAAATTGTGATAACCCCGCCCGGGCAACCTGGTGGGGTTTTTTTATGGTGCGCCCAGCATGGGCGCACACCTGCGGGTGCAAGTCACGCTGCGAGCTGGTCACAGTGAGCAAAGCGAAGCGCAACTGCATAAGGGAAGGGTAAAAGGGGACGTTACCCTTATTCACAAACCAACGCATCAGGCACGAGCGCTCGAAAAAGGTGTGCCTTACCAAACCTTCGTAGTCGGACTGTTGCACCGGTTTGTCGGCGGACATCTGGTGGAATAACGCCGTTTGTCCATATAAAAGTATGGTTGATCGTCACTACGTTCACTAAAATGCGGGCATGGTCAAAGTCAAGTTTGAATGGGACGACAACAAGGACGAAGAAAACCTCGCTAAACATCACGTCCGTTTTGTGGATGCGCAGGCTGCGTTCTCTGATCCTCATCGCATCATCGCTCGTGACCTTGGGCACAGCGATACCGAGGAAAGGTTTTACTGCTTCGGCCAGGTGCAGGGCGGTGTGCTGACGGTGCGGTTCACCTATCGCCGTCAGGTCATTCGTATCATTGGTGCCGGATATTGGCGTAAAGGAAAGGCCGCATATGAAAAAGAAAATAACTTACACAGATGAGCCGTTGGGTGATATCGAGGTGATTCCCGACTTTTTGCCTGCGCCTGCCGAACTGGCGTTTCGCGAAGAAGGTGTCAAAGTTACCCTCGCTTTGAGCAAATCGAGCGTGGACTTCTTTAAGTCGGAAGCGTCCAAGCATCAAACGCAATACCAGCGCATGATTCGCCGCTTGTTGGACTCCTATGTTGCAGCACAGCGAGGACTGTAAAGGGGACGTTACCCTTTTCCCTTGAAGCAGGGATCCCTTACTCGAGTCGGCGGTTGGGATAATTGGGACGTTACCTTATTTCCCGGGCAACTTGGCGGGGTTTTTAGTCTGGCTGCGGTTGCATGCACTTCAGGGCGATATGAAAATGCACTTTGCCTTGGTTGTTAACGCAAACTGGCGTCTGACTTTTCAATTTGTCGATGGCGATGTTGAGCTTCTTGATTATGTTGACTATCACTAGAAGGAATTTTTAGCCATGATTGCCATGCACAACCCCCCCCACCCAAGCGAAGTCTTGCGTGAGTACTTGCCTGTCGACATGTCGGTGACCGAGGTCGCGATTCGGATCGGTGTGTCTCGCCAGGCATTCTCTAAACTTCTCAACAGCAAAGCTGGTGTGAGTGCCGAAATGGCTTGCCGTCTGTCTGTGGCGTTGCAGACAAGCGCTGAGTTTTGGCTGAATTTGCAGCAGGCCTTTGACTTGTGGCAGGTTCGTCAGTCAGGGCTGCCCAAGGTGAAACGCATAGGGTAAAGGGGACGTTACCCTTTACCTACCGCGCGTAATTGGAGTCAGATTCCAATTAATTTGCAAGAAATCGGCCTCCAGCCCTTTTGTTGAAAGCGCTGATAGCTCTTAAATAAAGAGCAAGTTGATCGAGTCACGATAAGGCGGTCTCGATGCTCAGGCAGCCGTCGTCCCAATCACCGCTCGGTGCGCGCGCCATGACATTTAGCAGGACCAGCCCGAACTCTGTGGCGCACGGTCGCCGCGTACCCGGTGGCGCAAGGTGGTGGTCGAGAATCCAGAACGCGCAGCAAACTGTTCTTGCGTCATGCTGACCTTGCTTCGCAACGCCTTGACATTCACCAGACGGGGACGGCGAATGCGTACGCGGTTACGTGTGCCGATCACCTGCAGAGGCTATTCAAATGTGTATACAACGGTGTATCATTGCAAAATGAAAATCTCGGAGTTCGAATGGAATGACGGCAACTGGCCAAAGTGCGGCAAGCATGGCGTCTCACGTGAAGAAATTGAGCAGGTATTGATGGGCAATCCTGCCGTCATGCCTGATCCTCACCCAAGTGAACCGCGCATGCGTGCTATCGGCACCACAACAGCTGGGCGTTTTGTGTTTTTGGTGTTCATGCTGCGCAAGCTTGGCAACAAGGCCGTGATTCGTCCCATCAGCGCCCGTTACATGCATCAAAAGGAGATTGACCATTATGCGAACAAAACTTAAACCTATGCCAACCCTGGGCAGCGATGCGGATGCGCAGCAATTTGTCGACAACGCGGACCTTTCAACCTATGACCTGTCGGGTTTCAAGCCGATGAGGTTTGAATTTGAGCCCAAAGCAGCGGCATTGAATATGCGGTTACCCCAAAATTTGCTGGACGCTTTGAAGCTGAAGGCCAAGGAAAAGGGGATTCCGTACACGCGCTATGTTCGCCTGTTACTTGAGAGTGATGTGGCGCGGTTGAGATAATGGGGACGTTACCCTTTTCCCTTGAAGCAGGGATCCCTTACTCGAGTCGGCGGTTGGCGGTAACGTAGTTGACTATGCTGCACCGTCACCTCAACCATCAACGCTTCACGCTCGCAGCTATTGACGATGTGATTGCCCGCGGGCTCTGGCAAGATTGGGCTGGGTTGCGTCTGGCGGTCTTTCAGGATCAAACCTTGCTGGACAAAGTAGAACGCATCTGCCGAGCGCGTGTTTCAGAACCCTATGCACAGCGCTACCATTTTTGGATGAACTACGTCAATGAACACCGAGCCACTTAACCATCACGCTCGATTTTCATGGCGAGCGGCTGACTGTGCCAACTGAGGCAGAAATTCTGCGCATCAAGGGCGTACTGATCCTAAAGCGTAATGCCACCCGAGACTATCTTGACTTTGTTGCTCTGGCCAGCCACATGGGGGGCGACACTGTTGCCCATGCACTGCAGTCGTTTGACAGGTTTTACCAACAGAGTAACGGTGAGTCACCTCTGCAGCAACTTCAGGTGCAGCTTGCCAATGCGCTACCTTACGATCTGGAAGAGACGGAATGGCCAGAATACAAAAATCTTGATGGGGTTTAATGGGGACGCTACCCTTTTTCGACAGTCAGTGTTTCAGGCCCGCCACTATCGATGATGTGATTTCTCGCAGCGCACTGTGCCCCGCAATAATGGTGTTTTTTTCATTACCCAGGGCGAACCGACGGCCATGAACATTAGCAAGAGCAAGAGCAAGAGCAAGAGCAAGACCGAGTCCGAGTCGCAAATGTTAGCGGCCATCAAGGGGTTAAAGCGCCAGGTGCCAAGACCATGACCGACCGCGAACCACGCACCAGCTGGCGCACTGTGCTGAAGGTTTACCTGGAGCCAGCGTCCATACGCATGTTGCTGCTGGGTTTTTCGGCCGGGCTGCCTTTGCTGCTGGTGCTGGGCACGCTGAGCTTTTGGCTGCGTGAGGCGGGCATTGACCGCACCACCATCGGTTATCTCAGCTGGGTTGGGCTGGCCTACGCGTTCAAGTGGGCCTGGGCCCCGCTGGTCGACCGCTTGCCCCTTCCGCTGCTGACCCGCTGGCTCGGGCGCAGGCGCAGTTGGCTGTTGCTGTCGCAGCTGGCCATTTTGGTGGGGCTGGTGGCGATGAGCTTCAACGACCCGCAAGTGGCGCTGACCCCCGTGGTCTGGGGTGCCCTGGCGGTGGCGTTTGGCTCGGCCACGCAAGACATTGCGCTGGACGCTTTTCGGATTGAATCGGCCGAAGTTGACCGGCAGGCCGCGCTGGCCGCGTCTTACCAGACCGGTTACCGTCTGGCCATGATCTGGGCCGGTGCGGGCGTGCTGTGGATCGCCGCCCGGGCACAGGTGCAGGGCAGCACCGGTTACCAGCACGATGCCTGGCATACCGCTTATCTGGTGATGGCCGCGAGCATGCTGCTGGGCGTGGTGACGGTGCTGCTGTCGCCTGAGCCGATGCGCCGGCCCATGCCCCCGGCCAAAAACGTGGCCGACTGGCTACATGGCGCGCTGGTTGCGCCGTTTGCCGACTTTTTGACCCGCTACGGTTGGCACGCCGCGCTGATTTTGGCGCTGATCGCCACCTACCGCATCAGCGACGTGGTAATGGGCATCATGGCCAACCCGTTTTATGTGGACATGGGCTACACCAAGGACGAAGTCGCCGCCGTAACCAAGGTGTTTGGCGTGTTCATGACGTTGGCCGGTGCCTTTGTCGGCGGCGCGCTGGCCATGCGCCTAGGCGTGATGCGGGTGCTGATGCTCGGCGCGGTGCTCAGTGCTGCCAGCAACCTGTTGTTTGCCGTGCTCAGCACCCGTGGGCACGACCTGACCGGGCTGATTTTTGTGATCTCGGCCGACAACCTGTCGGGCGGCATCGCTTCAGCAGCGTTCATCGCCTACCTGTCGAGCCTGACCAACGTCAATTACTCGGCCACGCAGTACGCGCTGTTCAGCTCCATGATGCTGCTGCTGCCCAAATTCCTTGCGGGCTACTCGGGGCGCTATGTGGACAGTTTTGGCTACCAGAATTTCTTTGTCGCCACTGCCTGTCTGGGCTTGCCGGTACTGCTGCTGGTGTGGCTGGCATTACGTATAAAAACAGCCTCTAGCCCTTATAAATAAAGCGCAAGCAGCTATCAACAAAATAGCTTTTCGGGATTGACTTTTACCTAACTTTACGCTCCCGACAAGGGCCAGCGCAGCACATTGGCTAGACTGCACGCATGAACCAAGCTCTGCTGATGATCGAAGACGACGCGCGTCTGGCCGCCATGGTGTGCGAATACCTGGGCCAGTCGGGCTACACCGTGGCGCACGCAGGCGACGGGCTCAGTGGCTTGGCCGCGCTGCAAGACAAGCCGGTGCAGCTGGTGATTCTGGACCTGATGCTGCCCGACATCGACGGCCTGGAGGTGTGTCGGCGCATCCGCGCGCTGCCTGGTGCGTTGGCGGCCACACCGGTACTGATGCTCACTGCCAAGGGTGACCCGATGGACCGCATCATTGGCCTGGAAATGGGCGCCGACGATTACCTGCCCAAGCCGTTTGAGCCGCGTGAATTGCTGGCGCGCATTCGCGCCGTGTTGCGCCGCCACGGTGAGGGTGCCGCACCCGCCGCAGGCAACACGCTGCGTTTTGGCACGCTGGAGATTGACCGCGACGCGCGCGTGGTCAGCGTGGCGGGTCAGCCCTGTGAGCTGACCTCGTACCAGTTTGATTTGCTGGTGGCGCTGGCCGAGCGCGCCGGGCGCGTGCTCACGCGTGACCAGATCATGGAGGCGGTGCGCGGGCGCGAGCTTGACGCCTTTGACCGCTCCATCGACGTGCACATGGGCCGCATCCGCGCCGCCATCGAGGCCGACGCCAAGGCGCCCAAGCGCATTCTGACCGTGCGTGGCGTAGGCTATGTCTTTGCCCGGCAGCAAACCTGAAACCTTGCGGGACAGGCCACTATTTGCGAAGCAAATTTGCGCTGTCCTCAGCTGATTGAAAGGGCTGTCCGTGTTCAACAAACTTTACCTGCGCATCTGGCTGGCTGTGGTGCTGGCCGTGGCTGTATTGACGCTGCTGGTGGGCTGGCTCTGGCGGCTGGCAGCTGAGCCGCCGCTGCGCGACGTGGTGGTGCGCGACGACACGGGTCAGATCATCGGCCGTGGGCGTCCGCGCGGTGTGGCGCCAGACGGTGAGCCGGTCTTGCCGCGGGCTTACCCCCGTGGCCCCGGAGGCCAACATCGGCCGCCAGACGCCCTGGCGCTGGAGGCGCCGCAGACGGCAACTTCACAGGCAGACGCCGAGGTCGACCGCCCGCCCGCGCCAGAATTCATGGTGCGCATGCAGGACGGCAAGACCATGCACATGCGTTTCATGCGTGCGCCGGCGTCTTTTTGGAGCCGACCACCGTTTGGTTTTGCCTGGATGCTGGTGTGGGTGGGTATTGCTGTGGCGCTGGCCACGTACCCCATTGTGCGCACGCTGACGCGGCGTCTGGAGCGCCTGCAAGACGGCGTGCAGCGCTGGGGCGAGGGTGACCTGTCGGCGCGGGTGAGCGAAGACGGGCGCGATGAGGTTGCCTTTCTGGCCCGGCGCTTCAACCAGGCAGCGCAGCGGGTGCAAACGCTGGTGCAGTCACACGAATCACTGCTGGCGTCGCAAAAGTCGCTGTTGGCCAACGCCTCGCACGAGCTGCGCTCGCCGCTGACGCGCATCCGCATGGGGCTGGAGCTGCTGGGGCCCAATGCGTCACCGGCGTTCACCGCCGAGATCGCGCGCAACATTGCCGAGCTGGACCAGTTGATCGAAGAAATATTGCTCGCCAGCAGGCTGGACGCGCGTGACAGCGACATGGGCACCATCGAGTCGGTCGACCTGATGGGACTGGCCGCAGAAGAATGCGCCCGGGTTGACGCTGAGCTGCAGTTGACGCCCGAAAGCGAGGTGCCGTCGGCAACGCAGCCGCCCAACGAAATTGCGGTGCAAGGCGTGGCCAAGCTGCTGCGCCGCGCGGTGCGCAATTTGCTGGAGAACGCGCGGCGCCACGCTGCGGGCGACATCACCCTGGCGCTGGTGGCCAGCGCGCAGCAGGTTGAGGTGCGCGTGTGCGACCGTGGCCCCGGCGTGCCCGAGGCCTTGCGCGAACGTATTTTTGAACCGTTTTACCGCTTGCCCGGGGCGACTGAACGCGATGGCGGTGTCGGTTTGGGTTTGGCGTTGGTCAAATCGATTGCCGAGCGCCATGGGGGACGCGTTTTTTGCGAAAACCGGCCCGACGGCGGGGCCTGTTTTGTCATCTGCTTGCCCAAACCACAGGCCCGTGGCGCCGGTTTGGCCTGAAAAACCGCATCTTTTTACATTTTTCCCTTCAAAATCCCCCGAACGGGGGATACCCAAACGCGTTTCATGTCGGTACAGTTCTTCCCAGCTGCTGTCACAGTCTCGAAGCAAAACACCTTGGGCAATCGGTTTGACGCAGATTTTTTGGGTCATCTTGAAGTTTCCAACGACGTTCCTCCTTGAGGAACTTTACAAGCCACCTTAGGGTGGCTTTTTTTTATTACAATTCGCGCCATTCCGAGGAGCGTTGCAGCTCACACGTGGAGACTGTCCACCGTGCTGAGTGAGGCTCGGAACCCGCTGCGGCCGATCTGTCGTGGCGTTTCACAACGGCGCTCACCCACGGTTCTGGTGTGGTGAGACCCCTTCCCAAAATGTTCTCCCACGCCGCCCGTGCTTGTTAACTTAACTTTTGGAGTGAACCATGAGCGCCGTATCGAAAAAATCCGCCAAACCCGCGCAAGCCGCCGACTACGTCATTGCCGACATCGGCCTGGCCGACTGGGGCCGCAAAGAGCTCAACATTGCCGAGACCGAAATGCCTGGCTTGATGGCCATTCGCGAAGAATTTGCCAAAGCGCAGCCGCTCAAAGGCGCGCGCATCACCGGCAGCTTGCACATGACGATCCAGACCGCCGTGCTGATTGAAACCCTCACCGCCTTGGGCGCGCAGGTGCGTTGGGCGTCGTGCAATATTTACTCGACCCAAGACCACGCCGCCGCCGCTATTGCCGCCGGTGGCACACCGGTATTTGCGGTCAAGGGCGAGTCGCTGACCGACTACTGGGACTACACGCACCGCATTTTTGAGTTTGGCGGCAAGAAGGGCACCGCCGCCGAAGGCCCGAACATGATCCTGGACGACGGTGGAGACGCCACACTGCTGATGCACCTGGGCACCAAGGCCGAGAAAAATTCCAAGCTGCTCGACAACCCAACCAGCGAAGAAGAAACCTGCTTGTACGCTGCCATCAAGGCCAAGCTCAAGCTTGACCCCACCTGGTACAGCCGGCGCATCAAGCACATCATCGGTGTGACCGAAGAAACCACGACCGGGGTGCATCGTCTGAACGACATGAGCGCCAAAGGCGAGCTGATGCTGCGTGCCATCAACGTCAACGACTCGGTGACCAAGAGCAAGTTTGACAACCTGTACGGTTGCCGCGAATCGCTGGTGGACGGCATCAAGCGCGCCACCGACGTGATGATCGCCGGCAAGGTGGCCGTGGTGGCCGGCTACGGTGACGTGGGCAAGGGCTGCGCCCAAGCGCTGCGTGCCCTCTCCGCCCAAGTGTGGGTGACCGAGGTGGACCCGATCAATGCGCTGCAAGCGGCCATGGAAGGCTTCAAAGTGGTGACGATGGAATACGCCGCTGACAAGTG
>Ga0210013_1002403_pt1 | contig 9713 bp, 6 predicted proteins | sample CryGeymeta201506_FD_185553 | JGI IMG/M metagenome (GOLD analysis project Ga0210013, IMG submission 185553) | Groundwater microbial communities from Crystal Geyser aquifers in Utah, USA - Crystal Geyser metaG 2015-06 (SPAdes) (version 2) | ecosystem: Environmental > Aquatic > Deep subsurface >...
TGCTGTCGGCCGTAAGCGCATGGAGTGGTCCGTTTACCGACTTGCTGCTCATATTAGGAGACGATACCGAAGACATCTACCGCGTTTCCCAAGATGCACGAGATGCCATGGGTCGTCACTGGAACGACACATCACCACAAGCGATTGAAGCTAGGGTTTATGAGCTGCGCGCCTTGTTTGATTGGCCCGCCCTTAAAGATGTGATACGGGCCAGTCCCGGTTTCAAGGACGGTGAGAGATTTCTGCTTTCTGACATATTCAACCTGATTGACCTCCACGCCCATAGCTTCCACGGCTTTCCCGTATCAAATGGATTTTTGTCGACCGGTCGTTTAATTGCCGCTCGGCGAGCTTTGCAACTGCTCTTAAACACGTTGTTTTATATCGACTGGCAAACCGCGGTTACCACAAAAAAAGCGGAACTAGACAAACACATCGGCTTTGCACACTTGCTGACCGAGCATCACCAGAAGGAAGGTGTGAGACTGGCAGCCACCCGGCAGTATTTCGATGCTCGCGATTTCTACTTGGGCGACATCGCTTTCGCCAGTCTCAACTACGATCCAGTGGCACTATGGGCACAGTTCATCGCCAACAGGGAAGCCAACTTCAATCCACCTTACATCGGTGTGCCACGCGTGCCACTCAAGATATTCCATGATTTCGGAATTTTTATGGCAGTCAGCACGATTGACACCAAGACAAATGAGCTGAATGAAAAAGAACGCGTCTGGTATCCCCTAAACGAAGCCTCTGCCCAGCGGCTGAACGACCGTGACCATGAGAGCCGCCGGGTGCGGATCAATAAATTTTTATTCCCCCACGGTTGCCTGTGTTGGCGGGAGTGCCCTAGTTGCGGAAAACTTTCGGCCTATATGGGCAAGGATTGGAATTTCTATTCGCATGCACTGATTCCGCCGCCACCATTGCGCGGTTTTGTGAGGTGGGCTGAAAAGACATTGCAACCAGAAACAGACAAAGAAAAGGTGGCTTGGTATCGGGGCGAGGTCGATGTTCGGTCCTGTGTCCACTGCGGCGAATCAACTTTCGCCCAACACACGCAGGCTGTAATGCAAAGCAACTACAAAGCTGCGCCACCGTCATTTATCGAAGAAGTGCAACGCGATTTGCGCGTTGCTACGCAAGCTGCCAAACACATCGTTTTGATGGGCTATTCCCTACCGTCAGACGATGTCACGTATCGTGCGTTTTTTGCGGCCCGACAGCAACGCCAGAAGAACGATGACGATTTACCCGTGAAATGTTCAGTGGTGGTTGGGCAAACTTGGGAAGATTGTTGGCACGGCCCAGATGACATAGAGAGGCTATTGCCAAAAATGGAGAAAGGCGAAGCACCACGCACCACTTTAGAGGCCGCACGAGATTTGTTTGGGCGTGACAATGTGCGTTTTTATGGTGGCGGCATTCCGCAGGTATTTTGTGAGGGTGATACGCCATCCCGTCTACGCTTCCAGCAACTTATTCAATGGTCATGATAGCCAATCCCGCAATTCTTCAAGCCTATCGTAAATGCACTATTGGCCGTGCGCCCACTTGCGATGTCGTGCTGGCTGATGAGTCGGTCAGCCGCTTGCATGCGGAACTGACATTTCTGGCAGACGGCAAGCTGCTGGTCACTGACTGCCGCAGCACCCAGGGCACGGTGTTGCTGCGCTTGGGCGGTGCGGCGGTGTCCGTGCGTCAAGAGTTCGTGTCGCCGTTGGATACGCTGAGATTTGGCACTGTCTTGATGCCGGTGAAAGAGCTGTTGCAGGCGATTCATTTGAAGCATCCGCTGGCAGGCGATGTGGGCCATGATCGTCAAAATGCTTCTCTAGTAGCAGCTATGCCTCCAGAAGGCGCAGGCTTGATGCGCTGCGAGTGTGGCGCGGTCAAGGTCAAAAACAAGCGTTGTGATGTATGCGGCGTATGAAATCCATTTGGTTGCTGCCGCATCGGGGTGCTGTGTTTGGGCTGTCGCTGCTGTTTGGCTGCATTTTCATTGGCGTGTGTACGACTCTGCTCGGCAAGGGGCAGGCGGGCATCATCTTGCTGGACGCGGCCACCACCACGTTCCCGTACCCGCTGACCATTCAGAATGTGATGCACTTGTTTTTCTTTGTTGGGCTCGGTGAATTTTTTGTGCGCTGGCGGGTTGCCGAGCGTGAATTTGCCTTTGTAGCGCAGCACCTTTTGCCAGAAGACGGCGAGACCGTGTTGCAGTCGCCAGACTTGCCCGCCATTCGCCGCCAGACCTCCGGCCAATTCAACGGCGAACATGGATTTTTGCCTTATCTGATCGACTTGTGCATTTTGCAGTTCCAGGCCAGTCGCTCGGTAGATCAAACCGTGAGTGTGCTCAACAGCTCGCTGGAGATGATCGCGCACCGGGTTGATTTGCGCTATGCCCTGGCGCGCTACATCGTTTGGGTGATACCAACTATCGGGTTCATTGGCACTGTCATTGGCATTGCTTTTGCCATGGAGCAGATTAACCCTGAACAGGTGGACTTAAAAGTGTTGACTTCTTCATTAGGGGTGGCGTTTTACACCACTTTGGTAGCATTGATACAAAGCGCTTTTTTGGTGCTACTGATGAACCTGGTGCAGGCGCGTGAAGAACGCAGTGTCAATGAAGCAGGCCACTATACGCTACGAAATTTGATTAACCGGTTGTATGTGGGGAGGGAATAATGAAACAAAAATATGCCTTGCTTTTGAGCTTGTCGCTGTGGGCTTCTATGGTGGCACAGGCAGCGTTTGCCGCGCCTGAAGCTTCCCCCGCGAGGACGCCAGCATCCGCGACGGCCGAACCAGCGGCAACTTCTGCCTCTGTGGCTACGCCAAGTGCTTCAGCGGCGGTAACGCCAGCCTCCGCACCTGCAATAGCTGTTGGTCCTTTTGACGCGAGTAATCTGCGCATTATTCAGGCGCGAGCAGCTACACCCAACGTGGCTGTCTATCTGGACATCAGATCGGAAAGTGGCAAGGCCGTTACTGATGTCAAAGCAGAACAACTCCAAGCTGACATTGGCCCTTACCCAGCAAGTGCCAAGTCTTTCCAGGCGTTGGCCAGCACCGGTGAGGGAATTGCGACCATTTTTTTGGTGGATGTTTCCAAGTCGCTCAAAGCAGATCAATTTGCCCAAATTCGCAATGCGCTGATGCAATGGACTGAAAAGATGGGTGACAAAGACCGAGCCGCCATCGTCACCTTTGGCGAATCGGTCAAGACGGTGCAAGACTTCACCGCTGACAAAGCGACGCTGAAAGTCAAAATTGGCGAACTGGCGCTGGTTGATCTTCAAACGCGCCTGAACGAGGGCCTGATGCGAGCGCTTGACCTGGGTCGACGTGACGATGCCGACCTGCCAAGACGGCGCGTCATTGTGACGCTGACGGACGGTATTGCTGACGCAGCAGGTGGCAGTACGCGTGAAGAAGCCCTGGCGCGCATCAAAGAAGAACCTGTCCCCATTTATGCCATTGGCTTTGCTGGTGCCGCAGTGAAGGCACGCGATAGGGACCAAGGCTTCAAGTTGTTGGGCGCTTTTGCGCATGCCTCAGGTGGCTCGTTCATAGGTGCCGAGGGTAAGCCGTTGGAGCAGGTCTACACCGAGCTGAACGACACGATCCATGAAGCCAATTTGCTGATGCTGGAATGTGCTGCCTGCCCTGGTGATGGTCGCGCTTACCCGTTGCGCGTCAAGTTGCAAGCTGACCAACGGGTCTTGACAGCTAACAGTGAAGTACGACTTGTGCCTGGCGCAGTGCCGCCGGTACCACCAGCTTCTGCGGTTTTGCCGCAGTCTGCGCCCGCGGCATCTCAGACCTTTGACGGGTTTCCAATGTGGCAGTGGCTCGTAGGGGCCCTAGGTATTTTGGTGGTTTTTGGTTTTATATTGTCACGTCGGAAAACGACTGCGCCTTTGCTACCAGCAGCGTCAGCGCCTGCGCCAGCGAGTTCCGCAGCCCAAACAGTTCAAGCTCCAGTGGTTGATCTGCCAGCTACAGCTATGGTAAGAGCCCGGTCTGGCCAACCTGTTCAATTGACTGCCGTATCGGGTGCCCACCGTGGACGCGAATGGCGCATCGATGTTGGTAGTGAAGCTTTGATTGGCCGATCAGCAAGTTGCGCCGTGGTGATTGATGACGACAGTGAAATTTCATCCAAGAATAGCGTTCTTTCTTCTGAGGGTGGTTTGCTCTTTGTGGATGACTTGGGCTCCACTAATGGCACAGCCATCAATGGCTCACCGATCAAAGGACGGCGCAGGGTTAGTGATGGCGATCTGATTTTGGTTGGCCGAACCGAGTTGCGTCTGACTATTTTGAAAAAGTCGTAATGCAGGTTAACCCCGGAAATTGTCAGCACATTGGCACGCGCAGCAGCCAGCAAGATGCCTTTGGTTTTAGTGACAAAGACGACCAGACTTTTGTGGCACATGGCGGTGTTTTGGCAGTGGTAGCCGATGGCATGGGTGGCATGGCCTACGGTGGTGAAGCCAGTCATATTGCTGTTCAAACATTTTTGCGCAGCTACATGGCGAAACTTGTCGATGAAAGCGTGCCGGTGGCGCTGCTCCAGGCCTTGAGCGAAGCCAATCAAGCCGTTGTCAATCTGTCGCTAGAGGTTGGCGAAGAAAATGTGGGCACCACACTGGTGGCCGCTGTGGTCCATGGTGATGTCCTGCACTGGGTGGCAGTGGGAGACAGTCGCTTGTACTTGCTTCGCAACGGCAAACTGACGCAATTAACGCAGGACCATGTCTTCGCCATTGAACTTGATCGTGATGCTGCAAATGGCGTGATTAGTCTGGAGGAAGCCCAGCACCATCCAGAACGTCCAGCACTGACAAGCTTTCTTGGTCTTACTGAATTGGACTTGATTGATAAAAATCCTCAATCTTTTGCCCTGCTTGACCGTGATAATTTAATGCTGTGCAGCGATGGTTTCTATGCTGCTTTGGAAGAAAAAGAAATTGCTGGATGTTTGAACGGTGACGCACAAAAGCTTGCAGAAGAGCTTGTAACACTGGTTTTGGCCAAGGAGCGTTCCGGGCAAGACAACCTGACCGTTGCAATTCTTGGGTTGAGCGTACTAGCCAACCCATGCACGCTATGACTGCAATGAGATCTTAACCAGTCGTCTGCCTTGATCATGTGCGAATGACTGTAGCGGGCACCAAAAAGTCGCTGGCGACGGGCAGGTTCCAGGTACATTGATTTTCTGCGAGCCCCAGTCGGTACGCTCGTCGTCGAATTTTGGTTCTCCTGCCAGCACGTCTGTCACTCATGCTGTGTCGCCAGCCGATTCATTGCGCGGCCAGAGCACCTACCAGCATGAAGAGCCATCCTGGCGTCCAAACAGGGGCGCTGTACTCCCGCATGGGAGTCTTGCTGGTGACCACCCCTGGGCAATGACCTTTGCGGACACCGTGGTGTCAACAATGACGCGATGCAAATCGGCCTTCTTCACCGCGGCGATAGCCACGGCCGTCTCGATCGCGGTCTTCAAAAGCTCCTCTACGCTGGCTTAACCCATTCAAACCCAGATCAAACACCTCGGCAACACCACCAGCAGGTGGGGCTGAGCCGCTGAGCTTTTGAGCCGGACAAACAGCACTTGCGCTTCAACCGTATATGGATGGTGGCGAACAACGAATCCAGTGCCTCATTGCTAGGTCATAAATCCGTGCGTTGAGTTGACAGAGGAAGTTTCAACCACCGAGCGTTCCATTTTTAACGTTTTCAACGCAAGGAAAAATATGAAAGTCCAAGCAACCCCACCCGCACCATCCACTGAGACCCTGCTTCGTCTGCCCGCCGTGGTGGCACGAGTCGGGCTTAAAAAATCCGCGATTTACGAGATGTTCAATCGCAACCCGCCAGAATTCCCGCGCCCGATGAGACTGAGCCGCCGAGCTGTGTGTTGGCCAGCATCCAAGATTGATCAATGGATTGCAGAGCGCATTCAAGCGGCTGAGCAATCATGAGTGATTGCCACGCTGTCCGCAAGCAGCAAAACCACGACGATTGCGGCGATGGTGACAAGGGCGAATGATGGTCAAGTCAGCGCCACCCCAACTCGACACCCATCGAGTTCAAGCCGCCCGCCCACCCCGTCCGATCTATTCACCACCCCATGGAAACAGCCATAAGCCCTGACCTGATCCGGGTCGCACTACAACACATCCCAGCCAACCTGAGCCGCGATTCATGGGTACGCATGGGCATGGCCGTCAAGAGCGAATTTCCCGACGAAACCGGCCACAGTCTGTTCACCGAATGGAGCGCATCGATGCCAGACAACTTCGACCCGAAAACGACCCGCTCAACTTGGTGCAGCATTAAGCAGGATGGCGGTGTTGGCATCGGCACGCTGTTGCACCTGGCCAAAAAACACGGATTCACTCTACCAAAGGCAGATCAGGCGCCCAGCCCGCCCGATCCGGTAGCGGCAGCATCGCTGGTCGCTGAACGCGCCAACCGGGCACGGCTTGAATCCGAGCAAACCGTAGCATGCCACGCGGCCGCCAGCGATGAAGCCAAGGCCATCTGGGACGCTGCCAGCGAGACTGGGCACAGTGGCTACCTGGCCCGCAAAGGAGTGAAGCCGTACGGTGTGAGGATCAGATCTGATGGCGTGCTCCTGGTGCCAATGCGCGATACCACCAGCAAACTGTGGAACGTGCAAAGCATCGCCCCAGAACCGCCACCCGTCGGCGGGCCGGATAAGCTATTTCAACGCGGTGGCCGTAAATCGGGTCTTTGGCACATGATCGGTGATTCGACCCGGGCATCGGTGCTACTGGTGGCTGAAGGCTACGCCACGGCCGCCAGCGTGCACGAGGCGACAAACCGCCCGACTGCATGTGCCTTTGATGCAGGCAACCTGGCGCAGGTGACCAAAGCCCTGCACCAGGCACACCCAACCGCCCTGATCGTGATCTGCGGTGATGATGATACCGGCACCCAAGAGCGCACCGGTCACAACCCCGGGCGCGACCAGGCCACGGCGGCGGCGCGATCTGTGCGGGGGCTGGCCGTGTTCCCCGAACCTTTGCCGCCTGGCGGCAGCGACTTCAACGATTTGCACCAAGCCGACGGACTTGATGCGGTTCGGGCATGTATCGAAGTCGCCATCGATGCCCATCAGGGCAGCCAAGCGCCCGTCGGCAGCCATCATGAACACATGTTCGACCCCTTCACGGTAGACAATACCGGCGTCTGGTTTTGTGGAGTCGACCAGGACGGCAAGCGCAAGCCGCCCGAATGGCTTTGCAGCCGTTTGGCTGTGGAGGCTTTAACTCGTGATCAAGACGGCAGCGGTTGGGGTTACCTGCTGGCCTTTGCCGATCCACTGGGGCACGTCAAGACCTGGGCGATGCCCGCCCGCATGTTGAGTGCTGATGGCGGCGAGTACCGTGCCACGCTATTGAACATGGGCCTGCGCATTGCCACCACACCCCGCGCCCGCACCAGGTTGACCCAGTACATCCAAACCCGTGCCCCTGGCGAGTTTGCAAGCTGTACCGAGCGCATCGGCTGGCATGGCCGGGCTTTTGTGCTGCCAAAGGAAACCATCGGTGACGATGCCGAGCGCATCGTGTTTCAGAGTGACAACCCGGTAGAAAACACGTTTCGCGTCAAGGGCACGGCCGATCAATGGCGCGAGCGTGTCGGGGTATTGTGTGTGGGCAATTCCCGCCTGGCCTTCGCGGTGGCGTGTGCCTTTGCCGGGCCACTGCTGCGCCCGGCGGGTATGGAGTCTGGTGGGTTTCATTACCGTGGCGATTCATCCGGTGGTAAGACCACCGCATTGAAGCTGGCCGCCAGTGTGTATGGTGGCACCAGTTACTTGCAGCGCTGGCGCAGCACCGACAACGCACTTGAGGCCACGGCTGCGCAGCACAGTGACTGTCTGCTGATTCTTGATGAACTGGCACAGATCGACCCTAAGACGGCGGGCGAATGCGCCTATATGCTGGCCAACGAACAAGGCAAGGCCCGCGCCACCCGAACCGGCACGCCACGCGCCCGTCAAGCATGGCGGCTGCTGTTCCTGTCTGCCGGTGAAGTGGGTCTGTCAGATCACATGGCCGAAGGCATGAAGCGCACCCGCACTGGGCAGGAGGTGCGTATGGCTGACATTCCGGCCGATGCCGGGGCCGGGCTGGGTGCGTTCGAGAACCTGCATGGCATGGAAGGCGGCTCAGCCTTTTCAAAGCACATCATCTGGCAGGCCCAAACGGTGTACGGCGCCACCGGTCGCGCCTGGCTGCAATGGCTGACCGAACATGCCGACACCTTGAAGGCAGACATTCGCAACGCATCCAACATGCTGGCGCAATCGATGATCCCCAAGGATTGCAGCGGTCAGGTTGAGCGAGTGGGCGCACGCTTTGCTTTGGTGGGTGCTGCAGGCGAGATGGCTACGGCGGCGGGGCTGACGGGCTGGCCAGCGGGCGAAAGCGAGATGGCTGCTCGTTCTTGCTTCAATGCCTGGCTGGCTGCTCGTGGTGGCATCGGTAATGGCGAAGTTGTGGCCATGCTGCGGCAAGTGCGGCGTTTCCTGGAACTCAACGCGGAGGGCCGCTTTGCCATGTGGCACCGGGGAGCCGATGACCAGGCTCCCAAGACCTTGAACCGGGCAGGCGTGCGACGTATGGTGAATGAGGATGGCGAGCCCATCAAAAGCAATACGCAATTGGGGGCAGCGCTTGGCGACCGGATGTCGACAGCCTTGGGTGAAGGCGTGAGTTTTGAATACTTCATCCTGACTGAGACATTCAGGGTTGAGGTTTGCCAAGGCTTTGACCATAAGACGGTGGCCCGTGTGCTGTTGGAGCATGGCTGCCTGATGCCCGACAAAGGCCGTGCATTCGACTGCAGACCGCGCCTGCCTGGCATTGGCAATACCTGGTGCTACCGCATACCGCCTACGGTCTTTGAGCTTGATTTCTGATCGTCACGAGATAGCACAAGTCATGCACCGGATGGCCGGCTGTTACTGGCCCGCGAGAACGGCATCCGCACCAAGCAAATTAGGGCCGCACGCTAGTGGACGTTCGCGGACACGACTGCCCCCAGTGCCCCCAGTCAAAGTCGACTTGCCCCCAGTCAAACTGGGGACAGAATTCTTCAATCCTGACAATGGTTTAGGGTAGTTATCCACAGTTGCCCCCAGTGCCCCCACTTTTTTTAAGCATGGGTGGCGATCAAGTGCGGAAAATTGCAGAAAAGAATCGACCCAGTGGCCGTTGGTGCATCACGGATTGGACAGGGGGATCTCCCGTCATTTGGTACTACCGGGCTGGGTCAAAGGTGGGTAATTCGAGCCGCAAAAGCAGGTTGTTCCATGGGTGCTGAAGGGTGTTGTGATGCCCACCCAAGCGCATGGGCGTTGTTGCGGATGCGCTAAATGACCTCAAGTGGCTGGGGCGGCACGGGGTAGAGTGCCGATTACCAAAATATACCCCCAAATTAAAAAAATATACCCCCATTTATACCCCCGGAGATTGCTGGAATGTGGCACACTTCCGCGGACTCTATCAACCTCGGTTTTTGAATTTTTCATTGGTAAAATGAAAAAATTCGGATGACTGTGAACTATTATGGATTTATAAATGGTCCCGCCAGCAGGAATCGAACCTGCATCTAGCACTTAGGAGGCACTCGTTCTATCCGTTGAACTATGGCGAGGGACGCTT
>Ga0210013_1002406_pt1 | contig 9689 bp, 8 predicted proteins | sample CryGeymeta201506_FD_185553 | JGI IMG/M metagenome (GOLD analysis project Ga0210013, IMG submission 185553) | Groundwater microbial communities from Crystal Geyser aquifers in Utah, USA - Crystal Geyser metaG 2015-06 (SPAdes) (version 2) | ecosystem: Environmental > Aquatic > Deep subsurface >...
AGCCGGTGACTCTCCCAGAGCAGGACGGTGACGAATATCGCGAAAAACACGCTGCCAACAGCCAGGCAAAACAACGCGATACTACCGAACAACAGCAACTGACCGAAGCGGAGCTTTTCCTCTTCCACTTCATTCGCCAACAACTCCAGCCTGGTCTGGGCTACCGCCGTTAGGGTGGCGGCAAAATTGCGCAGGGAAGCAAACAATCCAGTGGCACGCGCTATGCCTGCATCGGTTTCCGTCATAGCTATCCGAATGTCAGCGACGCACGATCAGGACACCGATCACCAGCCCGACACAGGCGGAAATGCCCACTGCCTTCCACGGATTGTCATGCACATACCGATCCGTGGCACGGGCAGCCTGCCTGGTTTTGTCTATAATCGCCGCTTCAGCCCGTGCCAACTGCACTTTAGCTTCAACTAGGCTGGACTGGATTTTTTCGCGCGCAGCCACCACCTTTTCACCCGCATCATTAGCGGTCGCCCTGAGCAGCGCTTCTGCATCAGCCACCACCACTTTAAAATCCGCAACCAGTTTTTCCTTGCTTGCATCGGCCACTTCATCGACCTCGCTGTACATAATAATTCCCTTTTTTTAGTTAAACGATACAGAACATTTATAGGCTACTGCTATTTACAGTCCAAATCAATCCAATAAACGCCTTGTTTTCGGTTAAAATCATGAATTCGGAATTTGACTACGGTACCTGACACCTATGCGTGTATCACAATTTTTCCTGTCCACCCTCAAGGAAGCACCCGCCGAAGCCGAGTTGGTCAGCCACAAACTGATGCTCCGCGCCGGCCTGATCAAGCGCCTTGGCAGCGGCCTGTATACCTGGATGCCCTTGGGCCTGCGCGTGCTGCGCAAGGTCGAAAACATCGTGCGCGAGGAAATGAACCAAAGCGGCGCAGTCGAACTGTTGATGCCGGCGGTTGTTCCCGCCGAGCTATGGCAGGAAACCGGGCGCTGGGACGTGTTTGGCCCGCAGATGCTGAAGATCAAGGACCGCCATGGGCGCGACTTCTGCTTCGGGCCGACCCACGAAGAGGTGATCGCCGACATCGCGCGGCGCGAAATCAAGAGCTACCGCCAGCTGCCGGTGAACTTCTACCAGATTCAAACCAAGTTTCGCGACGAAATCCGCCCGCGTTTCGGCGTGATGCGCGCGCGCGAGTTCGTGATGAAAGACGCTTATTCCTTCCACGCCAACTTCGCCAGCCTGGCGCAGACCTACCAGGTGATGCATGACTGCTATAGCCGCATTTTCTCCCGCCTCGGCCTGAAATTCCGCGCCGTGGCGGCGGATACCGGCGCGATCGGCGGTACCGGCTCGCACGAGTTTCACGTCCTGGCCGATTCCGGCGAGGACGCCATCGCCTTCTGCCCCAGTTCCGACTATGCCGCCAACATCGAGCTGGCCGAAGCGGTTTCCCCCTCCATGCCACGCCCCGTTCCGGTCGAAGCGATGCAAAAAGTCGCCACGCCCGGCAAACACAGTATCGAGGAAATCTGCGAATTTCTAGATATACCCGCACACCGGGTCGTTAAAACACTGCTGCTGGAAGGGCGCGATGGCGGCGTCGTGGCGCTGCTGCTGCGCGGCGATCACCAGCTCAACGAGGTCAAGGCCGGCAAGCTGCTCCAGCTTGCCCAGCCGCCGCGCTTTGCCGCCGACGCGCAAATTCGTGCCGCCGCCGGCTGCAACGCCGGCTCGCTCGGTCCGGTCGGCCTTGACGTCACCCTCATCGCCGACCGCGCGGTAGCCGCCATGAGCGACTTTGTATGTGGCGCCAATGAGGATGGCTATCACCTCACCGGCGTCAATATTGGCCGCGACCTGCCGGAGCTAAAAGAAGTGGTCGACATCCGCAACGTGGTGGAAGGCGATGATAGCCCGGACGGCAAGGGAAAACTGGAGCTGTGCCGAGGCATCGAAGTCGGCCATATTTTCCAGCTACGCACCCAGTATTCCGCAGCGATGAAAGCCACTTTTCTGGACGAGAATGGCAAGGAGCAGGTAATGGAAATGGGCTGCTACGGCATCGGCGTCTCGCGCATTGTTGCCGCCGCCATCGAGCAGGGCAACGACCAGCACGGCATCGTCTTCCCGCCCGCGATGGCGCCGTTCCAGCTCGCCATCGTACCGATCGGCATCAACCGGAGCGAACGGGTGAAGGAAACGGTCGAGAAGCTCTACGCCGAACTCATGGCCACAGGCATCGAAGTGCTGCTGGACGACCGCGACGAGCGCCCCGGCATCATGTTTGCCGACCTTGAACTGGTCGGCATCCCGCACCGTATCGTGATCGGCGAGCGCGGGTTGAAGGAAGGCAACGTGGAATACCAGGGGCGCCGGGATGACAAAGCCACGACTATCCCCTTGCAAAATATTGTGAGTCACCTAAAATCAGTAACATGCATAATCTAATTGTCCTCCTTGTACTGTTAATCAGCCTGTCGGCCCACGCCGGCACGCAGAGCGAGGAGCCGCTCTCCGCCAGCGTGCAGGCGGCATTGCATAAATCAGTCAGCGATGGCGCTTCTCCGCGCCTGGTCTTCGACTCGCAAGCCGATGCCAATATCTGGATAGCGGAAATGTCACGACGCATGGAGAAGCGCATTCCTGACCGAATCGTGCGCATGGACTTCCTGAAAACCGTAAACTACGAGGCCTCCCGCGCGGGTCTCGACCCCCAGATGGTGCTGGGGTTGATCCAGGTGGAAAGCGGCTTCAAGAAATATGCCATATCCGGTGCCGGAGCACGCGGCTACATGCAGGTCATGCCGTTCTGGGTCAAGCATATCGGCACCCCCGACCAGAACCTGTTCCACACCCGCACCAACCTGCGCTACGGCTGCACCATCCTCAGGCACTACCTCGACATCGAAAAAGGCGATCTGTTCCGCGCCCTGGGCCGCTACAATGGCAGCCTGGGCAGGCCGGAGTATCCCAACATGGTCATTGGCGCCTGGCGCAACGGATGGGCCTACCCGAGTAAAATCGGCAAAACTGCATCCGCCCCTTCGTCGTAATCGGATCATGTAAAAACCGGCCAGGTGAGTGCGCTTCACGACCAGCATTTAAATCCCTTTGCGCCCTTTGCGCCCTCCGCGCCCTCTGCGGTTCGATAGCTTTTTAATCCCAGCTCAGCGCCCCACCGCTCTGATACTCGGTCACCCTGGTTTCAAAGAAGTTCTTCTCCTTCTTCAAATCCATCATCTCGCTCATCCACGGGAACGGATTGTTCGCCCCCGCATAAAGCGGGTCCAGCCCGATCTGCTGGCAACGGCGGTTGGCGATGAAGCGCAGGTATTCCTTGAACATCGAGGCGTTCATGCCGAGCACGCCGCGCGGCATGGTGTCTTCAGCATAGGCGTATTCCAGTTCCACCGCTTTCTTGATCAGGCTGGCGATCTCGACGCGGAATTCAGACGTCCACAGGTGCGGGTTTTCCATCTTGATCTGGTTAATGAGATCGACGCCGAAGTTGAGGTGCATGGACTCGTCACGCAGGATGTACTGGTACTGCTCGGCGGCGCCCACCATCTTGTTCATCCGGCCCAAAGCCAAAATCTGCACGAAGCCGACGTAGAAGAAGATGCCTTCCATGATGCATGCGAAGACGATGATCGAGCGCAGCAGTTTCTGGTCGTCTTCCGGCGTGCCGGTCTTGAAGTCGGGGTTGCACAGGGTGTCGATGAACGGGATCAGGAACTCGTCCTTGTCGCGGATCGAGGGAATCTCATGGTACATGTTGAATATTTCGCCCTCGTCCAGTCCCAGGCTTTCGACGATGTACTGGTAGGCGTGGGTGTGGATGGCCTCTTCGAACGCCTGGCGCAGCAGGTATTGGCGGCATTCCGGCGCGGTGATGTGGCGGTAGGTGCCAAGCACGATGTTGTTGGCGGCGAGGCTGTCGGCGGTGGTGAAGAAGCCGAGGTTGCGCAGGACGATGCGGCGCTCGTCGTCGGTCAGGCCGTTGGGGTCTTTCCACAGCGCGATGTCGCGGTTCATGTTCACTTCCTGCGGCATCCAGTGGTTGGCGCAGGCATTCAGGTATTTGTCCCACGCCCATTTGTACTTGAACGGCACCAGCTGGTTAACGTCGGCGCCGCCGTTGATGATGCGCTTGTCCTCGGCGCGAATGCGGCGGGTGTCGTGAATGCCGGTGAGGGCAGCAGATAGGGGCGCGGCGGCCGACTGCGGTGCGGCTTGCGGCATGGGCTTGACGGGGGTAGTGTCTTCGAAATTCAGCATATTATTGTCTCCTTGATTATTTCTTCACCTCGGTTCATGTAGGTTGGGTTAGGCGCGGTTTTTTGCGCCGTAACCCAACAGACCCAAACTTCACCAAAAGTAGGCTCCTAGGCGAAACCAACATTTTTAAGGAAGTTTGGGTCTGTTGGGTTACGCGATAAAGCCGCTAACCCAACCTACATGGCTGTGGTTAGTCGCCTTTTACTGGCAAGCCTCGCACTCGGGATTGTCGATCGAGCAGAACTGGGTCTCCGCCGCCATCCCGCCATCCACCGGCACGGCGTTCAACGCGCCGGCCTTGGAGGTGGATTTCTCGGCGTGGGAAGCGCCCAGCGACCGTAAATAGTAAGTGGTCTTGAGGCCGCGAATCCAGGCCAGCCTGTAGGTTTCGTCGAGCTTTTTGCCGGACGGTTGGCCGATGTAGATATTCAGGCTCTGCGCCTGGTCGATCCACTTCTGGCGGCGGGCGGCGGCTTCGATCAGCCAGCTCGGGTCGATTTCGAAGGCGGTGGCGTAAAGGCTGCGCAGTTCGGCCGGGATACGGTCGATCTTGCTCAAGGTGCCGTCGAAATACTTGAGATCGGAGATCATCACTTCGTCCCACAGCCCGGCCATTTTCAGGTCTTTCACCAGGTACTCGTTGACCACGGTGAATTCGCCGGACAGGTTGGATTTGACGTAGAGGTTCTGGTAGGTCGGCTCGATGCTGGCTGAGACCCCGACGATGTTGGCGATGGTCGCTGTCGGCGCAATCGCCAGGCAGTTGGAGTTCCTCATGCCGAACTGCTGGATGCGGGCGCGCAGGGCTTCCCAGTCCAGGGTAACGGACTCGTCCAGTTCCAGGTAACCGCCGCGCGCCTCGCGCACCAGGCTGTTTCCCTCATGCGGCAGGATGCCTTGACTCCACAGGCTGCCGGGGAAGGTGGCATAGCGGCCGCGTTCTTCGGCCAGCTCGGTGGAGGCCATGTAGGCATAGTAAGCGACCGCTTCCATGCTGCGGTCGGCGAATTCGACCGCGCTCTGGCTGGCGTAGGGGATGCGCAGGGTGTGCAGGCAGTCCTGGAAGCCCATGATGCCCATCCCCACCGGGCGATGCTTGAGGTTGGCGTTGCGCGCCTTGGCCACAGCGTAGTAGTTGATGTCGATGACGTTGTCGAGCATGCGCATCGCGGTACGCACGGTTTTTTGCAATTTAACAGTGTCGAGCACGCTTGGCTCGTTCGGATCATCGCTGGCGCGCAGGTGTGCCACCAGATTGACCGAACCCAGGTTGCACACCGCGATTTCGTTCTCGTTGGTGTTGAGCGTGATCTCGGTGCACAGGTTGGAGCTGTGCACCGTGCCGACGTGCTGCTGCGGGCTGCGGATGTTGCACGGGTCCTTGAAGGTGAGCCAGGGATGGCCGGTTTCGAACAGCATGGTAAGCATCTTGCGCCACAGTTGCAGGGCGGGAATCTTCTTGTGCAGCTTGATTTCGCCGCGCGCGGCCTGGTCTTCGTAGCCGACGTAGGCTTCCTCGAACGCCTTGCCGAACTTGTCGTGCAGGTCGGGCACGTCGTTCGGGCTGAACAACGTCCAATCGCCGGCTTCCATCACCCGCTTCATGAACAGGTCGGGAATCCAATTGCAGGTATTCATGTCATGGGTGCGGCGGCGGTCGTCGCCGGTGTTCTTGCGCAGCTCCATGAATTCCTCGATGTCGAGGTGCCAGGTTTCCAGGTAGGCGCACACCGCGCCCTTGCGCTTGCCGCCCTGATTCACCGCCACCGCAGTGTCGTTGACCACTTTCAGAAACGGCACCACGCCCTGGGATTTCCCGTTGGTGCCCTTGATATGGCTGCCCAGCGCGCGCACCCGGCTCCAGTCGTTGCCGAGGCCCCCGGCGAACTTGGACAGCAGCGCGTTTTCCTTGATCGCTTCGTAGATGCCGTCGAGGTCGTCGCTCACCGTGGTCAGATAACAGGAGGAAAGCTGCGAGCGGCGCGTGCCCGAATTGAACAGTGTCGGCGTCGAGCTCATGAAATCGAAGCTGGAGAGCAAATTGTAAAACTCGATAGCGCGGGTTTCGCGGTCGATCTCGTTGAGCGAAAGGCCCATCGCCACGCGCATGAAGAAGGCCTGCGGCAGCTCGATGCGGCGCTCGTCAATGTGCAGGAAATAGCGGTCATATAGAGTTTGCAGGCTGAGGTAACCGAACTGCGAATCACGCGAGGCCACCAGGGCAGCGCCCAGGCGCTTCAGGTCGAACTGCGCCAGGCGCTCGTCGAGGCGCTCGGCTGCTATGCCCTGCTTGATGAAATCGGGAAAATATTCGGCGTAACGGGTCGCCATGTCGGCTTGGCTGGCAACCTCACCCAGCACTTCCTTGCGGATGGTGTCGAGCAGCAGGCGCGCGGTGACGAAGCTGTAGGCCGGCTCTTTCTCGATCAGGGTACGGGCGGAGAGGATGGCCGACTTGCCCACCTCCTCGACTGGCACACCGTCGTACAGGTTCCTCAGGGTATGTTCGAGGATAGGCTGCGGGGAAACGGCCTCGCCCAGCCCGTCGCAGGCCGATTGCAGCAGGCCGTTGAGCCGCGCCATGTCGAGCGGGTGGGTCTGGCCGTTTTCGGTGACGTTGATGACATGCGGCGCGGCGGCTGGCTGCTCCTGCTTCTGCCGGGCGCGCTCCTGGGTGCGCTGCTCGCGGTACAGCACGTAGGAACGGGCGACATCGTGCTCGCCGGAACGCATCAGCGCCAGTTCGACCTGGTCCTGGATATCCTCGATAAGAAAAGTGCCGCCGTTGGGCTGGCGGCGCATCAAGGCGGACACCACGCTCTCGGCCAGCGCGGCGACGACCTCGCGCACACGGGCGGAAGCCGCACCCTGGCCGCCATTGACAGCGATGAATGCCTTGGTCAGTGCAATCGATATTTTGGCGGGTTCGAAGCCGACCACCGAACCGTTGCGGCGGATAATCTTGTATTGAGCATAAACGGATTCTCGGCCCGTCGCGGTTTCGTCGGAACCAAAGCTTGAAGCAGAAAAAGGAGAAAGCGAAACAGAATCGGTAGAAAGCTGCATGGGGGTTATCCTCCTGTTTTGTTATTGCGGTACGTCTGCGTGACTAGCCTCTTGTCCTCAACATATCCACAACATATTGTGTCTAGACTATCAATCTACCACTAATTCTAGTATCGCAGTTGACAAAACGCAACCAAAATTTCAATTCAGATAAGCCCGGATTAATTCAACCTTGGCCAATCATAGCTCGAACAATCGGAAGGTCGTTCCCGGTTAAATAGACGATTTGCGAGAATTTGAGCGCTCGCCGGCGCCATGGTGACGCCGTAGCGAAAATGCCCGCTGTTGAGAAAAAGGTTCTCCAGCTGTGGATGCTGGGCGATGATCGGGACATTGTCAGGCGATCCGGGGCGCAGACCCGCCCAGTGCTTGATGAACTCTGCCTGGGCCAGTTGAGGCAGCATGCCCAGTGCCCGTGCATGAAGTTCAGCCCTGGCCTCCCCGGTCGTCGCCTTGTCGAAGCCGACGTCCTCCAGGGTGCTGCCGACCAGAATATGTCCGTCAACGCGAGGAATCAGGTAAGTACCGTTCTGCAGGATAATATGCCGCAGCATTCCGGGCTGTGCCCTGTACAGCAGCATCTGGCCGCGCACGGGCCTGATATCGAGCTGCACGCCATACTTTCCCAGCAACTTCTTGCTCCAGGCCCCGGCGGCAACGACATAGCACCCCGCCGCAAAAGGCCCCGCCGTGGTATCCAGTCGCTCCACCCGATTTTCCGTGGACACGATCCCGGTCACCTCGGCCCGTTCCACAATCCGCGCCCCCATCCGCTCCAGCGCGAGGCGCAGCGCCTTCATCAGGCGCGGATTGCGCACCTGCGCGACATCCGGCAACCACAAACCCTCGCCATCCTGCTCCAGCCGCACACCCTGACCGGCACACCATTGCACGGCCCTCTCGGCACCAAATGGGGGCAAGACCCGCAACCCGCTGACCCGATATTCCGGGTCGATACCGCTGATTTCGGCAACGCGCGCCACCCACTCTGGATAAAGCCGACAACTCAACTGTGTCAGATCGGTCACTGCCGCCGGGTAATCCCAAGGCAACAGCGGCGACAAAATCCCCCCGCCCGCCCAGGAGGACTCGCTGCCGCATGTCCCGCGCTCCAGTACAGTCACAGTGGCGCCGCCCAGTGCAAGTTCAAGGGCGCTGCTCAAGCCGATCACACCACCGCCGACAATCAAAATATCCATGTTCAAATCTTGATGATTTCCTGTTTTTTGCCGCTCATTCTAGCAAACCAACCTTTAGTCGGTTTATGCTAGAGGTATTTTCAATACTGCGATAATGTTTGAAATGTTAAAGAGGGAGATATCCATGAAAGCACAAAAAAGGCTTCACACTGGTCGAATTAATGATAGTCGTGGCGATTATCGGCATCTTGGCGCATCTTGGCGTCATCGGCATCTTGGCGTCAATAGCCCTGCCCTCCTATCAGGACTTCTAGTTTTGTAATTAATATCAAATTGTTATGCCGTATTTATGCGATTGTCACACGGATTTATGGATATGAAAAAAACCGGCTCTGGTGGCTTTACCTTGATCGAGTTGCTAATCACTATAGCAATAGCTGCGATTCTGTTTGCCATCGCTACACCTAGCTTCACCGGTATGATAAAAAATAACCGACTTGCCGTGCAAACCAATGATCTCGTCGCCGATCTTGCGCTTGCCCGTGGTGAGGCGGCGAAACGGGGTACGCGTGTAAGTATTTGTATTAGCTCTAACGGCACCAGTTGCACCGGAACCGATTGGGCCCTGGGGCGCCTTATATATACAGATGGCGGCACAGCGGGATCTGTAGATGGAACCGATGAAATCCTCAGGGTTACATCTGCATTGAAAGGAACGAGTGTATTAACTAGCGCAGGGTTTGCAAATGCCGGGTACATTCAGTACCTGGCTTCAGGGGCCACGGACTCAGCCGGCACGTTCAAGCTATGTGACGACAGGACGGGGAATTTTGGACGCCAGATCACGATCTCTACGACAGGTCGAGCTATTACTCAATTGGATCAAGCGTGTCCTTAAACCAGGAAAGCGCCATGCTTATTGAAAACGACATCAGGAATCGCCGAAACGTACACGGTTTTACGCTATTGGAAGTGTTGATCACGCTTGTCATTATTTCCTTTGGACTGCTTGCTATGGCAGGACTGATGCTTAAGGGGGCTGGGCTTAATCATACTTCTTACGTGCGCTCGGTCGCGGTCCAGCAGGCATATGACATTGCCGACCGGATGCGGGCAAACATCGCCGGGGTTACGGGTACTAATTATGACGGTATAGCTTACACCGCTAATCAAACCTGTACGGCTTGTGCCGCCTGCACTGCGGCTACTATGGCGGCGTA
>Ga0210013_1002429_pt1 | contig 9652 bp, 10 predicted proteins | sample CryGeymeta201506_FD_185553 | JGI IMG/M metagenome (GOLD analysis project Ga0210013, IMG submission 185553) | Groundwater microbial communities from Crystal Geyser aquifers in Utah, USA - Crystal Geyser metaG 2015-06 (SPAdes) (version 2) | ecosystem: Environmental > Aquatic > Deep subsurface >...
ACATTCTTTCCATCGTCGAGCATCCGGCCTTCAATGAATTTTACAAAGAGTTGATGGCCGAAGGGCTCGCCGGTGTGACGACCGATGAAATGGATAGCACCAGCAGCACCGGCGATGTAATTGCGGTGGAGTTGCGCGATGGCTTTGAGCAATACGACTTCGCGATTCCGTTCATTTTGCGCGAAGCCGAGTCTTTTCTGGAGCACCATGCGCTGGACTTGATGGTACTGCCCGCTTTTACCGCGATGACGCTGGATCAACTCACCGCGCTGCTCGGCAAGGGCGACACTTTTGTTTCGCAGGATTTGCAGAGCAGTACGCTGTTTGGCGATTACCGCGTGGAGGGCGCGGTGATGAATGTCAGCGGCTATAACGATTTTCTGGCGCGGCTGACACGCCGTATCAGCCAGGCATTGAGCCAGCCGCTGCCCAAAGGCAACAAGATTGCCACGCATCTGGCGAACCCGTATTTGCAGACCAATACCGCCGAGTTGACCGGCTGGCTGGATGGCTACATCCGGCACTACCTGTTCGGTGCGACATTCAACCCAATGGAAAGTGAGAACTGGCGCGTGCTGTTGTTGCAGCCGGTGATCGACCACATCAGCAAGGTGTTTGCCGTGGCGTTGATCGAATCGGAACATCAGGACGTGGTGGGCGAAACCGAAGTGCGCTATCGCAACTTGTCAGAAGTCCCAAAGCTGATGATGCGCGAGAGCAATTCGCTGCCGGTCGTCAAATGTATCTACGAACGCCTGCCATTCCCCGCCCGCAATGGCGGACTGGAACGCGCATTCATCGAATGGGCGCAGGCTGATGCGCAGGTACACGCGTTCTGCAAGGTAAGCGAAACCCGCCATGACTTCGTGCGACTGCGTTACGTGAAGGAAGACGGCTTGCCCGCGTTTTACTCACCCGACTTTCTGGTGCGCACCGGGGACGCGATTTATCTGGTGGAGACCAAGGCACAGGGGCAGGTAACCACACCAAACGTACAGCGCAAATTGAAAGCTGCCGTAGCGTGGTGTGATCGCATCAACGGGCTGGACGAAAAACAGCGTGGCGGGTTGCCTTGGCATTACGTTCTGCTGGGTGAGAGTTTGTTTCAAGACTGGCGCAGCAAAGGTGCGCGGCTGGGCGAGTTGCTCAACTTTGCCAGAGCCCGCCCGCTGGCAGACGCATCAACGCAGGGAAGGCTGTCACTGTAATTGCCGAACTGGACGAATAATGACCGCCTAAGTTTTTAAACATTGCCCCCGCTTTGTCATGTATAGACCTACGTTTATACAGTTATCAAAGAGGAGCGGCTCATGGGCAAACCAGTTATGTGTTATGTCATCAGCCCGAATCTTTCGACTGGCGCTTGCGCAAGGCCAGGGTGCATCCGCTGAAAACCATGCCCGATACGCTGTTTGCAGCAGTGTGTGAACGCCTCAATCAGATCATTCAGTTGGGTTGATCCTGTTCAAGGGATGACGTTCCGCCCTTAAAACCCGTAAAATGGGCACCCTCGCCAATCCATACGGTTTTTAGTACATGCCCACCTTTGGTTCCGACATAACGCCCGCAAGCGGGCATGAGTTTTCGCCCCAACGAGGTTTTGGTTCCGACATCACGCGCTCCGCGCATGAGTCTTCACCGAAAGTCAGCCACGGGCCGACTTTTCAGCAGGTCATCCTGACGCTACAACATTTCTGGGACAAGCAGGGTTGCGCGTTGCTGCAACCCTACGACATCGAGATCGGCGCGGGCACGTTCCACACCGCGACTTTCTTGCGCGCGATCGGCCCGGAGCCCTGGCGCGCGGCCTATGTGCAGCCGTCGCGTCGCCCCAAGGACGGGCGTTATGGCGAGAATCCGAACCGCTTGCAGCATTATTACCAGTACCAGGTGGTGCTGAAACCTTCCCCCGACAACATTCAGGAACTCTATCTCGATAGTTTGCGCGCGCTGGGGATCGATACCGGCGAGCACGATATCCGCTTCGTCGAAGACGACTGGGAATCGCCCACGCTGGGCGCGTGGGGACTGGGCTGGGAAGTGTGGTTGGACGGTATGGAAGTGACGCAGTTCACCTATTTTCAGGAAGTCGGCTCGCTCACCTGCAAGCCGGTGCTGGGCGAGATCACGTATGGTCTGGAACGTCTGGCCATGTACCTGCAGGGCGTGGAGAACGTGTTCGATCTGGTGTGGGCGAAGAACGGCGACACCGTGGTGACTTACCGCGACGTGTTTCACCAGAACGAGGTGGAGCAGTCGAAATACAACTTCGAGCATTCCAACGTCGAGATGCTGTTCCGCCATTTCAACGAATATGAATCAGAAGCCAAACGTCTGATGGAAGCGGGGCTGCCGTTGCCCGGTTTCGAGATGGTGATGAAGTGCTCGCATACCTTCAATCTGCTCGATGCGCGCGGCGCGATCTCGGTGACCGAACGCGCGGCTTACATTGGCCGGGTGCGCACCTTATCGCGCCAGGTGGCTCAGGCTTATTACGATTCGCGCGAAGCATTGGGTTTCCCCATGTGCAAGGCCGTGGAGGAAGCACAATGAAACAGACGCTGTTGATCGAACTGCTGACGGAAGAGTTGCCGCCGAAGGCGCTGGAAAAACTCTCCACCACGTTTGCCGGCGAGGTGTTCGCTGCCCTGAAAGAACAAGCGTTGCTCGATGAGGACGGTGTCTGCACACCGTACTGCACGCCGCGCCGGCTGGCGGTGAGTATCACCCGGGTCAGTGAGCAGCAGGCGGATCGCGTCATCGAGCGCAAGGGCCCGGCGGTGGCTGCCGGGCTGGATGCCGCAGGCAAACCGACCAAGGCGCTGGAAGGTTTCATGCGCTCGGCTAATGTGACACTGGCGCAGTTGCAGCGCAGCGGTGCCGGCAAGGCGGAATGTTTTGTGGCGCGCGTCGAGCAGAAAGGCAAGTCGCTGGACGAATATCTGTCCGCCATCATCGCGCAGGCGCTGAAAAAGCTGCCGGTGCCCAAGCTGATGCGCTGGGGCGATTCCGATGTGCAATTCGTGCGCCCGGTGCACGGCCTGACCGTCCTGCACGGTAGTCGCGTGGTGCCGGCCGAGGTGTTGGGATTGAGCAGCGGCAACGTCACCAGCGGCCATCGCTTCATGTGTGCCGAGCCTGTCACCATCGCACAGGCGGATGATTATGAAGCAACGCTGGCGCGCGACGGCCGCGTGGTGGCGAGCTTCGCCAACCGGCGCGACAGCATCGCGGCGCGCCTGGATCAACTGGCGGAACAGAACCGGGCGATCTGGATCGGCCATGCCAATTTTGATTTGGCGAAACTGCTGGCGATGTCCAACGAGGAGCGCAGCGTGTTGAGCGGCCTGCTGGATGAAGTGACGGGGCTGGTCGAATGGCCGGAAGTCTATGTCGGCGAGTTCGAGCCGGAATTCCTCGAAGTGCCGCCGGAGTGCCTGATCCTGACCATGCAGCAGAACCAGAAATACTTCCCGTTGCTGGATGCGCACAGCGGCAAGTTGCTGAACAAATTTCTCATCGTGTCCAACATGCAGATCAGCGACCCGCATCACATCATCGAGGGCAACCAGCGCGTGGTGCGTCCGCGTCTGGCGGACGCGCGTTTCTTCTTCAATCAGGATCGCAAACAGAAACTGGAAGCGCGGGTGGAGAAACTCGGTGACGTGGTCTATCACAACAAGCTGGGTTCGCAGTTGCAGCGGGTCGAACGCATCACCTCGCTCGCCGGCACCATCGCCCGCCTGCTGGGCGCGGACAAGGCGGATGCCGAACTCGCGGCGCGTTTGAGCAAGGCTGATCTGTTGACGGACATGGTCGGCGAGTTTCCCGAGTTGCAAGGCATCATCGGGCATTACTATGCGCTGCACGACGGCGAGAAGCCGGAGGTGGCGAGCGCCATCGAGGCGCATTACCACCCGCGCTTCGCCGGTGACACCTTGCCGCAGGGCGGCCTCGCCTGCGCGGTGGCGCTGGCCGACAAGCTGGAAACATTGCTCGGCATCTACGGTATCGGCCAGGTGCCGACTGGCGACAAGGATCCGTTCGGTCTGCGCCGCCAGGCCTTGGGCATCCTGCGCATCCTGATCGAGACGCCGCTCGACCTGTCCCTGCCGGCGCTGCTCAAAGCGGCAGCGGAAAATTTCCCGGCAGCCATGCTGGCGCCCACGGTGGCGGCGGAAGTGGAAGGGTTCATGCTGGATCGCCTGCGCGGTTATTTGCGCGAGCAAGGTTTCGATGTCGCCCAGATCGAAGCGGTGCTGGCGGTGCTCAACGGTCGCCTGCACGAAGTGCTGCCGCGCCTGCAGGGCGTGCACACCTTCGCGGGGCTGGCGGTGGCCAAGGATCTGGCGGCAGCGAACAAACGCGTGCAGAACATCATGCGCAAGAACGCCGAGGAATTGGGCGAGCTGGCGCAGGCGGCGGTCAATCCGGCATTGCTCCAGGATGCGGCGGAACGCGAACTGTACCAGGCGATACAGGACATTACGCCGATGGCGCGCGGCTATTTCGAACGCGGCGATTACAGCAACAACCTGAAGACGCTGGTCACACTCAAACCTTTCATCGACGACTTCTTCGACAAGGTGATGGTGATGGCGGAAGACAAGGCACTGCGCTTGAACCGCGCCGTGTTGTTGCAGCAATTGGGCCGGCTAATGAACCAGTCGGCCGACATTTCCAAGTTGGCGGCATGAAGCTCATCATCCTCGACCGCGACGGCGTCATCAACTTCGACTCCGAGCAATTCATCAAGAACCCGGAAGAATGGCGCCCCATTCCCGGCAGTCTGGAAGCCATCGCGCGCCTGAACCAGGCCGGCTACCGCGTGGTGGTGGCAACCAATCAGTCCGGCATCGGGCGCGGTCTGTTCGACATGCCGATGCTGAACGCCATCCACGACAAGATGCACAAGTCGCTGGCGCTGGTCGGCGGTCGCATCGATGCAATCTTTTTTTGTCCGCATACCAATGATGCCCAATGCGACTGCCGCAAACCGAAGAGCGGCATGCTGGAGGAGATCGCGGCGCGTTACGGTGTCAGTCTGGCCGGTGTGCCGGCGGTGGGCGATTCGCTGCGCGACCTGGAAGCGGCGGCGCGGCTGGGTGCCAGCCCCTATCTGGTGTTGACCGGCAAGGGCGTCAAGACGCAGGACAAGGGTGGTCTGCCACCACACACGCAAATATTCCCCGATCTTGCCGCCGTGGCGGCTGCGCTGCCATGAATCTGATCCGTTCCATTCTGTTTGCCTTGGCGCAAGCTGCGTTCACTCTGGGTTATGCCCTGTTTTCGCCGTTCATCTTCCTGTTCGGCCCACACACGCGCCATCGTCTGCTGTCCGGTTTCGCGCCCGGCATGCTGTGGCTGTTGAAGGTCATCTGCGGCATCCGCATGGAAGTGCGCGGTCGCGAAAATATCCCGCCTGCCTCCTGTGTGGTGTTAAGCAAGCACCAGTCCGCGTGGGAGACGCTGGCCCTGCAATTGGTGTTGCCGCCGCACGTCTGGGTGGCCAAGCGCGAGCTGTTGTGGATTCCTTTCTTTGGCTGGTTGCTGGCGCTGTCGAGTCCGATCGCGCTCAATCGAAGCAAAGGGAAGGAGTCCATGCGTCAGCTGCTGGAGCAGGGTAAGGTCAAGCTGGAACAGGGCTTCAGTGTCGTTCTCTTTCCAGAGGGAACACGCATCCCGTACGGTGAAAAAGGCCGATACAAACTCGGCGGTGCCATGCTGGCCAGCCATGCCGGCGTGCCGGTATTGCCGATCGCGCACAATGCCGGCAAGTTCTGGGGGCGCAATGCGTTCATCAAACAGCCGGGTGTGGTGCAGATGGTAATCGGCGCACCCATTGCCACCGCCGGCCTCAAGGTGGAAGAGATCAATCGCCAGGTCGAGGATTGGATCGAGGGCGAGATGGCTAGGCTGTGATGTTTAGCACCCTGCGCCGAAAGCTATCTCCCCCTGCGGTCGAGCAACGCAACATCGACCTTTCCGGCAAGTCGATCAGTTATATCCTCAAACGCAGCAGCAAACGCCGCAGCATCGGCTTGCGCATCGACGAGCGCGGGCTGACCGTGAGCATGCCTTTGCGCGCTTCGGAAAAATGGCTGCACAGCGTGCTGCAGGACAAGGCCGGCTGGGTGGTCGAAAAGATGGCCGGCTGGCAGAACAGACAGCCCTTGGTCATTCAACAGTGGCGCGACGGCGAACGGATCCCGTTCTGCGGCGACACACTCACCCTGCGGGTCGTGCCGGACCTGTTTGGCGCGCCGCCCGCATTGCGTGGGGAAGTCTTGCATCTGCAACTGGCAGATGCCATGACGCCGCAGCAGATTGAGCGCAGGGTTGAGCAGTGGTATCGGCAGCAGGCACTGGAGCTGTTTGAACAGCGTGTGGCGCACTTTGCATCACTGCTGCAAGTCGCGCCGAATGCGCTCAAATTGTCCGCGGCACGCAGCCAGTGGGGAAGCTGTACCGTGCGCGGGGTGGTGCGGCTGAACTGGCGCCTGATCAAACTGCCGCATGCCCTGATCGACTACGTGGTGGTGCACGAACTGGCGCATCTGGTCGAGATGAATCACTCTGCGGCTTTTTGGCAGGTGGTGGAACGAGGGTGTCCGGACTATCGGCTGCGGCGGGGGCAACTGCGCCTCCGACACGTTACCGACTGAGTCGGCCGTTTGCGGGAGGAGGTGCAATGCAGTCGCTCCCGCACCAGAGGGCTGCGCCCCACCGCGTCGCGACTGCGGGATTTCCGCATCGCGGATTAAAGCGGGGCGCGACATCATGTCGCATTCCGCCGCAACCGATTGCGTTTTATAGTGCGCGCACCATACAGCCGCGGTTCATTGCGCTTGTCTCCTCCCGGATGGCCTTTCGGCGGATGTCTGGTACCTAAAATCGAACTGCCACCCCCGCGCCGAGCTGTACCAGTTCCCCCAGTTTTGCAAATAATTCGCTGTTGTCGCGCTGACTTGTCCATTGCCCGTCGCGCCAGGCAAAATGAAATCCGCCTGATTTCGCTGCCAGCCAGAGTTCGCGGTTCGGAGCATGGCGGTTGACGATTAATTTGCTGCCGTCGGCAAATTCGATCTCCATGACTGCGCCGTTGCTGTCGTAATCAATGTCGCCGGCATCCAGCGCGTGTTCGATGCGGGCGAAGATCTCATCTGCCAAACGATTGAATTCGCTTTCCGTCATAACTGCTCCTTGAGTGGTACGGTTGCGCATCGCTTATAATCGCGCCCGTTTTGATATAAAGAAAGAAGTTCATCATGCGTACCCTTGGCATTATGTTGCTGTTGCTGTTGTGCGTGCAAGGTTGCGGTCGCAAAGGGCCGTTGTATCTGCCGCAGGAACAGGCTGGTTTTGCCGCAGCCAATCCACACACTGGCCAGGACGATGCCCGCCATGAATGATTATTTCGAATATCGCCAGGACAGTTTGTATGCCGAACAGGTATCTCTGGCAGAGGTCGCGCGGCGTTTTGGCACGCCCTGTTATGTCTATTCGCGCGCCGCGCTGGAAAGTGCCTATCGCGAATTTGAACGGGCACTGGCACCGCACGCGCATCTGGTGTGCTACGCCGTCAAAGCCAATCCCAATCTGGCCATCCTCAACCTGTTTGCGCGGCTGGGCGCGGGATTCGATATCGTCTCCGGTGGCGAACTGCAGCGTGTGCTGGCTGCGGGCGGTATGGCGAACAAGGTGGTTTTCTCCGGCGTGGGCAAACGCGAGGACGAAATGCGTCTGGCTTTGCAGGCGGGCATCCTGTGTTTCAATGTCGAGTCAGCGGCCGAGTTGGAACGTCTGAATCGGGTGGCGGGCGAGATGGGCAAGATCGCGCCGGTCAGTCTGCGCGTGAATCCTGATGTCGATGCCAAAACCCATCCCTATATTTCCACCGGACTCAAACAGAGCAAGTTCGGTGTCGCCTACGAGGAGGCGTTGCCCCTGTACCGCAGGGCGGCAGGTATGCCGCATCTGCGGGTGACCGGTATCGATTGCCACATTGGTTCACAGATCACCGAAGTCAGCCCTTTCATCGCGGCGGCAGACAAGGTGCTGGCGCTGGTGGACAAACTCGCCGCGAAAGGCATTGCGCTGGATCATCTGGATTTCGGCGGGGGCTTGGGTATTTGTTATGACGACGAGACGCCGCCGGCGATTGCAGATTATGCCAAGGCGCTGCTGGGCGTACTGCAGGGGCGTTCCGCCAGACTCATCGTCGAACCGGGCAGAGTGCTGGTCGGCAATGCCGGCATCCTGCTGACCCGGGTCGAATATCTCAAGCAGGGTGCGGAGAAGAACTTCGCCATCGTTGATGCGGCGATGAACGACCTGATGCGCCCGGCGCTGTACGACGCATTCCACGATATCCTGCCGATACAGCGCATGCCCTCTCCACAACCCTCCCCCGCAAGCGGGGGAGCGAGCGAGCGAGAAGGGCAATCTTTAATTTACGAGGTGGTCGGGCCGGTCTGCGAAAGCGGTGACTTCCTTGGGCATGCCCGTCAATTGGGCGTTGCAGCGGGGGATGTGCTGGCAGTGATGTCGGCCGGCGCATATGGCATGAGCATGAGTTCCAACTACAACACGCGTCCGCGCGCAGCCGAAATCCTGGTGGATGGGGAGCGCATCCATCTCGTGCGCGAACGTGAACCGGTGTTGCAGTTGTTCGCCGGCGAAAAAATCATCGAGTGATTTTTTTGCATATCACTGCACAAATCTATTGCAGAAAAAAAATATTCGCGCATAGAATGTCGTCACCGTGCGTGTAGGGAGATTTCTGGCAGTTGAAAGACGCAGCGGGAGTGCAGTGGTTGCACGAAAACGTAGTACCTGGTTAGTCCATCAAACTTTAATAAGGAATGAAAATGGCAACTGCAACCAAAGCAAAAAGCACAACCAAGAAACCAGCCGCTAAAAAAGTAGCCGCCAAGAAACCGGCAGCGAAAAAAGTGGTAGCCAAGAAACCAGCCGCCAAAAAAGTAGCCGCCAAGAAACCGGCAGCGAAGAAAGCGGTAGCGAAGAAACCAGCCGCCAAAAAAGTAGCCGCCAAGAAACCGGCAGCGAAGAAAGCGGTAGCGAAGAAACCAGCCGCCAAAAAAGTAGCCGCCAGGAAACCGGCAGCGAAAAAAGCGGTAGCAAAAAAACCAGCCGCCAAAAAACCGGCAGCGAAAAAGCCGGCTGCTAAAAAAGCTGCAGGCAAAGGCATTCTCGGCGCCTGAACTTGGTAGATTGGGGCGGGCGCCGGGTCGTTGCGTTTCGCCCTTTCTATCACCCCCGTGACATACGGGATCGCTTAACCTCACGCAGTTGAACTGTGTTGTGGTACTGTCTGCTTCTCTTTGAGATGATCTGATCGTTCTGATATTGGATCAGGTTCGTCCTGAACTGGCGGTATGTTTTGGGGTCGTTCAGATCAGAAACAAGGTCGCCAATCCCAGAAAGATGAAGAAGCCGCCGCTATCTGTGATTGCGGTCAGCATGACACTGGCACCGATGGCCGGGTCGCGGCCCAGACGTTGCATCAGCAGCGGGATGCCGATACCGACCAATGCCCCCAAGGTGAGATTGAGCATCATGGCGCTGGTCATGACCAGGCCGAGCGGCACGCTGCGGTAGAGGAAGTAAGCGAATAGTCCCGCAATCCCCC
>Ga0210013_1002463_pt1 | contig 9546 bp, 9 predicted proteins | sample CryGeymeta201506_FD_185553 | JGI IMG/M metagenome (GOLD analysis project Ga0210013, IMG submission 185553) | Groundwater microbial communities from Crystal Geyser aquifers in Utah, USA - Crystal Geyser metaG 2015-06 (SPAdes) (version 2) | ecosystem: Environmental > Aquatic > Deep subsurface >...
TTAGACCCGCTTGCCGGACGGGCAGGTTGCAATGACGAACTAATGAGGGAGGTGTGGATTAATTTGATATCATGATTGTCAATTTTTGTCCAGGCTCCTGGTTCGGGGTTAAGAGAGCGAATGAGGGCGTGAGTTTTAGTTGCTAGTTCTTGGTTGTTGGTTGTTAGTGCGAGCTGGACAGTTTCCCAGCTGATAAAGGCAGATTCTCGGGAAACTGTCCGATGACTTGGTGTGAAAATTGCTAGTGATTTGTCTTGGGCTGTTTTGGCGTAATTATGAGCACAGATTTCGGGTAATTTTTGTCTTAAAATTTCGTGGGCGGCCTGAGTAAGTTTTGTGGTCAATGTGGCCACGTTGTCATCGAGTTCTATTGCGACGGGGACTTGAGAAATGATAGGACCATGATCCAACTGCTCATCCATTTCTATTAAAGTGACCCCTGTGAAGGTATCCCGATTTTTAATGGCTTCGGAGATACAGAGAGCTCCTCGATATTTGGGAAGTAAAGAAAAATGGATGTTGAAGGTGCCGATATTTGGTGTTTCTATCCATGAGCGTGGGATAATCTTGCCGTAGGAGACCGCCAAGAAAATGTTAGGTTTAAGAAGTTTAACGTGAGCAAGGTTAACGTCATCTAATTTGGCCGGCATGAAGACAGGTAAGTCGTATTTTTGAGCAGTCAGGCTAACCCGGGAGGGTGTAAGGACTTGTTTTCTGCCTTGGGGCGTATCCGGAGTGGTGACCACCCCGACCACATTTACGAGTCCAGAATCAATAATAGACTCCAGAATTTGGGCTGAAAAATCGGGTGAGCCGAAGTAAATAAGATTTAACATGGTATATTTGTGAGAATTTGAAACGTAAAATGTGAAATGTACAATGGGTGATATTAAATATTTTCGATGAGGGTGAGGCCGTCAGATGTATCTTTGAAGATTTGTCCGCCTTGTTTGAGAATATGATCGGTGAAGAGAATGCCGTCAAGATGGTCGTTTTCGTGCTGGACATAGGCCGACTCGACGTCTTCAAATTTTCGGTGGCGGGGGATCAATTGACCATCGACCGGTGTAAGATACTCCATCTCAATTGAGTAAGGACGGTCGACAAAGCCCCAAATACCTGGCAAGGAGAGACAGCCCTCGAGCCAGCGGTCTTTCTTTTTGTGATGGATGCTGGAAAGCATGGCCTCGGAAGAAGAAATAATGATCGGATTGATAAAGATCTCCGGTTTTCCGTTTAGAAAGACGATGATGAGCCTTCTATCCAAGCCTACTTGAGTAGCCGCCAGACCAACACCCTCAGGGTCTTTGGAAGACTTGAGGATTTTGATCATCTCGGAGATTTGCTTCTCTAGCTTTTTGTCGTAGCTAACCACAGGCTTGGCCTTGATGCGAAGAAATTTGTCTGGGGTAACGAGAATTTTCATTAATCTATTTTACCACACAAGATCGACTTATAGTATACTGGGTCTGGCTGGTTATTTGAGGGCACCCAGGCGATCTTTGGCGGCCTGATAGTCAGGTTTCAAGTCGATGGCTTTTTGGAAAGCTAGCTTGGCTTCATCTTTTTTGTTGAGCTGTGAATAGAGGAGACCGATGTTGAAATAATTGGCGGCATCGGAAGGAGAGAGCTCCGAAATTTTGAGAAGAGTTTGGGTGGCGTCTAAATTATATTTTGAATCCAGAGTGCCCAGAATCAGCTCAGTCCTAGCCTTGGTTTTTAAGAGGTTAAGATTGTATCGATTCATGGATACAGCCTTGTTGATGTTGATCACCGCGTCCTTAAGATACTGCTGTAAATAATAGTTAGCATTTTGCTTGATTTCTGCCGAGGTTGAAGCGGACATTTCGGCAATTTGGGGAGCAATAATTTGGGTTGCAACCAAGGCTTGAACGTTACCAAGCTGGGCATAATATAAGGGCTCGCGTGGATTGAGCTTGATCGCATTGAGATCTTCGGTGAGATTAGAGCGTCCCGCGGTATAAGCGAGGTCGGCGAGCCACATCCGGCGGACTCCCAGTAAGAGCCAGGTGGTCACAATGACAATCAAAACTGAGCCGAGAGTCTTGTCCAGAGAAATACTTTGAGAATGTATTTTGGTTTTGTTTGTAGTAGCTAGAAAAATGGCGGGGAATAAGAAAAAGAAAAGGGCCACGTTGACGACAGAGAAACCAAAGTAGTTGGTGATGAGGATGCTAATAAAGCCGAGGAGAAGGGGGGTGGTTAGTGCTTGGTGCAAAGTGCTTGGTGCAAAGTGCTTGGAAAGAAATAGTTTGAGGATGGAGAAGATGAGGAAGAGATAGGCCAGAAGTCCAAGAAAGCCGGTGTTGGCGAGGAAATTAAGATACTCGTTGTGGGCTTTGTTGTAGAGAAAATCGGACTCCGAAGTGAGATTGTGAACTGACGGCCGAACCCAGTAGTAGGAGTAGCCAAAAGTTTCGACACCGGTACCAAAGAAAGGATATTTTTTGCCTAGATCGATGGCCCCTTGCCAGACAACTCGACGAATGGACATAGAGTCCGAGCCACCGACGCGGGTCTTGTTTTCTTCGGTGATGATCGCGGTGGCATTGGAATAAAAAGGATTTATCTTGTTGAGTGAGCCAAGTGTTCGTTTGACTGTGTCGCCCTTGAAAAAAAGAAGGGCCAATAAGAGAACAGCAACGCCGAGTAATAGCTTAGGTTGTTTCTTTTGAATGGAGATGGTAATGGTAAAAATAAGCAAGATAATGGCGGTAGCACCGATACCGGACTGTGAGCGGGTAAAGAAGATGGCACTAAGAAAGAGAAGAGAGAGAGCCCCGTTTATTAAACGAGCATAGAACTTATGGCTTCGGACGAGGGCAAAAAGTGAAATAGGGAGGAGGGCAATTAGATAGGCCGAAAGCCAGTTGGGTTGGCCAAGGGTGGAGAAGACGCGATTCTGAACATCCTGAACCCAAATATTTTTATCGATGCCCATTTTTTCTAGGACTGCATATATCGCAGTAATGGTGGCTGTAGCAAGGATGATACGGATGAGATTCCGAAGGGCTTTGGCTTGTCCCGAGAAATGAGTGACGAGAGCGTAAAAAAGAAGGATATAACAGATAGTCGAGACCAGCCCGCCATGAAAGCGCGAGTAGTAGCCCCAAAGGCTGGTGTGACGGTCGATGGAGATGATAGTAGAAATGATTTGAGAGGAGAGAAATATGAGAAGGGGAATGTCGAGGGGGGTTTTGGCGATTTCAAATCGTTTGTTTTGAAATGATCTAATTCCCCAGGCGGCCGAGATGACAATGGTCATGGCATAAACAAACATCATCTTGTTGAATTCAAAGACTTCGGAGGTAAAGGGCCAGAGAAGTAGAGGGGTGACGAAAAATAAGGTGTAGAAACAGTAATGGATGAAGGTGGCGGGTTTTTGGACTGAGGAGTTATTTGATGGATTCCCGCCTTCGCGGGAATGACGAAGTTCTTTGTTTTTAATCTGATGGACTTTCGAGGACATGGAGATAGTTTAGCAGAGATGTTAAAATGAGCGCATATGACTGAAGGGACTTCTTTTGCAAATGCAGGACCAGCAGAGCTTGTCTTCCTAGATAATATGGACAGAGGTATTTTTGTGATGGAGAATCTACCAGAAGATTTCGAGATTATTCCACAAAAGAACGATGGCGATGAATTGGTAAGGTCAATTAAGGATTTGAGTGAATTGGGTGCTGTGGGTGATGTTTTGTCAGGTGTGAAGTTTATTTCTCATTTGAATATTCCAATTGATAAAGAAGGTTTTCATGACATGGAAGCGGCAAAGCTAATGGTATCAATTTTGTCTGACGAACAAAGGATAGAGTTAATAATTGAGGAAACGGAGGCAACAAGGATCGGGGTGGTTCAAAATACTAAGACTGGGGAACAAATATTTTTTAGACTGCCAGAAAATGACGTGGCCGAGATATTTCCGAAGAAGATTGAAACTGATGAACAGAGGGCTAGGGCAGTTGATAGACTGAGTGGTGATAGTTATTTGAAGGTGGTGAGTGTGGCGGATGAGCCGTTGGTTAAAGCCCGAATGGTTTACGGCTTGTGGAGAGATGCCATCGAGAGGAAAAACTTTGAGCTGATTGATAAGGTTGGGAAGGCGCTGTACCCAGGAACCTTGGGAGAGGTCACGGGGAGTATCGACGAGATCAATACCTTTTTGGAGCTTCACCTAAAACACGAAGCGGACGGCCCTGCAGATAATATGTGGTTGGCTCGCGAGGCTGTTAAGAAGGCGATAACTGTTTTACCATTGGGGGAGCAACAAGCAACGGTCCACAAGAAGATGGGTTTGTTGGTTGAGTTTATAGCCGGAAAGACGGTTTTTTATGCCAATGATTTGTGGATTGTAGTTATTGAACCTCTGATGGATGCTATAGCTGGTAGCGGTAACGAAGAAGGGGTACAGATAAGAAAAAAAGCATTTCTTATGAGTTTGAGCGATGATTGTCCGGTAACAAGTTTTCTGATCAGTGACCTGAAGGAATTACATACGATCGTGGATTGAGAAGAGATAAAAAAACAGGCCACACATTGTGTAGCCTGTTTTGTTTAGAAATTAATGGGCGAATTGAGACGCCCATTGGAGAGTTCCAGCACCGCCCCCTGCCAACGCAAGCTCTGGTAGAGGGGTTGTGACCGCAAGAGCGATCACGCCCAAACCGATGAGTACATCGAGTTCCAGAGCCTCCATATTTGAGAAATCCCCCACTGACACTTGGACCATCACGGTCGTCATATTGCCACTGGCATCTCGGATTGGGAGAGGCATGGGGAAGTCGTCGGGAACAGCACGAACCTTTCTTTTGTTGTAGGCGCTGTTGTGATCCCTACGGGCCTGTTCGGCTTCTTCAGCGTTTTTTGGCCAGGAGTTTTTGACGCACTTGAAGAAGTACGAAATTTCGGCCATGACTCCTAAAGCCTGACCTTGTCCAAGTAGGGGTAAGGCCTTTGTGGCGCCGGCAAACTTACCCAGCATATTTCCCACAACCGGTACGAGAACCGTGGGTGAAGAGGAATCCGCAAACAGCAGTATCCACTTCGTGTTTTGAAAAACGAACTGAACTACCGTCTTACCTCCGCCAATTCTGATGACGTCGGGCGCGATGGTGTTGTTGGCTAGACCATCGAAGGCCGCAATCATGATTGGCCAAGAAATCTGACCACCGATCTTTTCGATCACGTGCATGCCGATGGCGGTACATAAGCGGGGATCACTCTTGGCCATGGTAGCAATTGCGGCACCGCCAGCCATTTGAATGTCGACTGTGGTTCCGTCCTCTTTGGTCCAGGAGGATGGCAGTACCATCATGATTATCTGATCGAAAGGGGTATACCCGATTGTGGCCAGACTGTCGAGGGTTTCTTGAGACGACAATGGCGCAACAGGGATGTACTCAGTGATGTACTGCGTACCAGGCATGGCGCCTGGGACACCAGGTTTCTCCATGATGACGACTTCGTAACAAACCCCTGTAGTCACGTCACAAACCTGTGGCCACTCGATAAGTGGCTTTGAAAAATCAACTGGGGCGCATGCTCCGATAAGGAGCGAGAAGGAAACCAAAATTGCGTAGATTTTTTTCACTTGGGGCCTCCTTGGCCTATACCCTGGTTCGCAGGGCTTGGGAAAAACCACTTGGACCGGCCTGAAGGACCGGTGCTTGGGGAAAAACATTTTAGAGAGCGGAAATGCCTCTCGAAGATAATAGGGGATTGTAACACACTTATGCCTAAATGTCAAGCTTATAGGACATGGGTGAGCTATTCGCTGATCGTCCGGATGGATCCCGGATCAAGTCCGGGATGACGAATGCTTCGTTACAAAAGATTGGCTGGCTTTAGTAGCTATACTTTGATATTATTTAGCAGTAATATGACTGTCTTTTTGATAAAAAATGTTTGAAAAATTGTGGAGGTTAGCCACTCTCGATGTAGGCATAGACCTTGGTACGGCCAATGTGGTGGTTCATGTTCAAGGAAAGGGTGTGGTAATTAGGCAACCTTCGGTGGTCGCTAGACACATGAAGACGAAAGAAATTCTAGCTATGGGGGACGAGGCCAAGAGAATGCTTGGGAAGAATCCGGCCAATATTGAGGTGGTAAGACCACTGAGGGATGGAGTGATAGCTGACTTTGATGCGGCTGAAGCTATGCTCAAACATTACATTGTGGAAGTTCATGAGCTCTACAAAGGTCTGGGGTTCAAAATTACCCGCCCCAGAGTAGCGATTGGGATCCCTAGTGGAGTAACTGAAGTAGAGCGACGAGCAGTTCAGGAAGCGGCGCTTGAGGCTGGGGCAAGAGTTGTGTTTCTAATCGAGGAGCCAATGGCGGCGGCAATTGGCTCGGGACTGCCGGTGGAGAAGGCGGAAGGTCAACTGATCTGTGATATTGGTGGGGGTACTAGCGAAATTGGAGTAATCTCTTTGGGTGGCCTGGTGTTGAACCGAAGTTTACGGGTGGCGGGGGACGAATTGACAGAATCGATCCAGAACTTTGTTCGATTGAAGTACAATTTACTATTGGGTGAAAGTACTGCAGAAGAAGTAAAGATTGCAGTGGGTTCAGCCTACCCTCAGAAAAAGGAAAAAGAGGGAAACCCTTTGCAAATTGTGGTACGAGGACGTAGTTTAGAAGATGGCTTGCCAAAATCTTTGAAGCTGGATAGTGTGGAAATCAGAGAATCGATGATGCCGATTTGTAATCAAATTTTAGGTGAAATTGCTCTGATAATTGAAGAAACACCACCGGACTTGGTGGCCGATATTTTGGAAAAAGGGATGGTGATGGCTGGTGGTGGCTCGCTTATTCGAGGTTTTGACAAATTGATTAGTGAACAGATAGGTATGCCAGTGTGGGTGACGGATACCCCTCTGGAGGCAGTGGTGCGTGGCTGTGCCAAAGTCTTGGAAAATGACAAACTGCTCGGAAAGGTTCGGGTGGTAGGTGGATTGAGGTAGATTGATGTCAGTTCGCGAGGAAGGTTTTTTCAAGCTTGGTGACTCGAGCAGAAGTTACGGTAACTTCTTGGCGAAGATCTTTAACTTCAGTGAGGACTTCGTCTTTGAAATTAAGAATGTCGTTTCTAAGTCCTTTTTGTTTTATTTCGAATTTTTCCTCTAAACGATCTACGATAAGCTTTTCGTGAAACTGAAGTTGTCGATTTAAGTCTTTAGAAGATTCGGCAAATTTCCTATCTATCTGAGTGAGGAGGCGCTGTTCAACCTGCTTAAATTTATCGTTGAAGGTATGCGAAAGATTCTTTTCAACCTGCTTAAATTTATCGTTGAAGGTATGCGAAAGATTCTTTTCGACCTGCTTAAATTTATCGTTGAAGGTATGCGAAAGATTCTCTTCAACTCGTTGAAACTTGTTGTCGAAGGTCTTGGTTAGATTTTTCTCGGTTTGCTCAAACTTGTTGTCGAAGGTCTTGGTTAGATTTTTCTCGGTTTGCTCAAACTTGTTGTCGAAAGCCTTAAGGAGATCTTTTTCTAGATTTTGGATTTGTTGGGAGATGGTCATAAATAATAATATCAAAAATTGATAGAATGGGTGTATGTCAGAAATGGATGATTCAATGGAAACAACTCCACAGTCGGCTGGTTCGGCGTCCGCCAAAAAATTTCAATTAAGAGAGGTATTAGCGCTGGGAGAATATGATCCTGATTACTTGGGAACTTTTGTAGAATGGCATACTTTGAGTAGGCCGGTGCAGTGGAGCTTGATCAAGAAGGCGTTAGATATCAGAGAGTCTCAGTTGGTGCAACAGTGGGCGGAGATAAACAATATTCTCGACTTCCGTCTGAAGCCTGAGCTGAAAATTGCCTTAAAAAATATCGAAAAACAGAGGCATCGAGTGATGAGAGATAGAGAATTATTACTAATGGAGTATTTTGGCAAGATTTCTTAGAGTTGGGTGACGATCGCCAGATTTTCCGGGTTGTTACTTAGAGTATCGTAGAGAACGATGTCGGCTTTTTGGAGGGGTTCTTGACTGATAGTGGTAATGCGCGTGGTTTTGCCGATGATGAGATTGCCTGGAAATAATTCACCAGGTTCGCTAAAGATAAAATCTCCCAGAACAAGGGGGTATTGGCTGGGAACATCGGTGATTTGAGAGCGGTTGTCTGTAAACTTGTAAAAACCTTTATGCCCGGAAGCTGTTCGTATCGGGAACGAAGGAGATTTTTCACTATCGAGAGGTGTGATGGTGACGGCTGAACCATTTACTTCCAGTACGGTACCCACGAGAACGTTGCCTGAAACCAGCGGTTGTCCGGGACGGACTTGGTCGAGAGAGGTGCTGGAAGAGACGATGAACTTACCGGTTGAACCGGAAATCCTGGCCGGTACAATGGTTTTAAAAGAGTTTTTGAGGTTGTTAGTGACTTTGTTGTCAACAATGGCTTGTTTGAGGTATTCATTTTCGGAAAGGAGTTTGGCGATCTGGACTTTTTGTTCGCGCGCTTGTTTTTCCATGCCGGAAATGTTTTTTAACCAACTATATTTATTCTCGGTGAATAAGCGAAGCTTGGAGACGGGTGAAGTAATTGGGGATAGAACTGTATAAAAAACATTATTTAATCCTTTTCCAATCCTAAGATTACTCACAATAGCGAGAAGAAGTGCAAATAGAAGGGGGAGAAGTAGCTGGTTTATTTTTATAGTGATCATTGATTGAGTTATACTTTGAGGAGAAATGTTTAATTACAACCAATCCAAGAATATCATAAATGCAGTCTTGACAATTTTGTTGGCGGTGATTTTGGGTGAAGGAGTCTTGGGTCTTGGGTTTTTTTGGCCCTTTTTACTGATACTTTTGGACTGGCGGTGGATATACTGGCTCTCAATATTGTTGGGTGTCTTGATCTCTGCCATTTATCGGTTGCCTATGGGTTATCCGTCCTTGTTTTTGGTGGTTGTGACCGGAGGGCTGTCGTTCGTAATTGGAAAAGAAAGGGAGGCGGGGTGGATAATATTGATTGTGGCATTGATTGCCAATTTTGTCTTTGACAAGGTCTTTGGTTTCAGCTGGAATATCTGGGATACAGTATCGGTAGTTGCGGCTTGGACTGTGGCCGTGCGCTGGTTTGATAGGGCGGAAAATATTAAAGTAAATTATTAGAAAAAAATTATTTGAATGGATCTCCATCAACAGATCGGGACTTTCAGCCCACTTTGCGAGGATGACAGAATTATGAGAACAAACATGGTATATTTTTGGATGAAGACCGTTTTAATTTTGGTGATGGCGATTTTTTTTTCGAGAGTGATTTTTCTGACGGTGATTATGGGTGATCATTTTGGGAATTTGGCGCAGGGAAATATGATCGGCAAACAAAAACTGAATCCGATTCGTGGGGTGATAAGCGATAAAAACGGAAAACCGCTGGCGATGAATATTGATTATTTGGGGAGAACTGTAAGGTTCTATCCAGGAGGAGAGATTACCGCTTCGATTGTGGGTTATTTGGGCAAGCCGAGCGAAAACGATTTGAAAGATTGTGCCGTTTGTAACCCGGA
>Ga0210013_1002500_pt1 | contig 9453 bp, 10 predicted proteins | sample CryGeymeta201506_FD_185553 | JGI IMG/M metagenome (GOLD analysis project Ga0210013, IMG submission 185553) | Groundwater microbial communities from Crystal Geyser aquifers in Utah, USA - Crystal Geyser metaG 2015-06 (SPAdes) (version 2) | ecosystem: Environmental > Aquatic > Deep subsurface >...
AGTCGAGCCGTTCATTGATTACGTGCGCGCGTCCCTGGGCGAAGACCGCAAACTGTGGACTTCCATGTTCAATGGCAAGGACGAGTACGAAGCGATGATCAGCAAGATCGAATCGGTCGCGAAGAAATGGTTTGACCGCGACGGCAAGCTGGTGATGACCAAGGTCGTCGGCGGGATTCTCGCCACAAAGTAAATCGTAATTGGTAAATGGTAATTCGTAATTGTTTCTGGGCGAATTACCATTTACCGATCCCCAATTACCAATAACCAATTACCAACCATGAACTTCTTCGGCAAACGCGTTCTGTTCCTCGGCGCCCACCCAGACGATATCGAATTGGGTTGCGGCGCACTGCTCCATCACATCGTCAACCAGACGGATGTGCTGTGCGTCACGCTGTCCGACAACCAGAAGAATCCGCAACTCAAAAAGGTGGTCGGAGAGTTGTATTCGAGCATGGCGATCCTCGGTGTGCCAAAGGAAAAAGTCGTGGTGGAGGAATTCACCACGCGCAAATTCCCCGACATGCGCCAGGAGATCCTCGAATACCTACTCGAACTACGCCGCGACTTCAAGCCGGAGATCGTCTTCACCCACACGCGGCAGGACATCCACCAGGATCACAACGTTGTCACCGAGGAAGCCCTGCGCGCCTACCGCGGCATCACCTTGCTGGGCTACGACGTGGTTCGCTCCTCCTATGGATTCTTCCCCCACTTCCTGGTCGAGGTGACGGCGGAGGATGTCGAGAAAAAAGTCGAAGCCCTGTCGCAATACGAGACCTATCACGACAAATACTACTTCGATACCGATCTGTTGCGCGCTACGATGGTCCGCCACGGCGCGCTGGCAGAACGTCCGTTTGCAGAGGGATTCGACATATTAAGGATTGTGGGGAAGTTTGAGAAATAAGCAGACGATGGAAAGCTGAAACAGTTTGCAGGCTATCGCCAAATTGAGACAGGGTAATTTGGAATCACCTCGTCCACCGTTACCAGGGACATTCCATGCTCAATCGCCTGACAGATCAACATGCGGTCAAACGGATCGCGGTGAATCGATGGAAGTTTTGCCAGATGAGTAATAGCGTTTTCATCAAGAGACAGACTTTCAATGAAATGACGCTCCCTCTGGATTGGCAGATAGGTTTCAGCAGGCTGGCTCTGGAAGGGGCAACTTCCCAATTTGTTGTTTGACAATCGCTTCCCAAAGAGAGACAACGCTCAAAAATACTTCAGTTTGCGGGTCGCGAATAACTTCGCGCATGGCAGTTGGGAGGCGCTCCTCCCCGCTGATAAACCAAAGAAACACGTGCGTATCAAGCAAAAGTTTCATTTCCCCTCAAAGTCCGCAATAAAGTCATCGGGTAAGGGCGCGTCGAAATCATCTGGCACGGAAAATTCCCCCGCGCATAACGCATACGGACGAGGGGCTGCAAGTGAAGCCAAGGTTGGCTTCACTTCCACCATCGGCTTGCCGTTCTCCACAACGACCAGCGTCTCTCCTGATTGCACGCGACGCAGGTAGGCAGAAAGATTACGTTCCATCTCTTTTAGAGTCACCGTAAAAGGTTGTTTGGTAAGCATATTGCGCCTCAGATGTTCTAACTATACAACAAGATGCAGGTGAAATCAAGATATCACCTATATTCACGAAACGCTCCCGCTGGATTTGAAATCCAGCAAATTAGCGGCGGATTGAAAATCCGATAGAACTTTTCGTGATCTGCTGATTATTCGCAACCACACGGAAAATACTCCATCCGTATCGGAGGTATCAAGATGAAATTTGCAACGCTTTACCTGGAATTAACGAACAGCACAGAAATGATCCGCGCCCTGCTGGCAGGCATCGCACAGGAAGAGGCGCAGACGAAACCCAGCGCGGACGGATCGGTCCCAAAAGGCACGGCGATCACGGCCAGGATAATATCGTTCGCGTCTGTCGCTTTGTAATTAGGCGGCAACGGGTATGGAAAATCACCGGCATCACTGGTGCTTTCCATAAGCCGTACCGCCGTGATCTGTATCTGCCCTTCATCGAACTGCATGGGCGCATCCAGGCCGGGAACTTGAACCTGGGCGCTCGTTGGCGGCGGCAGTGTTGGGGACGGCACAGCAATGTCGGTGGGAAGAGCGGATGGCACGGGCTTTTCCCCCCTTGGCAAACAAGCCGCGGAAAGGAGCAGGGCAAGTATTGCCACAAACCGAATTGTTGCACGGAATTTGGCTTCCATGAGAACCTCCTCTCTTGGTCCAAAATCCTGAATCATCATTTTCAGTTTAGCATAAGAAAAAACGGAATTCAAGTGGGTATCTTTGACACTGTAGCAGAAGTTACAACAACCCTCACCCTTAACAGGTAAAATAGCCCCATGAAAATCCTGGCGATCATCTCCGGCGAGTACGGCATCCGCCACGTGGACAACCTGCGAAAACACGCGCCCGAAGGCTGGGCCATCGAGACGTGGAAAGCGCCCGCAGTCTTTCCGCTCATCATGGATTACCCCGAAGATTACCTGCCGAAGAGTTTCCCGCCCAGCGACCTGATTTTATCTTTCGCGGAAAACCGGTCGGTCGCAGAACTCATCCCGGAGATCGCGCAAATGACGGGGGCGCGCGGCGTGGTCGCCGCGGTGGACAGTGAAGCCTGGCTCCCGCGCGGGCTGGCGCGTCAATTGACCGGATGGCTGGCGCGCATGAACGTTGCCTGCGCCACGCCCAAGCCGCTCTGCTCGCTGACTGAACGCGACTATAAAGTGACGCGTCGCGAGCGCGAGACGTACGACAGCCCGGTCATCGCGGAGTTCGCGAAATACTTCGGCCAGCCCGACATCCGTCTCAGCGTGGACGAGGCCTCTCGGACGGTATCCGCCGCGACGGTCCAGAGGGACGCGGTGTGCGGGTGCGCGCGTCACGTCGCAGAGAAATTAGTCGGCTTGTCGGTGGATGAGGCGGAGGAACGCGCGGGATTGTTCCATCATCACTTCCCCTGCCTGGCGAGCATGGTCAAGTTGAACGATTACAATCACGACACGCTGATGCACGAGTCGGGGCATTTGTTGCAGGAAAATTTGGCCGAGCAGTTGAAGCCGTTCAAGCAGACGAAGTACATTTCCCCGGGGACGAAAAGCGAATAGAGTAAATCCATGTAGTGACGAATTTATTCGTCCGCAACGACTGAAGTCGTCACTACATGGATTCATCATTCCTTCGGAATCCCCACCTGGATCATCCCCTCCACAACGCGGATGGGATATGCGGGAATATCCACCACGGCCGGCATTTGCATCACCTTCCCAGTGCGAACATCGAATTCCGCTCCGTGCCGCGGGCCGACTGATTCCGGGCTTGCTTTATTCTCCCGCGTTCAATCCAGCCTGAACGTGCCGCAGCCGAAGTGTGTGTATCGCCCAATGTGGAAGATCGAGGCTAATTGCAGGTAGGGGATCACCGCCAGCGGAATATCCTGATAGTCCAACGAACCGACCCAACGTCCGGGCGTTCCTTTCGGCGCAGGCTGCAAGTTGCTCCGCCAGAGCTTGGCATGGGCCGCCTGATCGAGCGCGTCGGTGAGGGAAAATTGCTCATCGGGGTTTAACGTTTTCCAGGCGTCCTCCGGCGTGTTGAATTTGCCGGGCAGCAATTGACCGGCGCGCCAAATCAACGCTTCCAGGATGGCGCGCAGATCCGGCGGGACAGCCCTGGCGGGTGAGCGTCTGCGGGGATAGGCAAGAACGGGATTCAGGCTTCCCCAATGGCCGGGGAACTTATCCATCTCATAAGGAGTAATCCACTGCAAGCGCCTTACTCCGTAAAGCGCCTCCGGCGACTCGAAGGATAAACCTTCCGCCCATTGTGCAGGCGTGGCGCGATAGCCCAGGTCCAAACGACCCTGGCTGACCAACGGCTCCCAAAGCGCGCCGCGCGCGACATACACCGCGGAAACATCGTAATGCCCCCACAGGCTGGTCGCGCTGCGCCAGGGCGTACCTGCGGCAGCGTAACCGACCTCTTCCAGCGTCGGCAGAATCACCTCCAGGAAGAAATTGTGGTCAGCGGCATCCTTGAACAGTTTGATTTCGAAGAGGATCGACTCGCCTTCGCCATAGGTCAATTTGCCGGGATAGGCCAGCAGCACACTCTCCACTGGCCAGGCGGCCTCGGGGAAAGGCAACATGCGCCGTTTTTGTGCGTCGGCCTGGTTGTAGGCTTCCCAGGGCAACGTGGCCTTGGACCAGGCCTGGGCCTGTGAGCTGGGCAAGCGCCGGGCAATGGCGCCGCCCAGCGCCCACGATAACTCGCCCGCCAGCCAGCGCGGCAGCCGTACCTGGGGCGCGTTCACCCGCAGGACGACCAGGTAACGGATCAGGTTAAACGGATTGAGAAAAGTCCACATATACAAAACGGGTCAGTTCATATAACAGGCGCACACGTTCCCTAGGCCAGGCACGGATACGCCAGGCATCCAGCATATCTTTGGCTGTGGGAGTGAGCATACCCAGAAAACGCCCCCAATAGAAGCCCTCCTCTTTTGGGTCACGCAGGGTCAGCAGTTCCAGGAGCATTTCCTGCTGGTCGGGCAACAGCATCGTGCGAAAGACAATGGCCATTTCCAACAAGCGCAGGAACTCTGCGGCATCAAAAGACAGCATTCCCTGGCGCTCACGCTGACGGCTTCGCACCACCTGGTAGGGCGCCGCGTAGAAATGAACTCTCAGGCTGTCTGGCGCAGACTGAATATCCTGGGCAATAATGCGCGTCAACAAATCGCCCATTTGATCCACCTCGTTGACGCCGTTGGGAGGAAATATCTGCAACAGCCCGGTCAAGTCGGGGCCGTGGTATAAGAGCAACTCGCGCAGCCACTCGCGCAGGAATTTGCGCGAGAAGGCCAGCAGGAAACGGTACGGCGGCCCGCCGGCAGGCTTGTCATGCAGGTAAGCGCCCCATAGATGCTGTTGGTAAAACCCTTGTCGCGGCGACAGCTGGACCGGCAGGCGATTGAGACACCCCCACACCAATACTCCTCGATGCGTGTCAGACACGTAAGCCGAACGACGCTTCATAATAGCCTGACAGGTTCGGCAGTAACGCCCTGTTTGCGCGCCGGGGAGCGATGAATTGATCGACTCTTCGGACGCGCTATCCGAAGGAGCCGGAGCGTCCCCGCCTGGCTGGCAAACCGCCAGCTTGGGAGCCTGCCGCACGGCAGGCGGGTATACCCCGCAGCGTTGACAGGGGCCAAATAAGGCGGTGAGAGGCGGCCCGAGCGGTTCCGCAGATGGGAACCGCTCGGGAGCCTCGTCCAGCAGCTTGAGCAGAACCAGCAATTCTGCGCCGGTGCGCGCGCGGCGCAGCCAATCAAAGGGCGTCAGCATTCAGGTATTGGCTCAAGGCGCGATAGTGAGCGATTACTTTGGGATTCAGCCATTCAGCAAGTTGGAGCGGGCGCTGCCATTCGGACTCAGCCTTGCCTGCATAGCGCGCGCCCCAGTCAATCAGATAGCTCCCAGGCAGCAGGCGCAGGCGCAGGCTACCCATGCCCAGGTAACGATGATTGCCCAGTTTATGCGCCTGCTGATTTTCCAACGCCACGCACCAAACCAGGCGTTGTAATTCCTCATCGCCCAGGTTCCAAAAGCGAACGGTGAAGCGGGCGCGATTGCCGGGCAAAATGGCATGGAGGTAACTGGCTTGGGCGCTGGTGGGAGCAAACTCGCTCACCTGTTGCACGATTGGCGCCAGCGGCGTGTGAGGGAAGAGCCGCCAAGTGTTTGCCACTTTCAGGGAGGCGGCTGAAGCCTCGGCAATATTTTGCCACTTGCCATTCTTGAACTGCCATTTGCCATAAGGGTAGGGGACCTTGAACCAGGCCATCTGCGGCTGGGTGAACATCCCAAAGTTAATCGAGAGCCGCCCCATGATGGACTGGTTTCTGCCTTTGCCCACCCAACCGAACAAACTGTCGGCAGGGTTCAGGTTGGACAGGCTGACGGTCTCGGCCGCCGAATCGCTGGCGATGGTGTAAATGTGGCGCAACATGCCTCTCAGACTTTTGCTAGGCAGGGCATAACGACGTTCCGCCGCGCGTCTATCGGCCTGCGCGGGCGACATCGAGAAGAAGTCCCATCCATACACCATCCCATCCTCCAGGCGCGCCTGATAAGATGGCTCGCCGCTTTCTGAAACGTGCAACGGCGTGAGCGTTTCAGCTTCGACCACCAACATGCCGCAACGCCCGCCAAAGGAACGATGCGAAACGAACCCGACCTCACTGCGCGGCAACTCAGGCGACTTGATGACAGTTTCTCCCATCAGGTTGGTCGGACGCAGGACGGCGGCGGCGGCCTCGCCTTCCAGTTCGATCTTATGCCATACGCCGCTGGCGGATGGTTTGTGGGCGGCGAACAGGCGCGTGGTCATCCCGGCGGGGTTGCCGCTCAACCAGGTCAGCCGGGCAACCTCTCCCTGCACCCAGCCAAAGCCGGCGGTTTTCTCGCCGCCCAGAGGAATATCGCCGCGCCGAAAATCGTTCAACAAAGCCAGGAAGACATTCAGCGCTTCCGCTTCCTGCTCAGTGACATCTTGCAAGTCCAGGCGCACGTTGAAAGTCAGTTGGCTGCCGTATGCAAAGAGGTAATCGGACTTAGCGGTTTCGACGGGACGGCCGGTGCGCGCATCCATGCGGATACCGTCCATGGAGCACCAGGCGCGCTCCGGGTCCAGGGGGTCAGACAGGTAAGCATCGGAGAACAGGATCAAACCGCGCTGTCCCTGGATGCCGAACAGGCGGTCAATCACGCGCCGGGTGCGCGGCGTCTCCCCCCACACCGTCTTGAGCGTCTGCGAGGCGCGGCGGCGGAAAGCGCCCTTGAGCGTGCCGCCAGGGATGTAGATTTCCCACATCCCCTGCTCGCTTGCCGAGGGCGACCAGGAGAGCATACGCGTAAATACAGTATCGTAAGGCTTGCCGTATGTGCGCGAAATCTCCTTTCCGCCAGGGCCGCCGCGGCGGAAATCCAAATTGTAAGACTGCGCCATCTCCTGGCGGGCGGTTTCGCGGTAGTCTTTGAGAAAAGCAATAAAATTCTGGTCGTTGACGATGCTCTTGCGCAAGTTTTGGGCGCCGAGCATGTGTTGGAAGCGCACCTGGCGATGAGCATCCAGAAACTCGCGCCAGCCGGCGGCGCTGACGCCCGCCGGGGGAGAGTTGCGATTGAGCCACTGGCTTTCGTTGATCTTGCCTTCCATCAACATGCGTTTGATGCGCAAGTGTTCATCACGGGAGGCAATTTCCGCATCCACCCAGGCGTCGCTGCGAATCAAATTGACTTGCTGATCCACCTGCTCGAACAACTGGGAGAGGACGCCCTGGCAGGCTTCAGCCAGGACCCCGCTGAGGGCCGCTTCATCCCCAACCAGCGGGGATAATTGCGTTTCCAGCGCGACATCCAGCCCCAAGGCGCTGGCGATCTCCTGCCAGGCGGCGCGATCCAACTGCTGGCGTTTCTCTTTGCGGCGCTCGGTAATCTTGAAGATGCGGTCGAACATATTTTCATGATCGGCCAGCGCCGCATTGAGAGCATTTTCCATTTCCCGCTGGTTGGCAAAGGGCTTATCGGTCAACGGCTGGACTGCGGAGATCACCTTGGCCGAGAGCGGGTATTTTCCCTTGGCCTGCCTGTTCAATGCGGCGCTGGGGATGATCCAAATCTCGGACTCGCCAACCGACCGTTCGCGCAGCCAGATGGCGATGACGCGCGGCAACGTGTCTGACAGTTTATGTTTCCATTCTTCGGGGGTGGTTATCGGCCCGCCCAGGCCCATTTCCAGGCGTTTCTTGATCGGCTCCGGCAGGCCGCGCATGGCGCTGACGAGCGACTGGCCTTCAATCGCCGCGTAAGATGGCATCTCCGGGTCCACTTTGCCCCAGGTCCAACCGACCAGTACGGGATTGGAAGCGTCGAAGGTCAAAGAAAGTTGCAGGTGGTTGACTGCCGCGGCGATGCGCGGGGCAGACTGGGGAGGCGGCAGGGGCGTATCCAGTTCCAGGCGCACACGTCCCAGCCCTTTGCTTTTGCCGGCCCCGAACCAAAAGCGGCCCTCGCTCAATTCCTGAAGCAGGTAATAGAGACGGGCTTGATTCTCGCCTTGCGCCAGGGCGCGGTCATTCACCGTCAAGTGGAAATCAAACACCGAGTTCCGCAGCAGCGTTTCGTATTTGTAGTTGGCGTTGGCCTCCGATGCCCAGCGGTCTTCATCCAGGCGCATGCCCATCCGCAGGTCAAAAAAGTGATTGGACGGATAGGCTTCGGCGCGCAGTTTGCAATCAACTGCGCTGACCAAATCGGCGGGCATGGAAATTCCGTACAGTCGTAGCCACAGCCGATTGAGCAGGCCCATATTCCTTCCGTTGGACGATTGTCCGATGAAGGCATCCATCAGGGATTGAGCCGTGCCTTGAATCTCCCCCGCCAGTGAGACGAGGCGCTGCGTGCCATCGCCATCACGAGTGAAAAGCGTTTTACGGGCATTGCCGCGGTAAATGGGCGTTTCCGCATGAAGCTTTCCAGATAATACTGTCATATTGACCTCCGTAGCCAATGTTGGTTGAAACGCCGACCTGCGGCGCTACGCCTTATTATAAAACATCAACTCCGAATTTAGGTAAAATACCCCACCGAATTATTCCTTCGGTATTCCTATAAAAATATTCCCCTCGCGGACTTGAATAGGGTATGCCGGTATATCCACCACGGCCGGCATTTGCATCACCTTCCCGGTACGGACATCGAACTCGGCTCCATGCCGCGGACAGACGATGTTGAAGCCTTCGATCTCGCCGTCGCCCAGCGGCCCATCGTCGTGGGTGCAGACATCGCCGATGGCGAAAAACTGTCCCGCGATATTGAAGATAACGAGGGGGCGATCGGCAACTTCCACAAAAAGGCGCTGTCCGTTGGGGAGTTCGGAAGCGGGGGCAATTTCCACGAATTCTATTTTCGATTCGTCTATTGATGCGTAGTTATACATGGGCAATCACTGGGCGATATTGATTTTTATTTCTATTCCACCAGTTCATCGCTGGCCTCCCCCAACCCATATACGCCCGCCTTCAACACTTTCAGCGAAAGCAAGGCGCATTTCAAGCGGACGGGGCCGAGGTCAATGCCGAGCATTTCAAGGACGGAGTCTTTGTTGAGTTGCTTTACTTCCTCCAACGGCTTGCCGATGATGGACTCGACCAGCAAATCGGCGGAAGCCTGCGAGATGGCGCATCCGTGACCGTCGAAGCGCGCCTCCGCGACCTTGCCGTCCGCGTCCACGCGCAGGTCAATCTGGATGTGGTCGCCGCACAGCGGATTGTTGTCCGCGAACGAGATGTCGTGCGGGTCCAGTTTGCCCTTATAAGAGGGATTCTTGTAGTGCTCGATGATGACTTCGCGATAG